>Ga0209320_10001320_pt1 | contig 12867 bp, 24 predicted proteins | sample Rifsed13ft4_FD_184008 | JGI IMG/M metagenome (GOLD analysis project Ga0209320, IMG submission 184008) | Soil microbial communities from Rifle, Colorado, USA - sediment 13ft 4 (version 2) | ecosystem: Environmental > Terrestrial > Deep subsurface > Rock core/Sediment | place: Rifle, Colorado... | reverse complement strand
GCTTTACCTGCCATTAAATGACAAGCGTGCCGGAGGGTTTTCCCCGCGAATCTAATAGGATGTTCATAGCCTAACTTGCTTTTATCATAGTTGAATAATTCCTCATTAGGACCAAAAAACCAGACAGCGGTGTGAGCATGGTAATCGATCTCATCAACTAATTTTAGTGCTTCATAATCTTCTGCCAGTAGGAAAACTACTCGTGCTTCTGCCTGAGATGAGTCTAGTTGAATAAAGATTTCTCCCTCATCTGGTATGAACATTGATCTTACGTCAGATCCAATATCGCCGTGTTTGGTTATAGTTTGGAATGCTAGTCCTATTTCTTGATGCTTCTTTACACTTCCTTTCTTAAACTCTATCGTTGGTCTGATTGGTTCTCCTAATTTTCCTGTGCTAGTCCGTCCTGTTTCTAAGCAGAGAAAGCAAGATGTTCTCATTCTTCCATCAAAGTCAGGTAATGCCATTAGATAGGAGGAAATTGTCTTTTTAACTCTTCGTTGTTTCAGAATTAAAGAAACTATCTGCTTCTTTTCTTCTGAAATAGTTCTGTTATTTATAATCTTCGTGAGAGCTTCTTCTCCTGTCCCTCCGTAATCGTGTAATTTCAGGACGTTATGAAGAAGGATCGATACTTGCTTTGGAGAGTTTACATTTACCACATCCCCTGTTAGTTTGAATAACTGATATGATAGTTCCTCATCCCATCTTACGTACTTCCTAATCAAATTATCACGAGCTTCGGTATCAATTCTAAATCCTATATTCTCTGTTTTGAGGTATGAGTTATGAAGTTTTAATATAAAGTTTCGGTAAAAATCTCGGACTCCTAATTCGTCTAGTTCAGATTCCATCCTTTGATTGATCTCTAAAGTAACACAAGCATCTCGACCGCATCCTATTAAGAGATCAGAGAAAGATCCTTCATACATTCCTTCATCTTTATAGAATGGTTCCTCAGTATAGATTGAGGTATTGAATGCTAGAGACTTTGGAAGTTCAGGATTTATTGCAAAAGACTTTAACATTGTATCATCATGAAGTTCTCCTATGGTAAATCCTAGACGGACTAATTTATCCTGATCGTGCTTGAAATTCTGACCAACTATCTTCCTAGTAGAGAGAAGATGATCTAGTAAAATCCAAATTCGGACCAGATCAGAATCAGGAATCGAAGGCGCGCCTGAAATATTATTCCATAGTGAGAGAACTAAAGCTTCTCTGGGATTGAAGGAAAATCCAACTACTGAAGGGATACAGTTCGTAGATTCAGTATCTACTGACAGAATATCATTTGAGTAATTGCGATCAATAAACTCCTGAAACTGAGCAGATGATCTGCAAATTTGAATTAGTCTATTAGGAAGGATCAATTCTGAAAACTGAGCCTGACTCCAAGCTCGTTTCATATCATGAATCATTACTAATCTATTCCAATATCCTTTGAACTCAGCTGCCTGATAATATAGAAGATGAGCAGGGTGGTAAGTACCTACCACTTTCCTTCCCATCCCTATTAGTATTGATCCTCTATAGTTCTTGATATTCTTCTTCCCAGTCAGCCCCCAAAGGGCTGTCTTTCCTAAAGCTAATATGCAGTTAGGCTTGACTTGATTGATTTCTTTTTGAAGTTCTTCTAAGCATTGATCTACGTTGATGTCTAGAGATCTACATCTCGTTAGGAAGGGTGCAGGACCAGGAATTACTTCGTACTTGATTAGATTTGTTACCCAACATTCATGCCGTGGAATTCCTGCATCTTTTAAGAGCTTATCAAGTTCTCTACCGGAAGGACCGACGAATGGCTGATTTTCCCTAACTTCTTGATAAGATGGAGACTCCCCCACTATCATCATCTTTGGTGATATAGGTCCGCGGCCTCCTACGTAGGGGAGATCAGGGTTCATTTTTCTAGCTCTGTAACAAGTGATGAGTTACCTGTGGCATTGAATTTATCAAGCTTTGGATTGATTCCATGCAGAATTATATCTTGAAATGTTATAATCTCACCTTGTCTTAAAGTAATTTCACCAGCAAGTGCACCGTTTATGAATATAGCAATATCACAATGAGAATGAGTTGGATTCCTATACTCAAGATGGATTTTCATTTATCACTCCTGATCAAGTTCATCAATGAGTTTCTGAACTAGTAATAGACTGAGGAAAAATAACCAACAGCCTATGAATACTATTGTCACATCATATAGGAAATCAATCATGAAGTCTTCTCCGCGTAAATCTTCTCAAGGATTTCAATCTGTCTATCAGAAAGTTTGCTATAGTGATTTAACTGTCTCTCAATGGAATCGATAAAATCAAGCTCCCATGATGATAATTTATCCTGAGTCTCATCCTTAATAGCTTCTATCCACTCTCTCAGAGTCTTTTCGTCGTAATTCAATGAGAGCCTCCTTTCTTGTTTTACATCTTTTTATTACTTCTGGATCTTTGTCAATCAATTCTGCTAATTGAATACTTTCTGAAAGCCAGCCTAGAGACACATCTAGCTCATCCCTAGTTTGAACTAGAGTCCAGTTTTTATCTCTTAATTTCCGCTCAAGGTAGAAGATTCTCGCTAGGCTTACTTTCTTGTGCCATATCTTCTCCCTGTGTAGGAGTCTCCGCAGGTTTACCATTCTCAATTACCTTGATCCTCATGGCCCGCCATCCCTTTTCAGGGATTTCCATAGGCTCAAACTCTACTTTCGCACCCGGATTGAGATTCAGGATATTAAAAGTAGGTTCAAGTGCTGACCAGTGGAAAAAGATTCTCGTGAATGGCTTATCGAAAGATGATATGAAACCCCATCCCTTCTCTTTTGAAATCTTGATCACTCTGCCGTTAATCCTATTGAGTCCTGTTACTTCACCAATTGTTGTCATCTTCTATCTCCTCAGTAAATCCTGATGTAAGTATTTACGTCAGGTCGTTCCTCGAATGGTTGATTGCTAATTACAGTATGATAGTCATAGAGAGTTGAGTAAAATTTTAGAATAGATTCATAAATATCTTCATCATTTCTATGAACTTTCTCATATGAATAGTGATCATCAGTGTTCTCTTCCTTCCTTTTTATATAGATCCATTCTAGCATTTTGATTCTCCTTTCCTAGTAATCGGCGTGCGAGAGCCTACTAAGAATCAACTCATGATTGATCTTTTCGGCCCCCGCACACCTTCATCTGACTTGGACTACTTAGTGACTTGGATACCGTTCAGGATACGAGTACTCCTTACTTAATCGTCGGTATCTCCATCACCATTCTCGTCATCCTCGTCAGAATCCTCATCTTCATCTTCTTCATTCTCATCTTCATCTTCTTCAGTTTCCTTATCAGGATCATCAACAATAGGATCAATTACTTCATCCTGTTCTGGTTTAGGATCTTCAGGATTAGTTACTTCTTCAGACATTAGTCCCTCGCAGGTCGATACTTGTGACTCACGTTGTTCAGAAGTCTATTGTCATAATTCTTTGTATCCACGTAAACATCAAGTTCCTTTCCAGCAGCAGAACTAAGATCGTATCTCTCTCCCGGTGCAAGATCAACACCGAAAGATGCAAGAAATCCCTTAGCGAAGCCGATAGCTTTTGAGTTAAAGTTCCACTCAATTGGAACGCCAGAGAATTCAGTGCTACCATTGTCAGAATTCTTAACCACAGTTGCATCTACTGGATAGTTGATTGATCCTCCGTCCTTAGATGGCTTCTCACCAATAGATTCAATTCTAAGTCTATACCATGCAGGTTCTACGATCTTGTCTCTGAGAAGATCCCGTTCGGTAAAACTGATAATCGGCACTTTTCCTCCTTAAAGTTTCACTACTTTTTCTGGACTCTCTTGCATTTTCTTAATTGCAGGTATCAAGTATTTATCATAGAGAGGATCATTCTTTATGACTATCTCCTTATCTAGTGGTAAAGAAGTTCTCGCATAGTCGTCCCCAGTATGTTGGGTCAAGAGTGAGTAATCACCGCCCGCACCAGCTACGAAGCCTGATTTAGTTTGGAAATGGTAGATTTCATCACAATAGGCGGGAATCTTTGCCGCAATCTTTTTTCCACCTGTTACTATCAGACGGCTCATATGAGTTTCGCCGTCAGGTGATCTTTGTTCAGTCTGTATTACGTGGGCAATCAGGATGATGTTGATCTTGTGATAGCCTGCAATGTCTTTGGTCAGAGCGATTAGTTCCTGTAAAGCTGAAGTTTCAGCATTGAAGTCCTCAATTGTATTTACAGGAATCCCTGCAATTCTCTTGCCAGCTTCTTTACCTGATTGAGTAGTAGTTCCAGATTTCAATTTGAGAGTTTGACGATTGATACTATCCCCTAGAGAAGTTATACTATCAACTATCAGAGTCTTGAATTTACAATTTACCTGGAACTGTTCTAGTTTTCTTCTACCTGCCTCCCAATCAGTGTAATCGTCGTATTCTATATGAGTAGGATCTATTCCCCAGTATTTCATTGGAAGTAGGAGGGCTCTCATCTTTTTATCCCATGAGAACCAGTACTGAGGCTTAGGGAATGATAGAGCAGCGGTGGATTTTCTTGTGCCAGGTTCACCTTTCAGTAGGGCATAGATGATAGAAGGATCGAGATTGCTAAGATTTGACATTACGCTCCTATTGGTATGATTTCCAATATTTTTCATCTAAAAGATTGAGAATAACTATAGTACCAAGATTATCATAATCAAAAAAATCCTTCATATTAGAATCACCATCAAACAATCTAGCAATGTACTTATCAGTAGATAAATCACATCTAGTACAAACTTTTATTTGTTTTCCTTCTCTTTCAACTAAAAAGGCGCAGGGGATTCTGTTGTGAGATTCATGCACTCTACAATTGTTACATTCACAGCCAAAAATAGTTTCCATATGATCCTACTTTCCAAGCCCCAATGCTCTGATAAGATCCTTCATATCTATCAGTGGCTTCTCTTTCTTCTTACTCTTTCTCAATTCAATTCTTTCCCTTCTTTTTTGAAGCTGATGCTTTCCTAGTCTTTTTTTGAGTTTCATCAGTTCCTTTTCTCTTAGCTCTAACTACTGGAATGATCTTTCTTCTTACTGCCTCAGCGATTAGTCTGTAGTAGATAGTGGGAAATTTCTCTCCATAGTTCTTACCTTCCAGAACTTTTCTCTCACAGAGATGAATAGAATTTAGAAGGTGTCCATCATTCATTATCTCTGGAGGTACAGAGCCATAGTTCCTACTTCTCCAAAGGAATGGATCACATTGTCTATCTATTAGTAATTCTCTAGGTCTAAAATCTCCAAATTCGTAGACTTTACTGAGTTCATCGTAATATAAATCAGAATAGTCTTCTGCTGCCATTGTCTCTCTCCTATTTTATGAACTCTTTAAGTTTCTCTTGAAGTTCTGAGAGCTTAATTACTTGTTCTCGGATCAACTGAAGTCCTGCTATTGCATCGTCGAATACTTTTACTATATCAGATTGTTCTCCCTTAATAATACTTTTCTTCTCAGTGATCCTTTTTCTAATATTATAGAATCTATTTTTGATTGTATCTTCTGAATATCTGTTATAGTAACCTTCAATCTTTAGTATTGAACTAGCTTCTATAACTTCTATTGAAGGAAACTCAATTAGAACCTCTTTAATTCGTTTAGAAAGCTTCTTTACTGGTACTATCTTCTCATTAGTTTCAGGTTTCATTACTATCTCCATTTTCTTCTCAGTTCCGAGTAGTTCTCTCAGTTTCTTGTTAATAATTCCTGTTCCAAGAGGATTAAAGATTGTGATTCTTTTCTTTCTTGCCTCCTTGACTATCTTATCAAAAGTATTATGACCTATAAATCTAGTCATAAATATCGCTACAGTATTAGATGGTATCTCCTTAGAATGCCAATTCTCATTTTGACTATCCCATAGTAGCACTCTCGGATTATCTAGGATGTCAGAATCAAAGTTAGAAGTCTTTCCTCCTACTATTAAAATTTGACCATGATTGATTGGTGTTAGCGGTTTTTCTTCTATCATCTCATCCCCGTCTCAATTAGTTCTAGTATCCTTTCAACCTCATTCCGCTTCTTACTTCTAGTACACTTCAAACAGTGAACTCTGACGTTTCGGAGGGCCGCACGGGTAATTATCATTTTCTCTTCACAGATTGCACAGAGAGCTTCTCTGTTAAGTGCCAGTTCCTTATCGATATAATGAGTACAATGGGGCAGGGTACACCGTAGTACGTGATACTTTTTATCCCTGCCTAGATTTACTCTCTTGTACTTATGAATGTGCTTCTTCTTCATAATATTCCTGTCTTTGTATGAAATTAGTCTTCAATTCAGTCTCTCTCATATTTCTGTTCGATTCACAGACTGATTTAAATGAGCAGATTCCAAACTTATCACAATGAGTAAAGTTTGGAGGGAAGTAGCTCATCTCTGTGTAGTGCAGGAAGAGTCTAGCGTAATAAGGAATGATCTCTTCTTGCCATTCGATTAGCCTGTCGGCTGAATATGAAATGACTACTCTCGTGAACTTCTCAGCAGGTTTCAGGCTGGTTTGGAATCCTATTTTATTTATTATTATAGACCTTACCTTATCAAGCACGCACTGCCCCATGAATTGATTATTTAGGGACAGAGTATCTTTTCGGTAGGAGGAAGTCTTATGATCTACGGGAAGTATCCCTTGATTAGTATCCACTCTTAGATCATATCTACACTTCCACATTACTCTCATTTCATCATCTTCATAGATTACTTCAGTCCTAGTATCTTCCGTAGCAAGAGGAACCCAGTGATCATTCTTGTAGAATTCAAGATACTGTTGAGTAGTGTCTAAGGTATTAGCAGCATCCTTATCCTCTAGTTTATAGTTTGGTTCGCCTAGCATAGTTGAAATTCTTACCATCGCTTTGCTAATGGAATTCTCTCTAGATTCTCCATCAATCTGACTTTGATAGTAAACTTCCAATCCCTTATGAACTACCAGACCCATGATTAAACTCTTTGACGCCCGGCCCATAGGGATTAGATTTAGAATATAGGAGTATTCTGATAAGCGAGGGCAGCCCATCAATGTTGAGAGTAGAGAGGGATTTAGAATGATGTTCTTCTTATTAGAGACTAGGATAGTCATTTCTCACTTTCCTTCTCAATCACGAATCTTTTGGAACAGACTTGACAATGGTAATAATTGAATCTTTTCGATTCATATACTTTCTCTATCATATCTTGCTTATCGTTGGTACAGTAGGGGCATTTTAGTTTGTTCATTCTGATCCGATAACCTCCTGTGCATCATCAGTTACTTTGTTAATCAGATTTAGAATACTTTTAACTGGAACCATTCCATTGACAGATTCTCTGTCAATTAGATTGAGAAGATCGATAACGAAAGTTTGATAAACTCTGACTAAACTCATTGATCTTCTTGAGATTTTTGCAATGTTATCAGCAATTTCAATTGTATTTCTCATCTCTTCTTTCTCCTATTCTTCATAATCATTTCAGCAAGCTCACCTATGATCTCTGATTCCTTCCATGCTGGAACTTCACCATGAGACATTGCAGCGTGGAATGTTAATCTCTTTCCTTCAACAATCTGATCGGAGAACTCATCAATACTTCCTGTTGCTACGACGTATTGTGCCGTTACTGAGGTAGATTTTTGACCGATTCTAATGAATCTACCCTCTGCCTGTTCTTCATTAGCAGGATTCCACTGTCTCTCGTGGAAGATACAGTAATCGCAGGTTTGAAGATTAAGACCCTCCCCCGCAGCGAGAGTAGAAGCAATCATTATTGCTCTATCTGAGTTATTAAAATCCTCTTGAACTTGATATCTACTCTGAGAATTTAACTCAGAACTCATAATGAATAGAGGAACTTCCCCATTTACTCTCTCTTTGATGTCATTCGTAAGAATCTGAGCAACATCCTTATGATGAAGGAAGATTACCACCTTCCTACCATCATCTTTAAATTCGTCTATCAATTCTAGAGTAGCAGGAATCTTGGCTAGACCAATTAGATGTCTCATTCTAGAAAGTTTTGCCAGAATATTATTTGTATCTCTCCCTTCTAATACTGAATCCTTATACCATCTAATAAACTTATCTTCCTCTTCTTGATAGGTAGCTTCCTCAATATCACCCATCTTAATATAGAACTTCACTCTATTAACTTCTGGCAGTTCTGATAGAACTTCCTTTCTTTCACGTCTGATTACAATATCTCTCACTAGTTCCTTGAACTTCTCAGGATTCCTAATTCCACCTTCCTTATATTTATTACCCTGCCAGTAGTAATCAACCCAACGATTACAGTACTGAGAAAAGTAAGGAAACCTCACAGGGTCCATCATATTGAGAACTGTGAAGAACTCACTTCCACGGTTCTTCCAAGGTGTTGCTGATAGTGGAACAACCTGCATTTCTCTGACTATTTTTCTGACTTCCTGAGTTCTAGTTGAGTCTGGATTCTTGATCTGCTGGCATTCGTCTAGTATTACTAGTTTGAGATTGAGAGATTTGATCTTCTCAGGATCGTAACTCTTAATTAGATCATAACTTACAATGTAACACTTGAAACCAGGGAGGACTGGATCTTTTCCAGTATTTATTACTTGAGGGAAGTAGTCAAGTCCTAACCAGCGTATGATTTCTTTCATAAACTGGTATTTGACTGAACTCTTGACTATGAATAGAACTGGTAGTTTTTCAGGATGGTATTTGATGTAGGTGAGAATCTGGATGGTTTTACCTAAACCCATCTCGTCGAAAAGTGCGCCGCCCTTCTGAGTGGCGAGGGACTTTTCTAAAAATCTAGCACCTTCAACCTGAAAATCATAAGGACGATAGGCATCACAGACCGGGCAGTGGTTTTTATTCCACTGATGATCACAATTGTTACCTACGTGAGCCGCGGTGATCATTTCGTGGAACGGTGTAGCTCTTGGAATGATCTTTTTAATAAGATGACCACACTTCAAGGTAATGAACTTACAATCATTACCATCAGTGTCTGGTGCTTCAAATGAGAAAAGTTCTTCTGCTACTTTTCCACATTCTTCGCACTTATCTTGAAGTCTAGTGATCTTATAGGAAGGCTTCCTAATTATTTCTTCTTCAAACGTAACTTCAACGTCTGCGCCGGATCTTATCGCGTCTATTACTTCGAGACTTAGACCGTATGAAAGACAGGGCGAAGTGTTATCGCAACCGAGTTCTTTAGCCTTACTAGACCAGATCTCATCATGCCCATGATTTGGGCCTACTACAGCATGAGCTACTTCGTGCCTGATAGTATTGATTATATCAGGCTCAGGGTGACTATCAACGTGATGAGCATTTAGAATGATACACTTATCCTTATGAGAAGTAAGACCGATGTATCTGGTAGTTACTGAAGTGTTAAGGCGGATATGCCAATCTGGCAATCCTACGGAGTCTAATAGACTCCTGAGTTCCTGAGTAGCTTGTTGTCTGTTCATTGTTTTATCGTCCAAAAATGATAATTCCTAGACAGACTATATTCACAGCCCAGATAGTACTTACTAGGATGAAGAGTGCTTTATTTTCCATCATCTTATTCCCTCTTAGATTCTCTCAGATAATTTTACCCTCAAATCTTCATGTAAAATATCAGTGGTAGTTGAAGGATTCTTACTTGCGAAGATTTGATATAACATTTCTCCTATGTATTTTCTGTCTCTGTCGAATTTATCTCTAGCAAGGGGAGGGCAAGTTTCTACGGTGGCATTGTGAATTGTAACTAGAAAAGTTACAACACCTGCTAGTGCATATATTGGATGTTCTTTGGCAAGACTTGCAATATATACTTTTCCTAATTCATTTATCATTGAACTCATTTTATTCTTCTTTCATATTCCTTTAGCTTAATAGTAAGATCAAGATCCTCAAGGTGGGAGAAGTCTTGATCACCAATGGCACTAGAGATAATCTCTCCGATTCTCAGGGTTGGATTCTCCATTACTATCTTCTTTAGAATGTCTAGGGTTACGATTCGATTTACATATCCCATTTTCATTCTCCCTTAGACTCCTTCTTCGCAGCTTCTAACATCGTCCTTATTACTTCAGCAGCCTCATTTATTGAAACTCCTTTACTGATAGCTACCATCTGAAGATTGTACTCGGCAACACCGAGTTCTCCTGCTAATCTCTTCAATTCCACCTTATCAATCTTACTTCTCTTAATTTGCGGAGGTTTGATCACTCTAGGCGGAGTCGGTTTGTAATTGAGATCAGCTATTCTCAGTTTCTCTCGTTCTTCGATCCTGAGAGTATCTGCCAGATTTTGGAGATAGACTTGGATGGCCCTTTGTTCGGCCGCGACGTTTTCTAATTCTAGTTTCTTTTGGGGATAGAGAACTTCCTTAAGATGACGGAATCTCCTGATTAGGAAGTCGGCAAGGTAGTATTGTTTGTTTTCTATTGACAGATCTTCATCAATTTCCTTTTTCAATACTTGAATACTAGTCATTCTAGCATTGAAAAAATCGATTGGTGTTCGGATCGAAGTATCGATCTCGGACTTTGAGATTGTAGGTATTTTATCGTTTGTCATCTTTCGCACCAAAAGATTAGAAAATTAGGATTCCAAACAATAAGCAAAACGGCCTATTTTCCAGCCTTCTACTATTGTTCTACCAATCCTGTAGTATGTCATCTTTATTCTCTCTGGTTTTGCTAGGATAACTTATCAAAAGTTTTACGTGTAATCCTACACAACCTAGCAATTTGATCTCTAGTCGATCCCGTGCTTCTCCCGAATCAGATTTCCCAATTCGGAGCGATCATCAGGAGTGAGCATCTTGTATTCTTCCTGAAAATCCTTCAACGTCTGATTCGGCTTGAAACCGAAGAACTTTTTGATCGCGATTACGTCACTGTCAGTTTTCTTGATAATTTCCATTCTTCATCCTCTCTTTCTAACTGCTCTATTAGCATTTCAAATTCCTCATCTGTACTCGGAACAAATCTTCTTTTCTCAAAATCAAACTTACAGGCACAGGCACTACAGATCCACTTACTATTTATGAGATACCTGTCAGTGAGATTCTTGCATACACCACAGAATTGTACTCTCATAATAGTCACTTCGCTGAGATTACGATTCCATCCTTCACTGTTACTGAAGAATACCACTTGTGAGGTTTCGGATAGTGTGGTCCTTCGATTACGTCACTTCCGTTCTTTACCGTCTCGAAAAGGCCGGAAGGATTGAAAGTATCATGCCGCACACCGGATTTCACCGCCGCGATGAAATCCTTCTTACTCTTGTAATTCGGATTAACGTAGCTCATTTTCAAATTCTCCAAATTTTTCTAGATTTTCATTCCTACTTCCTACATGATTCTCGCATCTTTCGTGCTGGTTTCTAGCATCTTTCCTACTACTTTCCGACAGGTCGAAACTGGTCTATCTGACTGATTCTAAACGACTTAGTTCAGACCCTCCCCTACTCTCTATTCTCCCACAGGCCCTAGGCCCAGGTCAACGTCAATCTTTTGACACTTATGGTAGGGAGTTTGATAGTATATATATTAAAAAAAAAAATAAAAAAAAGAAAAGAACTTCCCTACTACTATGGTGTCAAGGTTTTGACAGTGGTAGCCCCCTAGGGCCTCCCAGAGTAAGAGGATAGGGGGGTATTCCTGTAAGTGATTGACAGACAGAGACTTAAGTCGGTTCAGACCTGCAAGAAACTAGTCGGAAACCTGTAAGGAAGGGGAGAGAAACACAGACGAAAGATGTAGGAAGCGAAAATGAAAAAGTCGATCAAGGGGTCAATCTCCGCTTGACTTCAGTCCTGATACATGAGACAATGGTCTTAGGTGGTTGGTTCGGTCGTTCGGTTGACAACAGGGAGGGTAAGACAATGGCAGTAGGCACAAAAACCCTGCCGGATGGAACGGTAGAGGTTACGGAAGCGGCATCGTTCACGGTTCCTGACTCTTCTCCGGTCGAGTCTCAGCGGGGAAAGGAACTCTCGTTCTCTTTCACGTTTCGGAAGTATCCGTCACTTGATGTAGCGCGGAAAAATGCTGTGACGGATGCCGATCTTCTGAAAGCGATCAACGTCAGTCAGAAGGTCAAGTCACGAAGTAATGCCTATCAGACGGCTCTTGCACCACACCGGCCGTCTGAGGTAGCGCCTGATGACATCTTCGAGCGCATGGTCAGGGACGCTGTGAGACTGGGCATTCCTGAAGATCTGGCGCGGAAGAATCTTCAGGGGTTGCGGGGAAGTAAGTAACGTCGGCGGGAAGAAACACGACAGGCCGGATGATGGGAAGATTTATCATCCGGCCTGTTTTCTTTTCAACCTGTGATGATGTGGGCGAGCCGGGGAGTAAGATCCTGCCGAAGTCGCATGATGGATTCGATCCTGTTCGCTCTGCGTGAGAATCCCCGCGCTATGCGAATCCACGGTGAGTGGCAAACGTCTAGGTGAATCCTGCCGATTGTCATGGTCCCGCAGATTGGACAATGATCGTGGTTGTGATGGTAGTCACATATTTGACACTGTTTCATATCCTCTTACCTCCATAATGATCCTACAGGAAGTCCAGCCTAACGTCAACCTAATATGACTAATGAGAATCAATCTCATTAGGCCCGGCCGCGCTTGTGAAATCTTTCACAGTCTATCTCGTTTACCATACCTTGTGAAATAATTCACAATCTACCTAACTCAGCATACCTTGTGAAACTTTTCACAATATACTATACTCCCCCATAGTACCATAATTTAAGATACTATACTCCAGTTGAGTACGGGGCTTATCCACTTCACCATATATACCCTACTTTTTATTTTTAATCATTATTTCTTAATCAAAAATGGGTCCCCTAT
>Ga0209320_10001317_pt1 | contig 12885 bp, 12 predicted proteins | sample Rifsed13ft4_FD_184008 | JGI IMG/M metagenome (GOLD analysis project Ga0209320, IMG submission 184008) | Soil microbial communities from Rifle, Colorado, USA - sediment 13ft 4 (version 2) | ecosystem: Environmental > Terrestrial > Deep subsurface > Rock core/Sediment | place: Rifle, Colorado... | reverse complement strand
CGGCGGCAGCCGTCCAGGCCCGACCCCAACGCCCCGTCGGCAGCGCTGATCCGCCCATGAGGACGATGTCCGCATCGCCCCCGGACTCCTGGATGAACCGCTGCGCAAGGTGTGCCGCGCTCGAGCGGGGGCTCGCCGCCACGAGGACGCGCAGCGACACTCAGCCCCTCCTGATCGGCATGGACACCAGCACTCGATCCGTCGGGACGTCGCCGTCGAGTTGGCGGGCGGCAAGATGCCCTTCGAAGGTGGCCATCTCGAGGCGCCGCGGCCCCGCGCAGTCTCCGATCGCCTTCACATTCAGGTGGTGCTCGGAGAGTTCACGGAAGAGCCGGGTCTCGGGGTCGATGTTGCAGGCGAGGACAACCGTGTCGAACGCCTCCTCGCGCTCCTGCTCGCTGTAGAAGTGATACAGCGTCGCCTTGCCGGACGAGATCGAACGCACCCACGTGGTGGGCGACACCTGGACCCCGCATGGTCCCAATCGCCTGAGCGTGGCCATGCGCGTATTCGGCTCCATCTGGGCGCCCAGCTGGAACTCGCGAGTGACGATCTCCACGTGCTTGCCCTGCGAGCCGAGAAGCTCGGCCACGTTCGGCGCCTGGATGTGGTGTTCGTCATCGATGACCAGCACCCGCTCGCCGGTGGTGGCGTTTCCCGCAAGCACGTCCCACGCCTGGACGACGTGAGGGAGGTCGATGCCCTCTATTGCGTCGGGGACGCGCGGCGTGCCGCCGGTCGCCACAATGATGCTGTCGGCTTCGAGGTCGAGGATCTCCCGGGCGCTCGCACGGGTGTTCAGCCGGACGTCGACGCCAAGGCGCCGAAGCTCGACGCTGAAATAGCGCCCGATCTCGCCCCAGTCCGAGCGGCCCGGACCTTTCGCCGCGATGAGCGTCTGACCGCCCAGTTCCGGCCCCGCCTCCAGCAACGTGACCGCGTGGCCTGCCGTTGCCGCCACCCGCGCCGCCTCGCACCCTGCCGGGCCGCCACCGACCACCACGACCTTCTTCGGCGCAGCGGTCCGGCGGACCTCGCCCCAGTATTCCTCCCGGCCGACCGTCGGGTTGAACGCGCAGTTGATCGGGCGGAGTGTTTCGACGTGCCCCCAGCACCCTTCGTTGCACGCGAGGCAATGCCGGATTTCGTCCAGCCGTCCTTCTCGCGCCTTCCGCGGCAATTCCGGGTCGCAGATGTTCGCCCGGGTCATTCCGACGAGGTCTGCCTGGCGATTCTCGAGGATCTGCTCGGCCATCACCGGGTCGTTAATCCGCCCGATGCACATGACCGGGATGTCGAGCACCTCCTTCGCCATCGCGGCGAGGTACACGAACGCCCCGTTCGGGTAATAGGAGGGCGCGATGACCGTGTCCTTTGAGCGATACGTCCCGACGCTCACGCTCAGGTAGTCGAGTTGGCCGTCCCCCGTCAGGAACGGGACCATCCGCATGAAGTCATCCGACGTATAGCCGCCGTCCGTCATCTCGTCCCCGGAGATGCGCATCCCGACGGTCCAGTCGCGCCCGACGTTGCTTCGGATCGCCTCGATGATCTCGAGCGCGAAGGTCATCCGGCGCTCGAAGTCGCCGCCGTACTCGTCGTCCCGTTTGTTCGAAAGCGGCGAGAGGAACTGGGTGATGAGGTAGCCGTGTGCACCATGGATTTCCGCGCCGTCGACCCCTGCCTCCCGCAGGACGGTCGCACCGCGCGCGTAGCCGGCGATTACTTCTCGCGTCTCGGCTGCTGTCATTTCGTGCGGCACGGCCCAGGAGTCGGGCTGAGTCACATTCGACGGCGCCCACGGCGAACTGAACGCCGCGCTCCCCTGGGCACCCGGGTGCCAGAGCTGGCCGACGAACTTCGCGCCTTCGGCATGGACCGCCTCGGTGACGGCGGCGAATTTCTTGACGGCCGCCGGCTGGGCGAAGGTGTCGCCAATCGACCAGTGGATGCCGTGCACGTGCGACTGGATGAGGCCGATGCCGCCGCGGGCCTTCGATACCCAGTACGCGATCGCCCGCGCGCCGGGCAGCCCGTCATCATCGACAAAGGCGGTGTAGTGGGGGGTGCTGACGATGCGGTTGCGGACCGTGAACGATCCGATCTGGAGAGGAGTGAAGAGATGTCTGAATTCGCCCATAACGGGCGTAAATTGGACCTATCACCATCACTTCACCATGATCCAGATCACTTCACGGCAGCGTTTACACGGTGGAGGCGACGGCGTGCGATCCACGAACATCGTTCGATGTCGAAGAGGGTCGCGCGTGGGGGCTTTGGTCGGGGTGCACAGATTTGAACTGTGGGCCTCTGCGTCCCAAACGCAGCGCTCTGCCAGGCTGAGCTACACCCCGTGACCGCCACTAAAGCTTAACCGCAACCCGAGGCTGTATGCAGCCTCCTCAGACCGCGACCGGCTGCGCGCAACCGATAATCTCATTCACGTCGGCGACGCCCTCCTGCTCCAGCCACGCTTCGAGGCCTTCGAGGACGTCGAGTAGGGCTCGTGGGTTGGCGAAGGTGGCGGTGCCAACCTGCACAGCGGTCGCACCGGCCATCAAGAACTCGAGCGCGTCCTGCGCCGTTGCAATCCCGCCGCAGCCGATGACCGGGATGTCCACCGCCTGCGCGACGTCGTAGACGATCCGGAGCGCGATGGGCCTGATGGCGGGGCCGCTCAGCCCCCCCCGCGCCCTCGGCAGCACCGGCCGCCGAAGCTTCGTATCGATGGCCATGCCGAGCACAGTGTTGATCGCGCAGATTGCCGCGGCGCCCTCTTCGGCACAGGCCACGGCGAGTGCGACCGGGTCGGTCACGTTCGGCGTGAGCTTCACGATGACGGGGAGGTCCGTGGCTCTGACGGCCGCCCGTGTGGCGCGCGCCGATGCCTCCACGTTCTGACCGATCTCGATCCCGCCGATGTCGACGTTCGGGCAACTGATGTTGAGTTCGATCCCGGCGATTCCCGGGACGCCGTCGAGGGCGGCCGCCATCTCCCCGAACTCTTCCACTGTATCGCCGGCGATGTTCGCGATGACCGGCACCGTCCACGTCGCCCAGATGGGCGCCATCTCCGTCACCACCTTCTCGATGCCGATGTTCTGGAGACCGATGGAGTTCAGCATCCCGGCCGGCGTTTCGGCCACCCGCGGCTGCCGGTTGCCGGCCCGGGGTTCGACGGTGATGCCCTTACTCACCACCGCCCCGAGGCGGTTGATGTCGTAGTGCTTTGCGAACTCAAGGCCCCAGCTGAACGTCCCCGAAGCGGGCATCACGGGGTTCGCGAGCACGAGGCTCGTCTTGTGCGACGGCGCGAGATCGACCTGGAGGTTCGGAGCCACCACTCAAGTGTACGGCAGGCGACGGCAGCGACACAGGAAAAGGCCGGGTTGCCCCGGCCTTAAGTGTTCGCCGCTGGAGTCGTTCCTAGGAGTTGGACTCACTCCGCCGGCCGCGGAAGCGCGAGCCGTTCAGGCTGAAGCTGTCGCTGTCCCACATCAGGTCTTCCGAAGAGTTCCGGAACTCGCGTGTTGCGCCGCACCGCTTGCAGAAGCCACCGCTCACGGCGCCGTTAGGCGTGTCGATGACCCAGTGGTGGCGGCAGACGGCGGAATGACCGGTGATTTCGATCGCTTCGGCTTGTGTCATAAGTCGTGCTACCTCGCTATATGGCAGGTTCGGAAAGCTGCCATATGCTCCGTAAGGATTGGAGTATACTAGGGCTGGGCCTGCAAAAGGACGAGTAAACCATTTGCTTGCCAACTATAGGAACCGTTACGATCGAGACGAATAGTGAGCGCCGTCGACGATGGGACGCGTGCCACTTCTCATTCTTGAACTGGCTTCGTCGATGCCGTTGAACGGCGCATAACGCCAGAAAAGGAACTCGGGCTGTCTTTCTTCCGCCCCGGCACACCTGGATCCACTCGCTCCTGCCGGCTCTCAGCCCTTCGGCCCTCGGTCGCTCTGAAGGAGAGACTTGCATGACCAGTGCTAACGCTGTCAGCCACGACGATGTCATGGCTGCGCTCGCCACGGTGAAGGACCCCGAACTCCACCGCGACATCGTCACCCTCAACATGGTGAAGAATCTCGAAGTGGATGGAGGCCGCGTCTCCCTCCAGGTCGAACTCACCACCCCTGCCTGCCCGCTCAAGGAAACCATCGAACACGATGTCCGGGCCGCCCTCGAACGCGTGCCCGGTGTCGAAGTCGTGGAACTCGACTGGGGCGCCAACGTGCAGGCATCCGCACCCATGGAGGGCCAGAAACCAGTCCAGGGAGTGCGCAACATCATCGCGGTCGCCAGCAACAAGGGCGGCGTTGGAAAGTCCACCGTGGCCTCCAACCTCGCCGTCGCGCTGGCGAAGACGGGCGCACGCGTCGGCCTCGTCGATGCCGATATCACCGGGCCCAACCTGCCGACGATGTTCGGCCTCGCCCAGGGCCTTCAACAACGCCAGACGGAGGGTTTGCGGCCCATCGAACGCTATGGCGTTCGGGTGGTTTCCATCGGTTTCCTGCTGCCGAAGGGCACACCCGTCGTATGGCGCGGCCCGATGATCGGTAGCGCCGTCCGGCAACTGCTCCATGATGTCGACTGGGGCGAACTCGACTACCTGCTCATCGACCTGCCGCCCGGCACGAGCGACGCGGCAATGAGCATGGCCCAGGATGCGCCCATCGCCGGCGTCGTCATCGTCTCGACCCCCCAGGATGTCTCGCTCGAAGACGCCATGAAGGCGGTCGCGATGTTCGAAAAGCTCAACGTCCCGGTCTTCGGCATGGTCGAGAACATGAGCTACTTCATCGCCCCCGACACCGGTAAGCAATACGACATCTTCGGGCACGGCGGAGCCCAGCGCGCGGCCGACGACCTCGGCATCGACTTCCTCGGGGAGATCCCGCTCGAACCGGCCATCCGCGAGGGTGGCGACAGCGGCGTACCGCTCGTGTACGGCGCGCCCGACACAGCATCGGCGAAAGCCTTCGAACAAATCGCCGGCAAAGTTGCCGCGCGTATCAGCGTCTTACAAAGGATGGGTGTTTAGACCCCAACAATGGTGCTCAATATATTCCCACGCAAAAAGGAACCGGCGGAGCCTGCAACCCAGGTTACCCCGGAAGCCCTGCCCGAACCGTCTCCCGAGGCACTCGAGGAGGCGCCCAGGCGCCCGGCCCGTCGCGGTACCCGCGGAGGCCGCGGTCGCAGCCGCGCAGCCGGTACCGTCGAAACTCCAGAAGCGACCGAAGCCCCGCAAGTCGAGCCAGGGCCCGCGGAGCCGGTCTCCGAGTCGCCAGAGCCCGCTGCTGATGGCCAGGAACCTGCAGCCGCCCCCGCTCGCTCTCGTTCACGGCGGAGCCGTAAGCCGGCTGCCCAGGACCCGGCCGCCGCTGAAGCCGAGGCGCCCGCTGCCGAAGCTCCGGCGCCCGCGCCTCGTGGGCGTCGAAACGCGCGTCCTGCCGTCGATACCGTCGCACGCGAAGAGCCGCCCGCTCGTCAGCCTCGGGCCCCACGCGAAGAGCGCCCCGCTCGTCAGCCTCGGGCCGAACGCAAAGAGGAATCCGCCGACGAGGGCAGCGCCTCCATCCTCCGGGCCATCGACCTCCAGAACCAGCAGATCGAGCGGCTCATCCAGCTCCAGGAGGACATGGCCCGCCGCGTTGGCTCGGGTGCGTCGATTACCGCACCCCCGGCTCGCGTCGGCATCTTCGTCGATGCGGCCAACGTCGAACTGGCTTCCGACCGTCTCCGCGCCCGCTTCGACTGGGCGAAAATCCTCCGGCTGCTGACCGAGAACCGGCAGCTTGTCCGCGCGATCGCCTACTCCCCCGTGCACGACGACCCCGGCGTGAGCATGGAAACGCAGCGCTTCGTCGAACCGTTCCTCGACAAGGGCTACAAGGTCGTGACCAAACCCCTCAAGCGGTTCCAGGACGGGACCATCAAGGCGAACGTGGACATTGAACTGGCGCTCGACGTCATTACCATGCTCGACCGCCTCGATGTCGTCTGCCTGGTCTCCGGTGATGGCGACTTCCAGCGGCTCGTCGAGGTGGTGCAGTCGCACGGCGTCCGGGTCGAAGTCGTCGCGGTCGGCGCGAGCACGGCCGGAAATCTGCGCAATGCGGCAGACAAGTACATCGACCTCCAGACGCGACTCCGCGAGGTGCGGCTCTAGGCTCGAAGTAATCGAAGCCGGCGCCTCGTGAACCTTTCGGGCGCCGGTTTCGTTTGAATGTTCATGAAGATTGTTGGCGTCGTCCTGGTGTTGATGCTGTTCGTCTCAGCCTGCAGCGACGCGCCAGGCGCGACCGATCGCTCCCCGACAGCGACGCCGCCCTCGTCCCCGCCCCTTGGTGCCGCCCCGACCGGGGACCTCCCTTCGGCAACACTTGATGCCGGTGCGGCGGGCACGCTCGAAGGCGGCGCCGGGACCCACTGCTGGACGTTCCGGGGCGCGGGGCGCTGCGTCGACTTCATCGGGCCGGTCACGAACGTTGATCCCCTCGCCGTGGCCCCGGGCCAGGCACTGACACTCGACTTCGAGGCCGGGCCACCGCTCGAGCTTTCGGCCAGTTGGTACGAAGTCGCCGGCGCGCGATCCGAGGTCAATGCCGGTGCTCGTGTCTGGCACAACGTCTTCGAAGGCTTCATCGCTCCTGACCTCCGGCCATCGGGCCTGACCGTGGATGCTCCGGACCGCCCGGGGGAGTACGTCCTGGTAGTCTTCGGCCGGTGGGCGCCCGGCGACATCTCCTACGGCTTCTACCTGCGCGTCGAATAGCCCTCGGCTCTGCTATCCTCGCTCCACTTTCCTTCGGGGCGAGTAGATGGTGAACGCGACACTCCAGTGGTTCGGCACCGCGACCTGGCGGCTGACGGTCGGGGACACGGTCATCTGGCTCGACGCCTACCTCGATCGGGCGCCAACTGCCGTACCGCTGCCCATCCGCGCCGTCGACGTCGACCGGGCGGATGCCATCCTGGTCGGCCATTCCCACATCGACCACATCGCCGACGCCGGGCGGATGGCAAAGCAGACGGACGCCCTGGTCATCGGCTCCGCCCTCAGCTGCGAGATCGTCGCCGAAGAAGGGGTGCCTTCGTCCCGGCTGACGGTCTGCGAGGGCGGCGAGCAGATAACCGTCGGCCCGGTAACCATTCACACCTTTCCCTCGGTCCACGGCTTCAACGACTTCCGCGAGTGGCCCGACGAGCAGGGGCGCGATCGGAAGCAGCGGGCCGCTGAACTGCGGGAAACCGATCCGCGCGGCCTCGAGGCCGCCATCGCCCATCTCCGCGACGCTCCCCCGAAACAACTGCAGGACGGCGGGCCGCTCGCCTTCCTCCTGCAGTGGGACGACTTTCGCCTGTTCTGGCACGACACGCCCGGCATGCTCACCGATTCGTGGGAGGCGGCCGCGGAACTGGAGCCCGACCTCGCCATCCTTGCCGCCGCCGGCGGCTTCTCCACACCCAACATCGACGGTGAGCCGGTTGAGGATGGCCCGCATGTGTTCGTTGCCCGGATGGCCGCGATCCTCCAGCCGGTGAGCGTCGTCCTCAACCACCACGACGACTGGTGCCCGCCGATTACCTGCACGCTGCCCGAGGAACCCTTCCGCCCCGGCCTCGAAGCAGGCGGCGTCGCGCTGGAGATCCGGCGGCTCGGCGAGGTCTTTTCGCTCGAATAATTGCCCGACGCGCCCAACGCCTTCAGCATGGGGAGGCACGTCAATCTCACGCCCCGCGGAGGCCCCCACGAAATGAAACTCGGCATCAACATCGGATACTCCGGCGCCCGGATGGAGCTACCTGTCGACTTCGTCCTTGAATTGGAGCGCCTCGGCTACGACTCCGTGTGGACGGCCGAAGCCTACGGGTCCGACGCGGTCACACCGCTCGCCTACCTGGCGGCGAAGACGACGCGCATCAAGCTGGGCACCGGCATCATGCAGATCCCCGGGCGCACGCCTGCCATGTGCGCGATGACCATGTCGACACTCGACGCCCTCTCGGGCGGCCGCGCGCTTGTCGGCCTCGGGCTCTCAGGCCCACAGGTGGTCGAAGGATGGCACGGTGTCCCCTACGGGAAGCCAGCCGCGCGCACGCGGGAATACGTGGAGATTCTTCGGAAGATCTGGGCGCGGGAAGAGCCGGTCGAATACCACGGCCAGGAATACCAGTTGCCCTATACCGGCCCCGGCGCCACCGGTCTCGGCAAGCCGCTGAAGTCCATCCTCCACGGCCGCCAGTTGCCCGTGTACCTGGCGACCATGGGTCCTATCAACATCCGCAACACCGCCGAACTGGCCGACGGCTGGCTGCCCATCTGGTTCTCGCCCCAGAGGATGCACATGTTCCGCTCGTCCCTCGAAGAAGGCTTCGCCCGCGCCGGCAACGGCAAGTCCTACGCCAACTTCGACATCGCCGCATCCTGCACGGTCGCCATCGGTGACGACGTGAAGGCACTCCTCGCCACCATGAAGCCGAACCTGGCGCTCTACGTGGGCGGCATGGGAGCGCGCGAGAAGAACTTCCACAACGAAATGGCCGTGAAGTACGGCTACAAGGACGAGGCCGCCCGCATCCAGGAGTTGTACCTGGCCGGCCGCAAGCAAGAAGCCACGGAAGCTGTCCCGGACGAACTCTGCGACGAGATGTCCCTCGTCGGGCCGGTCGAGCGCATCAGGGAGCGCTACCGGGCGTGGGAGGACTGCGGTGTGACGACGATGCTCATCGCCTCCCGTCAGCCCGAAGCGCTCGAACTGATGGCCGACATCACCGGGGCTCGCCGCAACGTACCTGCCTGATCGCTAGACGATCTGGCGGCCGGGTTCACTCTCCCATGGGGGTGGAAGCTGGTGGAAGCCACCCCCGGCGGTCCAGCCGCCATCGACATAGAGGATGTGCCCGGTAATGAACCGCGCGGCATCCGAAGCGAGGAAGACGACCGCGCCCTCGAGGTCTTCGGGCCTGCCCAGCCGCCCCATCGGCGTCCGTGATGTGGCCTGGACCTTCGTCCCCGGGGTCGCCTCGAAGACCTTGTCCATCATCTCCGTCCCCTCGAAGTAGGAGGGGGCGATCGCGTTCACCCGGATGTTCTCCCGTGCGTACTCCAGGGCGAGCACGCGCGTCAGCGCGTCAACCCCGCCCTTCGCCGCGTGGTACGAGGCGGCCCGGAACTCGCTCCCCACGCGCCCGAGGATGGAACTGACATTGATGATGCAGCCCTCGCCTTGCGCCATCATCTGCTTCCCGGCAAGCCTGCACGTGTTCACCGTGGCGATGAGGTCGAGTTCGATGATCGACCGGATCCGCTTCATGCTCGAAAGGTCGTGCCGGAGCCCGGAACGGTCGGTGTACCCGGCGTTGTTCACAAGGATGTCCAGCCGGCCGTACTCGTCGACGACTCGCGCGAAGAGCGCCTCGACCTCCTCCTCGTTGGTGATGTCTGCAGTGAACGCGCTCGCCCGGACGCCGTAGCCTCGGACCATCTCCGCCGTCTGGTCGATCATCTCCTGCCGTCGCGCTGTCACGACGACACTGGAGCCAGCTCGCGCCAGGCCTCGCGCGAACGCCACGCCCAGGCCGCTCGAAGCCCCGGTGACAAGCGCCACCTTGCCGTCGAGATTGAACATCTCGCACAACGAAGAATCCATCCGAAAGCCCCCTAACGAAAGGCCATCGTAAGCCGGAGGCTAGCTGCGGGGAACCTCGTCCCGGAGGCGCGGATAGGGCCGCTCCGGGTTGTCACGCTCGTTCTGGATGATCTGCTCGAGTTCGGCCACGGTCTCCTCGAGTTGACCCTGGCGGTTGACGACCAGGTAGTCGTTGTTGTCGACATCGCCCAGTTCCGCCTCGAGTTCCGCGAGCCGCCGTTCGAACGACTCCGGGTCTTCGCTTCCCCGTTCGCGCAGGCGCGCCCGCAGCGACTCCCGGCTTTCGGCCATCAGGAACACGAAGACCGCGCCTTCGATCCGCTCGCGCCAGGTGCGAGCGCCCTGCACGTCCGTGCGAATGATCACGTCGCGGCCCTCGCTCAGCGGGCGGAGCACCTCGTCGCGCTCAAGCCCTTTCCAATCGCCGTACACTTTCGCGTACTCGAGGAAATCCCCCGCGCGGATCTTCGCTTCGAAATCCGCGCAACTAAGGAAGTGGTAGTCATTTCCGTTCACCTCGTCCGGCCGGGGCCGGCGACTGGTGGAACTGGTTGCCCGGTGGATGCCGGTCTTCTTGCGCAGCGCGTCGATCACGCTATCCTTCCCGACCCCGGAAGGCCCATGAAGCACGAGCACGAGCGGCTTGTCGCTCACGGCGCTGTGGCTGCCCCCTCACTGGCACGTGCCAGGTCTTCGAAGAACGTCGGGTACGAGACCCCCACCGCATCATGCTCGATGCGCGTCTCTCCGTCAGCAAGCGCGCCGGCTACGGCGGCCAGCATGCCGACGCGGTGGTCGCCCCCTGCATCGACTCTTGTGCCGCGCAATTCGGCTGCCGGCCCCTGGACCAGGAATCCATCGGCCTGCGCCCGCAGGCTGGCGCCCATCCGGCCGAGCACCCTCATGACCGCCTCGACACGGTCCGACTCCTTCACCCGCAACTCCGCCGCGTCACGGACGATGGTCTCGCCCTCGGCGAAGCAACCGAGCACGGCCACCAGTGGCAGTTCGTCGATCGCCCGCGGGACGAGAGCGCCTTCGACGTTGGTGCCGGTCAGCCGGGAGGACCGCACGACAATGTCGGCGACGGGTTCGCCTCCGACCGTTCGTTCCTCCTGGATCTCCATGTCGGCGCCCATCGCCCGCATGATGTCGATCAGGCCGGTCCTCGTGGGGTTGGTGCTCACGCTCCGCAGGGTGACTTCTGCGTCGGGATGGCAGGCTGCGAGCACCATCCATGGGGCCGCGCTCGAAATGTCCCCCGGGACCCGTAGCGAAAGCGCCGTCAGTGCCGTCGCCTGGCCCACCGTGACGGTGGTGCCTTGCGTTTTCAGAGGCGCGCCCATCGCGGCGAGCATTCGTTCGGTGTGATCGCGCGTCCGCTGCGGTTCGCGGACTTCCGTCTCGCCTTCGGCGTAGAGCCCGGCCAGCAGGATGGCCGACTTCACCTGGGCGCTCGCAACCGGCGTGTCGTAGCTCATCCCGGTTAGCGATCCGCCCTTGATCACCAGCGGCGCCAGTGTGTCGCCCGTCCGGGCGAAAATGGTGGCGCCCATGCGTCGCAGCGGCGAAATGACGCGCGCCATCGGCCGGCTGCGGAGCGATGCGTCGCCGGTCAGGATGCTGAGCAAGGGACTCCCCGCGAGCATACCCGCGAGCAGCCGCATGGTCGTCCCGCTGTTGCCGCAATCCAGCACGTCGTCGCTTTCGAACAGACCGTGCAGTCCCCGGCCCTGCACCCTGGCGCTGCTGCTCCCCTCCGGCCAGTCGATCTCTATCCCGAGCGCACGCAGGCAGCGGGCCGTCGACCGGACGTCTTCGGAGTCGAGTAGCGACTCGATGGTCGCCGTCCCATCGGCAATCGCATTGAACATCAGCGCCCGGTGCGAGACGGACTTGTCCGGCGGGACCGTGATGGTCGCGCGAATGCGGCTGGGGCGGTTAACGATCACGTTGCTCGTCGGTCATCCCGAGTTTTTGTCTCAGCTTCTCGTCGTCGCCGGCGGGCCGTCCCGGCGGCCGGTTGGACATCTCCTTCAGGCGGTCGTAGAAGCCTCCCACGAACAGGCGGCCAACCGCATCCTGCGCCGAGGGTGCTTCCACCCCTTCCGGGCGCCGCCGGACCGGCGGATTCTGAATGTAGGTTTCGCGATCGAGTTGGGTGCTGGCGAACAGGTCCTTCACCTCCTGCCCGCCCAGTTCAATCGCTTTCCGCACCGTTCCAAGTTCGTCGATGAACCGCCCGAGCCAGTGGAGCACGGCCTCCCGGTTTGTCGCCACGATATCGCGCGACATGGTCGCGTCGCCGCTCGCGAGGCGGGTGAGATCTTTGAAGCCAGGCCCCGCCAGCAGGGATGCGTCTTCCCATCCCTGGCTGTCGCGCACCATCCGGAAGAGAGCGACCGAGAGCAGGACTGGTACGTGGCTGACTGCCGCGGTGTACTGGTCGTGCTCGGCCGGGTCAATGTAGAGCGGGTATGCGCCGAGCGTCTCGACGAGACCGATAACCGCTCGCACCGCCGCCTCATCCGCCCTGGGCGAAGGGGTGATTGCCCACGTCGCTCCCTGGAAAAGGTCTGCCTTGGCGGCCGAGGGGCCGCTCTGTTCGCTCCCCGCCATCGGGTGCCCGCCGACAAAGTGGACGCCCTCCGCGAGGAACTCCGCGGCCCAGCGCATGATGTCCGACTTCGTGCTCGCCGTATCGGTGACGATGACGTCCTTCTGCAGGTACTTGGCGCCCTCTTGCAGGATCTGCCGGGCGGCCATGACCGGCACCGCAAGGATGACGAGCCCAGCGCCGCTCAGCGCCTCTTCGAGCGAGCCGACTTCGCGGTCGAGCGCGCCCATCTTCTTGGCCGCGCGGGCGTTGTTGCGGTCGCGGTCGGCCCCCACGACTTCGTAGTTGCGGGATGGGCGCGACATAAGGTTTAGACCGATCGACGTCCCGATCAGCCCCGTTCCAATGATGGCTATGCGTGGTTGAGCCATGAAATCCCCAATTCAGCAGGCGCTAGTTCGCGGCGTCCGCCGCTTGCAATAGAGCTAGCATAGCATCGCCGCCTGCTTCCGAATGATGCTTCAACGTGAGGTCGATCACGACCCCTCCAGCCCCCGCCTCCCGCAACATCTGCGCGCCAGCTTCGCTGTGGTCCCGGCTGCGGGCCATCGCGCGCCGGACTCGTAGCCGGGAATGGTGGCTAGCGGCGACGTGTTCGATCT
>Ga0209320_10001314_pt1 | contig 12924 bp, 17 predicted proteins | sample Rifsed13ft4_FD_184008 | JGI IMG/M metagenome (GOLD analysis project Ga0209320, IMG submission 184008) | Soil microbial communities from Rifle, Colorado, USA - sediment 13ft 4 (version 2) | ecosystem: Environmental > Terrestrial > Deep subsurface > Rock core/Sediment | place: Rifle, Colorado... | reverse complement strand
GGAATGAATTTGGATATTAAACTGTTTTTAACTATTGCATCCAAGATAAACTATGGATGAAATACTGATGGAGAAAATTAAGCAAAAAATTCATGAGACTATTTCAAACAAAGATGAAATTAGACAACTCATTCAATTGCTTTCAAACATTGATGATTCTAAATCATTTGCACTTGGAATTGTTGTTGGAAGACTCTACAACGCATTTTATTATCAAACAAAAAGAATTCTCAACCGAGAACCCACAAAATTTGAATTTACAGAATTTTTAGAATTTGTTAAAAGTAAGAAATCTGATCTAGAGAATTTATGGTGACATTTTTTGTTCCCAAGGAATAACTTTGATTGTTGCTGTCCCTGGTAGTTTTACACAAGCACTTTTGAGGGCTTTTTTTGCTTTTTCTAGATGTGGTGCATTAACATAAAACTCCATAATACATTGTCCAAGCTTTACTCTGGCACCTAAACTAGTAGCTTTTCCCCATGCTCTTCGCATTCCTTCTGAAATTCTATCTGCACCGGCAGTTGCAACCATTTTATTTTCTCTAAGAAGGACATGAGGATAAATTCTGAGTCTGGAGAAGTATCCTGTTTCTCCAGCTGTTTGTTCAAGTGTTTTATTTGCTGCTAATCTACAAGACTCTATTGACATGTGTCTAATCTGACATTTTTCATTTGTGAGTAATTGAATACAATAATCGTAGTTTGCTCTTTTCCCTCCTTGGAATTTTGCAATTTTTATCTGTGGATTGCCTTTGATGAATTCCTTTCTACAAAATGGCTGTCCTTTTCCTACTCTATAATTAGCACCATGCATGATCCTCAAACCAAAATGCCCATATTTTAACGGTTAGCCGGAACCCTCTTCTCCAATATTTATATGGAAACCCCTTGACTTTCTCTTCATTATGGAAGAAGCTCCTTTAGTGAAAGGCGAGTTGGTCTCAGATCAAACCTATATCTCAGATAAAGAAATGATTCATGAACTTCAACTCAAAGGGTATGGTGAGCTTGAAAAAGAAAAATTATTCTTAAAGTCATTTGAATCTCTTTATTTGTTATATGCTGATAAATTAATTCTACGCAAGGGCAAAAAGCAAATTAATTTTGATGATTTAATGGGTATTTGTCAAAAAAATGATTCTGAAACTCTGACAAAATTTTTGATCTACCGAGATTTGAAAACTCGTGGATATGTAGTCAAAGATGGATTTGGATTTGGTTCTGATTTTCGAGTATATGAAAGAGGACAATTTGGTGAAAAAGGAGCAAAATTTCTAATTTTTGGTCTCAATGAAGGTCAACAAGAAAAGATGGGCACGCTTCAGAAAAAAATTGAACAAATTACACAAATGGGAAAAGAGCCGATAATAGCAGTAATTGAAAGACGTGGAGAAGTAATCTATTATAAAATTAATAGAATGAATTTTTATGAAAACAAAACAGGGTTGGAAGAATTATCTCAACTTTAAACGCCTAATACCCATTCTGATGAATATTTTAAAAGATTATTTTTTTCTGCATACATAAAATCATAAACTTCGACATATTTTGTCTTATTTTCCCACAGATCTTCAAAATCCTTTATTTTTCTTTGAACTCTTGATTTGTCATTCCATGAAGTAAACACATCGATTGATTCAAAGTCTCTTATTTGAATAGAAAGAGATGACGATGTTCCAGTAAACGCAACAGATTCTCCATTTTCATCTTTGAATATCCCAATTCTTTCTGAGAATAAATTGGAAACCTCCTCCGAATTTATGATTGCAATTTTTAATTCAATTTGGCCATTATTTATGAAATCTTGCAGCTTCTGCATTTTATTATCTCTGATTAGTTTTCCATCAAAGCGTTTAGTGTATTTTTCTGAAAAAAGTTTTGTTAATATATTCAGATCTGATATTTTGAATCTATTTCCTGTGATCATTCTTAATTTTGCCTTGCCTGCTGTGAAATTATCAAACCCCATAACTATACCGGCCAAACCTCGAATTGACAAAAAATCTACACATCTGCTATATTCTATACAATTACTTAGGCATGGAAAGAAAAAGTCTGTTACAATGTTATTTCTATCTGAACGATATTCTTCTTCTAATTTGATTTCTCTTAAACCCAATAATTTTTTAATGTGATTTTCTTATTTAAACAAACAATTATTCGATAATCAATATACATGATGAGGTAAAAGAATCGATTCTGAATTTTCTCTAGTATCAATAATAAGTAAATCCTAAATACCGTCATTAAATTCAATATTTATTGCGTCTATCTATTAGTGCTATTTTCCTGTTTTCTGTGTTATTCCTTGGCATGGTAAGTTATCCTACGATTAATTTAGGGGATAAAATTGAATCTGACCTAAATTCTAATTATCTAATTACTGCATTTGCTGAAGAGGATGATGAAAATGAAGATGAACAAGATGACGAAACAAAAGATAATGAAGACAAAGAAACAGATGAAAATGAAACTGAAGATGATGGAAAAGACGATGATGCAGAAACCAAAGGTGAAAACTTAGAAGACGCTAACGGTGCAATCGCAGATGCTGAAAAAGAAGTCAATAGAGCACAAGAAAAAATAGCGGAAGCAAAAGAAAACAAAAAAGACACGTTTGCTTCTGAGATTGCCTTGGAAGAAGCTCAAGATAAGCTCAAAGAAGCAAAAGAAAACTTTGAGTTGGGATTATACGGTATTGCTGAAGAACTTGCTGACGAAGCAGAAGATCTTGCCTCTGATGCGAGAATGAGTCTACTTGGAAAGGGTGTTGAAGATATTGAAGATGATCTAGATGATGAAACTGAGGATGAAACTGAAGACGAACTAGATGATGAAGACATAGAAGATGAAGGCGAAACTGAGATTGAAGTAGAAGTCAAAAATGACAAGGCAAAAGTCAAGATAGAATTGAATGGTGAGGAATACAGATTCGTAGTTACCGATGTATCTGAATCTGTAATTATTAATGCAATTATGAATAAAACAGGATTAACAGAAGATGCAATTACAACAATTTGGGATTTTGAGGTAGAAGATGAAACTGAAGACGACGATTCAAACGGATTACAAACTAGTGAAAAAATCATGAAACATGAAAATAAAGCTAAAGAAAACGCTGAAGAAACCATATTGCAATTACAACAAAAAATTGATCAACTTGAAGAAAGACTGCAAAACTTGTTAGACAAATTTGAAACTGGAGAATACTTTGGCACTGTAATTAATGCTGACACAACACCTGATGCTTATAGCGTATCCTTTGATGGTTTGGCAACATCACTTAATGATGATTTGGTGGCTGATATGGATGGCGATATTTACTTGGAATCCATAACAACTGGAACAGATTCCTTCAAACTTCGTATTACTGGTGGTGAAATACTAATCGGTGATACGTTTTATGATTTTGTTTTTGGAAAGGCTAGACTTTCATCTTCTGATGATGGTACTTCTATGGTAATACTTGGTCAGGTAATGGATGACCAAGGAAATGTCAATACCATTAGATTGACATTGGATGCTACAACTGCATTTACTAGCGACTTTGGCTCAGAACCTTTCTCATTTGAGATTGATCCTTCCAGAAGTAAGATTGCAAAGCAGTGGACTCTTGATGCCTCTGGAGACTTTTCCTTATTAGTTTAGAATTAATGAAACAAATTAATTTTGAAGATTCTAACTAACACATAATTTTTTTTCATGGTTTTTTCTGAATTTTCGAGTATTAGTGTAAAAGATTCTAGTTTTTGAGATTTAGGAAAAATTAGTGCAAAATCTCATGCCCCAACTATATACACAATGATGAATAATCAAATGAATCCATAACTTAAAAAATTAATTTTAGAAAGAATAATTTGACATGATCTATTACATAGATTAAAGACATGATAAGAGTATAAAATTAATTGTATCTCATACTAGACTTGATTTTTCTTGATTAAAATAAGAAACAACACTAGGCTTCCACATGTAAAAGAAAACCACTACATCCAAAATGATGTGAGGTATTGCAAATAAATTACCTACTACAAGTGTTGCACAATGTACAATAAAATCTACTATAGATAATACGATGATGGTTATTCTCCCCCAGTTCTTTCCGCTAAACAAGGCATATGCTATTGCAAACTCTATACCTGCAAGGATTCCAATAAAAACGACAAACATTCCACCCATGGCAGAAATCATGTTGTTCATCATAGTAGAATAGCTTCCAAGTATTGCCATGAATGTTCCAATCATTGCTGTTGCTATTGACATGAGAACTGCAACAACGATAAATGAAACACCCAATATTGTAATGCCTATTGGCCTTTCTGATTGTGTTGGATTTTTAACAACATCCGCCACGTCTTGGGTGACTCCTTCTGTATTCTTCTTGCTGTTTTTCCTCTTCTGCTTTTTTTGCAACAAACTGATTTGCATGTTCTTCATTGCAAAAGTACTTTCCAAATCTTTTACTGGCTGATTCCTTTTTTACTTCAATGCCACAAATTAGGCAATGTTTTTCAAACATGAATGATAATCTTCATTTTTGTTTTTAAACGTAATTACAAAATTCAAGATTGAAAGTTTATGCAGATTTCATCATACTTAAAGATGCATCTTTACATTTGTAAAATTCAACATCTCATTATCATCTCCGAGTATCTCGCGTTTGTTTAATTAAGCAAAACCATTTTTCAAATTGTAAATGGCAAAAGATCCTGTATGCGGAATGATAGTAGATGAAAAAAAAGCAATTCATTCCGAAATTGGATCAAGGGACTTTTACTTTTGCAGTCCAGTGTGCCAACAGACATTTGTAAATCCCGAAAAAGAACTTGCCAAGCTCAAAAAAAGAATGTATGTAGCCGCATCTGGCGCACTCATTTTAGCAATACTTCGAGCTAGCTTGTATTTGGGATTGGCATTTGGTGCAGTAGCAGTCACATGGGTTCCAATTCCACAAATTCCATTTCTTTCATGGGGGATGCTTTTGTTTCTTATCGTTACACCGGTGCAGTTCATTGGTGGTTGGACATTCTATGTTGGGGCGTATCACTCCATAAAAAGAAAAACTGCCAACATGGATCTTTTAATTTCAATTGGAACGCTTGTGGCATACTTTTACAGTGTTACAGTTTTGTTCTTTCCTGATGCTCTTCCTGTAAAGGAACGGGATGTCTACTTTGAGGTATCTGCAGTAATCATTGCTTTTGTCCTGTTAGGAAAATACATGGAAGAGGCAATCAAAAAGAAAAGTTCTGCTGCTGTAAGAAAATTATTAGATCTTAGGCCAGCCATGGCAAGAATAATCAAAGATGGAAACGAAGTAGAGATTCCAGCAAATCAGGTTCAGGTAGGAGATATTCTGATAATAAAGCCTGGCGAAAAAATCCCAACTGACGGAGTAATAATTGAGGGAAGCTCCGCAGTTGATGAAAAAATGATAACTGGTGAAAGTCTGCCAGTTGACAAGTCTGTCGGTGATCAAGTCATTGGTGCCACAATCAACAAACAAGGATTGTTAAAAGTAAAGGCAGCCAAAGTGGGAAAGGAGACGGCATTATCGCAAATTATCCACATAGTAGAGGAAGCGCAAGCATCTACAGGTCACATACAAAGACTTGTTGACTCGATATCTGCAAAGTTTGTTCCAGCTGTTGTATTGGTAGCGGTTGGATCTTTTCTGGTATGGTTTTTTGTTTTTGATAATTTCATTATTGGGTTACTTTCATTTGTGGCAGTATTGATAATTGCATGCCCATGTGCTATGGGAATTGCAACACCAGCTGCATTAATGGTTGGAGTTGGAAAAGGTGCCGAAGCTGGCATTTTGATACGAGGTGCTGAATATCTTGAACGCTCTGAAAAAATAAAAACAATAGTGTTTGACAAGACTGGCACTATAACAAAAGGAGAACCATCTGTAACAGATGTGGTTTCTTTTGGTTTGCATTCTAGAGAAAATTTGATAGAATTTGCCGGCTCTGTAGAAATGGGCTCAGAGCACCCACTGGCACAGGCAATAGTAAGTGAGGCAAGACAAAAGGGAATCATTCTGAGAAATCCTTCAGAATTTGAAGCTGTTTCAGGTATGGGTGTAAAGGCAATTGTAAACAGCAAGCAGGTCTTCTTTGGAAATAGAAAATTGATGCAAAAGTTTGGAATTACAACTGATAAAATTGAGCAAGAAATGGAAAATTTAGAATCTCAGGGAAAGACAGTAATGATTATTTCAGTTGATCAAAACATATCTGGACTAGTAGCCGTTGCTGACACCATAAAGGAATCATCAAAAGATGCAATATATGATCTAAAAAAGCTTGGAATTGAAACCATAATGCTTACAGGAGACAATGAAAAGACTGCCAAGTCTGTTGCAAAATTAGTTGGAATCGACAAAGTAATTGCAAATGTTTTGCCAGCTGAAAAGGCAAACATCATAAAAAAACTACAGTCTGATGGAACGGTTGTTGCAATGGTTGGAGATGGAATCAATGATGCACCAGCTCTAGCACAAGCCGATATTGGCATTGCAATTGGCAGTGGTTCAGACATTGCAAAAGAGACTGGTGGAATCATACTAATCAAAGATGACATCATGGATGTTGCACGAGCCATTAGGTTGAGTCGCGCTACAATGAAGAAAATAAAGCAAAACTTGTTTTGGGCTTTGGCTTACAACACCGGTGCAATTCCAATAGCTGCAATGGGCTTACTTAGTCCAATAATTGCTGCAGCTGCAATGGCCCTAAGTTCCATTTCTGTAATTGCAAATTCTACTTTATTAAAAAGATTCAAGCTTCCACAACAAGAGGATATGGTAAAAAATGAGTGAACCAGAACAAGAGGTAATCAATACGGTCTCTTCAATATTTGAAGTAAAAAGTATTAATCAAAATCTTGATGCACTTCAGTTTGAAATAGAACAAGAAGGATTCAAACAAAAGTTTGTTGAACTTGCACGAGTACTAGAGTCAAAAAATTTGGTTGCAAGACTAGAGAGATTTGAAGGCAGAATAATTCTTTTAGTTGGCAAATTTCCTCCTCCAAAGCGAACTTGGATCCCAAGAGTGCTTTTCGCTGCAACAATATCCATGGTGATGATTGCTGGGAATGCAGAGAAAAAGTAAACGCATGAGTTCTCAAAACTGAATTTCAAAGTTTGTATTTTTAAGTAGTTGAATTGACTCTGAATATATGGTGAAATAAGAATACTTGCCTACATTTTGATAAATTGTATACCTTCACAAGAAAAAAATATTATTGGAGATCTAAACAAAATTCCTGAAGTAATTGAGGTCAATGGCATAATGGGAAAATATGACATAATTGTAAAAATTACTGGCAATCTCCCAGGTGATATAGATTTAGCAATAAGCAAAATAAGATCAATTAAAGGAGTAACTAGTAGCTATACCATGACTGCAGTATATGGTCAGGGCGGTTCAATTGACAAGAAATAAGATGCAGATTCAAGATTTAGATTATTGAATATGGATTCATCTATCTCAATACCGGATGAACATAAAGGACTAGTGAGAAAACTGATGGAGCATTTTGAATCTATGGGATTAATTGTAACTTGTGCATGTTCAGGGTATGTAGATTGTGAAAAAGTAAAAATCTTTGAGCCAGATGTGAGAGCACGAGATGTTAACCAAGAATTAGATTACATAGGTGAGGCAAAAACATGTGGGAATATCAATAACCAGTACACCAAACAACAATTTCAAGAATTTGCAAACAAAGTAATGACTAGTGGAAAATCTATAGGAAAAGATGTTCCGTTTTACATCATAATCTCCAAAGGATGCGAATCAGAACTTCATCAGGTATTGATAGAACTAGGACTTGAAAATAGGAAAAACATTCACATAATTTGATTTATGTATGAAAGATGATTTTCTCAGTTACCAAATATTGCAGAATTTGCCGCTCAGATAGTAATCCTGTAACTTTATCATTATTAACTACAATCAAATTCCCAATTCCATTTTTGTACATTTTGGTAACTGCATCAACAAATGAAATGTTTTGAGATACAGTAATGGGAGTTTTTGTCATGTATGCTGAAACATTTAGTTCTACAGGTTCGTGAGACATCTTTCTTCAGATTGTTTTTTCAGGATGAATTTAACTTCTAACCAATTTCATGTTCCTTTTGCAACAACTACTATTGCGGGATTTGTAGTAAAACTATATCGACTTGATTTCTAAAATATGAAATGTTAAAGCATTCACTTTTGAATCTACTAACAATTGAGTTGAAATGTTAGTGAAATTATATTGGAAAAAAGATGGATTTAATCCACATTCTTTCCACAATGAGGACATTTTCGTTTCATTTGATATTTCTCGCTAATCTCTGTCATATTTTCATTCATCAAAGATAGACATACATCCCAAGGGCTGACTACAATATCCTTGTAAATCACATACGGATGTTCCATTTTGTTCATGACTGAACAAAGTTTGTCAAACTTTAGGTCTTCTGTAATTACCTTTATGTGATCAAATGTGAACTGATTAATTGGAACATCCAAAAAATTATCAATAGTTTGTTGAAATTTTAGCATTCTCGAGATTCCCTCAAGTATTGTCCTGTCACTGATAAATTGATTAGAGTTTACTAGCAAAAGTTTTCGTGTTTTATTTTCAAACATCAAATCCAGTATTTTATTCAATGGCTCATCACCTTGAAAAGTGATAATCTTCTTTTTTGATATTGATGAGACAGTCATGTCAGTTTTGTATCTTATGCCAATTTCAAGCATTTTTCTTGCAGAGATGGGAGAATAGCCACCAGAATTATTAGAAATGACAGCAAAAGCTCTTCGAGTATTTTTCCACTTTTCCATCAAATCTTTGAATTTTGTTTTCTTTTCAACTTGTAGAAAGTCTTTGAACATTATTTCCTCTATTGCACAAGTGTACTGAAAATCACGTGTTGGGTTTTTTCGTATGGCGCCTAATAGATCATAGCCTCCAACTATGCCAGCAAGTTTGTTATCATCACCTCGAACTACGATTGCATCTATGGTAGACTCTAGATATTGAGCACACATCTCTGTAGCTACCCAAACTTCCCTATTTTTTTGAATTTCAGGACAAGATACATCAGTTAATGTTTGTGGAAATAGTTCCTCTAGAGATAAATCGCCTAGACTTGTACTCAAGTTTGTCATGATTTTACCTTAATTCATTATCTGTTTAATTGTTTTAAACTAATTTCAGATTATCAGATATGATATTTGTCTGAGGAACAACTATAATTTCAAATTCTAAAAAACTACAAACTCCTGTTGACACTGGTAATACTGAATATCTTTAATTCTAAAAATGGTGGCATTACATCATGATAGATCTAGAAAAAAGATGTTGTGTGAGTATCGAACAAAGTCACTCGTAATATTGATAATTACTGATAGTTGCTTTATGCAATAAAGCCCAAAGTTTTCAAATGATTCTATTTTTATGATAAATCATTATGTGTTGTTACGTAGACGACATTCAAATTATCAAGTCTAAAACAATATGCTTACTTCCAATTCAAAATAGAATGATGTAGTGATAACAGTCTTCCATCTATAGTGTAATCCTAAGACCACACATGGATCTGATCACTCAAATCATTTTCTTTCTAGTTGGCTGTTACCAGCATACTACACGTGAAAGTCATATAAAGAAATGATCAAGATTTTCACATCTGAGACTAGGATCAAAAACTGAGATTTTTTCAATTTAATTTTATAAATTTGATAAAATATGGACAAGTTAAGATATCAACAAAAAATGATCAATTAAAATTGGAAAAAAACTTAGTTACCCCTTTTTTCATTTTTTGGTTACTTCACTATCTCCTACCTATAGTTTTGAAAGAAAAAGTGCAAAATCTAAGACTCTAACTATATCCCCAATGATGAAGTGCTCCCGTCGGGATTTGAACCCGAGATCACTGCCTTGAGAGGGCAGTATGCTTAGCCGGACTACACCACAGGAGCTTGTTCAAAAACAAACTCCATCTCAATTTAAAGGAAATGTTTTGACAATGAATCCATTGGTAAAAATTAGTAAGTTTGTTGCTTTATACAAAATTGAAAACAAATAATTTCATGGATTTGAAAAAACTAGTTGAAGAACAATCGCTAACAAATTTTCCTGTTGGGTTAGGAGGATGTAGAACAACTAGTTCTTTTTTTGATTCATGTGATTATGACATAACAATATTTGATAATAAATCCGAGTCAGACAAAATTATATTTTATGATGATAATCTTATAAAAATTCATCATGGCTCATTAAGAGAAACAAAGTCTGATATTCTTGTAAAATATGATGGAATGCAGATAATCCATGATGAATCGTGGGAACTTCGAATGTTTTTATCAAAAGTCAAGGAAAAACGTTTAACACTTTACAAAGACTATGCAAAAAATTGTCTGTTTGAATCTCTTTTTTGCTGTGAAAAAACTAAAGAAGGAATAAAAACTTCAAATGTTTTTTCATCTTGTTGGCAAATATGTGCATCTTATTTTTTAGCTGATGCTATCTGCTTACTCAATCTGTATAGGCCAAATCCTACACATATGTTAGATATGATGCGCAAATTTGAGAAAAATCAAATAAACGAACAAATTTCAACAGTAACCCAAACAGTTGGTATTGAGAGAGCAATCCAGTCTCTATTAGAAAGAATCCTCAAATCAACAATTGGTTTTTCTGACTTGGTTGAAAATAACAACCACTCAAAAATCATCCAAGGAAAACACGATTTATTTATAAAAAATTCAATGTTATCTGATTGTTATTTTTACTTGGGATACATAAACAAAGAAAACTTTGTAAAGATTAAAGATAAAATTGATAGTCACCCAGATCTTATACACATCCTAAAGGTCGCCTTTGATATTGAGGCTGACTCTAATCTGCTTGAGCACCAGGCAAAACTCATTCAAAAATCATGCAATGCCATTCTTGGCCTCATTTCCAGTGCGTGATTTTCTAAAACCTTGTACTAACATTTTAAAATAAGTAATATCATCACGTATCTATGACAGATCAAGCATGTGGATGCGAAGCAGACAGCGGCGATCCAACTTATTCATGTGATTGTGATATGCAAGGTCATTGTATATGCAGTCACGATTGCAAATGTAAAACTGACGTTTGTAAAGAAGCAGTCAAACAACTGTAAATCTAGTTGTTTTTATTTTATTTTTTCTTTTTTAGATTAATCTTCTTCCTCAAAGCCCCATGATTTTACCAATTCTTTTTGGAACTTGTCTGATTGTTTTTCATCTAATGCAAATCCGCAATTTTTGTGAGTTGGAACGACTGTCATTCCATCAAGCTTAAACTCTACTTCGTACAAGTGAACTTTTGAGCACTCACACATTCTAAAATTTCTTAAATTTTCCTCTATATTTGCTTATTTGAATAACGTTTAACTATCCGTGACGCACAATTTTTTTTGAATTGAAGACAACGTTTTTAGCTCTATCTCTAATTACAATCTTAATTTTTGGTACTGTTCCATTACCATATGCAGCAGCACAGTTTCAAGCAGGTGGTGTTTCTCTTCCAGGTGATCCTGTATGGTATGCTGGTATAGGTCTCAAACAAGGTGATTTTTTTAGATATTCGATGTGTCATGTAGATTACAAAGAATGTACTGAATTTGAAATGGATATTTGGATTAAAGGTGACACAAAATCTGGAACTGAAGACAAGTGGCTCACCGAAGTCGTTGTTTATGATGGCAACAAAGTGATTAAGGGTGAAATGGATTTAGGAAAACTAGCACCAGAGCCATCTGGTGGCAGTGCTGATCTATCTGTTTACAGAGGTGCGTTCAAATCCTCTATTGTGTGGTTATCTGCTTTTGCAAATGGATATTATGAAGGCGGTGACAAGGGACCAAAAAAATTCTCTGCTAAATCATGGGGTAAGATTGGAAATATAGGCGGCGAGCAAATAATTCCAACAGCTATTGAAAAAGTTACAGTCCCAGCTGGAGTGTATGATACGGTTTTGATATCTTGGAAAACCGGTGGTGCTACAAGTAAAGTTTGGGTAGTTGATGGTTTCCCATTTCCAGTAAAAGCTCAAACATACACTCATGTCTCATCTGGTATTCCGCCACCAGAATATAGATTTACATTATTAGAGTATAAAGAAAACGTGCAACAAAATCCATTTGCCAATATAATTTCTGATGTTGATAACCCTGAATTAAAAAACTGTCCAAAAACTGACTCGCTTACTAATTCAATTAAGAGACCAACAAAAAATTTTTCTTATCAAATTCATGCTTACTATAGTCCAGAATACCCTGTACAAGGCTGTCCAATGAAATGGCAATTTAATTTTCTTAGCAAATACCATGACACAGAATTCTTGAATCAGGTCCAGTATGATCTCATAGTTGTTGACGATAAATTCACACTTCCACCGTTACGTTCTGTTGCAAAAGACCAAGGTTATGACTATCTATATTCTCCATCTGGATTATCTACTATTGATATGATAATTCAAGAACCTCCGGGAACTGCTCATTTTGTAGTTTATGTATATGGATTAGCTCCTCAAGGAATTGTCCCATCCAATCCTTTAGATTATCTTGTAATTGATCTTCCTATTTCAGCTAAGGATGGCAATTCAGTTACTGCCCAAAACATACCATCATGGATTAAAAAGAATGCAGGATGGTGGGCAGATGGCTCGATTGATGATAACTCATTTGTCCAAGGCATACAATATTTAATCAAAGAAGGTATAATGAAAATTCAACAAGCTGCTCAGGATTCCGAATCAGGAAGTTCTGAGCCAGACTCTTGGTTTGGTTAAAAACGACACCAACTTTTTCATGTCCTACATTCAAATTATTAGAGTTTGATGAAAAATTAGATGATAAAATGGTAAGTCTCTTTA
>Ga0209320_10001302_pt1 | contig 12978 bp, 10 predicted proteins | sample Rifsed13ft4_FD_184008 | JGI IMG/M metagenome (GOLD analysis project Ga0209320, IMG submission 184008) | Soil microbial communities from Rifle, Colorado, USA - sediment 13ft 4 (version 2) | ecosystem: Environmental > Terrestrial > Deep subsurface > Rock core/Sediment | place: Rifle, Colorado... | reverse complement strand
TACGGACTTGCGGTCACGGACATCGCGGGCGCGAGGTTGTCCGCAATCACGTCCCAGTGGTCGCCGCCGTCCCGCGTCGCGAACACCTGGCCCTGCTCCGTCGCGACGTACACGCCGACCGGGTCCTGCCCGTCCGCCCCGACGCCCTCCCGAAGGATGGTGAGGTGCGCCGGCCGCGGGAGGCCCGTCGTGAGGCGCTGCCACGAGCGGCCGCTGCTCCGGGTCCGGTACACCGCCATCTCCCCGAGCGTCGTGCGGTCCCCGTCGCTCTTCAGGGGGACGACGAAGGCGCTCCCCCCGCGCGTGCCCGATGCGAGGCCGAAGCCGAACGAACTCGAGAGGCCACGGGACACGTCGACCCACCGGCCCTTCCCCTCGTCCCAGCGGAAGACGCCCCAGTGGTGTTGCTGGTAGATCGTGCCCGGGTCCTCCGCGTCCCGCGCGAGCTTGTGCGGGCAGTAGCCGATGTCCCGCGGCTTCGGGTCGGGGAACCAGCGCGCGGTCATCCCGTTGTTCATCGGCGTCCACGTCGCGCCGCCGTCCTCCGTGCGGAACACCGCCACCGCGGAGATTCCGACGACCATGCGCTTCGCGTTCTTCGGGTCCGGGAGGATCGTGTGGAGGCACAGCCCGCCGGCTCCCGGGTTCCACTTCGACCGTGTGGAATGGGACGTGAGCCCGGGGACGAGCTTCCAGGAGTCGCCGTTGTCCGTCGAGCGGAAAAGCCCGGCGGGCTCCACGCCCGCGTACACGACGCCCGGGTCTGCGGGGCCGCCTCTTTGACAAACGGTTGGGAGCAGAGGTTCCCGGTTGCGGCCTGCTCTTCTTCAGACCCGCCGGGGCTCGCCGTGAACGGGGGTTCTTCGCCGGCTCTTTCCGTGGAGATACCTGTGGTAGCTCCGCTATCCGTACAAGTAAGATCGTGCGGCGTGGCATCGAGTTGGTGTCGCCCCTGCATCTTATAGGGGTGTGGCAGGAGAATGGCGACGCGGCCGGCGGCATCGGCTCCCCGGGAGGGGCGGGGGTGCGGCGTTGGCTCGCGCCGCAGCGCCAAATCTTTTTTTTTGCGCCAGAATTTATGCCCGGTAGCCGAGGGCAAGCCCGCCGAGAACAGGGCGGACCAGGGAGGCAATCATGAAATGGCAAGGGAGTTGGCGAACCGGCCTTGGACTTCTCCTCGCGCTTATGGTGCTAGCCGGTCTCGCTTCCGCGCAGTTCATGGCGCGGCTGGAAGGCAAGTGCACGGATGAAAATGGCAAGCCTTATGTCGGCGCCACCGTCGAGATAGACCGCGAGGACATCAAGTCGCACAACGAAGTGAAGACTGACAAGCGCGGCGACTATCTTTACGCCGGCTTGCAGCCGGGGAAGTACACCATCACCCTGAAATTCGAGGGAAGGACCGTCTTCGCCTTCCGCGGCATCACCCTGCGTCCAGGCGATCAGCAGGTGGTGGACTTCGACATGAAGAAAGAAGTAGCCGCCAATCCTGCGGCCATCAAGGCGAAGAAGGAGCAAGAAGAGGCGGCCAAGAAATATGACGAATTGAAGCAGCACTTTGATGCCGGGTCGGCAGCGTTGCAGCAGGAAAACTATGCCGAAGCGATCACGGAATTGCAGTTGGCGGCGACGATGGATCCGTCTCAGGATGTCATCTTTGCCAGGCTGGGTGACGCTTATGCCGGCAACAAGCAACTCAATGAAGCGGTGGATGCCTATCAGAAGGCGCTCGTCCTGCGGCCCGAGATCGCTGGCTATCACAACAACCTGGGCAATGCCCTCGCCAAGGCGGGCAAGGGGCCGGAAGCGCTGGAAGAATTTCGCAAGGCAGCCGAGATGGAACCAACTCAGGCGGGAATGTACTGGCGCAACGCCGGCATCGTCCTCTACAACGCCGGTAAGACGAATGAAGCGATTGAACCGCTCCAGAAGGCGATCGCGGCTGACGCCAACGACGCTTTGGCCTACTATCTCCTCGGCATCTGCTTGCTGGGCAAGGTCGAGCAGAAAACCGAGGGCGGCATGATGAAAATGATCCCCGCGCCGGGGACAATCGAGACGTTCCAAAAGTACCTCCAACTGGATCCCAACGGCTCGCACGCCGCTGAAGTCAAAGCCATCCTCGACCAACTGGGAGCGACCGTCCAAACCGAATTCAAGAGAGAAACCAAGAAGAAAAAGCCGTAGCTCGGAAGGGCGAAACGGGAGCGAGCAACGCCGAACCCGGCTGGTCAGCTCGCCCCGATTCCATCGGGGCGAGTGAGCACGGCCGGCGATCAACCCGGTGGCCTGGCCCGGCCCGGTCCTTATTCTTCTTGAGCCCTCGGCTGCGACTTCTCCGGCGCCCGGACCAAGGATTGACTGTGAGACTCTCCAGGAAGAGGTTGATTTCGGCCGGTTTTCTTTCTGTTGGCTTCGCGCTCCTCAGCTCGATCGCGGCCTGCGCCTCAGCCAAGAATGTATCCCTCAAAGCCGGTGAGGAAAGCATCAGAGGGCTCTACTGGGCACCGCCGACCAGTGCCAAGGCTGCGCCGGGGATCATCCTTCTTCACATGCTCAGCCGGCGAAAAGAGGACTGGAGGGCATTCGGTGACTTTCTCCAGAAGAACGGCTACGCAGCGATCGCCATAGACCTCCGCGACCGGGGCGATGGAGGTCGAGACAAGCTCATTGCCGATGCCCGGGCGGCCTATGATTTTCTTCGTTCGCAAAAGGAAGTGGACGCTTCGCGAGTGGCTGCCATCGGCGGCAGCATGGGCGCGAACGGAGCCCTCTGGTTCGGCGCCACTGAGCCGGCGATCAAAGCGGTGGTGCTGCTCTCGCCGGGTCTCAACTATTATGGGGTGACCTCGGAAGATGCCATGACACGTTTGGGCGCCCGTCCGGTTCTTCTGGTGGCAAGCGAGGACGACGGCTATAGCGCGGTGACGGTTCGCCGGCTGGCGCAGCTCGCCAAGGGTCCGCACCCGGTCAAGGTCTTTGACAACGCTGGCCACGGCACCGAGATGCTGGGCGCGGGGCTCGAGCAGTTGATTCTGCAGTTCTTGCAACAGAATCTGTAGCCGGGCCCTGACGTTCCCGACGGGCCGCCAGTTGCCATTTGGCATCCTCTGACCCATCCGGCTTCCACTTGGCCGTTGGCCGGAGCGGCGGGTGCCGGCCGCCTGGAACGCCAGCCGGCCGGGCAAGTAATGGTACCCGTTATGACGAACTCCCCATTCGCCTTGACTCTATATCGGGGGTGCGGCAAACTCGTTTTCTTCCGCTTGGAACGCGGAGTCCTGCGTGAATCGTCAAACCCTTCTCACCGCCGTCATCTTCACCGTAGTTGGCTTCCTCGGTGGATATATCTATCACGCTCAGACGAGCTTTCAAGTTCGCGGGCAGATGGGACAGCTTGAACCGGGCGATGTCCCTTCGACGACGCCCGGGGCGCCGCGTTCACCCGGGGGGATGCCGCCGGCCCCGGAAGCTGCGCCGACGATGGAGCAGATCGGGCAGATGCTGGCGGAGCTGAAGCAGCAGGCGGCAGCCAACCCCAAGGACCCTCAGCCAGTCATCACGTTGGGCAATCTTTACTTCGACGCTAACAAACATGCTGAAGCGGTGGAATGGTACGGGAAGGCGCTGGCGGTCGATCCCAAGAACGTCCACGTGCGTACCGACCTCGGCACGAGTTTGTACAATCTCGGCCGGTTTGACGAAGCGCTCAAGGAATTTCGACGTGCTCTCCAATACGACCCGAATCATCCTCAAACGCTCTTCAACATTGCGATTACGGAACTGGTGGGCAAGAACGATATAGGCGGGGCCGAGGAAGCGCTCCGCCGGCTGAAACGATTGAACCCCGGTTTCCCCGGAATTCCTCAACTGGAAGCCAGAATCGGGCAGCTCCGCCAGGAACGGACCCGCCCGAACGCAAGCTCCAACCCGCGCCCGTGATGGACGAGGCCTGATGCGGCTGATTGTGCGATTGTTGGAAATTCTCTTCTGGGTTGTGATTGTGGTCTGGGTCTTGCGTCTTCTTTTTGGGCGCTTACTCCGAGTTTATTTCGGCTCCACCCGCAGCCGGACAAACGCCCCGCCTCCGGCTCCGCCAGCGCGGGGCGGCGAGACCTTCCGCGACCCCGTCTGTGGCACCTATGTCTCCCCGGAGGTCTCTGTCTCTGCTTTATTTCAAGGCCAACGCGTCCATTTTTGTTCCGAGGAATGTATGGAACGGTACCGGAGCCGGTCTCCGGCTGACCACGCGGCTCGAAACGCAGCCGGCCGCTAGGCTCGCCTAACCCAGTGCACATGAGGAGGCGGAAATGAAGGAAGAGCTCAACCCGTATGTCATCTCCCAGATGCAGTTTGACATCGCCGCCGATCACCTGAAGTTGGATAAAGGATTGCGCCAGGTGCTTCGGACGCCCAAGCGGCAGTTGGTGGTGTCGATTCCGACGAAGATGGACGACGGAAGCGTCAGGGTGTTCGAAGGATTCCGGGTGCAGCACAACATCGCTCGCGGGCCGGCCAAGGGAGGTATCCGCTATCATCCCAACGTCACCTTGGACGAAGTGAAGGCGCTCGCCGCCTGGATGACCTGGAAGACGGCCACGGTCAATATCCCTTTCGGCGGCGGCAAGGGTGGCGTCATATGCGACCCAAAGAGAATGACCAAGCCGGAACTGGAACGTATGACGCGCCGGTACGCTTCCGAGATTTTGCCGATCATCGGGCCCGATGAGGACATTGCCGCGCCGGATGTCTATACCGATTCGCAGACGATGTCCTGGATCATGGACACCTATTCCATGATGAAGGGTCACACGACGCTCGGGGTGGTGACCGGCAAGCCCGTTTCCCTGGGCGGGTCGGAGGGGCGCAAAGAGGCCACTGCCCGGGGCTGCCTGTTTATCACTCGCGAGGCCTGCAAGGTGCGCCGGTTGTCTTTGAAGGGCGCGACGGTCGCGGTGCAAGGCTACGGCAATGCCGGCTCGATTGCCGCCTGGCTTTTCAGCCGGGACGGCGCGAAGATTATCGCCGTGGCTGACTCTCGCGGCGGGGTTGTCAGCCCGAAAGGTTTCGATCCGCTCAAAGTGCTCAAGTACAAGGAAAGAAGCGGCACGGTCGTTGGCTTCCCCGGCACATCGAAGATCAATAACGAGGAGTTGTTGGAACTGAAATGCGACATCCTGGTTCCGGCAGCGCTTGAGAACCAGATCACGCTCGAAAACGCCAGCCGCATCAAGGCAAAAATCGTTGTGGAGGCGGCGAATGGCCCGACCACGCCCGGAGCCGACGAAGTGCTGGCGCGCAAAGGAATCTTTTTCCTGCCCGATATTCTCGCCAACGCCGGCGGTGTCACGGTGAGCTATTTCGAGTGGGTGCAAGACCTCCAGTCCTTCTTTTGGCCGGAGCAGGAGGTCAACAATAAACTCGAATTCATCATGAAGCGCGCTTTCCATGACGTCTATCAGACGAGCGTGAGGTACAAGGTCCACCTGCGCACCGCCGCTTATATCCTCGCCGTCGGCCGCGTGGCGGACGCCACCACCGTGCGCGGGCTGTTTCCATAATGAGATGACGACGGGCTGATGGGCGAAGGGAGAATGGAGAACGGGGACGGGCCTTTGCCCACGGCGGTCCCCCTTCCATCGGAAAATCTCTTTTGCATTGCGAGCGAATTTGCAGTACCTTTTTCGATTGCTGGTCGGGGTGATGCACGGTTCGCATCGCGCCGGATTCTTCTTCCAGGCGATCGAAGATGACACCAAACGGTTCCCCGCCTACCACCCTCCTCACCATTGCCGGGTTCGATCCTACCGGGGGAGCGGGCATTGCCGCTGACCTGAAGACCTTTGCCGCCCACAACTGCTATGGCCTCGCCGCCATCACCGCTCTGACGGTTCAAACGACTGAGGGAGTCATCGCGGTCTATCCGACGCCGCCGGCGGTGCTGGAGGCGCAGCTCGAAGCGCTGGTCGCTGATGCGAAAATCGCCGCGGTCAAGATCGGAATGCTGGCCAATCGAGAGGTTGCCCGGGTGGTCGCCGGGATTCTGGAACGATGGCAGTTCCCGCACGTCGTTCTTGACCCCATTCTCGTTTCGACCAGTGGTTTTGTGCTGCTGGATGAAAAAGGCGTCGCATTCTTGAAGACCGAACTGATCCGGCACGCCTCCGTGATCATCCCCAATGCTCCGGAAGCGCAAACCCTGACCGGCGTGGAAGTCAAGAACGTCGAAGGCGCAAAGGAGGCCGCCAAGAAACTTTTCGAGATGGGCGCGAAGGCAATCGTCATCAAAGGCGGCCACCTGGAAAAGCCTGTGGACCTGGTCTTCAACGGCACGGAATTTCTCACGTTTGGCAGCGACCGTGTCCGCTCGGAAAACACCCACGGCACCGGATGCACGTTTGCCTCAGCGGTGGCGGCGGCGCTTGCCGAAGGCAGGCAACTCCCCGACGCGGTGGTGCTCGCCAAAGCCTACGTCACCAAGGCGATTGAGAAGGGCTTTGCCGTGGGAAAGGGCCGCGGCACGCTCAATCATTTTTTCCGCATGCAACAGGAACCCTATGCGCGAGTGATTGAATATCCCGCCTTCCACCACTCGCGCAACGGTTAGCACAGTGACCCGTGAGCGGCGGCCCGTGGCCGTCCTTCTTGTCTTCGCCCCCGGCGGGCTTACCCTCTGGCGGGGGATTTCCTTCCTTCAAAATTAGTAGCTCAGGTGTTTCGAAAGAAACCTGAGGTTTTTGAGCCGAAAAACCGCCTCAGGCGATTCGAAGGATCACCTGAGCGGCAAGCTATTTTCGTTGGTAAATGATTTTGCCGGCGACGATCGTAGCCATGGGAGCGCCGCGGAATTTCCAGCCATCAAAAGGCGAGTTGCGGCTCTTTGATTCGGATTGCTCGACGCGATACGTCCATTCGCGGGCGGGATCGAAGAGGGTGAGGTCAGCCGTTGCCGCCACCTGGATTTTGCCCCGGTCAAGGCCAAGGATTTTCGCCGGATGGGTGGAGAAAAGTTCAACCAGACGGGTAAGCGAAATTTTTCCGGTGTGAACGAGGCGGTCGAGAGCCAGCCCGAGCGCCGTCTCCAGCCCAATGACGCCGAAGGGAGCGAGGTCAAACTCCACCTCTTTGGCGACAGGGTGGTGCGGGGCGTGATCGGTGGCGATGGCGTCCACCGTGCCATCGGCGATGCCTTCGAGCAGCGCATCGCGGTCTTCCCGGCCGCGCAGCGGCGGGTTCATCTTGTAGCAAGTGCGGTAGTCGCGGATGTCTTCGTCCATCAGCGTAAAGTGGTGGGGGGTCACCTCGCAGGTGACGCGCACGCCGCGCTGCTTGGCCAGCCGGACCGATTCCAGCGCACCGCACGTCGAGAGATGCGCCAGGTGGATATGCGCGCCCGTCTCCCGCGCCAGAATGCAATTGCGCGCCACCGGAATCTCTTCGCAGGCTGCCGGGATTCCTCGCAAGCCAAGCCGGGTGGAGTGCGCCCCTTCATGCATCACCCCCTCGCCAAAAAGGCTCGGCTCTTCGCAGTGGTCAATCACCGGCAGACCCAGGGTCCGACAATACTCCATGACCCCGCGCATCAGGCGAGCATTGGCGATGGGCCGGCCGTCGTCCGAGACAGCGACGATTCCAGCCCTCTTCATCGCGGCAATGCTGGAGAGCTCCTCGCCGGCGCTGCCGGAGGAGGCGGCACCGACCGGATATACCGTGACGACGCCGGTTTCCCTGGCGCGGCTCAGAATGGATGCGGTCACCGCCGCGTTGTCGTTCACCGGCTGCGTGTTGGGCATCGAGCAGACGGCAGTAAAGCCGCCCGCGGCTGCCGCGCGAGTGCCCGTGGCAATGCTTTCGGCTCCTTCTCCACCCGGTTCGCGCAGGTGGACATGCAGGTCGAGGAAGCCGGGAGCGACCACCATGCCCGACGCGTCAAAGATTTCTGCGCCAACCTTTTCGATCTTCTTCTCGATGGCGGAAATCCGGCCGTCGGCGATCAAGATGTCGCGCCCGTCATCCAGTTTCGATGCCGGGTCAATCACCCGGCCGCCTTTAATCAGCAGCATGGGTCGAGCCCAATAAGAGGAAGAGCAACGCCATGCGGACAGCCAGGCCGTTGGTCACCTGTTCCAGAACGACCGATTGCGTGCCGTCGGCAACTTCCGAATCAATCTCCAACCCGCGATTCATCGGTCCCGGGTGCATGATGATGGCATCCGGCTTCGCCCGCTTGAGGCGCGAGCGCGTCAATTGGAACTCCCGAGCATATTCGTCCACCGGAAAAATATCCCCGGCGCGGCGTTCGCTCTGGACGCGCAAGGCCATCACCACGTCGGCATCCGTCAAGGCCTCGTCCAGGCGGTGAGACAACCGGACATTGGGCGCCAGGGAGGCAAAAAAAGGCGGCAACCACGATGGCGGGCCGCAGAGCGTCACCTGGGATCCAAACTTGGCAAGCAAATGGACATTCGAGCGCGCCACGCGGCTGTGCTGCACATCCCCCACGATCGCTACCTTGAGCCCGGTGAGCCTCGCCTTGTGGTCGCGGATGGTGAGGGCGTCCAGCAGAGCCTGGGTCGGATGCTCATGCAAGCCGTCGCCCGCATTGATCACCGGAATCTTCAGGTGCCGCGCCACAAACTCAGGCGAACCGGAAGCCGCATGGCGCAGCACCAGGCCGTCCGGCTTGAGCGCCTCGAGCGTGAGCAGGGTATCGGTGAGCGACTCGCCTTTCGAAACCGAGGAGCCACTCGAAACAAAAGGGATCACATCGGCCCCCAGGCGCTGCGCCGCCAGCGAAAACGAGGTCATCGTCCGCGTCGAGGCCTCGAAGAACGCCAGCAAAACCGTCTTGCCGCGCAGGGTCGCCAGTTTCTTGAGCGGCTGCTCGTGCACTTTTTGAAAGGACTTGGCCGTGTCGAGGATCAGTTCCAATTCCTCGATACTGAGCGGTTCGATGCCGAACAGATGGCGGCAACTTAGTCGGGCGGCGGGCATGGAAAACCCTGGGAAGTGGGATGGAGCGCATGTAAGGACTATCGGGATTCATCCCGATTTGCATGTCGGGCTAAAAGCCCGGCACTCCTGGTTACGCGGCTCAGTCGGTGCGTTCCACCAACATCACGCGCTCTTCCCGGTCCACTTCCTTGAGACGGACTTCGATAATCTCCCGGTCGGTGGTTTGAATGTTGCGGCCGACAAAGGCGGCCTCAATCGGCAGCTCGCGATGACCGCGGTCAATCAGGACGCAGAGTTGAATCCGCTTGGGCCGGCCCAGATCAAAGAGCGCGTTCATGGCGGCGCGCACCGTGCGGCCGGTGTAGAGCACATCGTCCACCATAATCAGAATCTTGGCGTCCACCGGAAAATCAATCTCGGTGCTTTGCACCACCGGCTGCGGCGACACCAGCGACAGGTCATCGCGGTAAAGGGTGATGTCCAGGACGCCGACCGGGATCTCGATCTTTTCAATTTCGCCGATCTGCTTCGCCAGGCGCTGGGCCAGCGGCACGCCGCGCCGGCGAATGCCGATCAGTGCCACGTTCTGGCCACCGCCATTTTTCTCAACGATTTCGTGGGCCAGCCGGTTGAGGGTGCGGTCAATCTCGGCCGCCGACATGAGCTGGGTCTTTTCGCGGATCTGCATCGGGGTGGCATGTTAACGGTGGCAGGAACGGGTGTCAAGCAGAGGGCAGACAGCGAATGTCAAACCTCGTTAGAAATGTCCCCTTGTTTACCTCATTAGAAGTGTCCCCTGTTTGCCTTTGTTCGGGGGTTTCGATGCGCTATTCGCCGCAGCGAAGCCCTGCGAAGCCGTAGGCGGAGCGGTTAGGGCGGAGCGGAGGCGGATAGCGCATCGCGCGATGCTGCTGCCTCTCGGTTCGACGCCCGTAGATGCATCCGCTTTTCGTAGCCGCGTCGCCAGGGATGCTCGGCAGCGGGCTTCCAGCGGCGGCCAGTGCGTGGCCGCCTGGCAGGGGCTTGGCCGCGGGTCTGTGTTGCGCTGCTGGCCCCGCCTGCGGCGGACGCGATCTCCTTCCACTCCAGCTTCTGCCCGCGATAGTCCACCTCCAGGCTGCCCTCCTCGGCTTCCCACACCGTCACTGTGGCCCGCGCCGGCGCGTAGCGCTGGCTCTGCCGCTGCAGCTGCAAACTCCGGCCGTTATAGCGGATCACCCAGTCGTTGCTGATCACCCGTTCGCTCTGCAGACGAAAGATCCTGTCCAGTTGCGCCGCCGTGGGCGCCGGCCGATGAAAATCCTCTTTCCCGACCGGGGGCCGTGCAAACCGACGGTTGTGTTCGGCCAGATACTCTTGCTCCAGATAGCGGTTGGCGCCCGCGTGTGTGCACACGTTCCTGCGCCGCAGCTTCTTGATCAACCGATCCTGGTGCGTCCCATGGCTGCGCTCCACGCGCCCCTTGGCCTGCGGTGAACTGGCCGCCACAATCCGAATCCCCAAGCGCGCGCACATGCGCCCAAACTGCGTCTGCGGCACCTCGCCCGTGACCAACTCCTGCGCCGTCGGCTGGCGTACGTAGACGTTCTTCCAGTCCGTGTACAACGCCCGCGGCACCCCGTAGCGCTCCACCCACCGCCGCAACGCGCCCGCCGCCGCCCAGATCGTCTCCTGTTCCTCCAGCCAGCACTGCGTCGTGGCCGTGGCGTCGTCCACCAGGTTCATCAAACAGCCTTCGGGCCCGCGCTCCTCCAGCCAGGCCTCGAAACTGCCATCCATCTGCACCAATTCTCCGAAGTGCTCGCGGCGCTGCCGCCGCTTCCGATACGGGGCCCTCTTCCGCTCTCGGCTCCACAAGCCCTCCGCCAGCATCCAGCGCCGCAGCGTCTCCGCGTGCACCTCGATGCGGTTTTCCTCGGCCAAATGCTCGGCGGCCAACGTCGGACCGAAACGCTTCCCCACATCTCCGGAATACTTCTCGCGCACCAACCGCAACACCTGGCGGCGCCACCGCTCTGGATAGGAGCGGTTCGACGGCCGGCCCGCACTGCGATGCACCAGCCCCTCCGCCCCTTCCTCTCGGTAGCGCCGCCAAATCCGCTTTCCCTGCCGGTAACTGAGCTCCAAAAGCTCTGCCGCCTGCACCAACTTCAACTCCCCAGCGGCCACTCGCCCCAACATCGCTACACGCCGCAGTTCTCTTTCGCTCATCGCTGTCCTCTTCAAAGCAACCTCCTATGGAGGCCGCAGTGTAGGGGACATTTCTAACGAGGCGAAAAGGGGACATTATCAAAGTGGTTCAACAGCAGAGGGCAGACAGCGACCAGCGTCCAACGACCGGCGACGTGGGACCAGTGCCCCGCGACCAATGATCAGCGACCCTTCGTCCCGCTCTGCGGGATCAGGGCAAGCCAGTGGCCCGCCGAGCCCCGAGGCACCTGCCTCGGGGAGCAAGCCCCGGTGTCCAGCGTCCAGCAACCAGACTCAAGGCTCGGTTGACTGCCCCGCGACCGGTGCTATAATTTTTTGGGTGATTGCCCTGCCACTACTCCCCAGTAGCTCAATGGTAGAGCATTCGGCTGTTAACCGAAGGGTTGTAGGTTCGAGTCCTACCTGGGGAGCCAATCTTTTTGTACTTGCAACAAATTTCCAGAGAATCAGAGCGAGCACTCTCGTACACCGGCGTCTGACCTGCCTTTTGGAATGCTCTATCGCGTTCTCCGAAGCGGGGTAGGACTATGGCACAAACGGCTTCACCGCCGCTGCTTGTCGCACATATTCATGCTGCCTGCCAGTGTCGTTCCAACCTGAGAGAGATCAGGGGGCACCAAGACGACCGCTTCCCGATGGTCCCGAAGCTTCGAGACGATCCAGCGCAACTCCTGGGGGCAAGCAGTTGGAACGGCGCTAGCGACGCAGTGCGCGGAGCAGCGCGGATCCTTCCGCCTCGGTCAGAATCCCTTTTTTGATCAGAAGGCTATCGGCCAAACCGTACAAAAGGTCTACCCACTTGTTAGGGAAGACCGTCAGCTCGCCTACGCGTTCGCTGGGACGACGAAGTTCGTAAGCGAAGGGAGGACCACTCTTGGATCTGCGTCAAATCGCAGGTCTGCCCTTGCAGCGAATCCCCCTGTTGGCAGGTATGCAAGACGGAGCGACGTTTGTACGCGAGGTTGTGCGGAAGCTAAACCGGCGTCTTCGCAGCCTAAGATTGCGAGAGTACCCTGACAACGACGGTCAGGGAACGATCTGCGAACTTATTCTCCTTGGGTACTTTCGGCGGAGGCCTATTCTGGCAAGAACGAGATTCTTTCATCGTCGCAACATCGTGGAATTACAGCCCCAGATTCAAGTCCTTCCTCTCTCGGATGAGCCGGTATGGGAGTTCCTTTCCGGGTCACAGTTGATTTGGGATTTGTTGTGCGACCCTAACGACCACCGATTGCAAGACTACAGAAGTCCTTTGTTCGCACGCGCTCGTAACCGCGAAATGCTTTCCCTGCTGGAAGTCGGTGAACTTTGCCGGAGGTATATTCAGGCGTGCGCTGACCAGAGAGCGTCCGCGCTCGACCCGTTTTGTGCCTTCGTTGGTGGTCATGTGCATATGGCTGAGATTACTGAGTTGAACGGGTTCCGCTGGTTGATTCCCCCCGCAGGAACAACAATAAGCGAGGCCCCCTTTTTCTCGGAAGACACCCATTAATCAGGCACCGAGCGATTGAGCAGACCAAGACCGAGATCCCGGAGATGGACCGTTTGAACCAGAGGATGATGTCCACGAAATGCTGGATCAGTTTGTGGACGCTGATTGCCTTTCTGAGCGGAAGGTGGCAGACTCTCCCACCGGAACGTGAGCAAGGCAAACGGCAACGGCCTTTGCAAAACCCACCCCGGCGCCCGACCTGTCTCCTATTCCTGTTTGCTTGAGCGTCTCCAAGAGTTTCGCCACGCGAATGTTCGTGTCGGTTTGCGGCTGGCTGGGCACCGGATCGGAAAGCTCCAGGCTAGGGATGCAGCCATGAA
>Ga0209320_10001301_pt1 | contig 12978 bp, 8 predicted proteins | sample Rifsed13ft4_FD_184008 | JGI IMG/M metagenome (GOLD analysis project Ga0209320, IMG submission 184008) | Soil microbial communities from Rifle, Colorado, USA - sediment 13ft 4 (version 2) | ecosystem: Environmental > Terrestrial > Deep subsurface > Rock core/Sediment | place: Rifle, Colorado... | reverse complement strand
CTGAAACATTTAATTTTATAGAACCTTTTTCAGTGAATTTCACAGCATTTGACAAAAGATTAATTAAGATTTGTTTTAAACGAACGCTGTCTATCCAAAAATATTTAGGTACATCCGATGCAATATTCAATTCTAAAGTCAAATTCTTTTGATTTGATTCATAAAATATTAAATCGGTAATTTGGCCCAATATTTCCTTGACATCATGTTTTTCGATATATAATTCCAGTTTTCCAGCTTCTATTTTTGAAAAATCAAGAATGTCATTTATAATATCTAATAAGGAATTGGCGGATTGATTTATTGTAGTCATGTATTTTTCTTGCGTCCCATCAAGATTAGTTTTCATTAATAAATCAGTAAAACCAATTATTCCATTTAATGGGGTTCTGATTTCATGACTCATGTTGGCAAGGAATTCTGATTTTGCTTTATTAGATGCTTCCGCTAATTCCTTAGCTTTAATAAAAGATTCGGTTTGTTTGGTCTCCGTAATGTCAATAAAAATACCTTCAATAAAGGCAATTTTTCCTTCTTTGTAAATCACATCTCCAAATTCTTCTACCCAAATAACAGCATTGTTTTTGTTTATAATTCGGTAGATTAAATGGATCTGTTTTCCGTTTTCAATAGCATTTTGCTGTTCAAGGACGGTTCGTTCCTTGTCTTCAGGATAAATTAAATCTATAAAAGATAATTTATTATTTAGAAAATCAGATTTTGGATAACCGGTTAGTTTTTCAATTTCATCATTGATATAAATTTTAGTGGCATATTTATCGTATTTTGATAAATAAACGGTTCCGGGTATATTGTTAGCAAGCAATCGAAATTTCTCTTCACTTTCATAGATTGCTATTTCATTTGTAATTCGTTCTATTGAGGAAGCAATATTTCTTGACAAAGTTTGTAAAATATTGACTTCATCTTCATTCCATTTTCTTTCATTATAGGTGTCATCAAAACCTAAAAATCCATGAAATTTGTTTTTTACAAAAATGGGAAAAAGAATAAGGGAGGTCACATCAAACTCTTGTAATTTGTTTTTTAAGGATTCATTTTCAATTTTGGGAATTATTGCCTGATAAATCTTATTGTTTAGAAGAGGAGTTAATAATTCCTCAAAATAGTCATAAGGCAAATTTTGCAGTTTTGTATTATTCTCGGTTAATTTAATATTATTAATAATCCATCTGTATTTTTGACTGATGCATTTTGCCTCTGAATCATTTTCATAGTAATAGGCTCTATGAGATTTTGTTGCTTTTCCCATGATAACAAGAACATCCGAGAAAATAGCATTAATATCGTTACTGTTTATGAATTTTTCAGTGCACACTGTCATGGCTGATAGGAGCTCGCTTTTGTATTCCAGTTTTTTTTCTGCTTCGTATCTCATATTTGATATAATCGCTAATGAAATTATATCTGATATAGTTCTGGCGAAATTAATGTCTTCGTTATCCCAGTTTCTTTGGTTTTTTGTAGTTTCAAAACTTAGCGTACCAACTAATTCTCCATTGGTAAAAATAGGAATATCAAGAAGCGATTTAATGTCATTTATTAAAAAATACGATTCTGTAAATTCAGAAAATTCTGGTTTATTAAAAACATCAGGAGCACTAATTTGTTTTTTTCTCTCTAATGATTCAAAATAAATGGGAAATTTTTCTTTTTCCAAAATAGCTCCACCACTATATTTATTGGTGTCTAAATGATATAAAATTTCACAACTAATTTTGTCTTCCGTGTATCTCCAATAGCTGACCCAATTGCATTTTGAAGCTTTTGCAGCAGCTTCGATTATCAACTTTAAACTAGTTTCAAAATTTTCATGATTACTAAAATTAGTTGTAGATAATTTTTTGATTGTTTTGTTATATTGTTCGTTTTTTTCTTGAAGTATCTTATTTTCGGTCTCAATATCTTTAAACTTAGTAGTATCTCTGGCAATACCTGAATAACCTAATATTTTGTTGGAGTCATTTTTTTGAATAATAACTTTTTGAGAAATCCATAGTATTTCTCCACACTTCTTCACTAATGGAATTTCAATTGTAGGAAAACCATTTTTATTTTCTTCTAAGTTTTGATAAAAGAGCATCATTTCTTTGATGTAATCTTCTCTTATAAATTCAGAATAATTATGACCTAAAATTTCATCCTCTTCATACCCCAATATTTTGGTAGTAAAATTATTGATGAATATAAAATTGCCATATTTGTCTACTTCATATATAATATCCGTAGCTGATTGTATTAAGTTTTTATATTGATTCTGAATCTGAATCTCATTCGTCACATCTTGGCCAATTCCTATGATTAAATCATCTGAGAATTTTTTATCTTTCCATTGCATGTATTTATAGTCGCCATTTTTGCACTTAAGTTTTCTGGTGAATATTTCATCTTCTTTGAAAATTTCATGGTATTTTTCTCCAAAAAACTGAGAGTCTTCAGTGACTTTCCAATAGCCTAGTCCCATTACTTCAGCAATTGAATAACCTAAAATAGGCATAATAGTTTCACTGCAAAATACAACTTCTCCTTTTCTATTTGTAGCAAGAATCAATGAGTTCCCTTTGTTTACAATTTCATTGGTAAAACTAAATTTATCTTTAATGTTTAATAAATAGGTGTGTCTTACATAATTGATTACCAAAATTATCAAGAAGTAATTAAATACCATAATTGCTGTATCCATTGGTACCAATTCAAAAACAAATATGATAATTAAGTAAATAAAAACCGAAACAACGAAAAACCAATACAATTTGGTTGGTTTTAAAACGCTGTAGGAAAAGAAAAAAGTAATTATAAAAGCTATTGCGGGTAAAACATCGGGGGAAGAAAAAATAAAATTCCTGCATATAAAACCAAAAGATATCACAAAAAGTACTTTGAAAATTTGTTGTAAGTTTTGGAATACTAGAGGTGATTTTTTACTAATAAAATAGATGCCTAATAATATTGCACCCAGACTACAATTTACGATCAATAAACTCTTGTGCCGTACTTTGAAAATTTCGAAAAAGATTTCGAAGACAGGAATTAAAATTCCTAAAAATAAAATATAAAGTTGGTATTCTTCACTCTTCGAACTCTCCTTAGAGTAGTTTTCAATGTACTTAGTGTTTAATATGGATTTAATTTTTGAATATTTATAAATCAATAAAAAAACCAACAAAAATGAAAACGGGGCTATAATTCTAAATAAATTATTGCTGGAAGACAATTCATTTGTTATTAAAAGATGATTAGAAATAATAAAATTATTGAACCAACTTAAAAAAGCAAAGTTAAGTTTAATCAATAATAAGGAGCTATAGCATAATACCATAGAATGTTTGGATTAGGTTTGAAAGAATAGATTCGGGATCTTAATCTTAATAGGGAGGTAATATAGAATTTTTTCAAAAAAAAACACAGTTAAAAATGTTTTAATTGTGTTTTTTAAGAAGATATTACTTAGAATAATTTATTCAGAGTCATTTTCAGAGTCTATTCCTACAATTGAAGTGTATATCGCATAATACATAGAATACATAAAAGGAATTGTAAAAAATATACCAATGCAGCATCCAATAAATCCCACTAGAGAAGCGATACCGCTTACAATTAATAATCCCAAAAGCACTAAAGGTTGTTTTGAAACGATTATCATGCTTGATTTTAGGGCATCAATGGCTTTTAAATTACCAAAAATAATTAGCGGAATAGTCAGGAATGTAAAAAAGGAAATCACCGCACTAAATAATGCACCAACTATTTCGATATCAACAAGTTTAAACATTTCAGATAAACCAGTGGTGAAAATTGTAAGAAGAAATGTTGCAATGACGAGTTCCTGAAAATAAGGGTTTTTATAATATTCGAAAACGGTAGAAACATGAAATTCTTCATCTTTTTCGGCACTATGAGCCATTTTAATTAATCCTGCGGAGAAAGGTGCTAAAAGACAATTAAATAAAATTCCTAGAATTATATATATTGCCAAATGCATTCCTGTAAAATTTTCGACTCTTAAATCTTCTAACATTTTTTGATTTAGTGCTGAAACTCCAAAAGTAAAAATTACTATTCCACCAGCTATAAATCCTATTAGTATTGCGAATACAAAAATCATCAGACCGGCGTACAAAGCAATTTTTTTATAATTTTCAAAAGCGTGATTAAAAACATTTCCAAAATCTATTTGGTAACCGTTAATTTGTATTTCTTCTATTTTTTCTTTAGTAGTTTTCATCATTTAATTTAAGGTTTTAATTGGTTAATTTATTTAGATTTTATGGTAAATTTCTTCAAAAGGAATTCTGAAGCGTTCTCCATATATTCCTTGTTCATCTCTAATTCCGCATCCAATAATCATATTAATTTCTGCAGAAGAAGGTAAATGAAGTGTTTTTTTAATTCTAACAGAATCAAAACCTTCCATTGGGCAAGTATCGTAATTTATGGCTGCCATGCTGATCATGAAATTTTGCGCGGCAAGGGCGGCACTTTTATGTGCCACAATGCGCATATCACTTTGTCTAGCCTGTCTATAAATAGGTTTGAATAATCCAATGATATAAAAAGCAACGAATTTTATTGCACCTAATATCCCAAAGAAATCAGTGTAAATTGTAGGTATGATTTTCTTATAATAGTTCAGAGCAAATTTTTCCCTCTTAGAATATTCAGCTTCCGGTTTATTGCCAAATTGGGATTTTAAAAAAGTGATATTGGCTTGCATTCTTTTTCTCCATAAATCTTTTCTAGCTACAACAACTACTAATTGTTGCGCAGTTTTAGCTCCATTTTGGTCAAAACTGGCTGCGGCGATTTCTTTAATAATATCTGGAGAAACAATATGATAAAATTCCCAAAGTTGCATATTGCTGCTTGTTGCTGCAAGAGTGGCTAAATGGATGCAATCTTTTACTTTTTGTTCCTCAATGGGTTCCTTTTTAAAAACCCGAACGGATCGCCTATATTTTATGGCTTCACTTACCGATTTCTCATTAGTTACAGCCATTTTAATATTTTTTGAATTGATTGCAATTTGTCTTTATATGGGGCATAGCGCATCGGTAAATCCAGCCAGTTTGCTTTTTTTACAATTCCTTTTTTATGAGAAAAAGTATCAAAACTTAAGCTGCCGTGATAAGCACCGATTCCACTGTGACCAACTCCGCCAAAAGGAAGTCTTTTATTAGAAAAATGAACAACGGTATCATTGATACAGCCACCTCCAAAAGAATACTGTTTAATTATTTTTTGTGCAAATTTCTTGTCTTCGGTAAATACATATAACGATAATGGTTTTTCGTATTTAGAAATTATAGTATTTATTTCGGTTTCATTTTCATAGGAAAGAATAGGCAGTAAAGGACCAAAAATCTCGTCTTTCATAATCAGACTATCCACATTGGATTCATCAATTAGTGTAGGGGAGATGTAACAATCTTCAATATCAGTCTGACCCCCAAAAATCACTTTATTTTCATCAATCATATTCGCTAATCGGAGCCAGTTTTTTTCATTTACAATTCTGGCGTAATCTGGAGATAATTTTGGATTTTCTCCATAGGCTTTCGTGATTTCTAATTTCATGAATTCGATGAAATGACTTTTCATATCTTTTTGAATTAAGATATAATCTGGCGCAATACACGTTTGACCCGCATTTATAAATTTTCCCCAAACAATTCTTTTTGCAGCTAATTTTAAATTGGCAGTATTGTCAATGATACAAGGATTTTTTCCTCCAAGTTCAAGTGTTACGGGAGTTAGATTTTCGGCTGCCGCTTTTGCAACAATTTTTCCCACAGGAACGCTACCGGTAAAAAAGATATAATCCCAGCGTTGCGAAAGTAGTTTTTGAGAAACTTCAAGGCCGCCTTCGATAACTTCAACATGATTAACAGGAAAAGTTTTCTCGATTATTTTTGCAATTATTTCTGATGTTTTTGGAGTAAGTTCAGAGGGTTTCAGAACTACCTGATTTCCTGCGGCAACAGCTGAAACTAAAGGACAAAGCGCTAATTGAAAAGGATAGTTCCAAGGTGCTATAATTAATACTTTTCCGTAAGGCTCTTTGTAAATATAATCAGTTGAAGGGAAATTAAGTATGGATGGAAAAACCCTTTTTGGTTTTGCCCATTTGTGAAAATTTTTTATGGTATCTTTTAATTCGGAAATAACATAATTCGTTTCTGTTAGAACTGCTTCAAAAGCAGGTTTTCTAAAATCAGAATATAAAGCTTCAATAATTTCATTTTCGTGAGTGATAATGACATTCAGTAACTTTATTAAAACTTCTTTTCTATATGCGATGTTCGTTTTGTAATCCATTGGAAACACAAATTTATTTAGTGCTATGCAAGTTAAATTTTATAATTTACATAATGAATCATTCTTACAAAAAAAATCACAAAGCATCCCAGATTGAATCAGAAGGAGTGGGAGCAATAAGAATTATATCCTCTTTTGTAACGGGATGTGTAAATACTAATTTTCTGGCATGCAAGTGTATCCCGCCATCAGGATTGCTTCTGTCAAAACCGTATTTTAAGTCTCCTTTTATCGGTGAACCAATAGCGGAAAGTTGCGCCCTGATTTGATGATGTCTTCCAGTATGAAGATTGATTTCTAATGCAAAATAGTTATTTAATTCTTTGAATATTTTATAATCCAAACTCGCTAATTTACTCTCAGGAACTTCTTTGATATGCGCTTTTGAGGTATTATTTTTTTCGTTCCTTTTTATGAAATGAACTAATTTATCCTCACTTTTTTCGGGTTTATTTTTTACAATTGCCCAGTATGTTTTTTGGGTTTCACGACCGCTGAACAATTCATTCATTCGAGTCAAAGCCTTGCTTGTTCTCGCAAAAACAACAATGCCGGTTGTAGGTCGGTCTAAACGATGTACAACACCCAGAAAAACTTCTCCGGGTTTGTTGTACTTGTCTTTTATATATTCCTTTACGACCTCGCTCAAAGGTTTGTCCCCCGTTTTATCGCCTTGCACAATATCTCCTACACGTTTATTAACCACAATTAAATGGTTGTCTTCGTGAAGAATTTGGAGATTGTTTTTATTCGAAACTATTTTACTAGACAAGGGTAAAGGCTTTAATTAAAATTTTGTTGATTCTGTTGAGAACTGAATACTGCGACTGAACACTGAATACTAATATTGTTCATTCACATTTGGAAAATCGCTTGATTTCACATCAGCAACATATTGACCAATTGCGGCAGTCATTCCTTCGTATAAATTCATGTATCTTCTCAAAAAGCGTGGGCTAAATTCATTGTTCATTCCTAACATGTCATGAATTACAAGAACCTGACCATCAACACCACCACCTGCACCAATTCCTATAACGGGAATTGAAATGCTTTGAGCAACTTGTTCCGCTAAATGTGCAGGAATTTTTTCTAAAACCAAAGCAAAACAGCCAAGTCTTTCAAGCAAAATAGCGTCTTCTATTAATTTATGTGCTTCTTCTTCTTCTTTTGCACGAACGGTATAAGTTCCAAATTTATAGATAGATTGAGGCGTTAATCCTAGATGGCCCATTACAGGTATTCCAGCATTAAGGATTTTTTTGATTGATTCTTTAATTTCTTTTCCACCTTCCAGTTTCACAGCATGTCCGCCACTTTCTTTCATAATTCTGATGGCAGAACGTAACGCTTCTTTTGGATCTGATTGGTAGCTTCCAAAAGGTAAATCAACAACAACTAATGCTCTTTCTATAGCTCTGACTACAGAGGAAGCGTGATAAATCATTTGGTCTAAGGTAATTGGCAAAGTCGTTTCATGACCCGCCATAACATTTGAAGCAGAATCACCCACAAGAATCACATCGATTCCTGCAGTATCAACGATTTTTGCCATTGTATAATCATAAGCAGTAAGCATGGAGATTTTTTCTCCATTGGCTTTCATTTCAATTAATGACTTGGTTGTAATTCTTTTGTAATCTTTTTTTGCTACAGACATAGTTGTGTTTTTATGAGTCGTAAAAGTAGTAAAACAAATTGTTATGAAACAAAAAAATGGATTCGACTTTCACCGAATCCATTCATAAAAAGAGTAAGTTATTAGAAAATTAGTGTTTCAAATCTGTGAATTTAACATCAAGAGCAAATGCAGGATTTGTTTTCTCCACTATTTTTTCTTGTGCTAAAGTAAATTCAGCTGATTTTTTGATATCTAAAGAAGAGGAACCTACAGAAACTTTGTATTTTCCAGCTTCGGCAATCCAAGCATTTTTGTTTGGAATGAAAGAGGCTAAATTTTTAGCATTTAATTCCAAAGTAATTGTTTGACTTTCTCCAGGTTGTAATAATCTGGTTTTACCAAAAGCTTTCAATTCTTCTTTTGGTTTGTCAATCGATTTTGACGGAGCTGATAAATACAGTTGAACCACTTCTTTTCCGGCTGTTTTTCCAGTATTTTTAATGGTAACTGAAACACTCATTTTGTTTGCAAATGTTGGTTCGCTTAATTTAAGATCAGAATAATCAAATGTTGTATAGGATAATCCGTAACCAAATTCATAAGAAGGTTTTACATCAAAAGTATTATAATAGCGGTATCCAACATAAACTCCTTCTTCGTAATTTACACTTGTAGGGTTCTCAGCAGGTGTTCCAATCCAGTTTTTAAAGGATGGTGTATCTTCATATTTTACTGGAAAAGTCATTGTTAATTTTCCCGAAGGCGTTACTTTTCCAGAGAAAACATCGGCTACAGAATTTCCACCTTCTTGTCCCGGTTGCCAAGGCAAAAGTATCGCATCTACTTTGTCTTTCCAGCTGGCAGTTTCAATTACACCGCCAATATTCAATACGACAACAACTTTTTTACCTTTAGCGTGAAAAGCTTCGGAAACATTGTTGATTAAATTTACTTCGTCAGCTGCTAAATTAAAATCTTCTTCCACTTTTCTGTCATCGCCTTCGCCGGCATTTCGTCCTATTGTAATCAAGGCAATTTCAGATGAATTGGCTTTGTTTTCGATAATTTCTTTATTTAATTCTAATTCCAAAAGTCGTTTTGGAGTAGCCAATAATCCACCATTTTTTTCACGGCGTTCCAATTCTTTGGCTTTTTGATCAGCAGCATATGGTTTGTACATTCCTTCCAGCTCTTTATCTATTGCAAATCCTGAATTAGTCAATCCTTCAATTAATGAAATTGTATAGGCTTCATTAACATCACCACTTCCAGTTCCGCCTGAAATAAAATCATAAGAAGTCAGACCAAAAATTGCTAATGGAACTGATTTAGAAGAAAATGGCAAAGTGTTTTTATCATTTTTCAATAAGATAGTTCCTTCAGCAGCAGCTTGTCTTGTTACTTCTGCATTTTCTTTTAAGTTTGGTTTGTCTGAATATTTGTAATTATTCATCGAAGGCGATCTCATTACCAATTCTAAAATACGGGTTAAATCCTTATTTACAACTGCCGCGGATAGTTTTCCACTTTTCATATTGTCTAAAATCGCTTGTTTTTGAGAAGGCAGTCCAGGCATCAATAAATCATTTCCTGCAGATAATTGTGCCGTAACATTACTCACAGAATTGGGAGTAAAAGGACCATTTTCGCCACTAAATCCATTGTAACCGCCAAACCAGTCTGTCATTACGAGACCTTTAAATCCCCACTCATTTCTTAAAACAGTTGTCAATAAATCTTTTCTTTGAGAAGTATAAGTTCCGTTTAGAAGATTGTAAGACGACATTATGGTCCAAGGTTGTGCTTCTTTTACTGAAATTTCAAAACCTCTCAGATAAATTTCACGCATCGCTCTTTCGCTAACATGAGCATTGACACCCATTCTATTTCTTTCCTGATTATTAGCGGCGTAATGTTTTATTGAAGTTCCAACACCATAAGATTGAATTCCATTTACAATTGCAGCCGAAATTTTACCTGTAAGTAAAGGATCTTCAGAATAATATTCGAAGTTTCTACCGCATAATGGATTTCGATGAATATTCATTCCAGGTCCAAGTAAAACATCAACACCATATTCTTTCACTTCGTTACCAATTGCTTTACCTACATTGTTTATTAATTCAGTATTCCAAGTAGATGCCAAAGAAGTTCCTACGGGAAATGCGGTGGCATAGTAGTAATTACTATCATTATTTCGTTTTGGATTAATTCTTAAACCTGCTGGACCATCTGACACAACAACCGTAGGGATTCCTAATCGTTTTAATTCATAAGTTCCACCCGCAGCTCCAGGTACTTTTCCTTGAAAACCTTCTGTTGTAAACTTAAACGTAACGGGATCAAATCCTGGCATTCCAATACCGATAAGCATGCTTGCTTTTTCATCAGCAGTCATTTTTTTTATCAAATCTTTGATTCTTTCATTGACAGGAAGACGATAATCTTCATATAAATCTAGTTTACCGTTTTTGTTTAAATCCTTAAAAGTTAGTCCGTTTACTGTAATAATTGGATCTTTTCCCGTATTGATTTTATTTGGATGTGTATTCCAAGAAATTCCGGTAAGTACTAAAGCAGAAAGAAGCGAGATTTTTGCTAATTTCTTAATTGTGTGGTTTTTCATAAAGTTTTTTGTTTGTAGTTTAATATTGCTTCATTATGAAGCAATATTAAATATTTTTTTTAATATTTGCAAAAAAAATTAGTTTATTTTTTTGATTATCAGTTTTTAAAGTGAAAATTATAATCTATTTCATATTTTTGCAATCAATAGAAAAAAATGGAGTTTAATAAAATAATAGAGGAAAAATCAGCCGAGGCTTGGAATATTTATATTCCAAATTTATCCGTGGATTGTGTCGTTTTTGGATTTCATGACACAACCTTAAAAGTATTGGTTACAAGACTAAAAGACAAAGACATTTGGGCTCTTCCGGGAGGATATGTTTTAAAAACAGAAAACCTAAAAGAAGCTGCTAACAGAATCTTATTCAACAGAACTGGTGCGGAGAACATCTATTTACAAGAATTCAAAGTTTTTAGTGATTTGAATCGGTCTGCAGGTATTTTTGATGAATTTTCGGATACTTTATGGAATAAACAACGGTTTCTTTCCGTTGGTTTTTATGCATTAGTCGATTTTCATCAAGTAAACTTGGTTATGGATGATATTTCTGATGCCTGTGAATGGAAATCAATTGATGAATTACCTCATTTTATGATGGATCACAGAAGTATTTTTGATAAAGCACTGATTACGCTTCGAAAACAATTGAATGATAAACCTATTGGATATAATTTGCTTCCAGAAAAATTTACCATGCCCGAGCTTCAAAAATTATATGAAATTATTTTGGCGAAGAAATTAAATCGCGGTAATTTTTACAGAAAAATGCTGCGGTATGATATTCTTATAAAATTGGACGAAAGCAGAAAAGGTGGCGCACACAAAGCTCCAGACCTCTACCGATTTGATATAGAAAAATATGAAAAAGCACTAAAAGAAGGCTTAAATAACGGTTGGTAATAGATGAAAATTGTATTACTTAAAAAATAAAAAGAAGCTATATAGCTTCTTTTTATGGTTAAAGGATTTTTTGTCTTTGTTTTTAAACTAGTCTTTTTTAAGAATTCTGTCTATTATTTTAATCCAATCGTCAGCCGTACCGCAATTAGTATCTATTGATACGCTATTATTGTTATAAGGCGTATACATGTTTATATTCGTACCTGAAAATAGACCAACTGTTGGCGTTTGTGCAGAGCTGGCTAAATGCATAATTCCGCTATCGGCACCAATGAAAACTTCCGTATTGGCAATTAGCGCTCCCATTTCTCGAATATCTTTACTGTAAAAGGTAGGCGCTTTAAATCCTATTTGTGAAACATTTTCAACAGGTAAAATTTCAATAATATTGTAATTTGGATATTCTGATTTTAATCTTTCATAAAATGGTTCCCACCAAGACTCTGGATAGCATTTAGCACCTGTTGCAAAAGTAAAAATGCAAATTGTTTTTTTGTCATTTTTTACTATCTCTTGCAGTAATTTTTGACCTTCAGCAATTTCAGAATTACTTAATTTTAGATCTAATGAAGGAACTGGTTTGTCATTTTCCTTAAATCCGAGTTTGGTCAAATAATATCTAAAGTTGTATACTGGCTGTTTAGCTATGTGTCCGTAATCTTCGTATTTAAGTTGAAGATCAGCAATGTCATCACCAAAAAATTTATATTTTGAATTGGCAAACTGCGCCGACAATCTTCCTGATGAAGATCCCTCAACCACATTAATAACAATATCGTAGTTATGTTTTCTCAGAGCCATCCATCCTTGGGAATATTTGATCAGCTCCTTAAATGGTTTTCTGGGTAGTTGAATAATTCGCTTAACGTTTTTATAATTTTTAAAAACAATCTGTGCTAAACCGCCATTTACAAACAAATCAATTTCACATTCCGGAAAAGTGGCAATAACTTCCTGAACAAGAGGAGTAATTAACAATTGATTTCCTAATCTGGGATTTGGTCTGCAAATTAGAATTCTTTTGATCATTACTTTAGTTAAATCTGTATTTGGATCAAAATGAGTAGTTCCAATGTTTTTAGTTAAGCTGTGCATTAATTTTCTTCTTAATGCGTTGATGTCTCTTTTTATATTCATATTTTGTTAAAATATTGTTCTGTTCTTTGTAAACGGGAGAGAAATTAATTATTTGCATTCAAATTTATTTTAACATTCTCTCATTTGTAATATTATTCAAAGAAACGATTTTTTTATAAATTACTGTTTTTATAAATTTATAATAGTCGTTTTAATAAAGAAAGTTATTTTCAGGAACCTTACAAAAACTATGTTTTTTGGCATGTATTTTGTTTTAAAAGAACTGTTGTTTCAATTTTGGACAATTAAAAAAGAGTCAAGAAGTATGAAAAAAATGATCCTAATGGCATTGCTAACTGCAGGTAGCATGTATTCTCAAGAGCATGTTTTTAATGTTCAGCGTTATTGTGTTGAT
>Ga0209320_10001298_pt1 | contig 12991 bp, 7 predicted proteins | sample Rifsed13ft4_FD_184008 | JGI IMG/M metagenome (GOLD analysis project Ga0209320, IMG submission 184008) | Soil microbial communities from Rifle, Colorado, USA - sediment 13ft 4 (version 2) | ecosystem: Environmental > Terrestrial > Deep subsurface > Rock core/Sediment | place: Rifle, Colorado... | reverse complement strand
CCAACGTCATTCGGGGATACTCTCGAAATTTCTCACGCCGGCTCCAGCGCGGGCACAGTTCGTCCCATCGTGATCGATCCGACCGCCGGGACCGGCGCTGCCTACGAGGTTCATTTTGATGGATCTGTCAGTCCAACACGTTGGTCGGTGCTCAATATTACCAAGGGCACAACCGTGCTGTCTGATCAGACGAACCAGAGCGGAGATGATGACTATCTGATTGTGGATGGGATCCTCGTGAAGGTGATCGACAATCCCGTTCAGCCCAACTCTTCATCCGATGTATTCAGCTTCACGGTGCCCGGAACGACACAGAACAAAGCCGCCATCAAGGCCAGCGTTCAGCGCATCTCAGTCTTCCCCAACCCTTTTGTCTCGGAACGTCAGCGTGGGCCGAACTACAATTCCGTGACCTTCACCAATCTCCCCCCAAAAACAACCATTCGCATCTACAACCTCGCCGGCCAGCTCGTGCGAATACTCCGTAAGAACAATTCATCGCAGTTCTGTGAATGGAATCTTGCGAACGAACAGAACTGGCAGGTAGCCAGCGGTATCTATCTCTGCCTCATCGAAATGCCCGATATCGGAGAGTCGAAGATCTTGAAGCTTGCCATTGTGCAGCAGCAGCTTCCCGGACAATAGCCGGGTCATCTCCTCTATCCTGGTAATCCTTTCATCCTTTAATCCTGGTCCATCCTTGAATCTTCGCAAATTCTGCGTTACACTGAGGCACTCATGGCCCCTTTTACTGAGAAAAACAAATCCCGGCTCGCCGGCGCAAGCGTGGTGATCTTCCTCCTCGTGCTCATTGCCTTCTCGCCTGCCTTCTCAAGCCGATTTGTCAATTGGGACGACCCGGTCTACGTGACAGACAATGCTTTGATCCGTTCTCTCGATTGGTCCTCTGTCGCGGCAATGTTCAGTATCGAGACAATTCCCCTGATCCATCATTATGTTCCGCTCGTCCTCATTTCCTATTCCATCGAGTACTATTTCGCGGGACTTGATCCGGCGGTCTTTCATGGGACAAACGTCGTCCTTCACGGAATAAGCGCCGTCCTGGTGTTTTGGATCGTACTCCAGCTCTCCGGGAGCCTGTCGTTCTCATTCTTCGTGGCCCTCCTCTTTGCGGTCCATCCTCTGCGTGTCGAAAGTGTTGCGTGGGTGACCGAACGAAAGGATATGCTCTCCGGGGTGACATTCTTCGGGGCTCTTCTCGCCTATGTCCATTATCTCCGGCACAGCAAAAGGAGATCGTTTCTCGTCCTGGCCTGGGTGATGTTCCTTTGTTCCCTCCTCTCGAAGGCAATGGCGATAAGTTTTCCGGTTGTCCTGATGCTTGTGGACTACTTGCAGGGGCGAAAGGTCGACCGCCAATCCCTCCTTGAAAAGGCTCCTTTCTTCGCTTTGAGCATTGCTTTCGGCATTCTTGCCCTTTTATCGCAGCCGGCAGGAACTGCAGTTCAGCAGACGGAAACCGGGAGCCTGAGCTTCTCCGAAATCGACAGGATCTTCATCGCAAGTTATGCGGTTCTCTTCTATGCCGTGAAATTCTTCGCGCCCGTCGGTCTTTCCGTCCTCTACAAGCTCCCGGCCACCGACGTCGGCGGATTTCCATGGTACGTGTATCTGACCCCGATTGTGGTGATCGCAGGAATCGCCGCTCTGATTTTCTACAGGAAGAAGACTCCGATGCTGGTATTTGGCGGCCTCTTCTTCTTTGTCACTCTCGGGCCGGTGTCACAGATAATCCCTGTCGGCGTTGCCACCATCGCCGACCGTTTCACCTACATTCCGTACTTTGGTTTCATCCTTCTTGCTGCGAGTGCGCTCCTCCTCTTGCGCGATCATGTTCTGAAGCAGAGGGGAATTCCCGGGTCGGCAACAACGTTTTTCGCCGTGGCTTGGGTCGTGGTGCTTGTTTCGGCATCCGTCGGCCGCACCAAAGTCTGGTACGACGATATCACCTTGTGGACATCCGTGATAGAACAACCGTCGCCTCCTGCGATGGCGTATTTGCAGCGCGGTCTTGCACACGCCGGCGCCATGAGGCCGCGCGAGGCGGTCGTGGACTACACCCGAGCGATCCAGCAGGATAGCACCCTGACATTGGCCTGGAACAACCGGGGCAACGTGTTCGCGCGCATGGGGAACTATGACCAGGCCGTTTCCGACTACGGGCGCGCCATCGCCGCCTCGCCCACCTATGCGGATGCGTACATGAACCGGGGCAGGGCTTTCATGCTCCAGAAGAAATACTCCGAATCGGCAGCAAGCTATCGACAGGCTCTGGAACTCGACTCGACAAACGCCCAGGCCCACTACAACCTCGGACTCGTCTACCTGAATCTCGGAGAACTCGATTCCGCACTCGCCGGCTACAACCGCGCTCTGGCGCTCAATCCCGAATTTACCGAGGCATATGTGCGCCGGGGAGACATCTACTTCCAGGAGCTGAAATTCAAAGAAGCGATCGCGGACTACACCGAGGGAATCAATCGGGGATCGTCACACGAGATCCTCTTCACAAACCGCGGCAGCTCTTATGCAAATCTGGGTGAAATTGACCGCGCCATCGAAGATTTTAATAAAGCGCTGGAGATCAACCCAAATTACACCGATGCAATTCTCAACAGGGGAATTGCATTTATCGCCAAAAAGGACTACCGGCTCGCCCTTGTGCATTTCAACATGCTGGAAAACATGGGTCTAAAACAGGACCCCAAGGTCATGAAATTCCTGCGGGAGCAGGCTGCCGCCCAGCAGCAATAACAATGAGGCCGGGCTGGTGTGTCTCAAAAGCAAATTCCCTATATTGGCGCAGATTATTAAGTCCCTTTGTCCCGATTCTTCAGGAGAATTGTTATGAACCGCTCACTCGCCGCCTTTCTTGAATACGGTCTTCTTTTCATTGTTTTCATTGTCCTGGTCGCCTTCATCGGACCGCCGGATTTTTCGAAGAGGCCACAGCCGGCAACGCCTCCCGCAACTCCCATGCTGAGCCAGGCATCGGGTCCCGCACCGTGGGACATGAACCTCCGCCTTCCCGCCCAAAGCGACCGCACGGTCCGCTACACGATGAACGTCAAACTCAATACGGAGACGAACATCATCGGCGGGTCTGAGGTACTGGAGTGGCGAAACAACACCGGCCGAGCGCAGAATCAATTCCCCTTCCACCTCTATCACAACGCATGGAAAAACAATCGCAGTACGTTTGCGAAAGAATCGGGATACAATCTCAGAGGCCGGGCGATGGAGGATAAGGATTACGGATATACGAACGTCAAGAAGGTCGTCCTCCTCGATGCCAGAGGCGAAACCGATATCACCAGCACGTTTCAATACATTCAACCCGACGACAACAACACCGACGATCAGTCGGTGTTTCAGATTACCACCCCCCGTTCAGTCCCCCAAAACGGCGTTCTTCGCCTGCGCATCGAATTCGAAACAAAGCAGCCGATCCCGATCGCCCGCACGGGCGCGATTCGGGATTACCATTTCGTGGTGCAATGGTTCCCCAAGATCGGCGTCTGGTGGAAAGGCGCATGGAATTGCCACCAGTTCCACGCGAACACCGAATTCTTTGCCGATTTTGGAGTCTATGATATTTCCATCACCGTTCCCTCGGGTTATGTCGTTGGCGCAACAGGAGGAAATCCCAAAGAGGAAAAGGAAAACAGCGACGGGACAACGACCTACCGGTTTTACCAGGAAGATGTCCATGATTTTGCCTGGGTCACTGCGCCCGATATCGTAAAAACAGTTCGAACTTTTTCCCACAAGGAGCTTGAGACGGGAGAAAGGCCGGACCGTCATCACCCGCTCAAAGATGTAACGGTCATTTTGTTGTCGCAGCCTCATCATGCCAACATGATCGACCGCTACTTCACGGCAACGTTTAACGCACTTCGGTACTACGGCGAATGGTACGGCCAGTATCCCTACGATGCCGTCACCGTTGTCGACCCTGCCAACGACAGCCGGTCGGGCGGCATGGAATATCCCACGCTCTTTACGGGCGGTACCAATATGTTTTCACCGGTTGAGAGCGCATCCCCCGAAGGAGTCACTGTCCATGAATTCGGGCATCAGTTTTGGTACGGGCTGATCGGAAACAACGAATTCGAAGAGGCGTGGCTGGACGAGGGATTCAACACCTATTCAACCTCCCGCGTGATCGATGCGGGATGGCCGTCAATCTTTGTCCATCCGTCACGTTTCTACTTTGGTGGAGGTGGGGCAGGAAGTTTTGTCGGCATTCCGTATGTCATTGACGACGTTTATGATACCGATCCGCGGGCAGGGACGAACAACCTGCAGATCAAGTTTCAAGGAAAGAACGACGTCATGATGCGGCGCGGCTGGGAGTACCACGACAGTTACGGCCTGAACTCTTACACCAAGCCGGGAACGTCCCTTCTGCAGCTTGAACGATTTCTGGGTGAAGAGACGATGTACCGCATCATGCGCACGTACCACCATCGGTTCCGCTTCCAGCATCCGACCTCCCAGGACTTCATCAATGTCGTCAATGAAGTGGCAGGCAAGAACATGAACTGGTTCTTTGAGAATACATGGTTCAGTTCGAACCTCTTCGACTACTCGATCGATGCGATCCGCAACACCCGGGTTCCGCCTCCCGCCGGTCTTTTCAACAACAACGGGGCAGCGTTCGAGCCAAAGAAAGAATCGGGTGGGAATTACGAATGCATGGTGGTTGTGAAGCGTGAAGGGGAAGCGGTCACTCCCGTTGATGTCCTCGTTGTCTTCGAGAATGGCGATCAGAAACGAGAGACCTGGGACGGCCAGTACCGCTGGCGACGGTTCGTGTATCGCACCGACTCCCCCGTCAAGTACGCTGTCGTGGATCCCGACAAGAAGATCGCCATGGATATCAACTACAACAACAACGGAAAATCAGTCCCGGCATTCGGTTCGCAATCCCTCGCAGCGCGGAAACTTGCTTCGAAGTGGATGTTCTGGATGCAGATGTCGCTGGAATATGCATCGTTTTGGAACTAAACAAACCGTAAACTGCCAAACGAATTCTGTTTCATCAGCACATTAAACTTAAGGGTATCTGTATGGCAATTTTCCAGGCGCTCCGTATCGGATGGAAACAGGTCGGTCAGACCAAACGGATGGTCATCTTTGCATGGCTCGTCAATGTCACGCTGACGCTCATCGTTGCAGTCCCCCTGCTCCTGCAGCTGAACAGCTACATTCGCGGCGGCGTCATGGAGGAGCAACTCCTCCAGCAGATCGATTCCAACTGGTTCCAGACATTCAGGCAGGAGAACCAGTCGGGCGATGTTGTCCGATATTTCGATTACTCGATATTCGGATACGCACCGTTTCTGACACACTATGAATCGTACCTGAACGGAACAGTGGTTAAGAACATCGGCAATTTCTTCTTCGACCTGATTTTCAAGTGGAGGCTCGGCCTCGAGTATCTCGGCCTCACCACCGTTCTCGGCTTCATCTACGTCCTCACGTCGACATTCCTTGCCGCTGGATTCATCGGGACCTATGCGAAAAGCTACCGGCTCTCGTTTCAGGAATTCCTGATGGAAGGGGCAAAATACTTTGGCAAGTTCTTCCGCCTCGCGCTGCTCTCGCTCATTGTCTATGTTCTTCTCTTTGAGGTCATTTTCGATTGGTGGACCGGCAGTATCTCGTCATGGACGGCCGAAGAGCGGTCAGAAATGGTCCCTTACGTCCATTACATGATCAAGAACGGCGTCGTTCTTCTGGTCTTGGGGCTCGTATCTCTCTGTTTCGACTATGCGAAAATCAGAATGGTCGTTGACGACAGGATCAGTGCCCTGTTTGCATCGTGGGCCGGTGTGAAATTTGTCTTCGCCCATTTCTTCTCGACAACGGGACTCTATATTCTTCTCAGCCTTGTGGGTATTCTCTTCATCGTTCTGTACGCTCTCGTAGAATCTGCATTTGACCAGACCGGGTATTGGACCATTTTCTTTGTGTTCCTTATCCAGCAGCTTTATGTCCTTGCCAGATTGTGTCTTAAGGCCACGTTTTACGCTTCTCAGACACAACTCTATCAGGCCAAGGCTGCCCAGGAGCACCCGACCGGTCAACCCGCGGCATAGACCCATCGAACATACCAACACGAAGGAGCGTCGCCATGCGACTACGGATTGCTATCCCCATTCTCCTCATCGTTGCTTCACTCTTCTCCATCGAACCGGCATTGGCGCGGCAAAAAAGCTCAATGAAATTCGATACAACCCTCTACAGGGGGCTTCAATGGCGTGAAATTGGGCCGTTTCGGGGCGGCCGGTCGATTGCCGTCGCCGGACACAAAGACCAACCCTGGACTTACTATTTTGGAGCAACGGGCGGGGGCATTTGGAAGACCGAAGACGGCGGTGTCACGTGGCTCAATGTCTCTGACGGGTTTCTCAAGGTCGGGATCATCGGAGCGCTTGCGGTTGCCGAATCGGACCCCAATGTCATATATGCCGGAACGGGAGAGGCCTGTATACGCGGGAACACCATGCCAGGCGAAGGGATGTACAAGTCTCTGGATGCAGGGAAGACCTGGAAGTTCATCGGCCTCGGCGAAGCGCAGACGATCAGCGAGGTCATTGTTCATCCAAAGAATGCCGATCTGGTCTACGTTGCTGCATTCGGACACGTATTTGGTTCGAATCCCGAGCGCGGCGTCTATCGATCAACCGACGGCGGCACAACCTGGAAGAAAATCCTTTACAAAGACACACGAACGGGAGCTGTTGACATTGTGTTTGATCCGTTGAATCCGCGTGTACTCTACGCAGCATTGTGGGAGGCGCACCGTACTCCGTGGAGCATGTCGAGCGGCGGACCGGGGAGCGGCATCTGGAAGTCCACGGACGGCGGGGAGACTTGGACGGACATCTCTAAGAATTCCGGCCTCCCGAAAGGGCCGCTCGGACGGATCGGGATTGCCGCTTCATCGGCGCAGTCGGACATCGTATGGGCCCTTATCGAAGCGGAAGACGGAGGATTGTACCGCTCGAACGACGGAGGCGCAACATGGCGAAGAGTGAACGATGACCGCCGCATGCGCCAGCGCGCGTGGTACTATACTCACGTCTATGCCGACCCGAAGAATGCGGAGACGGTCTACGTGCTGAACGTTCAATTCCTCAAGTCGGTCGACGGAGGAAGGACGTTGACAACGATCGGCGTACAACACGGCGACAACCATGATCTGTGGATCGATCCGAATGATCCTCTCCGCATGGTGAGCGGCAACGACGGCGGCGCGTCGGTCACAAACAACGGCGGAAGGATATGGACGGAGGAGGACGTAGCAACCGCTCAATTCTATCATGTCCTGGTCGACAATCAGTTCCCCTATAATGTCTACGGGGCGCAGCAGGACAATAGTACCGTCGGAATCGCCAGCAGGACAACAAGCTTCGGAATCGAACGTACTCACTGGTCGGACGTGGGAGGTGGAGAGAGCGGCTACATCGCGGTCAACCCAGCCGACCCGAACATTATTTACGCCGGCAGCTATGGAGGATATCTCACCCGATACGACAAGAAACTTGACGACACGCGCTCCATCAATCCATGGCCCGAGAATCCCATGGGGGCCGGAGCGGGGGACTTGAAGTATCGATTTCAGTGGACATATCCGATTGTCATTTCTCCGCACGACCCGAATACCCTGTATGCAACTGCCAACTATGTTTTTCGAAGCACGAACGAAGGAATGAGCTGGGATATTATCAGTCCCGACCTCACGAGAAATGATCCCTCGAAGCTCGGCTCGAGCGGCGGCCCGATCACCAAAGACAATACGAGCGTCGAGTATTACGGAACAATTTTCACGTTTGCAGAATCGCCCGTTCAAAAAGGAATCCTCTGGTCCGGGTCGGATGACGGCGTGGTGCAGATCTCAAGAGACGCCGGTACGACGTGGCATAACGTGACTCCGAAAGATCTCCCCGACTGGTCGCGCATAAGTCTTGTTGACGCTTCTCCCCATGACGCAGGGACGGCATATCTTGCTGCCAAGCGATATCAATCGGACGATTTCAAGCCGTACATCTACAAGACCGCAGATTACGGAAAGTCATGGAGAAAGATTGTTGCTGGAATCCCCGAGAATGAATTCGTCCACGCCGTCCGTGAAGATCCCAATGTCCGCGGGATGTTGTACTGCGGCACCGAACGGGGTGTCTACGTTTCCTTTGATGACGGAAGCAATTGGCAGACACTCCGGCAGAACCTCCCGGTTGTTCCCATTCACGACCTCGTGGTGCAGAAGCGTGAGAGCGACCTGGTTATTGCGACGCACGGGAGATCGTTCTGGATTTTTGATGATCTGGAAACGTTGTATCAGCTCAATGACAACGTGGCACGCGCGCGCAATCATTTGTTTGTTCCAACGGCCGCTTATCGCATGGGAGGTGGAAGCTTCAGCCGCCCCGGAGCGACGATCGGCAAGAATCCGACCAACGGGGTTGTGGTCTATTACCATTTCGAAAACAGGCCAAAGGACGAAGTAAAACTCGATTTTCTGGATGGTTCCGGCGCTTTGATAAAGTCTTTTTCTTCAAAAGCCGACCCCGCAGAAGGGCAGGAAGGACCCCCGCGTGGAGGGGGACAATCCCGTGTTTCGGCCGATTCCGGCATGAACCGATTCGTTTGGGATATGCGCCATTCCGATGCTGTCACAGTGCCCGGCGCATTACTCTGGGGAGGAACGACCAGGGGACCTCAGGCCGTTCCGGGAAACTACCGCGTCCGTTTGTCGAACGGAGCCGATACATTGATTCAGCCCTTTGAGATCAGAACGGACCCGCGCACCCGCGTCAGCAAAGCGGATTATAGCGAGCAATTCGATTTTCTCATCAAGATTCGCGATAGGGTGAGCGAAGCACACGAAGCGGTCAATATCATTCGAGAGATTCGCAAGCAGATCGACGACTTGGCAAAGCGGATAAAGGGACAGCCGAATGAAAAGGGAATCACTGACGCTGTAAAGAGACTCAACGAGAAGATCACTCCAATCGAAGAAGAGATTATTCAAACAAGAATCAAGAGCAGTCAGGACGCACTGAACTATCCCATCAAGCTCAATAACAAACTTGCCGCATTGACCGGTGTGGTGGCGAGCGGTGACGGAAAGCCCACGAAGCAATCATATGACGTCTTCGAAACACTCTCAGCACAACTGGAAACTCAGCTTGTGAAGTACCGGGAGATATTTCAGAAGGATCTTCCGGCATTCAATCAAACCGTCAAGGAACAGGAAATCCCTGCCGTCATTCTGAAGCCGAAACAACATTGACGATTGTCGTTCGCCGATTGTCGATTTAGCAAAGCCAATTGGAAATCGTCCCGAAGGGATCCCTTCGGGAAAAATCGGCACTCGCCTGCCCGCCGAAGACGTCTTTATGGTGAGCTTCGAGCTCGTCGAGAAGTCGAACCATCAGTCGAGGCGGGGCAATTCCCATGGAGTTTTTTCGCAATTTTGCCTATCTTGTCTGCTGTTTTGAATCCTCCCAAACGCATACTGCGTCAAAGCAAGAGGAACGCCGGTCGGATGCGGCATCTTTTCACGCTTTTGTACTCCCTTGCTTTGTTCACTGCAAGCAATCCTGGGTATGCACAGCAGGAACCCCAGCCCAACCTTGGCGCATTCCATGCGGGCGAAAGGCTCCAGTACAGGGTTAAATGGCTGTTCTTCCGTCTCGGAACGATAACAGTCACAACCGACACGATTCCGGGCGACCCGGCAAAATTCAAGGTGCTTCTGAAGCTCGATTCGAATCCGGATATCTTCTTCATCAGCATTCACAGTATCTATGAGGGAATTGTGGGATTGCATCCGCTGCGGTGCGTCTCGTTTCTGGGAAAGGAAAAGGATGGCGACGACACACTCGTGACCACATACACGTACTTCGATTCCCTCAGACGTGTTGTCATGGAACAGCGGCGGATGCCCGTCGACACTCTTGTAAAAAGCCTGGTGGGAGACTCCATCGACCGGTTCTTTGACGGAGCTTCGCTCTTCTTTTATGCGCGAACAATGGCCCACACCAATGTCCGTTACTCCGCTCCGACTCTTGTCGAAATGGAGATGTTTAGCACCGACATCAGCTTCACCGGAAAATCCACGGGGGTAGAGATCGGAGCTGTTGACGAGGAGATTGACACCAGGGAATTGTTTGGAAAGGCGAATTTTGAGGGGAAGACCTTCGGAGGGTTTTCGGGCGACTTCCGGGGTTGGTTCAGCAACGATTATGCATCGATCCCGATCAAAGCCGAAATGAGTATTTCACTGGGGACGGTGACGGTTGAACTGGAAGAATGGTCACGACCGTACTGGATTCCCCCGCGTGTTCCTCAAAAGCGATGACTGACACCAACACCATCTTCGTCACCGGCGCCACAGGGTTTATCGGCACGAAGCTCGTCAATGCCCTTCTTGCGAAGGGACATTCCGTGCATGCCCTTTCACGCGCCGCCAGCAACAGGGAGGGCCTGATGCATGAACGCGTCCGGCTCGTCCAGGGAGATCTGCTCGACCGGGATTCCCTGCGAAAAGGGATGGAGGGCTGCAGCCAGGTGTTTCATCTGGCCGCCTACGCCAAAAACTGGTCCCGTGATCCATCCGTTTTCTTCAGACAGAATGTGGACGGCATGACGAATGTTCTTGATGCTGCACGCGATGCAGGTATCAAGCGAGTTGTCTTTACGTCGACCATTGTCGTGTTCGGGCCAAGGCCGGCCGGTGTCATTGGCGACGAATCGATGCCCCGGATAACGCCGAAGTATTTCACGGAGTATGAAGAAAGCAAGGCAGTTGCCGAGCGAAAGGCCCTCGAATACGTCAAGAAGGGACACCCCATCGTCATTGTCAATCCCACACGGGTCTACGGGCCGGGGAAACTCACCGAAGGGAACTCTGTTTCGTTGATGATCGACATGTACGACCGCGGGAAGGTGCCTGTATTGCTCAACAATGGAGTGAACGTCGGGAATTATGTCTTGGTCGACGACCTTGTGAGGGGGCATATCCTCGCGATGGAGCGGGGGAAGATCGGGGAGCGGTACATCCTCGGCGGCGAGAATGCATCGCTGAAGCGTATTTTCGAGCTTGTGGACGAAGCAAGCGGCAAGAAACACTTCCAGTTCAGCCTTCCCCCGTCAATAGCCATGCTGTACGGATCACTCGAAAAGAAGAGGGCGGAGTGGCTGAGAATGTATCCCCAGATTACACCGGGCTGGGTGGAAACGTTCCTGCAGGATTGGGCCTATACCTGCGCCAAGGCTGAACGCGAATTGGGATATACCATAACTCCGTTGAAAGACGGTATCAGGTTGACGTACGACTGGCTTATGACCCTCAGGAAGAAATCATGATGAATCGATTTGATTCATCGGTCTCTCTTGCAGGGCTTTTCAGCGGACCAAACAGGAAACCCACGCTGATTCTCCTGCTGACGCCGATCCTTCTCACGGTTTTCAAGTATTACGGTTCAAAGCAGTTCTACCTCGACAACATTCAGCCCTTCCTCTCAGCCGGCAATCCCGAATGGGCCGCTGCCCTGTACGTGTTTGCCTCATCGTTCGTCTTGTTTGGCCTTGTCCCGGCACTCATCATCAAATTCGTCTTCCGCGAGTCTTTTGCCGATTACGGAATTCGCGTTGGGGATTGGAGTTTCGGCTGGAAGGCGCTCCTTGTCGTCGGTGCGATCTACGCCGTTTCGGGATACACCTCCTCCAAAATGCCGGAGTTTATTGCCGAATATCCCGTGTTCAAGGGAGCGGGAGAATCGGGAGTGACATTCGTTCTCCATGCCATCTCGTACTTGTTTTTCTACATCGGCTGGGAACTGTACTTCCGCGGATTCATGCAGTTTGGCCTCCGAACCTCGCTGGGTGACTGGAACGCCATTTTGGTTCAGATTCTTGCATCATGCCTTGTCCATATCGGCAAACCTGCAAGCGAGACCTTCACCTCCATTCTGGGAGGGCTGATTTGGGGAATCCTTGCGTTTCGCACGCGTTCGATCCTCTACGGCATCGCGACCCATTGGATTCTGGGGATTTCTGTCGACGCGTTCATCGTTCTCTTCTCATCATAATACCGGAAAATCATGTTTCTTGGCAGGCGAATAATCTTTGGAAAATTGGAGCTCCAGCTGACGGACGCGCTCGTCCTTGCAGCGCTCCTTTCTTTCAGCGTCCTTGGGCTGCTTTTTCTTGTCGACGGATGGGCGCTGCTCATTCTCAAAAATTTCGCTGTGGGTCTCCTTCTCCTTGGGGCAGCGATGGTCACGCCCCGAATCCAGCATCGTTTCTGGCGGTTTCTTGTCAGAGTGGCTGCAATAACGCTTTCATACGCCTATTTGTTCGGTGCGGTGGATAAGCTCCAGCTGGTCTTTCACAGCGAATGGCTCGATTACTACATCCTTGACTTCGAGCAATGGATTTTCGGTTTTCAGCCGACTCTTTGGGCCGAGAAATTCACCACGCCGCTGCTGACGGAATGGATGATGTTCTCGTACGTCGTGTATGTCCCTCTCTATCCGATCCTCTGCGGCATCATCTACTTCACGCGCGGCGAGCTACCGATGGAAGAGTATTTCTTTACACTGGGATTGGCCAATATCCTCTGCGATATCGGATTCATTCTCTTTCCCGTAGCCAGTCCGATGTACTTCATCAAGGAAGTCTACACGGTTCCGCTCGACGGCTATGTTTTCACGTTCCTTGGCGAGCTGATGAGGAAATATCTGCATTTCGCCGGAGGGTCCATTCCCAGCCCCCATGCCGCGGCCGCGACCATCATGTGGATCATGGCATATCGGTACCATCGGCCTTCGTTCCACGTCCTCACGCCGATCATCATTTCCCTTTACGTCTCCACGTTCTACGGTCGTTACCACTATTTGACGGATGCGGTGGTCGGCATCCTTGTGGCAGTGTTGGCTCTTGTGCTGGCTCC
>Ga0209320_10001291_pt1 | contig 13012 bp, 8 predicted proteins | sample Rifsed13ft4_FD_184008 | JGI IMG/M metagenome (GOLD analysis project Ga0209320, IMG submission 184008) | Soil microbial communities from Rifle, Colorado, USA - sediment 13ft 4 (version 2) | ecosystem: Environmental > Terrestrial > Deep subsurface > Rock core/Sediment | place: Rifle, Colorado... | reverse complement strand
GGCGAGCCGGATCGGAACGAGCACGGTGGCGGCTTGCCGCGTGCCGGCGACGTCCGCCTCGACGGTAACCGTGAGATCGAGGACGTCGAGCACGAGCGGCGTCACGGAGACGGTGGCCTCATGGGTTTCGCCTGCCTCGATTCGCACCACGCTCGACCCGGACAGCGGGGTATTGACGGCAAGACCCTCGCTTGCGCCGAACGATATCGCGACGTTGTCGAGCGGCGACGCGGAAGCGACGGTAACGGAAATTTCGAGCGCGCGTCCGAGCGCGGGTTGGCCTGCGATCTCGTAGCGGATCGCGATGGGTCCGTCCGGCTTGCCGGTGAATGTGCGCACCGTTCCCGGCGGTGCCGACATCGCAAACGGTGAGACTACCGCGAGAACGAGCGCGAGCGCGCGCCTCCATTGCCGTCGCGTAATCTTCATAGCTGCGTCACCGTAATGTCGAAGCACGTGCGGCCGATCGGCGGCACGTCGCCTTGCGTGTTCGTCCACTCGTAAACTTCGAGCACGTAGTCACCGGGCGTCATGAAACGCTGAAAGGTCTCAATGCAGCCTGCCGGCGTTGAGTCGCTGCAAGTGGGGCCTGGTGCCGCTTCCGATACCTGTAAGACGCCGGCCTGGTGCAACACGAGATCGGGATCGGCGACCGCGCCGGACGGGATGACAGTCGCCACGGCCGTGAACGTGTGCGTCGCGGAAGAAGCGACGTTGAAGCGCAAATACTGCCGCGAGCCCAGCTTGTTTCCCCCGGTCGCGGACTCGAACTCGTCCGTGCTGCAGACATTGACGGGCGGGTCGTTGACGGCGATCGTCGTATATACGGGCAGAACGTCGCCGCTGAGCGTGCCGCCGTTGTTGCTTTCGCCCGTGCCGTAGCCGTCGACGACATCGTCGATCGACTGGCCGTTCACGATGTCGTCGATGAGCGGGGCTTCCGCAGTGTTGCTCGTCTTGAGCACATCGATGAACGAAAAAATCGTTGTGAGGGCGATCGAGTCTCGATAGCCGCCGCGGAGCGTCACATAGACGGCCGCGAAATCCATGTCGAGCTGATCCGGACCGTCGGGATTCGCGTCGACGATATCGTAGACGATCTCTTGAATCGACTCCTCACTGAACCAGCCGGGATTGGAGTTCGAATCGAGGAACGACGGTCCTTCGATATTGAATCCGAACGACATGCCCTGCTGCGGGCCGCTGGTGTCGCGATAGAGGCTGTCGGCAAGCGCGATGCCCGAAAGCGCGTTGCTCAATCCTTCCGAGAACGCCGTGCGCATGTCGAGGCGATCGTAACGCGTGTGACGCCCTCCCGTGCTATCGCTGCGCGACAACTCGTTCTCGAAATAGTGTCCCCATTCGTGGACGATCACGTGACGGTCGTATTCCTCGGTATCGACGTTCTCGGCGCCGAGCAGAAAGATGCCGAATCCGGGTGCGAAAAAGCTCGTCCCGATCTCGCCGGTCATCGGATCGGGAATCCCGTCGGCCGGAAGCGCGGGCCGGTTCTCGGTGCTCCAGTAAAGATTCAACGCAGGCAAGCTCACCGCCGGATCGACGGTTAGCAGGAGGGTTATCGCTTCGTATACGGTGTCGAGAATCGCGAACGGCGCCGCGGCGCGCTCGCTCGTATAGCTCGCGCCGCCCCAACCGGACGGTGCATGCAGATTTCGTGTGCTCGCCGCCGTCCCCGTGCTCGACTCGGGGCCATCGAGCGCGTAGAGCGCGTCGCTGTTGGTATTGTCGAGAACGCGGAAGTCCCGGCTCGGCGCACCCGTTTGCTGCATTTGCGCCTTGACGCGCACGAATACGGACCGATTCTGGGGTACGGTGACCGAATAGGAGCCGGTCGGACTGGTTTTGGTCGTCGTGAGCACGGCGCCGCCGGAGACGATCTCGACGGTCGCACCGCGCACGGGACGCGCTTGCGTTTGACCGTAGTCGAGGCCGTTGCCCATCGGCACGAAATCGAACGTCACGGTGCCGCTCAGGGTGACGTCCGCCGGCGTACCGCCACCACCACCGCCTCCGCCGCCACAACCGCTCGCGAGCAGCCCCAAGGCCGCCGCAGCGAGCCACTGCCCGCCGAATCTGACCACGTTGCCGATTACTCCCACGCCATCGGAACCCACGCATAGTAGCCCGGGGAAAGGTCCAGAAAATAGGCACTGGGTCTCCTGGCGGGTGGGTGGGAGCGGAATCGCGGTCGGAGGCCCGCTCCTACCGTGAGAGCGGCGTCTCGCCGCGATTCCTGCTCTTGTAGTAGGAGCGAGCTTCGCTCGCGATTCTTCGTCAAGATCGCGAGCGAAGCTCGCTCCTACGAGACCGGTCGCGAGCGAAGCTCGCTCCTACATGTCGCAAACTGCGAACCGTCTCCCGGTCGGAAAATGGAGAACTGATACACTCGGGCGGCCGAATTATGTCGAAAGGATCGCGGAAGGAATCGCAAGAGAGGATGGCGGATAAAGCGATACTCGTGACGGGCGGAGCCGGTTACATCGGCTCCCATGTCGTTCGCCAGCTCGGCGAAGCGCAAGAGCGCGTCGTCGTCCTCGACGATCTTTCGACGGGTTTCCGGGAAGCCGTGCTCTACGGCGACCTCGTCGTCGGCAATACCGGGGATGCCGCGTGTCTCGAAGTCCTATTCGCGCGCTACGACATCGATACGGTCATGCATTTCGCGGCGCATACGATCGTTCCCGAATCCGTCGCCGACCCCCTCAAGTATTATCGGAACAACACCGCCGCGAGCCGTACCTTGCTCGAATGGTCGCTCAAGGCCGGGGTTCGGTGCTTCGTGTTTTCCTCGACGGCGGCGGTCTACGGCCTGCCGCCGAGCGGTATTGCATCCGAGACGAGCCCGACCGCACCGATCAACCCTTACGGGCAATCCAAGCTCATGACGGAGATCATGTTGCGCGACGTCGCAGCCGTGAATCCGCTCAACTACGTCGCATTACGATACTTTAACGTGGCGGGTTCCGATCCAGGCGGCAGAATCGGCCAATCGACGGCCAAGGCCACACTGTTGACCAAGGTGGCGTGCGAGGCCGCCGTCGGTAAGCGGCCGCACGTGACCATTTTCGGCACCGACTACGAAACCCGCGACGGGACGGGCGTGAGAGACTATATTCATGTCGAGGATCTTGCCGGCGCACACCTCAACGCGCTCGAATACCTGCGTGCGGGCGGCGAATCCACGACGCTCAACTGCGGCTATGGCCACGGCTACACGGTGCGTGAGGTCATTTCCATGGTTGAAAAGGTTGCGGGGCACAAGATCAGGCAGCAAGAGGCTGAGCGGCGCGCAGGCGATCCGCCGACGCTGATTGCGGAGGCCTCGAGAATCCGCTCGGTGCTCGGTTGGACACCGCGCCATGCCGATCTCGAGACGATCTGCGCCACATCGCTGCGCTGGGAACAAAAGCTCGCCAACAGGAGCTCAATTTGAGAATCGGGCGGCCGCGCACATTATTGGGCCTCATCCTCATGGGATTGGGGCTCTTGACGCTGCCCCTGCTCGTCGGTGTCGGCAACGCCGCTCTCAAGCTCGGGCAACTCGCGGACGAGAGCGCGGCCGTGGTCAGCGCGAGCGTGACAGCGACGCTCCAGAATCAGCGCATCGCCCGCCTGCTCACCGACATGGAACGGAACGGGCTTCGGTATCTCGTGATTCTGGATCCCCAGACATTGACCTTCTACGAGACCGACAATACGTCGCTGCAAGAGGGTCTCGCCATTCTCGAAGGTTTGCCGAAAACGGACGAGATCGACACCGAAATCGAGATACTCAGGAAAACGTCCGCCGCGGTCATGGGCGCACTGCTCGGCGGGCCGTCGGCTCTCGCCGAGTCCCAAGTCACAGACGGGTTCCGTCGCATGAACAGCTCGTCCGGCACCATCGCCACGGGCATGAGCGTGCTCATCAACGAGCGGCTCAACGCGCTCGACGAATCGACGCGCGGAGCGCAACGGGCGCTCGCTTGGCAGGCCGCGGCGCTGATTCCCGGCACTTTGATACTGGTCCTGTTCTTTCTGCTGCTCATCGGCCGGCCGATGCGGCAAGTCGACCGCGCGATTCGCGAGCTCGGCAAAGGCGACTTCAGCCGCTCGATCAGCGTGACGGGGCCGACGGACATCGAGACGCTGGGGCGCCAGCTCGAATGGCTGCGCCACCGGCTCAAGGAATCGACGGACGAAAAGAACAAGTTCCTGCGGCACATGTCGCATGAGCTCAAGACGCCGCTCGCGAACATCCGTGAAGGCACGGAGCTCTTGCTCGACGGCTCCGTGGGACCTCTCGACCACCAGCAGCGGGAGGTCACCGGTATACTCAGGGAAAACAGCTTGAAGCTGCAGAAGCTCATCGAGAACTTGCTCACGTTTAGCGCCTGGCAAACCAAGACCGCGGCACTCGAGCTCTCGGAGTTCGAGCTCAAGCCGCTCGTGTTCAGCACGTTGAGCCAGCATCGGCTCGTCATCTCGAATCGTAAGATCAAGCTCGAGATCGAGGTCAAACCGATCACCGTGCGCGCCGATGAAGGCAAGTTGCGGCTCGTCCTCGACAATCTTCTGTCGAACGCGGTCAAATTCACGCCCGACTCCGGCACCATCCGCGTCAAAGCCGAGATGCGAGGCCCGCAGCTCATCATCGACGTGGCGGATACCGGCCCCGGAGTCGCGCCCGAAGATGCACCGCGGATTTTTGAAGCGTTCTACCAAGGCAGGCGGCCGCAGGGCGGCCCGGTTGGCGGCACGGGGATTGGGCTGTCCGTCGTCCACGAGTGCGTGCTCGCGCACGGTGGAACCGTCGAGCTGCTCAAGGAGAAGGGACACGGCGCGCACTTTCAGGTGCGCCTGCCGCTCAGGCGTGTCACCGACAAACCCGTATTGGTGGTCAATGCTTAAGCTGCTCCCGATCGCCTTGGCCTTCGGTCTCGTCGGGTGCGGCGCGCTCAATGGTTCGCGCGGCGACGCGCCCAACGATGACCCGGCTCGGGTCGGCATAAGCAATGACTCGCTCGGCGCCCAAGGGCTCGCCGTCTACCTCGACCTCATGCGGCAACTCATCGCCGGCGACGCGCTGACGCAAGCGGAAATCTTCCGCGAAGCCGCCGACGGCGCCGACTTTGCACCAACCACGACGAACCGGCTCAAGTACGCTCTCGCGCTCGCGATACCCGGTCATCCCGCCAGCAATGCCGAGCTCGCCCAGCAACGCTTGAGCGTGCTGCTCAGCGGCGCCGGGCTCCTACCCGAGGAGCGAATCCTCGCGGAGATTCATCTGCGCGAGGTCGAGCAGCGCTTGATCCTCGACGCCACTGCGGAACAGCTCCGGCAGGAATCAGCCACTGCGCTCGAGCAGCAGAATGCCGACAGCACGCAACGCCTGCAGAGCGCGCTCGAGGAGAATCGCCGCTTGCGTGCCGCGCTCGATGACGCCACGCAAAAGCTCAACGCCTTGACTACGATCGAACAATCGATCAGGGAACGTGACAATGGTTCAAATTAGCCAGCGACCGATGAAACAGGAATTCGATCGCGGCCGCGGCCGCATTCTGCTCGTCGATGACGACCCGGGGCTTCTCCGCTTGCTCAGCATTCGCCTGCGCGCCGAGCAATACGAGGTCGAAGCCGTCGAAAGCGCCGCGGAAGCGCTCGGCGCGCTGCCGCGCTTCCGTCCGGACCTCGTCATCACCGATTTGCGCATGCAAAGCATGGACGGCATCGGCTTGCTCAAGGAGATTCAGCGGCAACGACCGGGCCTGTGTGTTCTGCTCCTCACCGCGCACGGCACGATCCCCGATGCCGTCGAGGCGACCCAGAGCGGCGCCTTCGGTTTCCTCACGAAGCCCGTCGACAAGCAGCAACTGCTCGAATACGTCGAGCGCGCGATGAAGGTCTCCGGCTTGTCCAAGACCGACGAAGACTGGAGCGCGGACATCATCACCCGCAGTCCCGCGATGGAAGCGTCGTTGCAGCAAGCGAAGATGGTCGCGACGACCGACACACGCGTGCTCATCACGGGCGAGTCCGGCACGGGCAAGGAGCTGCTCGCGCGCGCGATTCATCGCGCCAGCGGCCGCCGCGAGCATCCGTTCGTCGGCATCAACTGCAGCGCGATGGCCGAGAATCTGCTCGAGTCGGAGCTGTTCGGGCACGAAAAGGGCGCTTTCACGGGCGCTCACCGCAGCCACAAAGGGCTGTTCCAGGCCGCACAAGGCGGCACGCTGCTGCTCGACGAGATCGGCGACATGCCGATGCGCTTGCAGGTCAAGCTGTTGCGCGTCCTCCAAGAGCAACAAGTGCGTCCGGTCGGCAGCACGGACGCCATCAGCGTCGACACGCGCGTGATCTCGGCGACGCACCAGGATTTGAACGACCTCATGGTCAAAGGTGCGTTCCGCGAAGACCTCTACTACCGCCTCAATGTCGTGCACATTCGCCTGCCGGCGCTGCGCGAGCGGCGCGAAGACGTGCCGCTGCTCGTCGAGCACTTCCTCCAGCAGGTCGCCGCGGAAACCGGCGTGCAACGCAAGGTGTATGCGCCCGAGGCCGTCGAGCTCCTCGTTGCCAACAACTGGCCCGGCAACATTCGTCAGCTCTACAACGTCGTGCGCCAGAACGTGGCGCTTTCGCCCACGCGCATCGTCTCGAGCGAGCAAGTGCGCAGCGCCCTCGGGGAGCAGGCGAACGCCCTGCCCTCGTTCACTCAGGCGCGCGACGAATTCACGCGCAACTACTTGTCGCAGCTTCTGCAAATCACGGGTGGAAACGTGAGCCAGGCGGCGCGGCTCGCCAAGCGTAACCGCACCGATTTCTACAAGCTGCTAGGACGCCACCAGCTCAACCCCGAGCATTTCAAGTAGGAGCGAGCTTCGCTCGCGATCTTGACGAAGAATCGCGAGCAAAGCTCGCTCCTACAACTACGACCCCTGCGCGTCCACGCGCAGTCCGTACTTCGCCATGAGGTCGTAAAGCGTCGGCCGCGTCACGCCCAAAAGCTCCGCGGCTCGCGAGATGTTGCCCGATGTGCGCACGAGCGCTTCGCGCACCGCGTGCGTTTCCGCGCTCTGGCGCACGACGCGCAAGTTCAAGTCCGGCGGCGCGCAGTTGGTCACCAAGCCGAGATCGCCCGCTGTCACGAATTTGCCTTCGGCCATGATGATGCCGGCCTTGATGCGATTCTCCATCTCGCGGACGTTGCCTGGCCATGGGTATGTATCGATGACGTCATGCGCGTCGTCCGAGAAACCCTTGAGATTGCGCCCGAGTTGAGTGGTTAGCTGAGTCAGCAAGTGCTTCGCGAGCAACACACGACCGCCGTTGCGCTCGCGCACCGGAGGAATGTTGATCGTGATTTCGCTGACGCGATAGTACAAATCGTCGCGGAATTGGCCCGAGGCCATGGCTTCGCCGAGATTCTTGTTCGTCGCACAGACGACTCTTACGTCCACGGGGATTTCGGCACGCCCGCCGATGCGCTCGACCGTCCGCTCCTGCAAGAAGCGCAAAAGCTTTGCCTGAAGAGCAAGCGGCATGTCGCCGATCTCGTCGAGAAACAGCGTCCCGCCGTCCGCGACCTCGATCTTGCCGAGGGTTTGCTTGGAGGCGCCCGTGAAAGCGCCCTTCTCGAAGCCGAACAGCTCCGACTCGAGCAGCGTTTCCGGGATCGCGGCGCAGTTGATCGCGACGAAGGGTCCGTCCGCGCGCGGGCTCAGAGTGTGGATGGCCTTCGCGAGCAGCTCCTTGCCCGTGCCGCTCTCGCCCTGCAACAGTGTGGTCGCGTTCGTCGGCGCCACTTTCTCGACTATCCGGCAGACTTTGAGCATGTCGTCGCTCGCGGCAATGATGCCGTCGAGCGGCGAGCTCGCATGAAGGTGCGCGAGACGCCGGTTCTCGGCTTCGAGCTCGTAGATGCGGAACGCTCGAGCGACTATGAGTCGCAAAATGTCGACGTCCACAGGCTTGTGATAGAAATCATGCGCGCCGAGACCCACGGCGCGCACGGCGTTGCTGCGATCGCCGTGCCCCGTGACGACGACGACTTTGGTGTGGGGCGCGAGCGCGACGATATCCCTGAGCGTCGCGAACCGCTCCTGAACGCCGCTGTCATCGGTCGACAATCCCAGATCCTGAAGGACCACGGGCGGCTCGTGCCTGCGCAACTCGTTGATGGCGCCGACGCGATCCTCGGCGGCGACGACATCATAGTCTTCGAAGCACAGGCGAAGCTGGCTTTCAACGCCCGGATCGTCGACGACGATCAGTAGCTTGTTGGGTGCCATGATCACCGCTCGGATGCTGCCACAAGTCCCTGATGATCCAAAGCAAACGCGTCACAGTAGCGGGGATCGGCCGCCCCTATCCCCTAGTAGGAGCGAGCTTCGCTCGCGATTTGACGAAGAATCGCGAGCGAAGCTCGCTCCTACAAGTGATAAAAAGCCGCGATCTGCTCGACCACGTACTCGCGCTGCGCCTCGCTGAGCTCGGGGTAGACCGGCAGCGCGAGCGTCTCTTTGGAGGCCCGATGCGATTGCGGCAGATCTTCCGGACGGTAGCCGAGATAAGCGAAACACCGCTGCTCGTGCAGCGACACCGGATAGTAAATCTCGGTGCCGATGCCGCGCTCGCTCAAGTGCGCTCGGAGCTCGTCGCGCCGCGCAGCCCGCAATACGTACTGGTTGAAGATATGGCGGTAACCCGGCAGAGCGTGCGGCGGCGTCACGTCGGCCCCGATGCCCGCCGATTCGATGAGCCGAGTGTAATGCGCGGCGTTGGCTTGCCGCGCACGTGTCCAGCCGTCGAGGTAGCGAAGCTTGACGACCAGCACGGCCGCCTGGATCTCGTCGAGGCGGAAATTGCCGCCGATGAAGGAATGGTAGTACTTGGGCTCGCCGCCATGGACCCGCAGTATCTTGAGCCTTTCCGCGAGCGCGGGATCGTTCGTCACGCACATCCCCGCGTCGCCGAAAGCGCCGAGATTCTTGGTCGGAAAGAACGACAGGCAACCGATGTCGCCGATCGAGCCGGCACGGCGCCCGTCCGGTAGCTCGGCGCCGATCGCTTGCGCGGCGTCTTCGATGACGTGCAAGCGATACTCGCGCGCGATGCGCATGAGCGGGTCGATATCCGCCATCTGTCCGTACAGATGCACCGGAATGATCGCTTTCACGCGGCCTCCCGTGCGTCGATTCACGAGCGCGGAGCCCGAGCGCTCGCATTGCGTATCGACGAACGCCTGCACGGCCGCCGTGTCGAGGTTGAACGTATCCTCGAGAATGTCGCAGAACACGGGCCGCGCACCGAGGCGCGCGACTGTGCCGGCGGTTGCGAAAAATGTGTACGGGGTGGTGATGACCTCATCGCCGGGGCCGATATCGAGCGCCATCAGCGCGATCAGCAACGCATCTGTGCCCGAGGAAACACCGATGCCGAGCTTCGCTGCCGAGTATTCGGCTACGCGGGCTTCGAGCTCGACGACGCGCGGACCCAACACGAAACGCTGGCTGTCGCAGACTTCGTGGAGGGCAGATTCGATTTCGGCTTTGAGGGGGGCGTACTGCGCACGCAGATCGAGCAACGGTACCTGCATGTGCGCTTGATCGCCTCGCGAAGAGATATTGAGAAGAGGGCTACGCTGACAGACTTAAGGCCCAAGGAAACCGCCGCCGACACGCGGGACTACCCATGGCTTCCATCAGGTTCTTTAGCCTGACAGCGTGCCCCCAATACCAACTGGTGGGTCGCCCTCAATAATTGTGATCGGCAGGATACAAGGGCCTAGGCCCCACGCCAAGGGGTCTTATAGGGCTATTTATTTCAACAGGTTAGGAAGCAATGCTGCCGTGTAGGAGCGAGCCTTGGTCGCGATTCCCACTGTAGGAGCGAGCTTTGCTCGCGATCTTCAGAGCCAAGAATCGCGAGCGAAGCTCGCTCCTACACCGCCATCGCGGCGGGACGCCGCTCCTACGATAGGGCGCTTGTGTCAGACTCGACTTGGAACCATGAGTGAATCCATCGATTGCGTCGTCATCGGCGCGGGTGTCGTCGGACTCGGTGTCGCGCGAGCGCTTACACTCTCGGGCCGCGAAGTCGTCGTGCTCGAGAAGAACGCGCATATCGGCGAGGAGACTTCGTCGCGCAACTCCGAAGTCATTCACGGCGGAATCTACTATCCCACCAACAGTCTCAAAGCGCGCCTTTGCGTTACCGGCAAAACGCAACTTTATGAATACTGCGAAGCCCGCAACATAGAGCATCGACGCTGCGGCAAAGTCATCGTCGCGATCGACGACGCACAGATCTCGCGCCTGACTGCATTGCAGCGCCAGGGGAACGAGAACGGCGTACATGATCTCGAACGGCTCGACACCGCCGCACTGCGGCGCATCGAGCCGCATGTCCGGGGTACGGCCGCGCTCCGGTCACCGTCCACGGGCATCGTCGATGTGCACGGGCTCATGCTCGCGTTCCAGGCCGACATCGAAGCCGCCGGCGGCACCATTGCGGTATCGGCGGAGTGTGTCGCCGGTACCGTGGAAGCCGACCGCATCCGACTCACGGTGGCAAGCGGCGGCGCCGAGAGCAGCGTTTCGGCGCACACGATCGTCAATGCCGGCGGCTTGCACGCGAGCCGAGTCGCACGTGCGCTGCTCGGCGCGGCGGCGGACGTTCCCGAGACGCGTTACGCGAAGGGCAATTACTTCACTTACCAAGGCCCGAGCCCGTTTAGGCATCTTGTATACCCGCTGCCCGTCGCGGGCGGGCTCGGTATTCACGCGACGCTCGATCTGTCGGGCAGAGTGCGCTTCGGGCCCGACGTCGAATGGATCGACACGATCGATTACACGGTCGACCCTGCGAGAGCGGCCGGTTTCCACGCCGCTATCCGTCAATACTGGCCCGAGGTCAGAGCCGAGAGCCTACAACCCTCCTACGCCGGCGTGCGCCCGAAGCTTCACGCAGCCAACGAAGCCGCCGCCGATTTTCTCATCCAAGAGACGCCGTTGCGGGGCAGCGCGAGAATGGTGCACCTCTTCGGTATCGAGTCGCCGGGATTGACGGCCGCGCTCGCGATCGGCGATTACGTCGTGAACCTGCTGCGATTGTAGGAGCGAGCTTCGCTCCCGATTTTGACGAAGAATCGCGAGCGAAGCTCGCTCCTACATGGGATCCGATCGCGAGCGAAGCTCGCTCCTACCTTAGGTTGAAGCGAATGCGCAGTCTCGTGCGACGCTCGTAGACGCGGCCATCGCGCTCGAAGGGCTCGTAGCGATAGAGCGACACGGCCGCAAGCGCGGCTTGCTCGAACCTGCCCGGGGGCTCCGCGCCGACGGTGACGACGTCGTGAGGAATGCCGTCCGTGCCGACGATGAATTCAGTGTCGACCCAGCCCTCTATTCCGCGGCGCCGTGCATCGTCGGGATAGATGACTTGGCCCGTCGAAACGAGACGCAGCTCGCCGGATACCGCGGGGGTCGTCAAATACTCGGCTTGCAAACGCGCCCCAGTGAGGTCGCCGCGCACTCGCGCGACCGTCGCGTCGTCGGCGACGATCGAGAGCGGCGCAAGCAGAGATTCGGCGCTCTGCCAATCGCCGGCGGCGATCGTCGCGTCCGCGCGGCGTACGAGAAGCAGGCTCAGGTTTCGCCACGCAGACTCGAGGCCCGGATAGCTCGGATTCGCGGCGCGTAGCCGTTGCAGATGGTAAAGCGCGCTGTCGTTTTCCGGCGCGATGAGCCGGTCCTCACGCATGCGCGTGACGCCCGACGCGAGCATGTCGGCCTGCGCGCGGCGCTCGGCCGCTTCGCGCGCGGCCGCGAGATCGAGATCGAGCATCGCAAGCGTCTCGCTCGCGGCACCGAGGCGAAATGCCTCGTCCGCAAGCTCAGCGGCACGATCGATATCGCCGGACTCCAAAGTCAGGCGTGCCGCTTCGGCGACCGCCTCCCCGACTTCCGCCCGAATCGCGAGTACGTCGGGATCGGCCGGTGCGATGGCCGTGGCGCGCTCCAGGTAATCGCGTGCACTGTCGCCGGGCGGCGAGAGCAATTGATTCTGCCTGAGCCGCGTCCATGCGATCGCGAGCAAGCTCGCAAGCTCCGATGGCTCGGCGCGCTGAGACGCGGGCTTCAATTCCGGTTCCGGCACCGACCGCGGTGCGGCTTCGAAGACCTGCGCTTCACTGTCGGCCGGCTCCGCGGCAGCGGCAGCGGCAGCGGCGGCGGCTTCGGCTGCCCGCGCCTCCGCGGCGGCCGCGAGCTCGCGCTCGCGCGCCAATTGCGTTTCGAGAAAGCGCAGCCGGTTGCTGTCGGGTTGCACGCGCTTGACGTGCGCGAGCACGGTCTCCGCCGCGTCGTAATCGCCGGCCAGCAGCGCTTGCTCGGCTTCGCCGAATACGGCGTCGACGGCAGCGGCAAGGCCTCGAGCCGCCGCCGCGTGATCGGGCTCGTCGGCGAGAATCGCGCCATACAGATCGAGCGCATTGTCACCGTCGGGAGACGCGATGCGTCCTTCCGCAAGCGCGGCCGCCGCGCGATCGAGACGCTCCGCAAACGGATCCGTAGCCGGCGCTGGCGTTTCTTGGACGCTCTCGACTCGAGCAGGCTCGACGAGCTCTCTCGGCTCGGGAGTACCTTCCACTCCGACCGGAACCGCACGACCGACGACGTCGTCTTTCGGTGCCTCGTCGCCTGCGACGGGCGCCGTGAAGCCTGCCGCCGTGGGCGCATCGTCGCCGACGCGCGTGCCTCCCCAAAACTCGAAAGGGGCCATCCCGCCGACGACGACCGCGCCGACGAGCAGCGACACGACCGCGACGGCCAGGAGCCAGGCAGGCCAAGCGGACTTGGGCTTGGGCCGGGGCTTACGTCTCGGCGCCGTGATCGGCATCGCGGCCTGCGCGTCGAGCTCCTCGCGAAGCTGCAAGTAGCGGCTCACCGCCGACTCGAGCAGCAAGCGCGTGATGCCGACGGCAGCCGGCTTGATCAAGAGCCGGTGAATCAGG
>Ga0209320_10001282_pt1 | contig 13048 bp, 15 predicted proteins | sample Rifsed13ft4_FD_184008 | JGI IMG/M metagenome (GOLD analysis project Ga0209320, IMG submission 184008) | Soil microbial communities from Rifle, Colorado, USA - sediment 13ft 4 (version 2) | ecosystem: Environmental > Terrestrial > Deep subsurface > Rock core/Sediment | place: Rifle, Colorado... | reverse complement strand
GACTCCAAACAGGGGGAAGCCGGGCACCAGCCAGATCAGGTGCATCATCGCCGAGCCGTCCTCAGGACAGGATGCCCACTGAGACCCCGGAGGACCCAGAGTGTGCCGCGAGTGAAGGGTCGGACACCCCTTGATTCGCACCGCCGACGTTGCAACAGGTCAAAAACCCACCGGTAACACTGAAGGAGGCAGGGGTCATGCCCGTCGCGGGAGGCGACTGCTTGGTCGGAGAATCGAGTTAGCGGGGCACTACGGGACATCGGTCAGTCCTGGCTGTGGGGCGCCGACCAGGGCCGCCATGTTGCCGGGTGGGTGGCGGTTCTCATGCATGAGCTGGTGAGACAGGGGGATCTCGTCGAAGGCAAAGGTCCGGGACAGGCAGGGATCGACCTTGCCTGCGATGACCAACTGGTTCAGAGCCGCACACTGCTCATCATTGGCAAAGTGGGACCCCTGGAACCGCTTCTGCCGCATCCAGAGGTAGCGGAGGTCCACACCCGCGGTATAGCCGGTGGTCCCGGCACAGATCACCACCATGCCACCCGTATCGCAGACAAATATGGACGTCGGGATGGTATCCTCGCCCGGGTGTTCAAAGACCAGGCGCGGGTTCTTCCGCTCACCTACAACCTCCCAAATCGCTTTGCCGAAAGCGCGGGCCCCCTCCAGCCAGCGGTTATACGCCTCGATGTCCTTCCAGTGCGGCAGCATCCCCCAGTGGGTAAACTTCCGCCGATTGATGTACCCCTTGGCGCCCAGCTTTTGGCAGTACTCCCCTTTGTCGTCGCCCGAGACCACCGCCACCGCGATGCCGCCCGCCGCCTTCGTAATCTGGATGGCCATCGACCCTAAGCCGCCCGCGCCACCCCAGATCAGGACCACGTCCCCGGGCCGGACCGCATGCTCGGGCCAGCCCTGGAGCATCCGGTAGGCGGTGGCACCCGACAGCATATAGGCCGCGGCCGCCTCCCAGCTGAGCTGGGGGGGCTTGGGGAGACACTGGTGGGCCTGGACCCTGGTGAATTGGGCAAAGCTCCCCCAGTTGGCTTCGTAGCCCCAGATCCGAAAGGTGGGGCTGAACATCGGATCGGCCCCGGACCGGACCATGGGGCAGTCGCGGCTCCACATCCCGCAGTGGATCACCACGTGGTCGCCGACCCGGAGGCCCTTCACCTCGGAGCCGACCGCATAGACGATGCCCGAGGCGTCGCTGCCGCCGATGTGGAAGGGGACGGTGTCGGGATCCTTCTGACGGCTCTTGATCACATCCACCGGGCTCCCGAGGGCGGCCCAGACGTTGTTGTAGTTGATCCCGGCGGCCATGACATAGACCAGGGCTTCATCCGGCTTGATGGACGGGACCTCGACCTGCTCGACCCGAAAGGCCTTGATCGGGTCGCCAAACCTGTCCTGACGGATGAGGTACGCATGCATGGACTTGGGGACGGTCCCAAGGGGGGGCATCTCGCCGATGGCGTAGAGCGCTTTCTGGCTCATCCTGACACCTCGCTCGAGCGGAGCAGTCAAGAGACAATAAGAGGCTCACCTTGCGGTGAGCCTCTTATGCAAACACCCTCGATTTCCAGGAGACGTTCCTTACGCCTTCGCCTCAGCTTCCTTCGGAGCCGGCGCCCTGGTGATAAAGGTCAGGGCGAGCCCCGCAGCGCACGCGATCACCAGGTACCAGAAGGCGCTTGTCCAGGCGCCCGTCGCAACCCGAACCTGGATGGCGAAGAGGCTCAGCACCCCGCCGGCCACGCCATAGGCGGTGAAGAGCCCGCCGTAGTTGATTCCCAGATTCTTGGTCCCGAAGAAGTCGGCGGTGAAGGCCGGCATGAGGGCCAGCGTGCCGCCAAAGGCGAATCCCACCACGCAGACCCCCAAGGCGTACGTAGCGAAGGTCGTCGCGTTCGGGAGGATGAACAGCAGGGACACAATGTGCATGGCGAAGATCAGGGCCATCGCGTTCTTACGACCGATCGCGTCGGAAATCGCACCGAAGCCCGGCCGCCCTAACCCGTTAAAGACGGCCAGCATCGTCAATGCCCCTCCCGCGACGACCGGCGTCAGCCCTGCGACCTCCTGGCCGATGGGGGATGCCTGGGAGATGATGATGAGCCCCACCCCTGCGGAGATGAGGTACTCAACCCACAGGAGCCAGAAGGGGAGGGTTGCCACCATCTCTCCTAACGAGTAGTCGTACTTCACTACCTTGACACCAGGAGCGGGTGCCGGGGGCGACCAGCCTGCCGGCTTGTACCCAGGGGGCGGGTTCCGGAGGAGCGCCCCACAGAAGGTGATGACGGCGCCGAAGATGATCCCGAAGATCACGAACGTCGTCAGGACGCCTACGTTCGCGATCAGCAGCGGCCCCCCGATGCCGCCGATGATGGCGCCCGCGCCAAACCCCATCACGACCAAGCCCGTCATCAGGCCCCGCCGATCGGGCCACCACTTGATGGTGACCGCCAGCGGGGTCACATAGGCGGCGCCGAGGCCGAGGCCGCCAATCACGCCGAAAGCGATGTAGAGGCCCGTCAGGGTGCTCCCAATGATGCCCGACAGGATAAACCCTGCCCCGACGAGGATACCTCCTACCATCGCCACGGTCCTCGGGCCCACCTTATCCTGCCAGCGGCCGGCAAAGATCAACCCAACCGAGAAGAACGCGATCGAAAGGGCGAACGGCACGGTCGCATCAAAAGCCGACCATCCGTATGCCTTCTGCAAGGGGATCCGGAAGACGCTCCAGGCATACAGGTTCCCCATACAGAGGTTCATGAGGATTCCCAGGATCGGAAACATTATTCGGTTCGGAAGCCGTTCGTCTGCCATCTTCACGCCTCCCATCTTTCCAGAAGGGAGGACGACTTTGCCTCCCTTCTAAGCCACACGTGCGTAGAGACGTTGACCTCCCCCCCACCCTTGAAAGAAATTCGTCTTTGACCACCCCCCCTTTCTCTCGTAGATTTATCTCGTATCGATGCCTACGGCCTTGGAGATCATGCGATTGGTCTCTCCTACCAGATTTAACTTCCCCCTGTCAAGGGAAATGTATAAACGCATTTTACCCCAGAACGGCCTGCATGGACCGCAAACGGCTTTACCTTTGGAATAGGTGCGTAAAATAGTGTTTTATTCAGGTTTTGTCAAGTAAAAATACACCATTGACACCTCCCTCGTTTCCGCCCGCTTGGGGGCGCTAAGCTAGAGTATGCGCAGGTGGGGAAGGGTCGAACGGGGACCGTGAACCGAACGTGGCAAGGGGAAAGCTATGGGGAGACGTTCCCCGATGATTACATCATTTCGGGAGGGGAGTCCGGAGGGGGATTCAGCCGCCGGCTCCGCTTCCCGCACAGGGCACAGACGAGCGAGGTCCCCTGCTCGAGGGTCTGCCAGCGGTGCCAGCGACAGGCGTTTTGCCGGATGTACTCCCAGCGCAGGCGATCCAGTCGGAAGAGACGGCGGAATCCGGCAACTCCGATAATACCGCCGAGGGATAAGAGCGACACGATCGTGATGACGTCTGTTACAAACACGACTCAGTTACCCTCGGTGAGCGGTTGGGGTCCCGTAGATTGTATATTTTCGGTAATGCAAGAATTTTGCCAAGATACCTTCTCATCATATTTTTGCCCAATCGTGGGCCCTCTCTGACAGGAGGCCTCACTTTATATGACGCATAACTATCCGCTTTTGTTTCGCCACTCCCGTACGCCACCGCTCGTCCCGGGTGCCACTCCCCTGGCCCTCTGACGGGCGGCTGCGTGGATGTATTCTGCCTTTTCCCTTTTTCCTCCGCCTCTCCTGTGCTAAAAATCACGGCAGTGCCTTGGAAATGGCCAGGAGACACGAGGGTACCCGATGATCCGATTGCAATCCGGCGACCGGGGCCATAGATCGGTATCGAGACTGCTCCAGGCCGTCCTTGAAGAGTACGAGGTAGCCCTGGGGAGCCCCATTCACGCCTATGCCCCGGCCAGCCACCTCTCCCCTCCGCGGCGGGGCGGCGGCCTGCACCTGCACATCTTCGCCCTGCCGGCCCGCCCCCACTGGTTCAGCCTCTGGGCCATCTTCCCGAGCGTCAAGATGCCCGCCGTCTTTTCCTGGGGGCTGAGGCCGGGAACGGAGCGAGCCCTGGCCCCGGGGAAGCTCTTTGCCCAGGGGGTCCTGAAATACGATCACAGCGGTCACGCCATCGCCGGGATTCTTGGGGAGAACATCTATCTCCTCTTTGATCTCCAAGGCCAACCCGAAGAGCTGGTGCCGCTCCTCCTGCGGAAGGCCTTCGACCTGTGCCTCGGGGGAATGTCGGGGGTGCTTTCCCTCGAGATCGGAAGGCTCCCCCATCAGGTCCAGATCATCCTCCACCGCTTGAGTCACACCACGGCCCTGCTCACCCTGGACCAGCTGAACGCGCGCGGAGACCGTCCGGGAAACGGGGATCCAGAGGCCCGGGTCGAGGACGAGGATGTGATCCAGAAGTGGATAGCGGTGAAGGAGGAGAAGCTCAAGGAGCTCTCCCGGCAAATGGGGTCTCAGACCCGTCTCCTGAACAGCTGCCGGGAGCGGCTCCGCATGCTCAACACGCTCAAGGAGGCAGAGCAATCGGAGGACGTGCTGGGGCGCGACATCGACGCGTTGCTAAACATCCGCGAAGTGCGAGGCGTCGAGGTCCTGAGGGACCGCCTGTGCGTCCTTACGGATACGATCGACACGGTCGTCGCCGGGAAGCGGTACCGCCTGGGACGCTTCCGCCTTGACATCCGCTTCAATGGCGATGTGGCCATCAGGAACCTGACCCGGGCATACGGCTACTATGACCACCCTCACGTGTGGAATGCCAAGCCGTGCCTCGGGAATATCGGCCCGAGCGTCCTGAAAATGGTCAGCGAGTTTCAATGGGTGGCCGCGGCCGAACTGCTCCTTGAGTACGTGAAGACGGTAACCCCGAAAGAGTGGTATACCCCCATCGAGCACTGGGAGGAACTCAAGGCGTGAACCGGCCTGACGCCCCCCCTCCCCAGGTCCTCATTGCGCCGCTCGCCTTCCAAAAGCTGCGCCTGTACATCGAGCTATGCCCCATGGAGATTGGCGGGCTCGGCGCGGTGGACCGCTCCGGCCCGAACCTTGTGATCACCGACCTCTTCATCCTCTCCCAGAAGGTCTCTCCCGCAGAAACGGAATTGGACCCGGCAGCCGTATTCGAGATGCTCCAGGGCTGCATCGCCGAAGGGCGCGATCCCGCCTCCCTCTGTTTCTGGTGGCACAGCCACGCCGAGATGGACGTGGAGTGGAGTGAGACGGACGAGCGGACCATCGAGAGCTTCCCCGGCGACTTCATGCTCTCCCTGATCGGCAATAAAGCGGGGGCGCTTACCTGTCGCCTCGACACCCTGCGCCCTACGCGGCAGGTCCTGACCGACCTTCCCGTCACGATCATTCCCGACCGGGGTGAGGAAGGCGACGAGGCAGCGCTGCGGGCGTCCATCGTTGCCGAGATGTGCGAGAAGCTCCAGGTGATTACCCGCGACCTCGAGCTGTATGACAGCCCAGTCGACCTGGAATTTCTGTCTCGCTTCCACCCTGAGCTCTACCCCCCAGGGTCCCCGCCCCCCACCGCACCCTGACCCTCCACCGGGCAGTTGGGGCCGTGACGGTCAGCGATCAGCTGTTGGCCACTGGGACAAGGCCCACAAGCCTCACGGATATGCAGGAGTGGATGATGCGATTCCTTCGAGTCACCGATCTCAAATCGGCGGACAACCACGCCGTGCCCGCCTACCTGTTCCTCCCCGAAGCCCCGCGCGGCGGCGCCGCCGTGGTCCACGGCTACGGGGGCTGCAAGGAACAGATGCTGGGCATCTCGGCCCGCCTCGCCGAGGAGGGATGGGCGACGCTCGCCCTCGACCTCCGGGGACACGGCGAGCACCCTGCCCCCCTGGATGAAGGCGTGCTGCAGGATCTCGAGGCGGCTCTCAATTGGCTGCGTCGCTACGAGAAGGTTGTTGCCGTTGGGCATAGCCTGGGCGGGCGGCTGGCACTCATCTCCAGCGCCGACCTGGTCGTGGCCATCTCTCCCGCCGTTGCCAGTCGGCCTTCCGAGGAGGGACGGCAGATGCTCCTCGCGTTCGGCTCCACCACGGTCCGGAGCCCGAGTCCGAGCACCATCCTGGAATTGCTCCGGAGGATGGACGAAGTGAAGCAGCCCGACCGGCCGGTCCTGTTCCTGCACGGGGAACGGGACATCCCGACCCTGATCGAAGGGATTCGTCGCGTGGCTCAGGACCTCCCCCACGCAACCATGGCCCCCGTCACCACCTTCCAGCATCCCGAAACCGCACTCACGCCAACGATCATTCCCTATCTGCACCACTGGTTCAACCATCTCGATCTGAAATTTAACCCCGAGGTGTTCCAGCGGGCCATTGACTGGCTCAGGGAGAAGACCTGAGACTTGAGACTGGAGACAGGAGACAGGAGCTTTGAGTCTGAGGTATTGATGTCTCTGGTCTCTGGTCTCGCGACGCCTTGACACCCCGATGACAGTGGCATAAGCTAACAGATCAACGAGAATGATGAGGCGAGACGTGGAGCGGATCGAAATCCAGGGGAAGAAGGTGCTGCTCTACCGGGACGGGACCCCGCATACGCCTAATCGTGAGGTCCCGCTCGAGGATTTCCTTCGGGAGGTCACCGCCGCCGTCCGCCGGCCCGGCCGGGGACACCACCTTCTCCTCCCGCCCGGGGCCCGCATCGTCAAGCTCGAGGGCGTGGTGAACATCCTGTGCATCGAGACACCACCCCAGGTGCGGGTCATCCGGTGGAGCGCCGCCTCTATGGGAAAGGGGGCGGAGTACGAGACCTTCCGCCTTGCCTTCCCCTACATCGTCTCTATCTTCCTCTTCTTCCAGGGACGCTTTGAGGATATGCGCGTCTACTACCGGACCGCGCCGCTGGAGGGCCCGGATGATACATTGCTGATGTCGAATCTTTGGAATGTGCAGGCCGACCCTGAGAAGCCTTCGGCCTGTCGTGCCTGTCTCAGGGGGAGGCCCGAGGACCTGTGGGAGAGACCGCTCGTCCAGCAGGTGAGGATGCTGCTCGATTTCTTCTGGGGGACCGGCTTTAACACCGACATCGTCGGCAACTGCTTCGAGCGGGCCAGGAAGCTCGACCCACGGATCGCCTCACCCAAGGCCTGGGAGGCGGCCTCAGAGGCCGACCCCCTCTTCCCTCTTCAGGTCCCGTGGGAGCGGCTGGATTTAACAATCGGGGAAGTCATAGACCATCTCGTGGAGTCCGGCCCCCAGCCTCGCCAGGCCATCGCCGACGCCTCCGATCTCGCCAATCTCATGTATCGTATCGCCGAGTCGAAGTGACGTGAGCCGCTTCTCACGCCCCTTTGCTGTTGACATCCTCCCGGACCGTCAATAGAATTCAAACAGTGTTCCCGAACCCGCCACACCCCGATCGAGGGGACGAGGAACCTTGAGCAACGACCAACGGAAGCAGATCGGGGCGCCCGGTGGGCGCATCGCTGCACCACCCGCAGAGGTCGTCGGAACGGTGCGTGTCGTCTATGGCATTCACGCCCTATCCGTCGGCGTTGCCGGGAAGACGGTGGGCGACGTCCGGGTGGTCCTCGGTCAGGCCATGAACATCAGTCCGAGAGCGATAGCCCTCGTTGACGGGCAGGAGGTGAACGAGGGCCAAATTCTCCTGCCAGGCCAACATCTTGAATTCGTGCGCCAGGCTGGAGAGAAGGGCGATCGCCGCTGCAGTCTCCTCAGGACGATGGCACCATGGGCGATGTGATCGAGATCGTCGGGGATACAGCGTACGCCATGGGAGGGGACGGGGCCGGGCGGCGAACCGTAGAGCGGCAGGTCGGTCTACGGGAGCTGCTGGGAGGCATCGCCTCGTCCATGGAGACGTCCCAGAGGGACACGACCCTCTTCCTCCCGGCCGGGACCCGGTACGTGAAAGTCCGCGGGGCCTCCACGGGACTCGTGGTAGAGCTGCCCCCCGAGATTCGGCGCATGACCTGGAGCCCGGCCACGATGGACCAGGGCGGAGCATACAGCACCCACTGGCTCGCCTTCCCCTATACCATTCACATCTGTATCTTGTATACCATCGAGGGGGACGAGGCGTACGGCGGAGGGCTGGAAGAGATGCGCGTCTATTACCGGAACGCGCCGCTCCAGTCTCCTGATGACCCGCTCTATGTCCCCAATCTTTTCAATGTCCAGGTCGACCCCGTCCTGACCTCGAACTGCCGCGCATGTCTCCGCGGGCATCCCGAGGATCTGGAGAACCTTCCCCTGGCGAAACAGATGGAGACCCTCCTCAATTTTTTCTGGGAGACCGGCTTTAACCTTGACATTGAGCGGAACGGCTTCGAGCGGGCCAAGATCCTCGATCCACGGATTGTCTCTCTGCAGGCATGGGAGTCGGCCTCAAAGGCCGATCCCCTCTTCCCCCTTGGAATCCGATGGGAACCAGCCGGCTGCACCCCCAGGCAGGTGCTGGATCGGCTGATCGACGTACGGCGCCCCGATGTCAAACCGTTGCGGAGCGCCTCCGATCTCGCCGACCTGATGTACCGGCTGACGGAGGCCTCCTAAAGGAGCAAGATGGCTGTCAGCAAGGATAGGCTAGGAGGCTTGCACGCTAGAAGGGAAGAACGGGTGGACGCATCCCAGCAGTTTTTTGCTGACAGCGGACGGCTGACGGCTCGTAGAAAGGAGTAGAGGGGTATGATCGACAGGGAGACCATCGAGAAGCGGTATGGTGAACTCGGGACCAGGGATTTCCAACTGAGCATCAATGGGAGGTCCTATGACCTCTACGAGATCCTCCGGATCCTCGGCCAGGGGTTTGAGGACATCCGGCCCATTGACGTCTGTTCCGCCACCGAGAACCTGTACGCCATCCGGTACTGTGATCTTGAAGACCGGCACATCGTGACCATCGAGTTCGATCAGGAATTCCGATTGGTCACAGAGCACCGGACCCACTTGGCGGAATGGATGGGAGAGGACGAATACCAGGCGTTTGGGTGGGGGGCCTGGTGTCCCTGGACCATCTAAAAAAACCCAACCCCGAACACCTAAGACCCGATGCCGTCGTCGGTGGTCGGTCGTCGCACAGGACGGGGATGGGTTGGCGCTTTCGGCTCGCGAAGAAGGAGGGGGGAGACCGGGGTCTCCTCATCGAAGGCCGAGCATCTCCCGAGGGGAGCCGGGAGGAGGTGGAATTCTTCCTCTTCATCGGATCTGATTATGGGACGGCCGACGTCCATTCGCTACGCAAGGAGTCCTTTGCACTCATCGACTACTTCGCAGGGTTCCTGGGACCGCCGGCGAGCGGACCCCAACCGATCAATATTGGAGAACTGATGGACAGCGAGGACGAGATTCCGGTGAACGCCTTTTGGCGCATCCGAGAAGATCACCGCGCAGAGATCGTTGCGGGGCTGCTCAAGGCGCTGGAGGATCAGGAGAAGAGGGATGGATAAGGGGCCCCGGGTCGAACAGATGCGGCGATACATCCACTCCAGGGAAAAAGAGCTCCTCTCCACGATCACAGAGATGACCGAAGACCAACTCCGATGGACCGTCCGCGTGTTCGCCGACTGCCTGGACGAGACCAGCCGGACCCTCTGCCTGGAAGGGTACAGCGAATACCACCCCTTCGAGAGGATCCAAGCCTTCGTCGCCTCCTTCATCCCCCAGTACACCCAACTGGCCCTCGCGGACCTCGACGTCAAGACCCAGGTCGAAGGCTCGGGCCTCAGCGCCCTGACGGAAGAGGAGCTTCAGAACATGTCCTGCGCCGAGAAGTGGTACCTGCTGGCCTCGGACGAAGAGGCCCTCACCCCGGCGCAGCTCCGGCGGGAGATGGCCCGGCTCCTGTTCTGCCGGAGCTATGACCTGTACTGCGATCTCACCCTTTCCATGGCGGCCATCGAGTTTCCCAGCTACTTTGAAATCCAAGAGTCGTTAGCCAGGCTGTCCCCCGAGGATCTCCGCGCCCTCAGAAACAGGCTCCTGCCCAAGACCCAGGAGGTGGACAAGGCTCCACCCGAGGCCGCAGACGAGATCTTGCTGGGCATCCGCGAGGAGATCGCCCGCGCCATTTCCCTCGACAGACCCCTGGACAGTCTCTTTGAAGGCGCGATGGGGCGGATTCCCCGGGGAGGAGACCAGGTCGCGGAAGCGACAGCGGCCCCGGATACTCCAGTGATGTCCCGGGAGGAGCTCCAGTTATCCGTCAAGGCCCTGACCGACCTCATGACGGTCGACGAGATGCGCCGTGAGCTTTCCCCCCTCAAAGATCGGTACGCCTCCTTCTATGACATCCCAGAGGCGGACCTCCATGACCTCGTCAGGCGCCTCGATGAGAAGATCGGCGGCCGGACCGTCCTGAGCTTCACAGACCGGTACCGGTCGGGCAGTCTGGTGACGCGGCAACGCATCTCATCAGAGGTCTGGGCCCTTCTGCCTCATGAGGAGCGAGTCCGTCTCCTCACGGAAGACGACGACGGCATGGACGCGAGTCAGATGGCTCGACACATCAGCCGGGTCTTCATGAGCTATCTCTACCAGATGCTCCACGATCCGACCGCACAGATGTCCTTCCTGAAGGAGCCATTCTACCAGGTCCTGCAGGACACGATCATCACACAGCTCGGCAAGGGGGGGGATAAGGCGGGGCTGCGGGAATTGAACCGCAGAGTGACCCGTGGCATGCTCGAGGTCGAGCAGCGGCCCCCGGAAGAGCGGCAGGCCATGCTGCTGGAAGTCCGGAAAGGCATCGCAAGGGCCCTCAGCCTGCCGGAGCCCCTGCTCGACCCTGAGGCGCACTCCTAAACCCTCCATGGAGGACGAAAAATGGGCTGGCAATATCAGGAGCGGATGGTGATGTTCAAGGAAACGGCCGAAGGGTTGGTCAGCGGATTGGATTGGCTCAATGACGTGGGTCGGGAGGGGTGGGAGATGGTTTCTGCGGTCCCCCTGATTGCGCCCAACAAGGATGGCTTCGCCTATGGAACGGTGGGGGCTCTCATGATCTTCAAGAGGCCGCAGGCCGAGGGGAGGTAAGCCAAGGGATGAGTCAGGACGATCGGCAGGGGACCCCGGGGCAGGGACAGGTGAGCCTTCCCGCACTCATGGCAGAACTGGATAGATGTAAAGCGGGGGGGGATGCTCCAGGGACCGGCTGGGCCTTGGCCAAGATCGGGACCGTCTACCAGACGCAGGGAAAGCATCGGCAGGCGCTCGCGGTCTTTCAGGAAAGCCTCAAGGTCTTTGAGGAACTGGCGGACAAGCCGGGGGAGGCCTCTGTCGCTGCGTTGATGGGTCATCTTTCGTTTCAGCAAGGCGCGTGGGATCAGGGGTTGGAGTCCCTGGACCGCGCCCGGCGTCTGCAGCAGGAGCTTGACGATCGGCCCGGGCTCGCCGCCACCCTCGGAAAGATGGGGAACGCCTATGAGGGGAAGGGGGAATGGGAGGAGGCGCTGCAGCACTACCGCGAGAGTATGCGGATCAAAGAGGAGCTCGGCGACAGGGTGGGCCTCGGCCTGACCTGGAACAATATCGGCACGCTCCGGGCGAAGATGGAGAGATGGGAGGAGGCCCTCGAGGCGTACGGGCAGGGTCGGCTCATCCAGGAAGGGTCGGGAGATACTCGCGGGCTCTCGATCACCCTGGCAAACATCGGCCGCGTGCATCATCACAGGGGGGAGTGGCAGAAGGCCGCCGAATGCTACGAAAAGAGCTATGCCCTCCACGAGGCGTTGGGGGATGCCCTGGGGTGTGCAGGGATTCTCAACAGCCTTGGTCTTGCCCGCAAGGAGATGAGGGATCTCGACGGAGCACAGGAGACGTACCAACGTGGGATCCAGATCCTGCGGGAACGGGATGACCTCCTCCGCGTCACGGTTCTCATGCATAATCTTGCGATCGTCCACGAGGAGAAGGGAGAGTATCGGAAGGCGCTCAGCCTCCTGGAAGAGGTCATCTCGCTCGACAAGCGGATGGGCAATCCCGATCTGAAACGCGACATGCTCACCTTCCGCCGCATCCGCCGGCGGATGTCCATGGAGCGGGACGTGCAGGTGGAACGGAGGGAGCTCGGAGAAGGATGAGGCTGTGGGAGATCACAGGCCAGGGGATCCTCAAAGCTGAGGTCCATGTGAAGGGGCCAGGCGGATGGGTGATCTGTGAGGAGTACGTGGGCCGTGACGACCGTGGCGGTGCCACCGAACCGGGGAGGATCCTCCGTGCTTCCTAGGTACCGTTTGACCTCCCGGGAAAAGGCCCACGTCACCTCAGCCCTGCGGGACCTCCTGGAGTTTCGCGAAGAGGTCCTCTTCGCCTATCTTCACGGTTCCTTTGTCAACGGGAGCCGATTCCGGGACATCGACGTAGCGGTGTACCTGAACCACGGGCGCTGGACGCGGCGGGCCTCTCTCCAGTATCAGGTCACCCTCGCCAAGGACCTGAGTCGGGCCTTGCATCTGCCTGTGGATGTCACTGTGCTCAATGTGGCCCCCCTGGGCCTCCGGCACAACGCTGTCTCCGGACGGGTTCTCCTCTGCCGTGAGGACCGGACGCGCGTCCACTTTGCGGACGGGGTTTGCCGGCACTACGAGCAGATTCGTAAGACGGCCCGCCACGCCCTCTTTACACTCCTCTGGGGACATACCACGGCCCGCCGCCTGACCCGATCCCGACAATAACCTCCTCTGCACTCTCTGCACCTTTCTGTACCTTCTGCACCTTCTGCACTTTCTGCACTCTTTGTATTTTATGTACTATCCCTTCCCGATCAGATGGCTATCCAGCTCCTTCTGGGCTTCTCGGAGGGTTTTGAAGGGCCACCGCTTGACAGCCGCCTCCTGCGAATGCTCACAGGCGGCGCAGCGCATCACACACACCGTGTCGACGTAATAGTGCCCGCAGTTGGGATCGGCGGGGTCATCGGCCAAGGCGATCCGCTCAAAACTGTCCACCCGGTGAAACTGGTCCGCGCCGCCCTA
>Ga0209320_10001259_pt1 | contig 13136 bp, 15 predicted proteins | sample Rifsed13ft4_FD_184008 | JGI IMG/M metagenome (GOLD analysis project Ga0209320, IMG submission 184008) | Soil microbial communities from Rifle, Colorado, USA - sediment 13ft 4 (version 2) | ecosystem: Environmental > Terrestrial > Deep subsurface > Rock core/Sediment | place: Rifle, Colorado... | reverse complement strand
GTTCACGTTAGACCTTGGAGCGTAGCGGTTCGGGTTTCACCCCTTTCGTGAGCTGCGTGAAGGCCCCCGCGATCCCCTCGGGGGCATAGACGATCGTGCCGATATAGACGGCGCCCAGGATCAGGACCCACCGGTGAGTATAGACGCTCACGAGGTTCTTCAGGAAGACGATCGCGGCGGCCCCGATGGCCGGGCCGAGCAGGGTGGCCCGGCCCCCGAGGGCAACCATGAGCAGCGCTTCCACAGACGTGGCCAGCTCCATGTTCGCCGGGCTCACGAAGCCGTTGTAGTAGGCCCAGAGCACGCCGGAAAATCCGCCCACTGTGCCGGCGATGATAAACCCGATGTACTTGTGAAGCCACACATTATAGCCGAGCGTGCGCATGCGGGACTCGCTCTCTCGGATCCCCACCAGGCTCTGGCCGAAGGGGGAGCGCACGATGACCCAGAGCACCCAGAGGGCGAGGAGAAACCCGACCAAGGACAAGTAGTAGAAGGGGATCGCCTTCGCGAAGGACCACGGCAGCCCCAGGTCGGGGCGAGGGACCCCGGAGATGCCGTTGTCCCCCTGGGTCATGGACACCCAGCGGTGGGCGAGCCCCCAGATGACCATGCCGAGGGCCAGCGTGATCATCAAGAAGTAGACTCCAGTCGCGCGGAGCGCCACGAGGCCGAAGACGGCCGCCACCGCCATGGCCAGGAGAAGCCCGACCGCCAGCGCGACCCAGAAGTTCGCCCCGTAGCCCGTCGTCAGCACCCCCACACTGTAGGCGCCGAGACCGAGATAGGCGGCGTGGCCCAGAGATGGGAGCCCGAGGTAGCCGACGAGGAGGTCCAGGCTCATGGCCAGGACGCCGTAGATCAACGCCTGGGTCAGAAGCGACAGCAGGAAGGAGGAGAGGAAGGGCGGTGAGACGATGAGCAGGAGCAGGATGATCCCCAGACCGATCTGTCGATGGCGGGGCAGCACGGGCAGCCTCATCACGCTCGTCCGAAGAGGCCCGTGGGCCGGATCGCCAGAATGGCCGCCATCGGGGCGAAGAGGGTGAAGTACGAGAGCTCCGGAAAAAACGCCTTGCCGAAGTTGTCGAGGAGGCCGACCATCAGGCTGCCGATCAGGGCCCCTTTGAGGCTTCCCATTCCGCCGACGATCACGACGACGAAGGCGTAGGGGAGGATCTCGAAGTCGGCCCCCGGGTAGACCCCCACGAACCCTCCCGCCACGACTCCGGCCGTGGCGGCCAGGAAGGCGCCGAGGGCGAAGACGCCCATGGAAATGCGAGGCACATTGATTCCCACGCCCCTCGCCATCTCAGCATCATCCACGGTGGCGCGGATCATCGCCCCGACGCGAGTCCGCTCCAGAACCAGCCAAAGGACCGCGGCCACGGCTGCCGCGACCATGACGATGAAGATGCGGTAGACCGGGAAGTAGAGCTCACCGAGCTGGTAGGAGCCGGACAGCGCCGCCGGAGTCCGGATCGTGTACGGCTCACCACCCCAGATCACCAGCCCCAGGTCTTGGAAGATCAGTGCGAACCCCATGGTGGTGAGCACCTGACCCAGCTCCTGCCCGCCGAGCCGCTTGAGGAACGTGTTGTATTCACCCAGGCCCACGAGGGCGATGACCAGGGCACCCGCGAGAATGGCGAGGAGGAAATTTCCCGTCCCCCAGATGACCGTGAGGCCGACGTAGCCTCCAAGCAGATAGTAGGACCCGTGCGTCATGTTGACGATGCGCATCATCCCGAAGATCAGGGAGAGCCCGCCGGCAAGCAGGAAGAGCAGGGCCCCGTAGGAGACCCCGTTAAAGGTCTGGATGATCCAGAATTCCATTTACTCCCTGCGGCGCACTGTGTCCACGAGATCGAGGACCCGGAGGATCTCGGCCCCGTCGCGGATCATGTGCCGATCACCCGCTTGCCCCCATCGAAGCCGGCCGTCCCTGTCCACGATGAAGGTGGAGCGGTAGGCCACGTTCCGCGCTTCGTCCAGAACTCCGTAGGCGCGGATCGCGACTCGGTGAATGTCGCTCAAAAGTGGGAACGGAAACCCTCTTGCCCTGGCGAACTCGGCCTGGCAGAAGGAGCTGTCGCCGCTGATCGCCAGCAGCGCGGCCCCGCGCTCGCCCAGCTTGATCGCGACCTGACCCAGGTCGGCGAGTTCCGGCGTTCAGATTCCTCCCCAGGCGTAGCAGAAGAACGCCAACACGAGGTCGGCCTGTCCCTTGAATTCCCCGAGCGTGACCTCGCGGCCCAGGCTCGAGGGGAGCGAAAAATCCGGGGCCGCCTGACCGTATCGGAGTGTCATCTCCATCCTCTCCTCAGAGCAAGCGCTCGTCGAACCCGCGCGAGTCACGCGTAGATCTCGGGGTTGTAGAGGTTCGGCGGCCGCTCGCCTCGGATGACGGCCAGGACGTTATCGGCGACGATGTCGGCGATCCGGATGCGCGTGTCCAGGGCCGCGCTGCCGATGTGGGGCGTCAGCACCACGTTGGCCAGCGTGCGGAGGCGGGGCTCGACCAGGGGCTCGTGCTCGTAGACGTCCAGGGCCGCGCCGGCGATCTGCCGCTCCTCGAGGGCGTCCACCAGGGCCTTCTCGTCCACCACCGGACCTCGGGACGTGTTCACCAGGTACGCCGACGGGCGCATCAGCCCCAGCTCCCGGCGGCCGATGAGGTGGACCGTTTCCGGGGTCAGGGTCACGTTGACGGACACGAAGTCCGACTCTCGGAGGAGGTCGTCCAGCGGGCGGTACGTCGCGCCCAGGGCGGCCTCGCGCGCGGCATCCAGCCGATGACGCTGGCAGTAGAGGATCCTCATCCCGAATCCCCGCGCCCGCCGGGCGACGGCCTCGCCGATCCGTCCAAGGCCGATGATCCCGAGGATCTTGCCGTGCACCTCCCCGCCCACGAAGTGCATGGACTGGCCGCCCGGGAAGAGGCCGGAGCGGACGGCCCGATCTGCTTCCACGATTCGCCGGGCCACGGCCAGGAGCAGCGCCCACTGCAGGTCGGCGGTGGCCTCGGTGACGAGGGGCGGAATGGTGGTCACGGGGATGCCCCGTGCCGTGGCGGCGGCAACATCCACGCCGGCGGGCACGATGGCCATCGAGGCGATCAGCCGGAGCCGCGGGCTGGCCTCGATCACCTCCGCGTCCACGACGTCGTGGAGGAGGCAGACCAGGTACTCGTTCCGCGCGAGCGCCGCGATCAGCTCGGGCTTGGTGACGATGTGCAGGGGGTCGGGATTCATCTCCACGTTGCCCGCTTCCCGGAGCCGCGCCAGAGCGGGTTCAGGGATCGGCTGGGTGACGAAGATTCCGGGAGGCATAGGCGGGCCCGTCAGGCCAGGCGCAGCAGTTTCCGAGCGTTGCCCCGGAGGATCAGCGCGTGATCCGCCTGACGGAATCCGCGCAAGCCGGTGACGACCTGGACGGGACGTTTATAGCCCATGTCGAAGCAGAAGTCGCTGCCGAGCATGACGCGGTCGGCGCCCACCGTGTCGATGAGGTAGCGGAGGGCGCGGGGGTCGTGGCTGATCGTGTCGTAACTGAAGCGCCGGAGGTAGGCCGCGACGGGACGCCGCGCCGCCTTCTGGGCTTCGGGGCGAACCCGCTGGCCGTGCTGGAGGCGGCCGGCCAGGTAGGGAAGCGCGCCGCCGGCGTGGGGGAGGCAGACTTGAAGCTGCGGCAGGCGGTCCAGCACGCCGCCGAACACGAGGTGGGCGGCGGCCACCGCCGTGTCGAACGGGTTGCCGAGCAAGTTATGGAGGTAGAAGGGCTGGAGCCGCTCCGCGCCGATCACCGTGATCGGGTGCAGCAGCACCGGCAGTTTCAGCGCCTGGCAGCGCTCGAAGATGGGGAAGAACGCCGGGTCAGACAGCTCGCGCCCGTTCATGTTGGTGCCGAGGTACACGGCCCGGATGCCCGGGAGCCCCGACGCGCGCTCCAGCTCCTGCGCGGCGCGGGGGGGATCCTGCATCGGCAGCGTGGCGCAGCCGACGAAGCGGTCGGGGTGCGCGGTGTGAGCCTCGCTGGCCGCGTCGTTGAACGCCAGCGCGAGCCGGTGGCCCGCCGCGCCGTCGGCCCAGTAGACCATGGGGATGGTGAGCGAGAGCGCCTGGACCTCGACGCCCTGGCGGTCCATGGAGCGGAGGCGGGCGGGGAGATCGAAGAAGCGCGGCTCGAGGGGCCGGGTGGGGGTGCCTGGGGCCACCAGGACCGGACCGCGGGGGTCCGAGCGATCCACGCGCGCCCCGAACGGCGCGCCCCACGTTTCCACCGCCGCCAGAAAGCGCTCGGGGTAGAAATGCGCGTGGACGTCGATGGCCCGCGGCCGGCTCACGGGTCGAGATTCTACTATAGGCCGGAGATGGCGTATAGTGGGGGCGGCTTGGCCGAGGAGGGGCCCGTGAGACTGCCACGCGAACGCTTCGACTACGCGCCGATCGTCGATCGCCGTCCGTGGAAGCTCCCCAAGGGGGCGCGGATCGCGGTCTGGACCATCGTCAACGTCGAGGAATGGGACATCGAGAAACCGATGGCGCGCCAGTATCTGACCGCGCCCCAGGGGGTCGTAACGATCCCGGACGTGCCGAACTGGGCGTGGCACGACTACGGTATGCGCGTCGGGTTCTGGCGCCTGTTCGACGCCCTCACGAAGCGGAAGATCCGCGCGACCACCTCGATCAACGCCCAGGTGTGCCAGTCGTACGAGCCCGTGGCGCGCGCCATGCTCGATGCGGGCTGGGAGTTCATGGGCCACGGCGTCGTCCAGGGCGCGATGCACAACCTGCCCGATCAGCGCGCGGCCATCCGCAAGGCGGTCCAGCTCCTCCGCGACTTCACCGGCCGGAAGCCCAAGGGGTGGCTCGGGCCCGGGCTCAGCGAGACGTGGGAGACGCTGGATTTCCTCGCCGAGGAGGGGATCGAGTATGTCTCGGACTGGGTGAACGACGACCAGCCGTACGAGATCCGGACCCGGGCCGGGACGCTGGTCTCGGTCCCGTACACGCTCGAGCTGAACGATATTCCCATGATGGTGCTCCAGCATCGCGCGTCCGGCGAGTGGCTCCAGCGAGCGCGCGACCAGTTCGACCGCCTTTACGCCGAAGGGGGGAGGAATCCGCGCGTGATGGCCCTGGCCGTGCATCCCTACATCTCGGGCGTCCCGCACCGGATCAAGTACTTCGAGGCGGTGTACGACTACATCCAGAAGAAGAAAGGCGTCTGGCTCACCACCGGCGAGGAGATCTACGAGTGGTACAAGGCGCACAAATGGTGACGGTCGCTCGCGCTGAGACCCGCCCTAGTGGTCCCTCGCGTGTCAGGGTGGCTGATCCTGTGTGTCACCGTGGCCGTCCTGGAAGAATTTACACGCCTCACCACGTAACCACTGCTAATGATTTCAATAGGTTGGCCGCTCTCCTCTGTTGGCGGCTCTTAGGCATGGATCATGCTAGAGTTGTAGCCAACAGCGGAGGGACCTATGACCTCACACCTTTTCATCGTGGCGTGGAACCGCCCCGATCTCTGGGACTACTGGAAGCGATGGTTCGCAGGGGTTGAGAGTGTCGAAGTGATCCTGGACCGGCGGCGCGGGGAGCGACGGCAGGCTCCCCAGGCCTTCGAGCCCGAGCGGCGTGGGGCCGAACGGCGGTGCCGCGAGGACATCGACGACGAGCTCCGCACCGGCGGGTTCGCCATCGTCACCCGGTAGCGCTCAGCGCCTCCTCCGGCTTTCCTCTCCCTCAGCAGTCCTTCCTGCCCACTATCGGCTTGCGCCTTCTCCCGCTGCGGCGGTAGTGTAGTGGGGGTCAAGGGGGGCCAAAGGAGGCCGGCATGGGACTGGGCGGGAAAGTCGCGATCATCGGGACCGGGATCATCAAGTTCGGCGAGAACTTCCACCAGAGCCTTACCGATATGGTGTTCGAGGCGGTCTCCCAGGCCCTGGCCGACGCCAAGATCGAATCCAAGCAGCTCCAGGCGGCCTGGCTCGGCTGCTATGAGCCGATGCTCTACGGCTTCGAGGGGAACTCCGGCACCTTCGTCTCCGATCCGCTGAATCTCTTCCCCATCCCCGTCACGCGCGTGGCCGCCTACTGCGCCACCGGGATCGAGGCGGTGAGGAACGCCGCGCTGGCGGTGGCCTCGGGCGAGTACGACCTGGTCCTGGCGGTGGGAGCGGAGAAGATGCGCGAGGTCCCGTCGCGGGGAAGTCTCGTGGCCCAGGCCGTGAACCGGGGACACCCGGTGCTCGCCAAGGGGCGGACCGCGCCGGGGATGTTCGCGCTGGTCGCCACGCGCTACATGAAGGAGTACGGCGCGACGGAGGAGGCGCTGGCGGCCGTGGCGCTGAAGAACCACTACCACGGCTCGCTCAACCCCAAGGCCCACTTCCAGAAGGAGATCACCGCCGAGCAGTACCAGAAGCAGCCCAAGGTGGCGGAGCCGCTCGGGCTCTTCGACTGCTGCCCGACGACCGACGGCGCCGCCGCGGTCATCCTCACCCGCGCGGACCTGGCGCCCAAGTTCACCGACGCCTACACGATCCTCCGCGGCATCGCCTACGCGGTGACCGCCGGCTACTGGAACACCCAGTTCGACCCGTCCTGGAGCTTCACCTCCTTCCGCTCGACGCGCGAGGCGGCCCAGGCGGCCTACAAGATGGCCGGCGTGACGAACCCCGCCAAGGAGATCAACGTCGCCGAGTGCCACGACTGCTTCACGATCACCGAGATCGTGAACTACGAGGACCTGGGCTTCGCCAAGCCGGGCGAGGGCTGGAAGTTCGCCACCGGCGGCGTCACCAAGCTCGGCGCGGATCTCCCCGTCAACACCTCGGGCGGGCTCAAGTCGTGCGGCCACCCCATCGGAGCCTCGGGCGTCCGGATGATCGCCAACATCCATGACCAGCTCCTGGGACGAGCGGGCAAGATGCAGGTCAAGGGCGCCCGGATGGGGCTCGCCCACAACCTGGGCGGCCCGGGCGCGGTGTCCGCGGTCGCGGTTCTCTCCCAGCCTTAACCTGCCTCGCGCCTCGTGCGCCGGGCGCTTCTCCTCTCGGGCATCTGCCTCCTGGCGTTGAGCGCGCCGGCGCTCGCGGCGCCTCCTGTCTGCGGACCATCCGGGCTCGGCAGACCCCCCGGCGAGGTGCCGACGGCGCTCGTCTTCTCGGGGGGCGGCGCCAAGGGAGCCTACGAGGCGGGAATCGCGGCGGCGTTCCTGGCCCGGGGCGTGCCCATCAAGCTCGTCGCCGGAACCTCGGCCGGGGCGCTCAACGCGACGCTGATCGCCGGCGGCCAGCTGGACCTGCTGGAGGAGATGTGGCGGAGCATCAGCCGCGAGCAGGTGTACCGGCTCCGGCCGTCCGTGTTCTTCGCGGGGTTCCTGCCGGGATGGCTGACGCTCTGGGCGGTCAATTCCGCCGGCTCCCTTTTCGACCCGGGCCCGCTGCGCGACCTCATCGAGGCGCGGGTGGACCTCGAGCGGGTCCGCAGCTCGCCGGTGCGGCTCGTGATCGTGACCGCAGACCTCGCCGCCCGGCAAAAGCGGATCTTCGACAACCAGTCGGTCTCCGTGGACGCGCTGATGGCCAGCGTGGCGGTGCCGGGCGCATTCCCCCCGGCGTCCGTGGACGGAGCGCTGCTCTTCGATGGCGGGTTGACGGGGCGGGCCCCGGTGCTGGACGCGCTCGAGTCGGGGGTGGACGTGGAGCGGGCGGTGGTGGTAATGAGCTATGCGGAGGCCGAGCGCGGCGAGCCGCCGACCACGATCCGCCGCGCGGTGGAGGCGGCCTTCGAGATGGGAATGACCTCCCAGATCCGGCGCGACGTGGAGCTGGCCCGGCTGCGGCATCCCGGCGTGGAGATCCGGCTGCTCACGCCGAGCGCCCCCCTGGACCTGCGCCCGCTGGACTTCGATCCCGCCGAGCTGGCGCGCGCGTGGGAGCAGGGAAAGAGCGATGGCCTGGCGTGTTTGTCCGAGTTAGGCGAATGACCGGAGGAGGCGATCCATGGCGGAGCTGACCAAGCGCTACGTCGTCATGTCCCTGGCGACCGAGGCGCCGTTCGACCTGAGGGACCCGGATGGACCGTTCGTGCTGAAGCCCTGGAAGGACCCCGCCGCGCTGCGCGCGCTCGAGGCCTACCGGGACCACTGCTACCGCGAGCTGGCGCGGGATTTGGACGCCTGGATCCGCGCCATCAAGTCGGGGCCCGCGGTGCGCGGCGGCGTGGGCAGGCGGAACGAGCCCTTCACCAAAGCGGCGCGACCGGCCGCCCCGGCCAAGCCCGAACCCCGCGTGAAGCCGAAGGCGAAGGCCAAGGCCGCCCGGAAGAAGGGGAAGAGGCGCTAGGCGTGCAGGGCGAGATCGAGCGGGTGGCGGAACTGATCTGCCGGTCCCAGCGCCTCGTCGTGTTCACGGGCGCGGGGGTCAGCACCGAATCCGGGATCCCCGATTTCCGAAGCCCCGGCGGCGTGTGGGACCGCTTCGACCCCGAAGAGTTCACCTACCAGAACTTCGTGGGGAGCGAGGAGGGGCGCCGGAAGTACTGGCAGCTCGGCCGCCACATCTACCCCGTCATCAAGAACGCCGAGCCCAACCCGGCCCACTACGCGATCGCCGATCTCCATCGGCTGGAGCGCCTGGACTGCGTCATCACCCAGAACATCGACAATCTCCACCAGCGAGCGGGCGTCCCGGCGGACAAGGTGATCGAGCTCCACGGCAACGCCACCCGTACCCGCTGTCTCAGCTGCGGGCGCTCGTACACGCGGGAGGAGGTCCACGACTGGCTGGAGCGCGGGGTGGAGATCCCGATGTGCCCGCCCCCCTGCAGCGGGATCATCAAGCCCCACACGATCATGTTCGGCGAGGCTATGCCGGTCAGTGAGACCCGAGAAGCTGAGCAGAGGGCCAGGCAGTCAGACGTGTTCGTCGTGGTGGGATCTTCGCTGGTCGTCTATCCGGCCGCGTTCATGCCGCTCTACGCCAAGCAGGCGGGCGCGGCTCTCATCATTGTCAATCTCTCGGAGACCCCTCACGACGACTACGCCGACGTGCGGATTCCCGGCAAGGCCGGCCACGTGATGGAGCAGATCGTCCAGCGGGTAAAGGAGCGCCTGTGACCATCCCTATCCAGACTGCCGTGGAGCGCTTGATCGAGGCGCGATCTACACGCCGCATGATCGCCCCCCTCTCGGAGACAGATCCGAGCCTCACGATCCAGCAGGCGTACGCGATCCAGGATGCCCTCCGGGCTGAGCTCGAGCGGCGGGGGGAGCGGCCGAGGGGGTGGAAGCTCGGCTTCACCAGCGCGTCGAGTCAGGCCACGTTCGGAGTGAACGAGCCGGCCGCAGGGTTCCTGCTGGCGGGTCAGTACGCCAGCGGCGCCGAAGTGCCGTTCAGCGGCTTCGCCGGCCTGGGCGTGGAAGTCGAGGTGGCCTTCAGGATGCGCACGAAGCTGGTCGGGCCCGGCGTCACCGCGGATACGGCGCTCACCGCGGTCGAGGGCGCCCTGCCGGCGCTCGAGCTTCCGGATTTCCTGTACACCGGGAAACCCGCTGCGGCCGATTTCATCGCCAACAGCATTCATGCCAGAGCCATCGCACTCGGCAGTCCCCTGACGCCGCTCCGCGGACTTGATCTGGCGCTCGAGGGGGTCGTGTACGAGCACAACGGTGAAATCGTTGGGACCTACACGGCGGCGGAGGTGATGGGCAACCCGCTGAACGCCCTCGCCTGGCTCGCCAACCATCTGGAAACCCGCGGCCTCGCGCTGAAGCCCGGGGATGTCGTTATCTCCGGGTCCATCTCCAAGATCCTGCGCCCCAAGGCCGGCGATACGATTCGCGCCCGGTTCACGCGGCTCGGGTCGGTCGCCATCAAAGTCGTGCCGTGAGGGTGAGGGGGCATATGAAGGTTAAACCTCTCTGGGCAATCGTCGCACTGGCTCTCCTGGCGGCACCGCTCGCCGCCGACGCGCAACGGGCGGGGAGGACGCCGCGGGTAGGCATGCTCTACGTCGGCACCCTCCATGGGGTCAACCGCTGCGACGAGGCCTTTCGGGCGGGGCTCGCCGAGCTTGGGTATATCGAAGGCAAGAGCGTCTTCCTCGAGGTTCGGGCGGGGGAGGGGAAGTCCGATCGGCTGGGGGAGCTCGCCGCCGAACTGGTCCGCCTCAAGGTTGACGTGATCTTCGCGCCAGGGACCGTCGTCGCCCAGAGCGCCAAGCAGGCGAAAGGTGCCCCGCCCGTCGTCTTCGCCAGCGCCGCGGACCCGATCGGATCGGGGCTCATCGAGAGGTTCGGGCGTCCCGGGGGGAATCTCACGGGGCTGTCCCTGATCGCGGGTCCGGAGATCGGCGGCAAGTATCTCGAGCTGCTGAGGGAGGCCGTCCCCCGGGTATCCCGCATGGCCGTCATCCGGAATCCTGACAACCCGGCCCTCACGCCGCTCGTGAAGGAGATGGAGGTTGCCGCCCGCGCCCTGGGTGTCGAACTGCACCTCGTGGCCGTGAGGAAGGCAGACGAGTTCGACGGCGCATTTACGGCGATGGTTCAGAGGCGCGTCGGGGCGTTCGTCCTCCTGCCCGATCCGGTGTCTCTTTCCCACCGAGTCGAGATCGCGGAGCTTGCCTCGAAACACCGTCTCCCCGCCATGTACGGGCTGAGGGAGCACGTTGAGGCGGGCGGGCTGATGGCCTATGGGGTGGATCTCCGTCACAACTGCCGCCGCGCCGCGACCTTCGTGGATAAGATCCTCAAGGGGGCCAACCCGGCGACCCTGCCCGTAGAGCAGCCGACCAAGTTCGAGCTGGTGATCAACCTGAAGACGGCGAAGGCCCTGGGCCTCACGATTCCCGAATCGCTCCGCCTTCGGACGGACGACGTAATCCAGTAGCCTCCCCCTCACCACGACCCGTCCCCCTCACCTTTATCCTCTCCCCCGATGGGGGAGAGGGGAGGGTAAGGGGGATCGCTTTACTCGGCCGCGGGTTTCCGATATGCTCACCAACGCCATGCCGGCAAGGCTCTCTCTGCACACCCCGCTCTGTGATCTCCTGGGAATCCGCTATCCCATCTGCCAGGCGGGGATGGGCTTCGTCGCCCGCGCCGACCTGGCGGCCGCGGTGTGCGAGGCCGGGGGATTGGGCGTCATCGCCGCCGTCTACCACACGCCCGACCAGCTGAGGAAGGCAATCCGCCAGGTCCGGGACGCCACGGACAAACCCTTCGGCGTGGACATCCTCTTCGCGGCGGTTCGGAGCACCGGCAAGGAGGCCGAGCAGTTCAGCGACGACGTCGGGGGCTGGGTGGAAGTGACGCTGGAGGAGCGGGCGCCGGTGCTGATCGCCGGGCTCGGGAATCCGGGGCCGGTGACCGCCGAGGCGCATCGGCGCGGGATGAAGGTGATGGCGCTCTGCGGGAACGTGAAGCAAGCCAAGGACCACGCGGCCAACGGGGTGGATGTGGTGATCGCCCAGGGGCACGAGGCCGGGGGGCATACGGGGCGGGTGGCCGGGCTCGTGCTGATTCCGGCGGTGGTGGATGCCGTCTCACCGACTCTCGTGGCCGCAGCGGGAGGGATCGCCGATGGCCGCGGCCTGGTGGCGGCCCTGGCCCTCGGCGCCGTCGGGGTGTGGATGGGCACGCGCTTCATCGCCACGCCGGAGGCGTACAGCCATCAGAATTACAAGGACCGGATCGTCCAGATTGATGAAGAGGGTACCGTGGTGACCCGGGCGGCGACCGGCAAACCGTGCCGGCTCATCCGGAACGCGTTCACGAAGTCCTGGGAGGGGCGCGAGCACGAGATCCAGCCGTTCCCCGCCCAGATCTATGCCGTGGGGCGCGAGGCGACCATCCGCGCCCGGGAGCTGGGGGACGTGGAGCACGGGAGCGCGGCCTGCGGGCAGTCGGCGGGGCTGATCCACGTGATCAAGCCCGCCCGTCAGGTGGTCGAGGAGATCATGGCTGAGGCCGAGGCCGTCCTGGCCCGGCTGACGGGATAACCAGAGGAGGATTAGCATGAACTGGCGCGTGATCGTCGCGGGGACGGTAATGCTGGGTCTGGCGCTGGCGGGGCAGGCGGAGGCCCAGAAGAAGAGACTGGCCATGGGGTGCACCGCCAACGCCTCCAGTCACTTCGCCTACTGCGTAGGGCAGGCGAAGGCCATCAACAGCGTCGTGGCGGACGTGGACGTGACTGTGGTCGAGACCGGCGCCACGGTGGACAACCTGAAGCGCATGCTCAAGAACACCATCGACTATGGCCTGATCACCAGCGACCAGGTGTATCTCGCCCATAAGGGGGAGAGCACATTCAAGGACACCCCGTTCGCCGATATCCGCAACCTTTGGTACTACACGGTGTCGGCCGTGTACATCAGCGTGCGGGAGGAGACGGGGATCAAGACGATCGCCGACCTGACAGGCAAGAAGTTCAGCCCCGGCTTCCGCGGGACCGCCACGGAGAAGATGACGGAAGCGACGCTGACTCACCTGGGGATCAAGCCCGAATGGGTGCGGGGAGGCGCGTCGGACCTCGTGGACGCGATCAAGGATAAGCGGATCGTCGGCTACGCCAAAGCGGCCGACGGGTTTCGGCTCGATGCCTCTATGATGGACATCGCCACCACGACGCCGCTCCGCGTCCTGTCCTACTCGGATGACCAGGTCAAGAAGGTCAAAGAGCAGTATCCCTACTTCCCGTGGCTCCGGGTGCCGGCCGGCTCCATCAAGGGGATGGGGGAATTCTGGACCGAGGGGGTGGTCGTCGGGTTCGCGGCCCCCAAATCATTGCCCAACGACCTGGCGTACAAGCTCGTGAAGGCGGTGATGGAGGACAAAGAGCACCAGAAGGGGGCGTTCAAGGGGCTCGCCGAGGACATGGCCAAAGTCACGCTGGAGCTGTCGCTTTCCCCACTTCACGCCGGCGCGATCAAGTACTACCAGGAGAAGGGGCTGAAGGTTCCCGACCACCTGGTCCCGCCCGAGGCGCGCTAGCGCCGTGCCGATAACCGTCGCATCCCGGCGTTCTCGGTCGTCGGGCATCCTCAACGTACAACCGCGTACGCCTCCGGTGCCCTCCTCCCTCGGGCCTTGGGCTGCTCGGTTCTCGCCACGGCGCCGGA
>Ga0209320_10001258_pt1 | contig 13141 bp, 7 predicted proteins | sample Rifsed13ft4_FD_184008 | JGI IMG/M metagenome (GOLD analysis project Ga0209320, IMG submission 184008) | Soil microbial communities from Rifle, Colorado, USA - sediment 13ft 4 (version 2) | ecosystem: Environmental > Terrestrial > Deep subsurface > Rock core/Sediment | place: Rifle, Colorado... | reverse complement strand
CGCTCGATGAGCACGGTCCAAACCATGGCGTCCTGCCCCTCGCCAACTACGGGCCGCGCCGCCATGTACACGAGAATCGTGCCGAACAGCGCGAGCGCGATGCCGACGCTGCCCAAGATGAAGTACTTCCAGGCCGCTTCGAGCGCTTCGTGCGTGCGATAGATGCCGACCATGACGACGGTCGTGAGCGTCGCAAGCTCGATCGCCACCCACATGAGCCCGAGGTTGTTCGCGAGGAGCGCAAGGTTCATTGCGAACATGAGCACCTGGTACATCGCGTGATAAAAGCGCACGTAGACCGGCGTGAGCCGGCCGATCGCGAGCTCGTGGCCGATATAAGTCGCGCTGAACACGCTTGTCGTGAAAGCGACGAACGTGCTGAGGGTGATGAATACGATGTTGAGATCGTCGACGAACAAGTACGGCCCGGGCTCCGGGCGGTCGACGACGAACAGCGAGAACGCCGCGAACATCGTCAAGCCGGCCGCGAGCACGTTGAGCCGTGCCGTGACGACGTATCCCGGCAACAGCGCGAGCACAGCCGCCGCGAAGATCGGGATGACGAGAATCGCGGCTACGGGATCGAACATCAGGCCGTTCCCCCTTCGCCGCGGTGGCGATCGAGCGCGTGCACGTCGACGGTGTCGAAGCGCTCGCGGATGCGGAAGAGAAAGATGCCGATCACGATGAACGCAATGAGGATCGAGAAGGCGACGCTGATCTCGACGACGAGCGGCATGCCCTTGGCGCCCGTGGCGGCGAGCACCAGGCCGTTCTCGAGCGACATGAAGCCCACGATCTGGCTCACGGCGTTGCGTCGCGACACCATGAGCAAGAGCCCGAGCAGAATGACCGCGAGCGAAAATGCCAGATCCTCGCGCGCGAGAGGATCCGCCTCTGCCGTTACACGCAGCATGACGACCATCGACAGCGCGACGAGACCGATGCCGGCGAGCATGGTCTTGCCGATCCCGACCACGGGCTCGATCTCGCGGTGAATGCCGAGCTGCTGGATGATGCGGTGTAGCGCCACGGGGATCACGATCGCCTTGAAGACGAGCGCGATGCCGGCCGTCACGTAGAGATGCGGCGCATCTTGAATGAACGCTTGCCAGGCAACCGAGAGCGCGAGCGCGAACGCATGCGCCGCAAAAGTATTGAGGAGCGCATAGAGACGGTCTTGATAGAGCTGCACGAAGGAGAGCAGCAAGAGGCCGCCGGCGAGCAAATGCGCGACGTCGAAAACCAGAGTGTCCATCAGAGCGTTCTCGAGACGAACAACAACAACGTGCCGAGCAATCCGAGCATGAGAGCGGCACCCAAGAACTCCGGCACGCGAAATACGCGCATCTTCGCGATCACGGTCTCGAAGAGAGCAAGCGCGAAGCCGCCGATCGCTAGCTTGCTTGCGTAGACCGCCGCGCCGACGAGATAAGCGCCGGCGCCCGCCGCGGGGCTTGCGAGCCCCCACGGCAGAAACACGCACGCGATGAGCGACATGTACAGGAGCAGCTTGAGCGACGCCGCGAGCTCGATCATGGCGAGGTGACGGCCCGAGTACTCGAGCACCATCGCTTCATGCACCATCGTGAGCTCGAGATGCGTCGCGGGGTTGTCGACGGGAATACGCGCGTTCTCCGCGATCGCGACCATGATGAGCGCAATCAGCGCAAGCGCCAGCGAGACGCGCAGCCCCGTCTCGTCGATGCTCATGACCTCGGCGATCGTCGAGAGCTGCGTCGAGCCGGCGATGAGCGCGAGCGTGAACACCATGAGCAACATGGCGGGCTCCGCGAGCGAGGCGATCATGACTTCGCGGCTTGAGCCGATGCCGCCGAAGCTCGTGCCGACGTCCATCCCGGCGAGCGCCAAGAAGAATCGCGCGCTGCCGAGCAGCGCCGCGATCGCGATGAGATCCGCGCTCCAGTTGAACATGAGCCCGGCCGCGAACGTCGGTATCAACGCGGCGGCGACCCAAGTCGCCGCAAAAATCAGGTACGGCGCGACGCGAAAGAGCCACGACGCATTCTCCGCGAGCACGACTTCCTTACGCAGCAGGCGCGCAAGATCGCGATACGGCTGCCATACCGACGGGCCGCGGCGCCGCAGTAGCCGCGCCTTGACCTTGCGCACAAAGCCCGTGAGCAGCGGTGCCGCGAGCAACACGAGCACCATTTGCAGCCCTTGGACGAAGAGATCGACGATCACGGCCATATGGCAAGCACGAGCAGTAGGATCACGAGGGCGAGGAAGACGAGGCTCAAATAGCGCCGTATCGTGAGAAACTGAAAGCGGTTGAGCTTCTCGGCGGTGGCGCCGACACCGCCGGCGATCGGAGCGTACATCGTTTCCCAGATCGGATCGTGCAGCTCGACATGCATGCCCGCGGCTCTGAGATCGCCGGGCCGCGGCATGTCGACATGCTCGCGCGCGCCGAACACGGACGTTCCGAACACGCGGCGGATCGGCTGCGCGAAGCTGCCGGCCGTGTATTGGGTGCTGGGACTCGAGTCCGGGAAGCCGCAGTCCCAGGCGGGTCCGCGCCGCACGGCGTGCGACGCGAAGCGATGGATCACGTACGCGGCGAGCGGCGCCGACAGCGCAATGAAGACGAAGACGAGCAGGCCGTTGTACGAGCTACGCGCTTCCGCGATCGGCACGATCGAAGCCCAAGCGACGTCGCTCTGCAGCGGCATGCGACCGCCGACGAGCGCGAGAGTCACGGGTGACAGCGCGTCGATGACGAGTCCCGGCAAAATGCCGGCGAGCAAACACAGCGACGCGAGCGCGAACATCGCCGTGAGCGAGAACCTGTCGGTCTCGCGGGCCGTCTCGGCCGCCGGTGTGCGCGGCCGGCCGAGAAACGTGATGCCGAAGGCCTTGACGAAACAGGCCGCCGCAAGCGCCGCCGACAATGCGAGCAACCCTCCGACGGCCGGCACCATGAGCTTGAGGCCCCACTGCGGCAGGTCGGGGCTTTGCAGGATGGCCTGAAACGTCAGCCACTCGGAAGCGAAACCGTTCAACGGCGGCAGCGCGGAAATCGCGACGCAACCGACGAGAAAAGCGAAGCTCGTGTACGGCATACGGCGAATCAATCCACCGAGCCGCTCCATGTCGCGCTCGCCCGTCGCGCCGAGCACGGCACCGGCGCCGAGGAACAGCAAGTTCTTGAAGATCGAGTGGTTCAGCACATGAAACAGAGCGGCTGTGAGCGCGAGCGCCGACGCCGACGTTAAGCCGTTGGCTTCGAACGCGAGCGCCAAACCTAAGCCAATGAAAATGATGCCGATGTTCTCGACCGTGTGATAGGCGAGCAGGCGCTTGAGATCGTGCTGCATGAGCGCATAGAGCACGCCGAGAGCCGCCGTTGCGCCGCCGAGCGAGAGCACGATCAAGCTCTGCCACGAGGCCGGTTCGCCGAGCAGGTCGAAAAGAACTCGAACGCAAGCGTAAACCGCGACCTTCGTCATGACGCCGCTCAAGAGCGCGGACACGTGGCTCGGCGCGGCGGGGTGCGCGAGCGGCAGCCAGACGTGCAGCGGCACGAGCCCGGCTTTCGAGCCTGCGCCGAGCAACACGAGCAGCACCACGAGCGCGCCGATCGTCGGCGACTCTTGAGCCCCGCGCATCGCCGCGAACGCATAGTTGCCCTCGGTTCCCGCGAGCAGGCCGAAAGCGAGCAACAGCGCGAGCGTCCCGAAGCTCGCCATGACGAGATAGACGTAGCCCGCGTGCACGTTGTCCTTGACCCGATGATGAGCCATGACGAGCGCCCACGACGTCAGCGACATGAACTCCCACGACAACAAGAAAGTGAACGCGTCGTCCGCAAGCACGACGAGATTCATGCCGCCGAGGAAAGCAGGGTAGAGCGGCAGCACGCGCCCCGGTGACTGCTCGTGCCGGCCGTAGCCGAAGCCGTAGAGACTTGCGGTGACGCCGCCCAAGTTGACGACGATGAGAAAGAAGGCGGCGAGCGCATCGGCGCGAAATTGCGCGCCGAGCCACGGCAGTCCGAGAGGCAACGTGGCGGTCGCTGCCGCGCTCGGCGCCGTCACGAGATGAACGAGCGCGCCGGCGAGAGCGATAAGCGAGATGACGAAGCTCACGCCGTAGACGGAGCGCGAGGCGAGGCGCCGGCGATGGGCGGCGACTGCGAGCACGCTCGATGCGAGCAGTCCCGCGACGCAAAACAGCACGACCCCTACGATCGACACGGAAGGGGATTCTACAAGATAGGAGCCGCCGGGGATGGTATTCTTTCGGCGTTCAGCGTGGGAGCGAGCTTCGCTCGCGATTCTTTCGTGCGCCGGTCTCGTAACGTGGGAGCGTTCGAGCATGTCGATCGAGCGGCAGGAAATGAGCGCCGTACTGTTTGCCGATATCTCCGGCAGCACGAAGCTCTATGTCGAGGTTGGCGACGGTCGGGCGCGAGTCGTCGTCGCCGAAATTCTCGACCGGTGGTCCGCGTTGACGGCGCAACATTCAGGCCGTGTCGTCCAAGTCAGGGGGGACGGCATGCTCTGCACCTTCCCGACGATCGGCGCGGCGTTGGACGCCACCATCGGCATGCGCAATCTGCCGTATCAGGCGCCCTTGTCGATGCATGCGGGCATCCACGTCGGGGCCGTGCTCCGCGAGGCCGAGCAGCTATATGGCGACGCCGTCAACCTCGCCGCGCGCATCGCCGATATCGCGAAACGATTCGAAATCGTGATCTCGGAGGCTGCCAGGGATCAACTCTCCGCGGCGCGTCGAACGAGCTTGCGTTTGATCAAGCAGGTGCCGATCAAGGGCAAGACGGAGCCCGTGAACATCTATTTGCTCCCGAGCGCCGGGCCGATGGTTACGGAGTTTCGCCCGCCGCCGATGACGAGGACCACGAGCAATCGCTTAAGCTTGCACCACGGCGGTCAGGCCTTCGTCGTCGACGCCAAGGCGGCCGCGTGTTTGATCGGGCGCGATTCGGATTGCATCATCAAGGTGCAACATCGCCTGGTCTCGCGCCGGCACGCATCGATCGAATACGGATCGGGAAGGTTTTTCTTACAGGACCACAGCACCAACGGAACCTACATCGACGACGGCGACGGCGGCCGGCTGGCGCTCGTGCAGCGGGAGATCTACCAGCTCAAGGGCAAGGGCGTCATTTCGCTCGGCGTAGAGCCGAAGGCCAACCCCTACAACCTCATCCGGTTCACGACCGGCGGCGATTGATGCTCCAAACCGGTACGCAAATCGGCACCTATCGCATCGACGCGCCGCTCGGCGCGGGCGGCATGGGGCGCGTGTACCGCGCGACGGATACCAAGCTCAACCGTCCGGCCGCGATCAAGTTTCTGCCCGAGGATCTCGCCGACGCGGATGCGCGGCGGCGCTTCCAACGTGAAGCGCAGATGGTCTCGTCGCTCAATCATCCGCACATCGTCACGGTGTACGACGCCGGAGAGTATCGCGAGCGCCAATATCTGATCACCGAGCTCGTCGACGGCGGCACGTTGCGCGATTGGGCCGCGGAGCGTCCTCGAGGCTGGCGCCAGATCGCGGAGCTCTTGACGGGGGTCGCGGACGGCCTGGCGACGGCGCACGACGCCGGAATTCTGCACCGCGACTTGAAGCCCGAGAACATTCTCATTGCGAAAAACGGCTATGCGAAGCTCGCCGATTTCGGCTTGTTTCTCGGCACTGTCGCATACATGTCGCCGGAGCAAGCGGCGGGCTTGCCGCTCGACGTACGCAGCGACGTGTTTTCCTTCGGTGTCGTGCTGTATGAGCTTCTCGCCGGGCATCGGCCGTTCGCCGCGGAGAACGACGTGGCGCTGTTGCGCGATATCGTGCACGCGGCGGCTCCGCCGCTGCCTGCCGACGTCCCGGCGGAGCTCTGCGCGATCGTCGACAAGGCGCTCGAGAAGGATCCGGCCTACCGTTACCAGACGATGCGCGACTTCGTCGTGGACTTGCGCCGGCTCGTGCGCCGCTCCGCCCCCGATGCGCCCGCTAGCGGATCTCGCGAGCTCACGGAGCGACGCGAGCGCGTCAGGCGCACGTTGCTCGCGAAGCGCACGCGCCGAGGCGCGGGAGGCAAGCTCGGTTACCGGGTGGTCGCGCTCGGCGTACTCGCGGTAGTGGCTTTGTTCCTCATGCGCGATTACTTCCTCGATAGCGGGGGTGGCGTGCCAGACGGCGGCAGCGCAACCGTCGCTCCCGAGCGCGCCGCAAGCGATGGGACGCTCACGCCGGAGCCGCAAGCCGCTCCACGGAACTCGCTCGCCGTGCTGCCGTTCGTGAGCTTCAGCGCCGATCCCGATCAGGAGTATTTTAGCGACGGTATCTCCGAAGAGTTGCTCAACACGCTCGCGAACATTCCGGGTTTGCGCGTCCCGTCGAGAACGTCTTCGTTCACGTTCAAAGGCACGAACACGGATGTGCGCGCAATCGCGGAAGTGCTCAACGTCGACCACGTTCTCGAAGGCAGTGTGCGCAAGTCCGGAAATCAGGTACGCATCACGGCGCAGCTCATCGACGTTGCGACCGATTCGCATCTGTGGTCGGCAACGTACGACCGCGAGCTCGTCGACGTTTTCGCAATGCAGGACGAGATCGCGGCGAGCGTCGCCGAGGCGCTGGAAATCAGGCTGCTTCCGTCGCGAGACGTCGACGGCCCGACGTCGCGGACCGAGAGTATCGCAGCCCACGATGCTTATTTGCTGGGCCTTTACTATTTGCGAGCTCAGCGCTCGGCGGACATTTTCACCGCAGTCGATTCATTCGAACGCGCGATCGAGCTCGATCCCAACTATGCGGCCGCGCATGCGCTGCTCGCTTCGTCACTGTTCACGGCTCAAACCTATGGCCTGATGAGCCTCGACGAAACACGTGCCCGTGCCAAGCTCGCGATTGCGGCGGCCGTGGAGCTCGATCCGAACCTCGGCGAATCCATTTTCGCCCGAGGTCAGCTCGCCTTCGCAGAAGGAGACTTCGCTGCCGCCGACTCCGATTTCACCCGCGCGATTGAGCTCAATCCCAACCTCGCAATCGCGTATGGTAACCGTGCCACAGTGTTGGGCGCATTGAATCGCCCAACGGAAGGGCGAGCTGCGCTCGAGAAGGCGCTCGAGCTCGATCCCTTGAACGCCCTCTTCAACTGGCGGCTCGGCAACGTGCTGCTTTCACAAGGCGACATCGAGCAAGCGACGGCCTATTATCGCCGCGCCGCTGCAATCGAGCCGTCGCAGCCGAACGCGTATGCGGGTCTCGGCGATGCCGCGATCATGGCGGGACACCTCGATGAGGCGTTGCTCCGCTACCTCGAAGGGCTGCAACAGGACCCGGGCCAGGCCCACATGACCGCGATCGTCGGCTACGTCTACCGATCGCTCGGCGATGTCGAGCGCGCGCAGCTCTGGTTCGATCGGGCGTCGGGCTTGGTTCAAGGCGGCTCGCTGCCGCGCTTCTTCGCCGATTTCACGATGCTCGTGGTCCGTCACGAAGATCCTGCCGCGTTGCTCGCAGTTCTCCTCGACGTACCGGCGCAACAACTTCCCGGATTGAGCGCCAGGCTATTCCGCAAAGCGGCGCTCAGTACCCGCGACCGGACCGGTATCGAGACCTTCTACCGGCGGTTCTGGCCTGAGCTCTTTGCAGCCGAGCCGCGAGTGAACGTCGAGAACGTCGGTGCCGCGACCGATATCGTGTGGCTCATGCTGCGCGGCGGTGAGACGGGCCGCGCGGACCGGTTGCTTGCGGATGCGGTCGAAATCGTGGGCGACCCCAAACAGCGGTCGATGCGGCCGCCGGAATGGGCACAGGTTATGGTCGAGATCGAAGCGCTCGCGCTGCAAGGGCGCGAGGCCGAGGCGCTTGCGGCGATGCGGCGCGCGGTCGACGGGGGGTGGCGCCTGGATTGGTGGCAAGTCGAGGCCGATCCGACGCTCGACTCGATCAGCGACGACCCCGCGTTCAGGGCCATGCTCGAGGAAGTCAAAGCCGATCTGGCCCGGCAACTTGCGCGCGTGCGCGAGCTCGAGCGGGCCGGCACCATCCCGCTTCCGGAGGGTCTGTAGGAGCGAGCTTCGCTCGCGATTCTTTGGCGAAAGAAGATCGCGAGCAAAGCTCGCTCCTACGCAGGCGATCTAGAACCTCAGCTTGAAGGTCGTGAACAGCCTGCGGCCGATGACGTCGTAAGTTCCGGGCTCGGTTTCCGCGTTGAACGCGGAGTGGAATTGCGGCGGATCTTGGTCGGTGACGTTGTTGAGCCCGACCGTCAACGCGAAACGATCGCCGATGTCCCAGTTCGCATACAAGTCCTGATACCAAATCGACTCCGCGACGGCGTCGTTGGTGATAGCGGCGGGACGGAAGTAGTCGTCCATCTCGCTATAGTAGCGGCTCGCCCAAGTCACCGAGAACGTGCCCGCGTTCACCGTGAGTGCCGTGTTGAGCTTCACCTCCGGATAGACCTCGAAGTTGTTCGCGGTGCCGGCGCGCTCGTTCGTGCCGGTGATCGGGAACGTCTCCTTGTAGCTATTGAGGAACGTCGCGCCGACTACGAACGACATCGCGTTGAACGGTCCCCAATCGACGGACCGATCATGACTCACATTGATGTCGATGCCGTCGGTCTCGACGAGCCCGAGATTGGCGAGAGGCGCGGTCGCATCGTCCGGAACGCTGTTGTCGAGAACGCCGGTCCCCGTCGAAAACAGGGCGCAGGCCAGGTCCGTCGTCTGATCGGCGGCACCCAAGCAGCTCCACAACAGCGCGTTGAACGGGATCTCTTCGATGAAGCCGTCGACCTCGATGGCCCAGTAGTCGACGCTGATCGACAGCGGATTTCTCGTCGCCGCTTCCCAGACGACGCCGATCGACCAGTTCGTCGACTCTTCGGGCTCGAGCGAAGTCGGCGCGAGCGTCGTGTAGGCCGATTGCCAGACGAATCCGAGCTCGTAGTCGGCCGGGATGCCTTGTGCTTGGCAATTGGCCGCTACATTGGCGTTGACATTCGTCCGCCGGTTCCAAAACTCGCACGGCCACTCGACGAGCGGAAAGTCGGTGCTGTCGCCGCCGTAGAGCTCGACGATGTTCGGCGCGCGGAAGCCCGTCGAATAGACGCCGCGGAAGCTCAACGACTCGGTCGGCTCGAAATTCGCGCCGAGCCGGTAAGTCGTCTCACTGCCGGCCGAGGTGTTGTAGTCCGAGTGGCGTGCCGACGCATCGACCGAGAAGGTGTCGCGGAACGGCAAATGGACTTCGCCGAAAAGCTCGTCGACGGAATAGCCGCCCTTCAACGGGTCGCCGGCGCCGCCGGTCGTGAGACCCTCGGCGACGAACTCGTCGGGCGTATAGCTCGCTTTCTCGTTGCGATGCTCGACGCCGGCGGACCACGCCAACGTGCCGCCTTCGAATTCCACTCCCTCCACCTCGCCGGTCAGGTTCGCGGACCAGAGCCGCATCTCGTTCTCGCGGATGTCCTTGAGCGAATTCGCCATGAGGAAATTGAACACGGACGACGGGATCGTCCCGAACGGGCCGAAAGGATCGAGGTAGCCGAGGCCGCCCGTCGCATCGACGCAGCGCTGGTCGGCGCCGCACAACGCGGGATCGACCATGGTTTGCCAGCGATCGAAACGGTGATAGAAGCGTGTCTCCTCCGTGTCTTCGTTTTGCGCCCAGTCGTAAGCGAGCTCCCAGGACAAGTTGTCGTTGATGTCGCCTTCGAAACCCATCACGATGCGATACGTGTCGACGGACTGCGCAAACAGCCGGCCGCCGCTCTCTTCGAAGCGCCGGTTGATGCGCACGTCTTGGCCGGAGATGCCGTAGGGATTGGCGGGAGTGTCGCCGAACGGATTGCCGGGGTTCGAGGCCGGCACGAAATCGTTCCACAGGCCGTTCAATGCCGGGATAGCGGGGCTGATGGCGAACGACGCGTCCGGGGCCAACCGCTGGTGCGACGTGCGCCGCGTATACATGACCTCGGCAAACGTGCGGATGTTGTCCGCGAGCTCGTACCGGCCTACGCCCGACAGTTGATACCGCTCGTTCGGCGTCACGAGCGCGTTGACGGGCGCGTAATTGTAGACGTCGCCGGGCGCGAACGTCCGCGCCTGGCCCGTCGCTTCGTCGACGATGAATTGCTGGCCTGCCGGAAGCCCGGCGGCTGCAAGCTGCGCCTGCGCCCCCGCGTCGAACAGCGAGCTGATGATGCGGCGGCTGTTGCTCGAGCCGCTCGGCGTCGGGACGAACGTATCCGTGGCTGGGTCGAGCAGGGGATGAATGTCGTAGAGCGCCCAGTCGCGGTCGCGCTGCAGCATCTCGAGCTGACGGTTGTACTCGAACCCTGCCACGACGTTGCCGTTGTCGGACGACGTGCCGATCAGGGCCGAGAACCCGTAGTTCTCGGCGTCCATCTCGCCGCTGCCCGCCCCGTAGTTGGCGCTGAACTCCACGCCCTCGAAGTCGTCGCGCAGGATGATGTTGACGACGCCCGCCAGCGCATCCGAGCCGTAGATCGTCGATGCGCCGTCCTTGAGCACCTCGACGCGCTCGATCATCGAGGTCGGGATCGAGTTCAAGTCGACGGCCCCAACGTCACTGTTGCCGCCGATGAAGCTGCCGACTTGCCGGCGGCCGTTGATGAGCACGAGCGTACGCTTGAAATCGAGGCCGCGAAGGTCGATCGACTTCGAGCCGATGTTGCCGTTGTTCGTGCTCGTGCCCATCTGGAAGCCCGTGAACGCCGGGATGTCCTTTAGGAACTCGTCGACGCTGACCGCGCCCGTATTGGTAATGTCCTCGGCATCGAAGACCGAGATCGGCGCCGGCGACGAGAACTCGTCGCGAGCGATCCTCGACCCGGTGACGAAGACTTCCTCGATCGCTTCCTGAGCAACGGCAGACGACGACGCGATGACGCTGCCGAGCAGCAGGGCTTTCGTGGCGAACGTCCGTTTACTGTGGGTGTGCATTATCCGCCTCCTGATTCCTAACAATGCGGTGAATACAACAAATCCGTGTCAAGCTGGCTCTTGGATTCTTGAGCTTTGTTGCGGGCCCCCCCCACGTCCCCGATGACAAGAGTGTAACCGCTAACAAGAGGCTTTGGCAGGCGTGGAAACCCTGACGAGATGCCTCGACAGGCTATGCGAGATCTCGCTATGCTAAAAGGCTAACTTGGACATGGTGTCATGAACGCCGAGCCCATTTACCGCTTCGGTACTTGCGAGGTGCTACCAAGGCAGCGCCAAGTGCGCTGCGACGGCGTGCTTGCCGAATCGCAGCCCAAAGCCTTCGATTTATTGCTGTATCTGATCGCCAACCGTGACCGCGTCGTCGACAAGGATGAGCTCCTGGCCAAGCTGTGGCCCCGCTCCGTCGTCACGGAGTCCGCGCTGACGCAGATCGTGCGCAAAGCGCGGTCGCTCGTCGGGGACGACGGCGCGCGGCAAACGGTCATCAGGACGTTCCAGCGCCGGGGGTTCCGTTTCATCGCTCCCGTCGAGGCCGCGGCCTCGGAGCCGGGACCGCTGCCGTCCGCGCAAAAACGCGCCGTCGAAGCTTCGGTCGCGGTGCTGCCGTTCGTCGACATGAGCCCTGAACGCGATCAGGAATACTTCTGCGATGGCATGGCCGAGGAAATCACCAACGAGCTCGTGCAGATACCCGGATTGCGCGTGGCCGCCCGCACGTCGGCGTTCGCCTTCAAGAACCGCGCCCACGATGTCCGGGAAATCGGCAGCCACCTGGGCGTCAAATCGGTGCTCGAGGGCAGCGTGCGGAAGGCCGGCGACCGGCTCCGCGTCACTGCGCAGCTCGTCGATGCCGAGAGCGGGTTTCACTTGTGGTCGGAGCGTTTCGACCGGCCGCTCGAGGACATGCTTGCGGTCCAGGCCGAGATCGCCGAGCGCATAGCGTCGGCCTTGCGCCGCCCGCAGGCAGCGCACGCGGGGGCCGAGTCGACCTTCACGGTCGACGACTTTTGTCGGCGCGGCTTGGCCTATCTGCATCGGCATGGGCAGCGCAGCCAACGGTTTGCGATCGATCTCTTTCGCCAGGCGCTCGCGATCGACCCCGAGTCCGCGCGCGCGTGGGCCGGGCTCGCGATGAGTCACGCGATGCTCTATCGCGCCGTTGCAACAGGACATCGCGGCGAGGCGGCCGAGGCGGCTGCAAGAGCCAGCGAGCTCGATCCGCGCTCCCCGGAAGCGTGGACGGCGCGCGGCATGGTGGCCGCGATTGCCCGCGATTTCCCGGGCGCTGAGGCGGCATTCAAGAAGGCGCTCCTATACGGCCCCGCGTTGTTCGAAGCCCACTACTACTACGGACACGCGTGCACCGAAAACGGCCGATTCGAGCAGGCCGCCGGCCACTACGAGCGCGCGGCCGAGCTGCGGCCCGACGACTATCAGGCACTCGTGTTCGCGTGCCAGGTATATCGCTCGCTCGGAATGCACGAGCAGGCCCGCGACGCGGCGCGGCGTCAACTCGTCGTCGCGGAGCGAGCGCTTGCCAACGACCCGACGGACGCACGCGCTTTGTCGTTGAGCGCCGGCTCGTTGATTCTCGTCGGCCGCATCACCGAGGCTCGTGCGTGGACCACGCGTGCGTGCGCGCTCGAGCCCGACGAGCCCTATGTTCACTACAACGCCGCTTGCGCGTTCGCTCTGCTCGGCGAGATCGACGCGGCGCTGACGGCGCTCGAGCGCGGCACCGAGGGCCCCAACCTGTGCCGGCCGACATGGGTCGAGCGCGACACCGATCTCGATCCGCTGCGCGACCACCCCCGGTTCAAAGCGCTGCTCGCAGAGCTCGCGGATGCGGCACGCGGCGGGCGCATCGAGCCCGCGCGCGGTCACGCCGCGGTCACGAAATAGTCAGCAAAAAATCACGGCGGCGTCATGCCGCGGCAGCTGCGTTTCGTCATCCTGTGCTCACGCCGCAGTTGCGGCAATTCATCAACAGGAAAGGTGACGGACATGAAGACGAAAACACGTGCAACTATTTATGCGGCTGCGTTGCTGCTCACGATCGGCGCCGCGGCGGCGCAAGCGGCCGACGACGTCTCGAGTCGGGACGGCCAAGTGACGATTCGCTCGGTTCCCGTGCGCTACACGGTTGAATCACGGAATCACGACGAAGG
>Ga0209320_10001253_pt1 | contig 13161 bp, 7 predicted proteins | sample Rifsed13ft4_FD_184008 | JGI IMG/M metagenome (GOLD analysis project Ga0209320, IMG submission 184008) | Soil microbial communities from Rifle, Colorado, USA - sediment 13ft 4 (version 2) | ecosystem: Environmental > Terrestrial > Deep subsurface > Rock core/Sediment | place: Rifle, Colorado... | reverse complement strand
CGTCTGTGGAAGGTGTATCTGCCCAGTTCTTTCCATGTGATACAACTATTGCAGGTATTCCCGTTGCGATATTCGTACCCATAGCACCATCCAATATAGTCATATCACCATCAGAACATAAAGCGAATGAAACATTAAGTGTGATGTCGGTACACGAACCAGGACTATTTGCACCGTCTGTTACGTCAGCAAATACAGATGTAACGCGATAAGTAAAACGCTGCCCCCATGCATCGTTTTCCCTGATCCCTAATGTTGTCCAGGGAAGATTGCCTTCTGCAGTAGCACAACTTGCACCGCCCAGTATGTCCTCCACTCCATCATTTGCTGTCATGGCAGCACAATTACCAGTATTATCCCTGCAGTCGGGGCATGGCAAACGATATGTAAAGAGCACATTATTCTGATTGAACATATAGCCGAACAACACTTCCTTTGCCTCATCCAGCTGTGCCTGTGTCTGCTCGATCTGCTTCTGTTGTATCTGGGTTGCTAATGGCGGCAATATGGCGCCAAGCAAAAGTGTCACTATAAATAACACCATCGCCAGCTCAACCAGTGTAAAACCGTAATTACATTTTTGTTTTATTTCTTTCATTAAAATTATGGTGTCGCAAGAACTTTTATCTGATCATTGAATATAGATGTTGCTTTTGCTTTTTCAAAAACATCGTTATCCGGCGGGGTAACTATTGAATTCATGCCCTCAAAATAACTATTCAATGTGGCCGATGAGCGGTCCTGTGTATCAAGCTCGTCACCGGCAATTATCACTATTGCCTGCTTGTCATCATTCGGTGCGCCTGCACCAACCAATGTCAGACAATTCACGCTGTTTATGCAATCAGCAGCCCCTCCTGGCGCATAATCTGCACTGTATGCCACATACACAAACCGGTGCCAATTGTTTTTGATAAACCAGTCTGGCAATTCCCCATTAGTTTCATGAAGGTAATAATCGAGACCAGCAATCCTGATACTGCCGGATGTACTGGCGGGGATAGGTACTGAGGCATTACCGACTTCAACATTATTTATATCATAATCACGGATGGTTACTGCCGGTGTTGTATGCACCGGTAATGTTACCGTGCCAGTTACTGCACTGCAGTCAGCATTATAACCAGGACACACATCGCGTTTTCTTAGATTACCTGAAGTATATACATTGGGTGTATTTGAGAACCTGACCCTGAATTCATATTGACGGGTATTGACATAATCATAATAAACCTCGTAAGTATCACCTACATTAAACTGGTTAGTCGTTCCGCTATACAAGGTTGCAGTAAGTGTCGTGCCACTGACGCTGGTTATTGTCCCATATGAACTATCAACAATATTTTTTACAATATCTCCAACCTCAACTCCGGCACTGGTAAAATCAGTTGCCCCTCCATCCAGTGTCGATCCCGATGAACCGCCACCCTCGGTTCCGGACAATTTCTTGCTGGCTACCTTGATACGGTAAAATTCCTGGTAACCCCCGGTACCGCCTGCATCGTAATCAAAATCAGGGGCGGCGGCTGTTAACCGCGAAGTATTCAGTTGAATGCTGCTGGGTACATTGGTTACCACGACATCTTGCGGTGCATAAATTGTGTATGTGTTGCCTGAAGCAAAACTGATCGGAGGCCTGTTATCAAAGCCTGCAACAGATAATGTGTTAGCGTTTGTAATGCCTGTAATCAGTCCACGATCAGATGTAATATTGTTATGAATCAGATGATAATAAGGAATAATACCGAGCGCATTAAAATTCTTGGTGGTATCTTCCAGCGCAAGTGAAGATGTCCCAGCAGTAGCGGTACCCGATACACCGATTGAAATTTCATCATCATAGTTCTCGACTATATCTCCTTCCTTGACTCCATCCCCGGTAAAGTCCGCATTGGAATCATTCAGGACTGACGTATTGGTACCGAAAGTGACCGTGCCCTTGACCAGATGAACATCAGAAAATATTCCCAGGCAATCGGCAATATTTTCAACCACCCAGATACAATATCCATTATCTCTGTCTATCGTTACAGTTTCCGAATTACCACCAGAAGTTTCAGCGTAGTTTTTCAATGAAGTATCATATTCAATTGTTAATCCTGCAGGTGATGATGTTACAGTTGCTGCGCTGAAGTCCCAGTCCACGGAAAATCCTGTATTGAAGTGCTTGCCTGTTTCATGAAATGACAATAAACCATGTCGTGTTGCGTTGTCGGTGTTGTAACGGGGGAAATAATAATAATCTCCCATATCGAAATCATTATCCATACCCAGATACATTTGTTCAATTACCAGTGTAGTTGCATTGGTAACTGCTGACACACGTCCTATGGATCTGTCTGTTAAATTCACAGCCAAATCACCCGGTTGTATCCCCATTACATTAAAATTTTTATCAGAATCAATCAGATTTGAACTGTCATTAGGGCCGGTTGTTTGGCCATGGTTACTGCGAATTTGATAAATATCACCTGGATTAAATTGCCCAACGCTGAGTGATGCGGCAGTGATTTGTGATCCTGAAATTGATTCGATCATACCGCTTGATAACACAGCTCTTGTAACTGGATCTAATATATCTATCACATCTCCCGGAACGATTCCCATATCTTCAAAATCACGACTGGTATCCTGCAAAACCAGGCCACTACTACCGGCTGATGCTGTACCTGACAAGTCAGAATAAATTTCGTATTGATCATCGCTGTCAAAATCATTGTCCATGCCTGAGGATAAAGTGCCCAACGCCAAAGTATTTGTTGTGACATTATTTACCGTGGCTATAGACCCATCGGTGATGTTTCTGACAATATCCCCAATCTGTATTCCCAAATCGACAAAATCCATGGATGAATCTGTGAGGTTTGATGAACCATCACTGCCGGTATGTGTTCCCTGAACTCCCTTGAACTCAGCTTTTGGGTCAGCAAATGGAGTTAGCCATGGATAGGCAGCATCACAATCAGGATCAAGCAAAGGACAATCGGGGTCAATCCCGTTTACATCATCTTTGTCCGGGTCTTCCCTGTAACCAGCCAATATAATCTTTACTTCTCCCAATACTCTCTTCTCAACTGCCTGCATTAATTCATTTTTTGTCAACAAAATATAATTTGCGGAGGTTCCTGTAGTAATAGTTTTCTTGTCACTACTGAAAATCGCATCAATATAATTCGTATAATCAAGACTATTCGTCCCTGTAGCAGCCCTGTTCTGATTATTTTGTGCTACACCGGGTGCAAAAATAACAGCCGCAATATTGCCTGTGCCATTAACTGTTAATGAATCAGATGCTGTACCTGAAGTCTCACTGTTTAATGGTATTAATTTTGGATTATTTCTGAAATTATTTGAAACTATGTACCACAATCGTTCTCCATGGCTATCCTTTATATCCTCTGCTTCAAGTGTTTTGTATGGAAATCTTCCAATTGAAGTATTGGAACTGCTTGAAAGCACACAAGCGCCCGAATCAGTCGCACCATCGTTATTTCTATCTGGACATAGTAGATAACCTGGCCCGTCGCCCGGATGGTGATCTGGATATGTAACTGAATAACCAATCAGAGCCTGTTTGGCCTGGTTTAGTGCCTGCCTTGTGCGTTCTTCAGCTCCCACCCTGATGATATTTGCGTTGAATTTACTCAAGAGTAAATACGATGTACCCGTTACCAGTATCAGCATGAAGGCAAGCAGTACTGCACCTGATTGTTTTCGGGATAAGTTTTTTTGGTTCATACGGCCAATTTACTTGTGTTGTAATCAGGCATATTAATCTGAAACAAATGCATGAACCGAATGGTCATGCTGTTCAGTTATCTTGATATCCCGGCGAAATTATCTGGTCTGTCTCTGGATCATATGTCTGGCCGGTTTTTAATTTGACTTTTGTTTCATTGATCGGGATTAGAATCTCGACATCTTCCGGTTTGATGTTCTGTGCGTCGATCTGGATATACTGGTTGCCAAAATTGCCCTCATAGGTATTGGCGCTGTTGATCCAGGCTGTACTTTTGCCGCCCTTCCGGTACACCAGGCCATTGACGGTAATGCCGCCGATGACGGGTTTTTGTTCTTCAACCACTGGTTCTGCAAAAGTAAATTCCGGTATCTTTATTTCTTCAACCGGTTTCTGGCTGCGTAGTTTTTCCAGTGTCTGACGCTGCTGTGGGGTGGTGAACAGGCGGCCGAGATCGTCGGCAGCAAATGTAATTGGTGTAAAGGCTAAAAATAATATTGGTAAAGCAAGATTTCTCGCTACGCTCGAAATGACAAGGAGAAGATTTCTCGGACGCCGTTCCCGACGCGTCTCTACCTCCTGCATCCATGCAGTCGTCACATTCGTTCTAAATGACAGAACATCATCCGTGATGGCCGTGAGAATTGCTTGAAATGACAGATTATGTTTATATCGTTTCATGATGAGAGATTAATTTCACTCCCGTTCGGTTTTTTGATGTTCAGCCACCTGAGTTCACATTCCGCGGAAATATTACCCTTGTTTGCATTATTAATACTGATTTCACCGGATCGCCGGAGCGTGCATTTTGATACATTATATATTCCCGGCGCCTCGGCGCTTAATGTATCAAGCAGTTTCTTCAGGTCGCCCTCATGCAATAAATCGATATTAAGTTTCATAGTACTGCTGTAAACCTGGAAAGAGCCCGCATTGACCGGATAATCAGGAACGAACCTGGACTGTGATTCAATTCCATATTTCAAGACAGGCAGTTTCATATATTCGCCTGCTCTTCGCAGTGTTTCGATCCAGCTGAGCCTGCGTTCCTGGCCAATAATGCCCTTATCATGCAGTTTGATAAATTCGGGATAATACTGCCTGATGAGTTTCTCCTCTTGATCTATGGCGAGATACTGGTTGCTTATATTCTGGAACCGGTTTTTCTGCCTGTTATGTTCAATCAGCATATTTTCGTTGTAATACCAGGTAGCACCGATCAATGTGCCGCTGATCAAGATGCTGATAAAAATGCTTATGATCGCACCTTGCAGTACTGACCAGTCAATTTTTTCAGCCTTCATTACGTATCCCCAGTACCAGTCTCACAGAAAAATTTGCCGTGCCGGGCGCGGCATTCGAAACACCCTGCAAACTGGCACTTGAGCTGATATCAAGCGGCAGTGTAACTATGCTTACATCATGCACCGATTGTATGCTGCGTAATGTTTCCGAAAACCTGTTAATCATGTCCAGTGCTGCCCGGTAGTTGCCATCGAAAGGGCTGATATGGCCTTTCATAGCTGCTATCTGATAATAATTATAGCCAGTATCAACTGTGCCTATATTACTCACTCCAACAACTCCCTGACCAGGATTGTCTGTATCTACATCGCTGATCTTGCGGTTGGGGTCGGCACTGGCAGCCAGGGCGATCTCATCAATCTGAATCAGGGGAAACTGGTCCATCCCCTTGCTGATGACCTTCAGTACATCAAAAGGGTCCGCCTTGTGTTTGCTCACAGTATCGGCAATATTTACAACCAATTGAAGCTCTGCCGGAGTAACAGGTGTATCAGGCAGTTTTTCCCGCGCAAGCTGGTATCGCTCACTGTAGAACTCCGATTTTTTGGCTGCAATCTCCGCCTGTTTTTTATTTACTACCGCATTCAAGAAATTAAACCCGCCCCAGATCATGCCAACCAGTATCATGCATACACTCGCTGTATACATGAAGCGGCTCGCCCTTAACATCTGGTAATAGCGTTTTTCTTCCGGCAATGCGTAATAGTTGTCCGGCCTGATTTTCAGTAAGTGGTAATTGAAAAGTTGATCACTGAACGGGGTGGTTATTCCACGGACAGTGCCTTTCTGTTCACCGAAAAAGTTTACATCAAGGTAATAATTCACAATTGACGGTGATTGTGTCGATAATTTTCTGATTTCGCCCAGTAGTTTTGGATCTGCCAGATAATAAATGTGTAGTGGTTTGTCTACGTCGATCAGTCGCATGCTGTTCAGATAGCGGCGTATGATTTCAACTTCTTCAATGATGACCGGTGCGTAGGGCTGGGTGCCATAACGTGGCATATCAACCAGGCGGCTTATTTTAAGCTGCTGCTTGTGAAAAAATGTCTGCCTGAGTCCGCTGATGCTTTGCAGGCTGATAACCAGCGTGTGATCTGCCTGGTCAGGCAAGTATTTGATTAGATGTTTCGTTAATTGTGGTATGGAATAAATACCCGCCAGAGGTATCTTGTTCTCATACAGAAGTTTTACCCAGGGAGAAATGAGATCAGGGTTGGTCAAACCCATGAACAGGACGCGATCATCCTTGCGGCCATCTACTTCACGGCCCTGTAAATCGGCATAGAAATAGGGCGTCTCGCGAAACAATCGAATCTTTTTCCTGTCGATGACGGCCTTTCTGTCACCTCCAAAGACATGCGGGATCGTATCCTGCCGGTATTCTTCTTCAACAAGATCAATCAGAAACCAGGTGGCTATCCTGCCGGTTTCCTTGAGATATCGATCAAAATATTTCTGGCCATCTGCAGAGACATCAAACAAATAGGAACTGCCAAGTTTGCCGTTTGCCCAATGATATATCTCGAGCTTGTCTGCGCTCAGGAAAATAGAACGCTGTGGCGTTTTATCAAATCTTGACTTTAGTGATGAGATCATAAATCGGTCCTAACACGGAAAACATGACCCAGCCGATAATTGTGCCGAGTACTACAGTCATTGCAGGCTCTATCATGGACTGTATTCTTTCGATAGATTCCTTGATATCACGAGTATAGAAATAACTGATATTGACCAGTGATTCCTCCAATGCGCCTGTGTTCTCCCCTACCCTGATCATCCGCAACACCAATGGGGGGAATAATCTTGTCTTTTCAAAACTCCTGCTCAGGGTATCACCTTCGGCGATCAGTTGTCCGACTTGGTGCATCGCCTCTTCTATGACCTTGTTGCCGACAATCTGCTCGCCGGTGCGGATACATTCGATAATGGTTATTCCCGAGGCATACATCATGGCAAAAAAACTGGTCAGGCGGGTAAGGATAATTTTTTTCAGGATCGGCCCGATGATCGGTGTCTTCAATTTCAGCGCATCGACATTATACCGGAATGCAGGGCTCAACCTGACACCTGTCATAATCACTATAAATAAAAAAACCGGCAACATTAAAATCAGGTACCAGTAATTTACGAACACATTTGAGACTACTATCAGTGCCTTGGTGTGCTCCGGCAGTTCCTGCCCCATGGTTTTTACGAATGTCAGTAATTCAGGGACCAGATAAATCATAAGAAAAAACACAACTGCAATGACTACACTGCCCACCACGACCGGATATATAAGCAACTTCTTGGTTTGCGCGGCTGTTTCATCCTGCCACTTCAGGTTTTCACCTATGTTATAAAATACCTGTGTAATTTCTCCTGACTGCTCACCCGCCCGTACCAGTGCGCTGAATATCCTATCAAACACACGCGGATAATCGCGCATGGCGTCTGACAGTGTTTTACCGCCTTCAATGGATTCAATCATCGAGGCAATGACTTCACGCAGGCGGGGATTTTCGGTACTGTCGCGCAGATCTTGCAGGCTTTCCAGTATGGGGACACCGGCACGGCTGGTTTGTTCAAGGTGAAAACAGAAGGTGATCAAATCCCGGCGTGTTACACCGGCGCCGGTAATCCGCTGGGCGCTGGAGCCCAGTTCTTTATAATTAATCATGTCCAGACCCATCTTGACCAGGCGCGCCTCAAGGTCGGCGATATTTACGGCATCAACCTTGCCGTTATGTATCCTGCCTTTATCGTCGATTGCCTTGTATTGATATGCTTCCATCGGGACTCTTGTTTACCGTTTGTTTGCGGACATTAGAATCAATTTCAAAATTGATTTTCGTCATTTGACTGAATTATCAACCAAAACACCTTCCCCCTGGTAGGGGGAAGGCTGGGTTGGGGGTTGAGACTTATACATTCCTGAGATCTCACCCCCACCTCAATCCTCCCCCTCAAGGGGGAGGAAGTTAAATCATGCGGCAGATTCTAATGAATTTATCACTTCTGTTTTATCCTGCTGCTCAAATCAATTACACGTGATACCTCTTCCAGCGATGTTGAACCATCCAGCACCCGTGCTGAGCCTGAATCTGCCAGGGTCTTGAATCCTTTCGACAAGGCGGCGCGCATGAGTTCACGCTGGGTGCCGCGCCGGGCAATGATTTCATCCAGGTCAATATCGAAATGCAGGATTTCCAGAATTGCCAGTCTGCCCCTGTAACCTTGTCCTTCACATTGCTGGCAACCATTGGCACGATAAATAGTTTGATGTTTATCCGTTACCTTCAAGTTTAGCAGTGTCCGTTCCAGATCACTCATTTCGTAAGTCTCTTTACAAACGGGGCAAAGCTTCCGCACCAGCCGTTGTGCAATTATTCCGATGATGTTCCCGGCCAGAATGTCCGGTTTTACCCCGATATCCATGAGGCGTGGTATTGCCGCCAGAGCGGAATTGGTATGCAGGGTTGAAAACACCTGATGTCCGGTCATCGCGGCACGCAGGGCCATGCTGGCCGTGTCTTCATCACGAATTTCACCCACCAGAATAATGTCCGGGTCCTGGCGCATCATGGAACGGATACCGCTGGCAAAATCCAGACGTGATGTTTCACTGGCCGAGGTCTGACGGATCATGGAGGTGGGGTATTCCACCGGATCTTCCAGGGTCATGATATTAACTGATTCGTTGTTCAGATAATGCAAAATGGAATAGAGCGTTGTGGTCTTGCCGCTGCCGGTGGGGCCGGTGATCAGGATAATGCCCTCCGGACGGGAAACCATGATCTTCAACGTATTGAGAGCTTCATCCATGAGGCCCAGTTTTTCCAGGGCAACAATACCACTCTGGCGATCCAGCACACGCAGGACAATATTTTCGCCATGTACTGTGGGTAATGTTGCAACACGAAAATCAACCGTGCGCCCGGAAAGAGAAAGTGAGATACGTCCATCCTGCGGGGCACGGGTTTCGGCAATGTCCATACCGGCCATGACTTTTAAACGCACGGCAATCGCTGACCAGTAATTTTTATGGATGCTGCGGATCTGGCGCAAGACCCCGTCAATACGATAGCGGAACCTGAGGAAACCTTCTTCCGGCTCAAAGTGGATGTCCGAGGCACGGCGCTTGACAGCATCCGATAGCAATGCGTTCACCAGACGCACAACCGGCTGGCTGTATTCATCGCTTTCCGCATCCAGACTTTGATAATCGATCTCGCCAGTCTCGATCTCCCGCAGAATGCCATCTACAGATAATTCAAAACCATAAAACTGATCAATACATTTTTCTATTTCCACTTCACCTGCAAGTACAGGTATTAAATCTATCTCCCTGCCAATATGGACACTGACCTGATCCAGCACGACCACGTTGAATGTATCCGTCATGGCGATGGTCAGCCTCTTGTTTGCACTGTCATAAGTCAGTGGCAAGACATGCAGACGGCGGGCCAGTGCTTTGGGCAACAATGTGACCGCATCGCTGTCGGCAATGGCATTATCCAGATTGACGCTGTCCTGGCCGATGACACCACCAATAACATCTCGAATGATAGACTCTGTTGCAAATCCCAAACGCACCAGTATCTTGCCGAGTTTTTCCTTGCTTTTTTTCTGTTCCGTCAGGGCAATGTCAATCTGATCAGGCGTGGTGACCCCCTGCTGCACAAGGATCTCTCCCAAGCGTTGGACTTTTTTATTCTGGGGACTCACTGTTATTTTCAGAACTTATTTCAAAATTATAATATTTCAAAACAAAGATACTCAGCAGTCATGCTGGTGAATACCAGCATCCAGTAAACAAGATTGTTTTGACTGGATTCTGGCATACGCCAGAATGACGGATATCTAAATTTACCTGTCATTTATTGTAGTTGCTCAAATTTGAGATTGATTTTAGTTATTATTTTGGTATTTGGGCCAGATCGTTGACACGGGTCAGCACATTGGTCGTGTTGAAACTGACCTGGGTCGAATCAGCCTGTTCCAGTGCCTTGTTATAATATTCCATTGCCGCCCGCGACTGCCCGATATGATCAAGACTTACAGCAAGATTATAGGCGTAATCCGGATTGTCCGATTGCAGACGCCAAGCCTCAAAAAATGCCTGTTGTGCTTCAGGCCAACGTGACTGAATCGCATAATTATTACCCAGCGCAAAATGCAGGAAAGCAGTTTCAGGCTGTTCCCGGAGTATGAGTTTTATCGTGCTCTCGTTTCTCAGCGGATCAGTATTATCCTGAAGACTGATCATCCCGGTGATTGCCACAGCATCTCTGGGATAAAGTTTCAGGACTTTAAGATAATATTCATAGGCACCGCGCACATTCCCCTTACGCCAGGCAATGGCGGCCATGCCCAACAGGGCATCACGGTTCTCCGGCATGGTCTTCAACACTTCCTGATATGCCGCTTCTGCCTGTATATAATTACCCGAGTTATATTGAGCATATGCGGCATTAATCTGTTGATCTTTTTTGTCCACTGATTTTGTGCGGCTGATGGCAATGGCCTGTTCATCGACCTGTATCTTTTCAGGCAATACATTATTTTCTTCCGTCATACCCTGCGCTGGTGTTGCCGTTGCCTCAGTAACAGGGGGTTGCATGTCTTCAGCTTCAGGTTCAGCTACTGCAACCTCTGGCTGTACCGGTTCCGCAACCTGTGCAGCCGTGGATTCAATCGTTGCTACAGTTGGTGTCTCCGGCAAGGCGGTGCTTGCAGGAACTGGTGTTTCTTCTGCCGGCAACGGAACAATAAATGCCGGCACCGCATCAAGTTCCACCCCTTGTGCGACCAACGGGGAAGAAACTTCCGGTGTTAAAGGTGTGATCTTGAGGTAATAAAACGTGCCTGCGGCGGTTATAATTACGGCAAACAATCCAAGAAAAACCACCCACTCCATCACTTTCCGTTGACCGGAGACACCACCGATTGCACTGAACACAGTCTGGGCTGCAACCGGTGTAGGTGCTGTCTTGCCAAGGCTGCCGATATCCCTGGCCAGTTCGGCGGCACTGATTACTGATTTGAAGGAGCGGCTGCCGCTTAATGTATCTGCAAACTTGTCTTTGAGTGTGTTATCGCCTGTATCAGCAAACGGAGGAATTGAATCCTCTTCCAAACTCATGCCGGTCAGGGCAAATGTTTTGTCGTTGCCCGGTGTGGGTTGCTTTTCACCCTCTAAATCACTTTCATCAATCGATCCGGTGAAATCGGTATGTTCAATGGTGACATCTTCCAGAGGCAATGATTCAGGTCCTTTTTTTTCTGCGCCCGGATCGGTTGTTGATAACTCCGGACCAGGTTTGTGCTCGACTGTGTTTTCACCAAGCGCCGAGAGGGACAGCTCCGGGGAACTTTTTTTTTCTGTAACGATGGGTGAACCCGTCTGCCTGGATCCTTCTTTTGACGGCTTGTCCTTTTGGCCCGATGTTTCTGCCGTATCCAGGTGGTCTTCCGCCTGCAGTTTAATAGTCTCGCCTGTTTTTTCCTGGGCTTCCTTGAGTCGCCTGGCTGCCTCCTTTTTTTCCTGCTCGGCCTTTTTCAAGGCATCCATTAACAGGCTCACGGACTGGTTACTCCCTGTAATCCGGGTGCTGCCGATTGTGTATTCAGAAATGCCTTGTATAGATTCAAATCAGTCTCAATGCTGGGATCCTGAATAATTACCGGCCGGATAAAAATAACCAGTTCTGTTTTTCCATAACTGATATCGCGGGTCTTGAATAAATTGCCTACCAGTGGAAGAGTGGTCAGGCCGGGAATTCCCGTATTTCGGGTCCTGGCCTCATCTATCATCAAACCTCCAAGCACAGCCGTTTGCCCGCTGGTAAGCCGTATCAGTGATTCCATTTCCTGTGCCAGGGTTTCGGGTACTTCATTACCCTCTATTGGGTCAACATCAGGTGGCAAAGGAATTGTTCTGCGTGCTTCCCCCTCTCTTGAAATAGTCGGGCGTACATGCAGGATCACTTCACCATTTTCAGCAATGTGCGGTGTAATGAACATCACGATACCCACAGGCAGTGAATGAATAGTTGTATCAAATGACGTTGATTGATTACCCAGACCGGAACTCAGTGTTTCAGAGTCAATCGTAAAAAACACCTTGTTCTCAACCCGTTTCAGAATTGCCGTCTGGTTATTCAAGGCCATCAATTGCGGGCTTGAAAGCACTTTGACATCGCCAAACTCATCCAGCAGTCTGAGCGTGGTGTCAAACGAGTTGCCTGAATTATCAGACTCTGCATAATCCAGAACCAGACCGGCCGCACCCGAGGCAACTGACAGGGGAGATCCAATCGTCTCTATAGAAAGACCCAGCGCTCCTAAAGTGATATCGGTCCAGTCTATCCCGGCCTGGTATTCATCGCTCAGGGTGACTTCGATAATGGATGTTTGAATCAGCACCTGGCGCCGGACATTATTCATTATCTTGTCGATAAATTCCTGAATCATGACGTGTTGTTTTGTGGTTGCATTCACCGAGATCGTCCCGGTTTCAGGACTGGTGATCACGGCGTCCGAGAGCGGAACTTCAATGCCCGATGAGGCAGTGACTTTTTCACCGATGATGGCCTGGATATTAGTGGTGATCGCCACCCAGAAACGGTTTAACGAGGTGCTGGTGAGATCGGTCGTTGAATTATTTCCGGAAAATGCACCGCCACCTTTTCCGCCCCCCTCGCTACCACCCGAGACAGAAGTACTGGTTGCCAGTGATGTCGCCACACTATTCGTATTCACCGTATCGCGGGCAATATTCAGATAATTAATCTGGTAGGTTCTGAAAAAGGGGACATCCGGTTCGACAAACAGGTTGTCTCCCCTGAATTCATAACGCATGTCGATCTGGCGGACGATGCGATCGAGGATCTGGGGCAAGGTTTGATCAACCGCGTTGATAGTGACATTCCCATCGATGCGCGGGTCGATATCAACATTGATCCTGGCGTCACGGGCGAGTGCAAACAGCAGTTCCTTGGCCGGCACTTCATTAACAACGACTGTGTATTTTTCCAGTTCCACAGGCGCTTGTGGTGCGGGCAGGATCGGGGTTTTCTGGACCAGTTCCGGAATTTGTCCGGCTGGTTTTTCATCGCTTTTTATATGGCCGG
>Ga0209320_10001252_pt1 | contig 13164 bp, 7 predicted proteins | sample Rifsed13ft4_FD_184008 | JGI IMG/M metagenome (GOLD analysis project Ga0209320, IMG submission 184008) | Soil microbial communities from Rifle, Colorado, USA - sediment 13ft 4 (version 2) | ecosystem: Environmental > Terrestrial > Deep subsurface > Rock core/Sediment | place: Rifle, Colorado... | reverse complement strand
CGAGCGTGCGAACCTGCACGGCATTGAGATCCGCCATCTGCATGAGCACGGTGCCGCCACTGACTGCATTCGTCGGCGAGGTAATGACCGTACCGGGCTCCACGGATTTTGCGATGATCGTGCCGGTGATCGGCGCCCGCACGTCGGTATCGTCCATCGCGATGCGTGCATTCTCCACGGCAACCTCGGAGCTCACGACCTGTGCCTCGGCGTTCGCGAACTCGAGCTGAGTTTGCTCGAATTCCGACTGTGTCAGCGTTCCGGATTCAAATAGAGTCTCGGCGCGTCGCATTTGCGTCTGAGCGATCGTTCGCCGTGCCTGTGCCGCAATCAATGCCGCTTCGACTTCGGCCAGACGATTGCGCGGCGTGCGCTTCTCCACTTCCACGAGCAACGCGCCGGCTTCGACGACGTCCCCTGTCTCGGCGTGCACTGCGAGAATTTCTCCGGACGCTTTCGATTTGACCTCGACCGTCGTCTCTGGCTCGATGACGCCTGCGGCTTCGACGTTGATCTCGATATCACGCTCTTCGACGACACCGACGTCGTAGATCGGCGCCGCGGACTCCGGCGCGATGTCACAGCCCGCGATGACGAGAGCGATCCCGATATAACCCCATCTATTCATGTCAATGTCTTACCTGTTCCTTGCGGCGATCTTCGGCAATCGCGCCATCGAGCAAGGAAATGATGCGCTCGGCATGGCCGGCAATGTCGGCTTCATGAGTGACGAGAATGATCGTATGCCCGGACGCATGCAGCTCGTCGAACAGCCCCATGATGTCGCGGCTCGTCGTCGAGTCGAGATTGCCGGTAGGCTCGTCCGCCAAGAGAATGCTCGGCTCGGTCACGAGGGCACGCGCGACGGCGACACGTTGCCGTTGCCCGCCGGACATCTCGTTCGGCCGGTGATTCATGCGCTCGCCCAGGCCCACGCGCTGCAAGGCATCTCTGGCGCGCGCGAGCCGCTCCTTTCGGCGCATGCCGGAATAGATGAGCGGCATTTCGACGTTGTGCAACGCATTCGTTCGCGGCAGCAGATTGAACGTTTGGAACACGAATCCGACTTCCTTGTTACGCACGCGCGCGAGCTCGCGTTCCTTCATCGCCGAGACGAGCTTGCCGTTGAGCCAATACTCGCCCTCGTCCGGCGTGTCGAGGCAACCGATCATGTTCATCAAGGTCGACTTTCCGGAGCCCGACGGGCCCATGATCGCCACGTACTCGCCGCGGCCGATGGACAAATCCACGCCGGAGAGCGCATGGATCGTCTCGTCGCCCATGCGATAGTGACGTTGGAGATTGTGCGTGCGAATGATGGCGTCCGTCGGCGTGTCGCTCATACCCTTTCCCGGCCCATTGGATTCCGGCCCGAGCGACTAGTTCGCAGGGGCCGAGCATTATCCCACCAATTGGCACGGGGCAGCCTTGCGGTTCCTCGCAGAACCGCGTCTCTAAAGGTTTCTCGACTATGGCCGGGTGCGGCTCAAGCGCCGGTAGTACTCGGCGACGATGTCCTCGAACCCTTGTGCCGCCTGCGCCGGAGCCTCGGTACGGACCGCGGACGGCTCTGCGCCCTCCGCCTGCCGCAACTTGAGCTCCAATTGCTCCGCGAGATTCACGAGCGCACGAAACTCGGCTTCGACGAGCTCGGGGTTACCCGTGAGGCCGGCGCGCAAGGCATCACCGAGCTCGCGTACGGCCCGCAATTCTTCGTCGCTCAAGCCTTCCGCACGCAACCGTCCACCGAGATTGATGAGATCGGTGCCGGCGATGTCCAGCCGCTCGCGTAACCGGTCGACGGCTTCGGGATCCTGCCAAATACCCGAGTTGCGCGGATCCCAGACGCGGTCGCGCGTCGGATCGTAAAAGCCGCCGCGCGCGCCGCCGAAACCGAAGCGATCGTCGGCGCCGCCGCCGAACGGCCCACCGGCCTGCTGGCCGCCCGGCGGTCGGCTTTGTCCCGGCTGGTTGCCGCCGGCCTGGCCTTGCTGGTTTTCCTGACCTTGACCTTGTTGGCCTTGTCGACCTTGCGCGCCTTCCGCCTCGGCTTGCGTCAACATCGCGAGTTGCCGGCGCAGCGACCGGATCTCCGCGACGAGCTCCGCATTCGGGTCGGGCTCGGTGTGCTCGCCGGCGACGGCTTCGCGTGTCGCGAGCGCGAGCGCCTCGTCCGTGGCCGCCTCGAGGTCGCGCAGCGCGGAAGTCGTCACGGCGTCGGTCGCTGCGACTTGCGCACCGGCACCTTGACGAATGCCTTCGGCCGCGTACCCGAGGCGCGCGATCGCTTGCGACTGCTGCAGCTCGGTGAGCGCCTCGTTGAGCTCCTCGCTCGCACCGGGCGTTTGATTCCTGAATTGCTGCGCGACGCGTTGTATGTCGCGCTCGAGCGTCTCGAGCCCTTGCTGCAAAGCGAACTTGCGATCGGCAAGCTCGATGGCCGTGCGGCGATCGAGCCCGCCGCGCAATCCACTGCGATCGCGCGGATCGGCGCCGGCTTCCTGAAGCGCCTGCTGCAAGTCGCTCGCGGCCTGGCGCTGATTCGCGTAGAGCTCGCCCGCGCGGTCGGCGACGTCCGAAAAAGCTTCCGCGGCCGCAGCTTGACGCTGCGCCGTCATTTGCTCGAGCGCCTGTTGGAGCTGCCGGCGCGCTTGCTCGATCGCGCGGCGTGCCTGCTCGGGATCGATCTCCGACTCGCCGCCGGCGCGATTCATCGCTTGCAGCGCTTGCTCGAGCTGCTCGATGGTTTGCGCAGTCTGCTGGCTCTGACTGTTGCCGCCCGCCTGACCGTTGCTCGCCTGAGCGCTTTGGCCGCCCTCCGGCTGCTGCCCCTGCTGCTCGCCCGGCTCGCCTTGCTGTTGCTGGCTCTGCTGGCTCGCGAGGCGCTGCTGCAGTTCCTCGAGCTGCCGCTTGAGCTCCTCGGTCTCGCGTCGCAGGCTTTCTTGCTCCCAACGTTCCTGCTCGGTCAGTTGGTTCCGCCGGTTCGCCTGCCGCGACAACGCTTCCTGCCGGCGCGCGAGCTCTTGCAGCTTGGCGATCGCTTCGTCGATCTCCTGCTGTTGCTGCTCCTCTTCTTCGAGCGCCACGGGCGCTTCGGTTTCGTACTGGTTCTTCTCGAGGTCCATCTCGAGCTCGAACAGCTCGCTCAAGTCGCGCCCCGCGAGCCCGCCGCCCCCACCGCCGTTGCGTTGCATGGACACTTGGATGTCCGTGAATACGGCCTCGGCGCGCAGCAGGTGCTGCAGCGCCTCTTGCTCCGGAGTGATCGCTTGGTCGAGCGCGAGATCGGCAAGACGCTCCGCGGCCGGCGCCATCGCATCGGCTGCCTGCTCGAGATTCTCCACGAACGTCTGAATACGCTCGTCGACGCCGGTCAACTGGCGCGCGCGTGCGCGGTTTGCCAACGTACGTGCCTGATCCGCGAGCGTGCGCTGTAGCTCCGCGAGCATGCGCGCGTTGTCTTCGAGCTGTTGCTCGTCGAGGAAGCTCTCCTGCACGTCCTGTTCGCGAATCAAATTCCACGTCGCGACGAGAATCTCCTTCTGGCGCCGCGAGATCTCATCCTGCTGCTGCCCGCCGCCTCCGCCCGCGCCCGCGCCGCCGTTTCCTTGCGTGAAGCTGCGGTCGAACGGTTGCACTTCGACGAAGAATAAATCCGTCTGAACGGACTGGCCGCGATCCGTCGCGACGGCATAATAGGAAATGAGGTCGCCGGGCTCGAGGCCGCGTTCCGTCGGCGGCGGCGCTTCAGGCTCGTTCGATGCATCGCCTTGCGCGTCTCTTTCGGCCTCGGCTTCGAACTCCTCGCGCAACGCGCGCAAGTCCTCGATCGTGAGCGGCTGCGTGAGGTCGATGCTGCGCACCGATCGTGTTTGCCGCTGCGCCGGCACAAATGGCTGCCGCATGTCCTCGAGATACAGGATCTCCGCCGCGGAGACTTGGGTGCTGGTGCTGCCTGCGTCGATCTCGACCGTGCGCCATTCACCGCCGTTGATCGCATAGCGCAATTGCAGCGCATCGAGGCCGAAATCGTCGTTGGCCTCGACGCCGACGGTCACTTCCTCGATGTTGCTCGCGCGCCAATCGCGCCCGGGCTTGACGACCTTGACCACGGGCTTCTCGTCCGGGATCAGCGAGATCAAGTAATCGTCGGTCAGCTTGACCGAATCCTGATTGAAGAGGGTCGCGATGTGGTATTCGCCGTCGGCATCGACGTCGAGAGTGGCCGTGCTGACGCTGCCTTCCGTCCGCATCGGCACCTCTTCGCCGTTGGCGACGAGCGTGGCCGTCGCGAGCGGCCGATCGGTGTGAACCGCGACCGTGACCGTCGTCCCGGCGACGGCGCGGATGTCGCTGCCTGGATCCTCGACGCGCGGCTCGAGGCTCGTCCACTCGGGATACTCGTACGTCAGCGTGATCTGCCTGACTTCCGGAAGGTCCACGACCGTGACGTTGTACTCCTGACTGCGGACGCCCGCCGCCGATACGTAGTAGCGCAGCGGCTCGCGCACCGCGAAGAACGTGAAATCGAATGCGTCTGCGCCGGCGCGCCTCATCGTTGCGGATTGCCAGTCGGTAGCGCCCTCGAAGCGAGCGTATACCTCCATCGTCGCCGGATCGAAGCCCTCGGCCATTCCTTCGATGGCAAGGTCGCCACCGCGTCTCACGGCGCCGTCACCGGGTTCCACGGCGATGCGTTGCGGCGGCAAGGTATTGTCGATGAGCCATCCGGCCCACAAGTGACGCACGCCGTAGCGCCAGTTATCGGGGCCGAAGGCGGCAAACCAGAGCAGCACGCCGGCCGCCAATACTGCGACGACGGCCGGAATGGAAATCTCTCGCGACGGCACCTTCACCGCGGCCGGCGCGTTTACCGCGACTTTGAGGGAGTCCTCTGCAAGCAGGCCGAGGAAAGGAGAGGTCCGTGCCTCCGAGTGCGCCATGCCGTCGTAGGTTTCGATGCGGCCATCGAAGGTAGGCGCACGGCGCTCGATGTCGCGCACGCCGCGGCTGCGACGCAAGCCTCGCAACGGCAGCACCAAAAGTCCCGCGACCACGGCCGCCAAAGCGAGCACGAGCACGGTGCGTGCGCCGATGATGACATCCGGATCGAAGGCGCGGCGTGTGCCGACGTACACCGCAACCAGCGTCAGCGCAAGAGCCGTCACGCCGAGGACCGCGGTGCCGCGCGCGACGATGAGCGTCTTGAGACGCTGCCTGAACTCGCCGAGATACGCTTCCAGTTGCGATTGTGCGGTCATGCCGAGAGTCCTCTTCGTATCCTAAGATGCCAGTTTCCCACCCAGGATTCCATGCCGAGCGCGAGCAGCGCGAGAAACAGGACCCAGTATCCGAGCGGCGCAGGTGCCACTTCCTCGCTGCCCGCCGGCGCCGCCCCCGCCGCGACCGTTTCGCTGCGCCGCCCCAATCCTTGCCAGCGTTCGAGCGTAGCAGCATCGACCGCGCGCAAGTCGGACTCGCGCGTATCGAAATTCACGGCGACGACTTCCGTGCTGCCGCCGCCGACGAGCTCATAGAATCCGATTCGATCGAGCAACACGTCGTCGGTTCCGCCGCCGAGGCCGAGAACAGCATTGCCGTTCGGGTCGAAAATCTGGCCGCCCGCAAGCCCCATCGCACGCAAGGCCAAAGTGCTGCCGAGCGCCGCCTCGTTGCTGAACCCGGCGCCGCCGAGCAGGTGGTTCGCGATGCCGGCGATGAACGGCACGAACACGGGCTGCACGGGAAGATCATTCCACTCCTTGTCGAGCGACGATGTGAAGAGCAGCACACGACCGTTCCCGAGGTTTCGCTCGAGCATGAGCGGCGCGCCGTTCTCGAAGCTCATGAGCACATAGTCCTGCGCGGCCGGCACGATCGCCGCGTAGCGGAAGAACTTGGCGGCGCGCAACGTATCCAAGCCGCGCAACGCCGGATGGCTCACGTCGAGCGTTCCGATCGAGACATAGGCGTCGGAGCTGCCGGCGGCGGCGCCCGGCTCAAACAACTGCCCTGTGATCGGCACTTCGCTCTGCGCCGTCGAGCGCGGGCCGAGCGCCGCGAGCAATGCCCCGCCCGATTCGACATAACTCGTGAGCCGCTCGATTTCACCTGCTCCGAGCGCGCCCAAGTCGGCGGCGACCACGAATTCATACTCTTCGAGCATCTGGTCGCCGAGATCCGCAGCCGTCGTCGTCACCGTGTCGAGCGCAAGCGCCTCGAGAGTCTCCATGGCCGTCTCGACGAATAAGGTCCCTTGCGCGCGCAGGTCGCCCGGTATGAGCAACACGGGTCTCGGCTCCGGACGTTTCAAGGCGACCATGCGGACGTCGTCCTGCGGCAGGTCGTCGGCTGGCGTCAGCATCGCTCGCACGCGATTGGGGCCGGCCGCGAGCGTCAAGGCGTCGAAGCTCGTCTGCACGAGAGCTCCCGGCGGGAGCTCGAGCGTCTTTTCCTCGACGACCTCGCCGTTACGCTCGAGCCGCAGAGTCTTCTCGAGCGTGCGGTCGCCGAAGTTTCGGACCGCCGCCGTGAGCTCGCCGTCGAGCGCGGATCCCGCGAGGCTTTCGATGGCGGCGTTGCTTTCGCTTGCGGATATCGCATGAACCTGGAGCTCGACCGAGTCGCGCGGCGCGAGCTCCGCGAAGCGCGTCGGCAAGCCGGTTTGTTGCGCGTCGGTGACGAGATGCAGCACGACCGGCAGCTCCGCGCCGCGCAACACGCCGTCGAGCGCGCGCATGAGCTGACCGAAATTGAGATGGAAGACACCGGGCTCGACGCTCGCGATTCCCTGACGCACCACTGCGCGATCGACGGTCGGCGCCGTCACGAGCTCGGTCACTCTGCCGGCGGCAATGAGCTGGGCGCGGTCCTCGGGTGCAAGGTCGGCGACGATGTCGGTCGCGGCGTTGCGGGCCCGGTCCCAGCGGTTGCCGGCCGCCATCGACGCCGAGCTGTCGAGCACGATTACGTGCAGCTCTGCGCCGTCGCCGCCGGCCGCTTGCGGAGGACGCCACAGGGCGGGTTGCACGAACGCCAACACGAGCAGCATCAGCACCGCGATGCGCAAGGCAAGCAACAGCAGGTACTGCAGCTTCTTGGCCAACACGCGACGCGGCTCGCCTGCCTCGAGAAACATCGACGAGCTGAAAAGACGCTTGTTCGGGTTCTCCGCGGACAGGCGGTGCAGCCACAACGGCAGCGCGACGGCAAGCAGCCCGGCAAAGAACAACGGCGCGAGCAGAGTCATTCAGTAGCTTCCATGCCGCGCCGATTCTTCAACCGCGCCGCTGCCGGAATAGCAGGTAGCTTCGCAGCGCCGCGTCGAGCGGTTGCGTGATATCGACGAGCGAGTGATCGGCGCCGGCGCCGATTGCGGCTTTCTTGAGACTCTCGACATGCGCGTCGATCTTCTCGCGGTACCGCGAGCGCATGAAGATCGGCGACACTTCCACGGTCTCGCCCGATTCCATGTCTTGCAGCAGCGCCGACTCCTTGAGCTCGGGCTTGAGCTCCTCCGGATCGAGCAGTTGAAACAACACGACGTCCTGCCCCTGATACGCGAGCGGCCGCACGCCGGCGAGCAGCGCTTCGGGCTCGCAGTAGAAATCGGAGATGACGGCGACGAGGCCGCGCCCCTTCTCGAACTCGCGAAAGCGCTCGATCGGCACCTTGAGATCGGTCCCCGTGCCGGGCTCCGCGCGATCGATCGCGTGCAGCACTCCCTGCAAGTGGCCGGGGCGGGAGGACGGCCGGCGGTGCTCACGAACGTCTTGATCGAAAACGATCAAACCGACGGCGTCGTGCTGCCGTGCCGCGAGATAGGCGAGCGTCGCGGCGAGATACTTGCCGTACGTAAGCTTCGTCACGGCCTTCGACCCGAACCCCATCGATGCGCTCGCGTCGAGGAGTATGACGAGATGCGTGTTCGTCTCGCCCACATAGCGTTTGATATAAGTACGGTCCGTGCGCGCGTAAACGTTCCAGTCGACGAACCGCGGGTCGTCGCCTTCCGAATAGGCCCGGTACTCGGCGAATTCCTGGCTGAAGCCAAAGAACGGCGACCGGTGCATGCCGGTCAGAAAGCCCTCGACGACGGCGCGCGCGATGAGATCGAGATTGGCGAGGCCCGCCAGCACCTCCGGCTGCAGCAGATGCCGAGGGATTGTCGGACCGGCCGCGGGCATCGCCGGTTAACTCGCGCGAGCCTTCACTCCGCCGGCGCTGATGTGGTCGAGGAGCTGCACGAGCACCTTGTCGACATCCATGCCGTCGGACTCGGCGAAATAATTGGTCAGCACGCGATGCCGCAATACCGGCAATGTGAGCGTCGTGACATCCTCGCGCGTCACGTGGTAGCGGCCCATGACGAGCGCCCGCGCCTTGGCGGCGAGCATCAGGAACATCGTCGCGCGCACGCTCGCGCCGTACTGCACGTAACGCCGCACGACGTCGGGCGCCGCGGGGTCCGTGGGACGCGTCGCGCGCACGAGATCGACGGCAAACCGGCTCACGGCTTCCGCCACGGGCACCTGCCGGACGAGCCACTGGAATTGCATGATCTGCTGCGGCGTCGTGCATGCCGCGACGGCCGGCATATCGACGCGCGTCGTATAGCGATTGACGACATCGACCTCGTCGGTAGCGGTCAAGTAGTCGAGAATGACGTTGAACAAGAACCGGTCGAGCTGTGCTTCGGGCAGTGGGTACGTGCCCTCGAGCTCGATGGGGTTTTGTGTCGCCAAGACGAAAAACGGCCGCTCGATCGTGTGATGATGGCCGCGCACCGTCACGGAAAACTCCTGCATGGCCTCGAGCAGCGCCGACTGCGTCTTCGGCGGCGTGCGGTTGATTTCGTCGGCGAGCAGCACGTTCGTGAACAACGGCCCCGGAACGAACGTCCAGGTGCGGCGCCCCGTCGTGATGTCTTCCTCGATGATGTCGGTGCCGGTGACGTCGCTGGGCATTAGGTCCGGCGTGAACTGGATGCGCTTGAACGTGAGCCCGAGCGCGGACGCGAGCGTACGCACCAACAGGGTCTTCGCGGTTCCGGGCATGCCCGTGATCAGGCAGTGGCCGCCGACGAGCAACGTGAGCAGCAGATGCTCGACGACCTCGTCTTGTCCGACGATGATCTTTTGCACTTCCCGGCGAATACTCGCAAGCGCGGTATGGAAAGATTCGATGAGAACTTTGGTTTCCGCGGAATCGAGCTCGCCTTGCACTTCGCTACTCAACGTACGATCTCCAATAACAATTGCTGGGCTTCCCGGTAATGCGGGGCGATTTCCAGAGCATACAACAAATGCTCGCGGGCCAAGGGCAGGTTGTCGAGACTGTAATGCGCCTTGGCGAGACGAAAATGCGCTGCGGCTTGGTCGTGCGGCTCCATGGCAAACAGCGCCTCGTATTCCGCGAGTGCCTGCTCGGGGCGGTCGGCCGCGATCAGCCAGTCCCCCAAATCGGCATGCACGGGCTCACTCAAGGGCGCGACGAGCAACACGTCCTCGAACACGTCGATCGCGGCATCGCGTTCGCCCGCGTCCACGAGCCAGCGCCCGAGCTGCATGAGCGCGCTCGGGTCGTAACCGCCGAGCCGATGGTATTCGCGTAGTGTCGCGACGGCGGCATCGTGCGCCCCCGTCTCCTCTTGTGCTCTCACGCGGATCAAATACGCGCTGCCGGCGTCGACGTACTCGGGGTAAAGCTCGATGGCGCGCTCGCTTGCGGCCGCGGCTTCCTCCCATTGGCCGCGCTGCGCGCTCTCGTGCGCGGCGCGTTGCTCCGCGCCCCAAGACGTGAGATTGGCGACGACCGTGCCGAGCTCCGCGTCGATGTAGGCGGCGAACTGCTCGTCGAAAGCCTCGGACGCGATGCCTAAGGCCGTGTGAATGGCCGTCGCCGTGTCGAGGTCGTCGCGATACGCCTCGAGCATGGCTTCGAGCGCCTGCTGACCCCAATTGGCCGCGATGTATTCGCAGATGAGGCCCGCCTGCATGTACGAGACGATGACCTGACCCTCGTAAGTCGGCCTGATGAACCCGCGGTCGAGGTCGGCGACGGGCAAGAACTTGTCTTCGCCTATGGCCTGGAACACCTCGGCCGGGATATGGCGTCCGGACAACGGTCCAGTGCTCCATTCCTCGTAAACCGAGACCCCTTCGCTGAACCAGCGCGGCACGAGGTGGTTGGTGGCTTCGAGCGTAAAGACGTGCGCCATCTCGTGCCACAGCGTCGTGCCCCAGTGGAAGTCGCCTTCGGAGCGGCCCGACGGGCTGTCCATCGCCACGAGATAACCGAAAGTCACGCCGAGTAAGCCGATTCCGGGCAAACCCGAGGTGCGGACGGCGAAGTCGTCGTGATCCGGGTAGAGCTCGACGACGACGGGCTCGGCGAGCTCGAACCCGTAGCGCTCCGTGTACGCCTCGATGCTGCGGTCCACGAGGTCGAGCACATACGGCTCCAGGACTTGGGCTTCGTCTTTGTGCAGTCGCAAGAGCACGCCCGGATCGGCGCTGGCCGGGTCGTCCGCTTTGCCGAATCTCGACACGACGAAATTGTCGAAGCTGTCGATGAGACGCAACGTATTGACGGTCGGCGCGCTGAACGGGTCGCCGCGATACGCGAGCGCGAGATGCTGCTGCGCCTCGGCGACCTTGTTCTCACGCAGCAGGTTTGCGCCGAGATCGGCATGTGCCGCGTACAAATCGGGCTCGATCTCGACGGCCTTGCGATAGAGCTCGATGGCCTCTCGGTAGCGGCGCGTGATCACGTAGAAGTACGCGGGCGTCGCATAGATCTCGCCGTACGACGGGTCGTAGGCGAGCGCTCGATCGGTCCACTCGCTGTCGACCGTCCCGCGCAGCAAGTCGGCGGAAGCTTTGAGCGCGTAGATCTCGAGCGGCGCGACGCCCTGGTCAGAGGCGATTTCGAGCGCGCGGTCGAGCCCCAGCTCGGCTCGGTCGATCACGCCTTCCTCGAGATCCATGCGGGCGCGCAGCAGAAGCATGCCGAGGTTGTCCGCATCGAGCTCGAGCGCCTCCTCGATGAGCTCGCGCGTGCGCTCCTCGAAACGTCCGGCCGAGATCCTGGCGAGCCCGACGATCGCGGGCACGTGCTCGGGATCGAGCCGCAAGCTCTCTTGGAAAAGTTTGGCGGCTTCGCTGTCTTGATGGGTCTCGAGGAACAGGTAGCCCCAGCGCGCCCGCACGTCCGCGTCGTCCGCGTACTGCTCCACGGCGGTTTGGAAGAAGGCATTCGCGCCGCGCTGATTGCCGAGCGCGCGTGCCGCTTCCGCTTTGATGCGGGGATCCTCGTGCGCGACCAACACTTGATAGCACCCACCGGCTTGGGCCCGCTCGCCGCGGTATCGGGCTCTATCGCATGCCGCGAGCTCGGCCGGCCGCTCGGGCGAATACTCGATCTCGTAGGCGCCGGCGCTTGCGGCGAGCACGACCAGGCCCATGACGCAGACGGCGCTCGGCAAATGCCGCAGATTCATTGCGCCTCCGCCGCATCGATGCGCTCTTGCAGGAGCGCGAGCTCAACCAGCAAGGCTTGCAGTTGCGGCAGGTACTCCGCGCCGAGCTCCTCGCGCTCGAGCCGCAAAGCCGCGATGCGCTCCTCGAGCGCGTCGCGTTCCGCAGTGAGCGCCACGACCTCGGGCCGTTCCGCGGGGCGCGCTCTGAGCCGCGCGACGTCGAAAGCGGCGGCGTTCTCGCCGACGAGCTGCGGATGCTCGGTCGCGAGCGTGCCCTCGGACTCGAAGCTGTCGGCCACACGGCGCTCGGCATAGTCGAACGCCTCGCGTGCCGTGATCATGCCATTCTTATTTATATCGGCTTCCTCGGCCGACAGAGCCGCGGCGAAGTACTCCGCGAAACGTGTGGCGTTGCGCTCGGCGCCGCTGCGCGTCGCCGTGATCACCGTGCGGTCTTCCGTCCCCCACTCCTCGAGCACGGCGCCGCTCGCGCTCGTCGCGTTCACGATGAGCTGCGACCGGGCCGGAATCGCCGCCAGCAGCGCTTGGAGCTCCGCACCGTCGATATCCGGACCCGGCAAATTGAGCTTGTACTGCGTGCCGTCAAAGCTGCCGTGACCGACGAGAAAGACCGCGAGCCGGTCGGCCTCCTCGGTACGCTCGACGAGCTCCCCGAGGCTTTTGCGCAGCGCATCGCTCGTGGCGTCGTCGCCGATGAGCACCGTCACGCGGGCATCGTCGCCGAGCGTGCGCTCCGCGGCCTGCGAGAGTGTGCGCACGTGCGCCGCGAACGCTTCCTCGTAATCGGGCGCGCCGCCCAATCCGCCGACGATGACGTAATAGAGCTCGGCCTGTACCGGCGGCGCGAATACCAGGGCCGCGAGCAAAAGCGCGCACGCGCGCCCGCTCACAGACGCCCCCAGCGCAGCCGCAGCAGCCACTCGCCGGCCTTGAAGAGCAGCAACAGCAAGAAGTTGATCGGCATGTTCCACAGCTCGAGCAAGCGCCGCTCGACGACGCCGGCATCCGAGAATTGCACGGCCTCCGGAATGGCGGCGAGGGTATCGAGAGTGAAATACCGGCCGCGCGTAGCGGCCGCGATACGCTCGAGCAACGGCCGATTCTGTTGGATCTGGAAATGCTCGGCGACGCCGTCCGCACGGCGCACGGCGAGCCGCGACCTTCCGAGCGGCGAGCCGTCGAGCTCTGCCACCGCTTCGAAACGGTAAATGCCGGGGTCCACGGCGTCGAAGTCGACCTCGTAGCGGCCCGGTTGCCCCGGCACGGGCGCCATCGCCAACGTCTGCCCCGGTCCCGCGCCACTATCGACGACGACGTTGACCGTCGCCGCGTCCGTGGGTTGAAAGTCTTTGTTTCTGACTTCCGCGCGCAACGTCACGACGCTGCGATCGCCGTAGAAGACTCGGTCGGTCGACAGCGTGACGGGCTCGGGTGCCCCGGCCGCGAGCGCCTGCAGCAGCTGGCGCCAGAAAGTTTCGTGCCGCTGATCTTCGTGCGGCAGCTGCATCTGCCAACGCCAGGTGCCGCCGGTCGCGAGAATGTAGCTGTTGCCGAGACCGTAGCGCTGGTGGACGAGCAGCGGCCACTCCTGTCCTTGCAGATCGGCCTCGAGCAGGACCTCGGCGGCGGGTTTGAGCCCCTCGAGGTATTGGAAGTCTGCGAGC
>Ga0209320_10001248_pt1 | contig 13203 bp, 14 predicted proteins | sample Rifsed13ft4_FD_184008 | JGI IMG/M metagenome (GOLD analysis project Ga0209320, IMG submission 184008) | Soil microbial communities from Rifle, Colorado, USA - sediment 13ft 4 (version 2) | ecosystem: Environmental > Terrestrial > Deep subsurface > Rock core/Sediment | place: Rifle, Colorado... | reverse complement strand
ACTTTCGATTCGAGAGCGGGTTTTCCGTTTTTGAAATACGTAAGATTGAAGGAAGGAATATTGACCATAATATACTGCTGTGTTTTGGTCAGACTGGGCGAGATCCATCGGCAGCGCTCCATATTGGTCATAATGGCCTTAATCCGTTCATTGACGGGCACATTCATGTCTTTGATGTGTTTGGGTAACAAAATGGGCTCCGCAATAAATGCATTTCGTTCCTTGTATCGCAGCACTCCATCGGAAAGTTCGTTGTCGTACCAATTTTTTTTAGAATCGGTGTTCAGATCACCCGTTATATAAAGCCGGTTTCTAATTTGCAAAATTACTTCAGCAGTATCTCCCGGTTTCAGTGATTTCATCTTTTTTGGCCAAGCAATAGTTGCCCAGTCGCCTTGATTTTCAATATCGCGGTACTTTTGCAAGGCTTCTTTCAACAGATAATATTGTCCCAAAAGGTCTTTATCCCGTCTGTTAATTAAACTGGGGTCTTGCAGCAAAGAGTCCAGTCGGTTGACGTACGACTGTTTTTTTCGGGGCAGATACCAGCCCAGTTGTTTCGTTTTTTCAATGTCCACTCCCTTATACACTCTGTTGAAATAGAAAAAATACAGCGAAGACATCAGCAGTTCGACCTCCAGATTCGACTCGTTTCTGCTGTCGGCATCTTGGAAAATAGTTTGCAATTTTTCTTGGTACGGCACCCGAATTTTCAGTCCTTCCTGATCTAAATTGTTGATTTTGCTGTACAGTAAATCAGCAAACTCATTCATGCCATTGCGGTCATACCAAAGGAATTGGTAATTGTGTTTGCGGTATAGTTTGACCACTTCTGGTTTCAGGTATTTTAGTTTTGGGTATTTGGAAAAAAAAGGAGCAACCAATGTGCTGTCAAAGGATTCCTTTAAAAAAGGAGTTGTCTTATTTTGAATAAAAGAAATGGCAGAAAAGTTAAGCTCAGGATCACTTGCTTTAGGGCTATAGGAATGCGCCAATACAAAATAGGAAGGAATGCAGAAAAAGAATAGGACAAGTATACGTTTCATGTCAACAGATTTTATTTCTTTCAACTATAAATATACAAAAAACACAGGTGAGTTAGAAGATTTGAAACAAGTAATTATGGTTTAAAACACTGAAATGCAGAATATTGAATGATTTAAAATGCTGATTTCAGGAATTTTAAAATTGAAATGCGAGATTAATAAATGAAATCTAATCTCAGTCTATTCTTTAGAAATTAAGGAGTCTAATTTTTCATCTTTATCATAGATATCCTCATAAAAATGAATATCCCCTTTGTCATCAACCCAAGTAGTAAAATATCCGATGTAAATGGGAATCTTGTTTTTCAGTATGTATGTAGTTTCTCTCTCTCCTTTCATGGCATCCGTTATACGCTCTACGGGCCATTCCGAATCATTTTTTAATAGCAATACTGCTAATTCCTTGCCCTTGTCCATATTGATGCAACCGTGGCTTAAGGCTCGGTAGTTGAATTCAAATAAACTTTTGGATGGCGTATCGTGCAAATAAATATCATTTGGATTCGGAAACATGAATTTAACCAGTCCCATTGGGTTTTTTCCTCCGGGTTTTTGTCTGACTTTTCCTTTGGCGGATTCCATATTATGCTTAGCTAAATAGTCTTTGTCTCCAAAAAGCGCAATCGCTAATTCATTTTCAACAATACTTTGTGGAATATTCCAGTATGGGCTAAACACGATTGAGGTAAGATAACTGTTGAAAACCACTGTTTCAGTAATGTTTTTGCCCACCAACAAATTAGACTCTAATTCTTTCTTGCCATTTTTATTATATATCAGTTTGAAAGCGGGAATATTTATAAAAATAACCTCATTGGCATTTGCCAACTCAGGATCAATCCATCTGCAACGTTCCATGTTTACGGTAATTGCCTGAATGTATTTCTTTATTGGTAAATTCATTCGTTGCACTTGCCAGTTGGTGATGAGATAATTGGGTTGGTAGCCATTTCGTTTTTTGTATTTCAATATGCCGGCCATTAGCTCATTATCATAAACATTACTTTTAGAATCGCGTTTTAAATCTCCTGTAACCGTAAGCCGCTGACGGATTTGTCCAATGGTTTTAGAGCTGTCGCTGGGTCTATACATTTTGACTGCCGTATCCGTTTCTATAAAATTCCAGTTGCCATTTTTTTCTATTTGTCGGTACGTTTTTAAAAATTCACGCAATTTATAATATTGCCCCAACTGGTTCGGATTGTTCTGATTCAGTAAATTGGGATCAGCCAACATGGAATCTAGCAAATCCTCGTAAGAGAGATTTTTCCTTGGTAAAAACCATCCCATTTCCCTGATTTTTTCGTTATCAATGCCAAAGAACACTTTTTTGGCGTAAAACACATACATAGAAGACAGCTGAAGTTCTATGTCAGTTTGGGATAAGTTCGCGGTTGCAGATTTTATGTCGAATATTCCGTCAATTTTATCCTGACACGGAAATTTAGAGTCAATACCTTCCAGTTCCAGCTGATTTACTTTAGCATACAATAAGGCGGCAAAGTCAATTATTTTCTCGTCATCGTACCAAATAGATTTGTAATTTCGTTTTTTGTACAAGAGAGAAACGTCTGATTGGTATTTTTTTATCTCTGGATATTTATTAAAAAATCCGGTGAGTATGGCCTTGTTAACGGTGATTTCTGGTTTTCCAAAAGTGTATTCCTGAATTTTTTTGGCAATAGAAAATACTTCAGCCGTTAAATTCGCATTTCGATTACGGTAGAACGTAGTAACTGACACTCCACATAAAATTACTACGATGGATAAAACAAATTTTCTCATAGCGCAATTATATACCTAAAGGTAAAAAAATATATAATCAGTATAAAGTAGATCTCTAATTGTTTGTCTCTTTTATGAATATATTAATAAATTGAACAGAGATTGTTATAGCTTGATTATTAGTACTTATGCCATAAATAAGCTTTTTGTTTTCATAAGGTTTTATTAATTATTATTGTTTTTATCGGACTATTATTAAATTTGAGAATCAATGTAAAACATAAAATAAATATGAAAATTCAAATCAACACAGACAAAAATATTGAAGGACACGAACGATTGGAAGCTTATTTTTCTAGCGAATTAGAAAAAGTGCTGTCCCGTTTTGAAGATAAAATCACGCGTCTTGAAGTGCATCTTGGAGATGAAAATAGTGATAAAACGGGTATTAATGACAAACGATGTCTTATAGAAGTTCGTGCCGCAAATATCCAACCGATTGTTGTCACTAATCATGCTGATACGACCGAGAAAGCTTTTCAAGGTTCAGTAGAGAAGATTAAAAAAGTATTGGGAACTACTTTTGATAAAATGAAAGCACATTAAATTCCACTTTTTGGTTACATAAAAAGAAAAATGACAATACCTTTTTTTAAAAGATATTGTCATTTTTTTGTGGAATACTATTTTCTAATAGAATGTCTATTTCGCAAATATCAGCGAAGCTAATCGTTGATCTCTATTGTAGATATCCTCATAAAAATGGACAATTCCTTTGTCATCTACCCAAGAGGTGAAATAACCAATGTAAACCGGGATTTTGTTTTTAAGTGTGTACATGGTCTCCGTATCACTATTCATCGCTGCATCAATCTTTTCCGGAGTCCAGTTTGAATCATTTTTCAAAATAGCATTCGCTAAGTCTTTTGGTTTGGCAACTCTGATACAACCATGGCTAAATGCCCTGTCTTCGCTATTGAATAAACTTTTTGCGGGTGTATCGTGCAAATAAATATTATTGGAATTTGGAAACAAAAATTTCACTTTACCCAAAGAATTTTGACCTCCTGGTTTTTGTCTCACATCGTTGCCGTTCCATTCCATATTGTGTTCGGCTAAATAGTTTTCGTTTTCTTCAATCGCAGGAAGTATTTCTTTTTTCAAAATACTCGTTGGTATATTCCAATACGGACTAAAGGCAATAAATTTCATTACGGCACTAAAAACAACTGTTTTATTCAAAGCTTTTCCAACCACTACTTTTGAGCGTAACTCCGGTTTTCCATCGTTGAAATAAGTTAGTTCGTAAGCAGGAATATTGATAACTATGAATTCTTTGGATTTGGTAATGTCATTGGAAATCCATCGGCAGCGTTCCATGTTGACTGTAATCGTTTTTATGCGTTGCGCAACGGAAATATTCATGTCTTTGATGTGTTCCGGCAAAATAGATTTATTGATGCTATTACCATTTCTTGTTTTGTATTTCAAAACTCCATCGGCTAATGCATCATCATAAACGGTGCTTTTTGAATCCCTTGAAATATCTCCAGTAACGAATAAACGCTGTCTGATTTGGGCAATTGTTTTAGAATTGTCTCCAGGATTATAAGACTTTACATTTGGCTCAATGGTTATAGTTTTCCATCCGCCTTTTTTTTCTATTTCACGGTATTTTTGAAGCGCGTCTTTAAGAAGGTAATATTGGCTTAATACGCCCTTTTCGTCTTTGTTAATTAAGTTAGGTTGAATCAAAAGAGAATCCAAATAACTAACATACGATTGTTTTTTTCTTGGAAGATACCATTCAAGATCCTTCGTTTTATTGGCAGCTATTCCATGGTATACTTTGTCGGCATAAAAAAAGTAAAAAGAAGAACTTAACAGCTCGGTATCAATATCCGGCTTTTGTTCATTATCTGGATCTTCGTAAATATCTGCCAGTTGTTTTTTATAAGGAACATCGACCTGAACACCTTCTTCTTCAAGATTATTGATCTTGTCATATAATAGATTACCAAAATCATTAATTCCGTTATCATCATACCAAATATAATGAAATTGATGTTTGCGATACAACTTCTCAACATCAGCTTGGTATTTTTGCAGTTTTGGATGATTAACAAAAAATGTTTTGACCAAGGTGCTGTCAAAAGGAGTTTCAAGGGAAACTTTGGTTGCTTCTGCTTCTTTTTGATTTTGCTTTTTACAGGAGACCGTTAGGAACAAAAGAACCATAGCAATAATTATAATCGGGTAACTTAACTTCTTCATATTTTGAACTTTAATGCTTAACAATTTTATTTTTAATTGTACAAAAATACGTCAAATGAAGTGTTGAAATACCAGTTTTGAAAAGGGCGATTTCTTGAGCTTTATTTCCTGTTTTTGCTTTTTGCATGAAAATAAAGCGGAATTATTATTTAAGTATCTGTATGTCAATATTTTGGATTTTAAATTTATTTTTAAATTCGAATTTTTTTATCTGATCAGGCGACATAAATCCAAAAATTATGAAATAAATAGCGTGCGATATGTAAAATAATTCCTGTTGTCTACTTTTGTTTGGTACAGCATAAAAATACAAACCGTCATTTTAATTGGATGTAAACGGCGTATATTCGTTCAGCAAAGAACAAATTTAGCAATTACTATTCCGCTGAGAAATCCAAAAAAGGAATGGAAAAATAAAAATCAGGTGGAATAAAAACCATGAATAAATACCTAAATCATATGAAAAAATTACTGGCTATTTTTGTTGTTCTCGCTTTTTCGGGTTGCAAAAGCATGATGGATAACCAAACAATTTCAAAAGAAAGCATCAATACCACTTTAGATTCCTGGCATAAAGCTGCGGCAGAAGCCAATTATAACGATTATTTTAATTTGATGACAGATGATGCAATTTTTATTGGTACCGATGCGACAGAGAATTGGAATAAAACGGCTTTTCAGGCTTTTGCCAAACCTTATTTTGATAAAGGAAAAGCATGGAATTTCGCAGCAATAGACCGTCATATTTATTTTGATAAAATAGGAGAAATGGCTTGGTTTGATGAGTTGTTGAATACTCAAATGAAATTATGCAGAGGTTCTGGGGTTTTGGTGAAAATTGGAAATGAATGGAAAATAAAACACTATGTTTTGTCAATGACTATACCAAATGATAATACAAACGAAGTGGTGAAAATAAAAGCACCGATAGAAGACGCTCTTTTGAAAAAAATGCAAGGCAATAAATAAAGTGTCTAAATCAATTTGTTTGTAATGCAAATTGCGCAAGTAAAAAGGTCTTTCTTAATTTTTTGTCGCTTCCGCTTTCGGTCTTATATAATTCCTTAAATTTGCCGAAATATTTGTAAAAGAGTGGGAAGTAAAAATAAATTAAAGAGATTCAAGGAAAACGAAACATTCGAAAACGTTTTTCAACCAACAAGAGAAGAAGTAGTAGGTGATTTGTTTCCGCTTAAAGGGAAATGGAATACCGATTTTTTCAAAAATGACAATCCATTGGTGTTGGAATTAGGTTGTGGAAAAGGAGAATATTCCGTAGGTCTTGCTGAAAGATACCCTAATAAAAACTTTGTTGGAATTGATATCAAGGGAGCGCGTTTTTGGCGTGGTGCCAAAACAGCTGTTGAAACAGGTTTGCATAATGTAGCCTTTATTCGAACTCAAATCGAATTGATCAACCATATTTTTGCTGAAAATGAAGTAGATGAAATTTGGATTACTTTTCCAGATCCACAAATAAAATACAAGCGAACGAAGCACAGAATGACCAATTCTGAGTTTTTGCAGTTGTATAAAAAAGTACTTAAAAAAGAGGGTGTTGTAAACCTTAAAACCGACAGCGAATTCATGCATGGTTATACACTTGGATTGCTTCATGGCGAAGGCCACGAGGTTTTGTATGCTAACCATAATGTTTATGTAAATGAAGGAAGTCCGGAGGAAGTAACTGCTTTTCAGACCTTTTACGAAAAACAATATTTGGAAGTTAACAAAGCAATTACGTATATTCGATTCAAGATTAAAGAATAAGTTTACTTTTCAACTTGGATTATTTGTTTTTTTTGCATGCTGATACGTCGCCTATGAATCTAGTTATATCTTTGCTTTCTGGTTTTATTACCGCTTTTATTGGAATTACGCCACCGGGATTGCTTAATATGACAGCTGCGAAGGTGAACCTAAAAGAAGGGAAAAAAAGTGCTTTATGGTTTGTTTTTGGTGCGATAATCATAATATTTATTCAAGCCTATCTTGCAATACTTTTTGCCAGATTTATTAATGACCGACCTGATTTGGTGCTTTTGTTGCGCGAAATTGGTTGTGTTGTATTCACTGGTTTGACCATTTATTTTCTTTTGATTGCCAAAAAACCAAAGAAGAAGAAAGGAAAAATAAAGAAACAGAGTAAAAGTTCCCGTTTTTTTCTGGGAATGCTGCTGTCTGCACTTAACTTTTTTCCTATACCTTATTATGTTTTGGTAAGTATTACGTTGTCTTCCTATAATCTATTTTCTTTCGATAGTTCTTTTGTCTTTATTTTTGTGAATGGTGTTGTTTTGGGAGCTTTTTTGGTTTTCTATTGCTACATCACTTTTTTTGGGAAAATACAAAACAAAGCCGATTATATGATGCGAAATATGAATACTATCATTGGCAGTATCACAGGCTTAATCGCGGTAGTTACTTTAATCAATATCATCAATCATTATATTCGATAGGCGCATGCTGAGGTAGTAGCAGCCGTTTTTATACCTTCCAAATCCATGTCCGAAGATAATTTTTTCGAAAGAGTATACGCCATCGCCAGACAAATTCCTTATGGAAAAGTCACTTCTTATGGTGCAATAGCTAAAGCTTTAGGAACAGCACGTTCAGCCAGAATGGTGGGCTGGGCCATGAATGCTTCCCACAATCTGGAAGATGTTCCAGCACATCGTGTGGTGAATCGAAAAGGATTGCTTACCGGAAAACTCCATTTCGACGGAACTAATCTCATGCAACAGTTACTGGAAAACGAAGGGATTGTTGTAATTGATAATCAGATAGTAGATTTTGAGAAACACTTTTGGCAGCCTGAAATACAATATTAATACCTTCTCGATATCCTAATTGTCAAAAATGGAATAACGTCAATCAATCCCAACATCAATAATTGCAATGCAAAACCTTTAAAATAAGAACTTTTCACAGTATCTTTGCAATCTGAAATCAGTTTAAATAAAGATAATATTCTGGTGGTAAAACGCCAATAGAAAACAGTTAACTAAAAATGAAATTAGATAGAAAAGAGATCCTTAAAGCTTTAGAAACGATTACTATAGCTGGAGAAGGAAAAAACATGGTCGAGAGCGGCGCAATAGCAAATGTAGTTACTTTTGGCGATGAGGTGGTAATAGATTTAGTATTACACACACCGGCAATGCACATTAAAAAGCGTGCTGAAGACGATATCAAAAAAACAATTCTTGAATTAGTGTCTCCGGATGCTAAAATTAAAATCAATAGTAAAGTTGAGGTTCCGGACAAGCCAGAAATCAAAGGGAAATCAATACCAGGAATAAAAAATATTATTGGAGTCGCTTCTGGTAAAGGAGGAGTAGGAAAATCTACTGTGACTGCAAATCTAGCAGTATCATTGGCTAAAATGGGTTTCTCAGTAGGAATCCTTGATGCTGATATTTACGGACCATCGATGCCAATCATGTTCGACGTAGAAAGCGAAAAACCAATCTCTGTCACAATCGATGGGAAATCAAAAATGAAACCGGTTGAAAGCTATGAAGTAAAAATTCTTTCGATAGGATTCTTCACGGCGCCAAGTCAAGCGGTAATTTGGAGAGGACCAATGGCTTCCAAAGCATTAAACCAAATGATTTTTGATGCTGATTGGGGAGAATTAGATTTCATGTTAGTCGATTTGCCTCCGGGAACGGGAGATATTCATCTTTCAATCGTGCAATCATTACCTATTACAGGGGTTGTGATTGTTAGTACACCGCAAGCAGTAGCTTTGGCCGATGCTAAAAAAGGAGTTTCCATGTTCATGTCAGAGGCTATAAATGTTCCTGTTTTAGGGATTATTGAAAACATGGCGTACTTCACACCCGAAGAATTACCTGAAAATAAATACTATATCTTCGGAAAAGAAGGAGCCAGAAATCTTGCAGAAGATTTAGAAGTTCCATTCCTTGGAGAAGTTCCAATTGTACAATCAATACGTGAAGCTGGAGATTACGGTCGTCCTGCTGCGATGCAAACCGGTTCGGTCATTGAAACTGTTTTCGAAGAAATCACAAGAAATGTTGTGCAGGAAGTTGTAAGCAGAAACGAAAATTTACCGGCTACCGAAGCGGTAAAAATCACAACCATGGCAGGTTGTTCAGCAGTAAAAAAATAAGAAATTAGAATATTGAAATGATTTTTAATCTTTCAATGTTTTAATCTTTCAATCTTTAAATAAAGAAAATGACAACAGAAGAATTAACACTAGAAGTTCAAAAAGCACTGGAAGAAATCAGGCCTTTTTTGAACTCTGATGGAGGTGACATCACATTGATTTCCATCGAAGACGACAAACATGTAAAAGTGCGTCTCGAAGGAGCATGTACCAGTTGCAGTGTCAACCAAATGACATTGAGAGCCGGTGTGGAAACGACCATCAAAAAGTTTGCACCGCAAATAGAAACTGTTGTAAATATCCTATAAATGTTTAGGGCGTGCCCCTTTTAAGAAAAAAGGCTTCTTAACAGAATGAGTATTTACCTTTTTTCTTAAAACAGACGTTTCTTGAGAGTCTTGTTGGGTGGTATTTTTTTTAATATTAAAAGTACCTGACAGCCACTGGCTGTCCTCCTCTTAATCTCAAATCTCACGCAAATTAGCTTACCCCACAACTCATAACTTATAACTCACAACTGATTTATGGATGTATTAATAAAAATTAAAGACAGAGAAGGAGTAGTGCATGAATTACAGGCTCCTACAGATATGGCCATGAACATCATGGAATTATGTAAAGCCTATGAACTACCTGTAGAAGGAACTTGTGGCGGAATGGCTATGTGTGCTTCTTGTCAGTGTTATGTGCTTAACGATGTTGCATTACCTGAAATGGGCGATGATGAAGAAGCGATGCTTTCAGAAGCTTTCTACGTAAAATCAAATAGCAGATTGGGCTGTCAAATCCCAATCACCGAAAGCCTTGAAGGATTAGAACTGGAATTGGCTCCGGAAAATTAATGGAAAAGCGTTCTATCTAGAACGCTTTTTTTATTTATAATCTTTTAGATTAGTTGGACCTTCAATAACTTCTCGCACAATTTGTAAAATACCGTTGTCTTTTGTGTCGATGTACCATTTTATTAATGTCAGTGTTCCGTTTACAATCTCAATACCGGTAATGCTTCTTGGGTGTACGCAGCTTCCATCATTAAAATAAGGTATCGAATTTTGACTCGGATAAGAAAAACTAGGACGATGCGTGTGTCCTACAATAGTAATTTTTCTATTATTGTTTTCAATCCATTTTTTGATGCGCAGTTCGACTTTTATACGTTCTACATAATTCTTTGCAGGGCTTGTCGGGTCAGAGATTCCCCAAATTTGTAAAGGTTTCCATAACACGGCAACCATAAATCGGTTGATTTTCCAACCTACATAATTCATAAAATCAGCTTGATGACCGTGCGTCAAAAATAGTTCTTGCTTGGTTTCCTGATGGACTAAAACGATTGCTTCGTGACATTTTATACCAGTAAATAAAGGTTCGATTCGGTCATTTTGGGTATTTATATAAGTCGAAAGTGTTTTTTCAGCGTGATCTTTTTTTCGAAAAACCATATCATGATTGCCCCAGATTTTATGGTATCTATTGGAGTCATGAAATTTCTTTAATAAAAGATATACGTTTTTGTGCGCTTCAAAAATGGTTTTAAAGAAAATGTTTTCCCATAATTCATCGCCGTCACCCAACTCACAATACTGAAAACCATCATTGTAATACTGGTTCATAGCATGAAAATAGACATTTCTATTGTTAGCAAAATCGTCGGCAAAACTATTGTCGCTGCGGTGACAATCACTGAAAAGAATAAACTTTGATTGGTCGTCAAAAGGAATTCTATGTGCTTCTTTATATGCTTTTGTTAATCGTTCTTGGGAAGACATTTGTTTATTTTAAAAAACTAAAGATAAATAAAAACACCTGCGAAAGCCGTTTTATAGGATAACTTCTTTAAAAAGTTAATCTTTTTTTATTTTTGAATTGCTATAGCCGCTTTTGGTAAAATACGTTCTACAAATAAAGAATACGCTAATTCAGAAGGATGCAGTCCATCCTGAGCCACAAGATTAGTGTTTGTTAAACCTTGTCTTGTTATATCAGTAATATTTACAAACTCAATTGAGTTGTCTGTGCAATACTTTTTGGCGAAAGCATTATACCCATCAATTTCTGTGGAAATCCTAGATTGGTTTCCGGATCCTTGGCCAAAAGACGTATAGCTGTAATCGGGGATTGAAATCACAATAACATTTTTCTTATCTCCTTTTGCAAGAGCAATAGCTTTGTTTACTAATTCAGGAAACTCTTTTTCGTATAAGGAAAAAGGTTTGTTTTGATATTGATTGTTTACGCCAATTAATAAGGTAACCAAATCATAATCGGAGCTTGGATTTTGTAAATCAATCGCCGAAATTAAGTTGGTGGTTGTCCAGCCTGTTTGCGCAATAATCCGTAAAGGATAAGTATTGTTTGGATTTAAATTGCTCAGACTTTTCTTCAGTTGTTCCGGAAATCTGCAGTTTTCACATACACTTTGACCAATGGTATAACTGTCTCCGAGAGCTAAATAACTAAAGGTTTGATTTTGTGTTTGTGGAACTGTTATGATTACTGGAGTGGGCGCAGTTGTAGGATTTGTGACTATTGGTGCAGGATTTGTTTCAGAAAGTGGGTTTTCAGTGCTGCAACTTATGATAAAAAAGAGGGAAAATAACGCAACTGTTATTTGAAATTGGTTTTTCATTATTTTGAAATTAAGAATGATTCATTTCTAAATAATAGTTACGTTTATTTGGAAGTATTGGTTTTATGCCAATTCTACATTCAGCATAATTGCTTCTTCGATGGCATCCCAAAGTCCAATGCGTTTTTCAAGCGCTAAAATAGATACTTCTTCTACATCTGACCATTTTTGCGCATCATTTCCACAAAGTTCGGTTATCATTTTCATTGCCATTGGGCCGTGTTCGTCAGCATCCAATTCGATATGTCTTTCGAAATAATAAATTAATTTGCTTAAATCAGTTTCAGGAAAGTTTTCTTGAAAATTTTTCAATATTGCAGTAAACATACTTGGAATCAAATCCTCTCTGCCAAAAGTAAATGCAGCAGCGATTTCGTGTGTTTTTCCTTCATCAATTACTCGGAAAGTAAAGTCTAAAAAGGCCTTAATGTTAGGGTGTAAATTGCTTTTTTTGATGGCAACAAACACATTTTTAAACGAATGAACTTCAGCTAAAAAACTTTCAATTACCTGAGTATTTGCTCCGCAGGATTTCATGGCTTCAATGTACATTTCATAATGACTTTGATGGCATCCGTCAATTGTCAGGTCAGTTTCTTCAGCTAAAACTATTTCGTTAATTAAATATCTGGTTTCTGGATTTTCGGTAGCAAACCATGGAGTAGTTGTGCATGTTAATTTAGATTGCAGCGCTTTTAGCAAAGACATGAAGTCCCAAACTGCAAAAACATGGTTCTCTAAAAAAACATGTAAATCCTCTATTGTTTGTACTTTTTTATATAAGGAATGCTGTAACAACGACTCTTTTTGGGACTGAATCGTTTTGTTAATTGCTTCAATATTCATAGTGGTATTTTTTACTGTAAATATAAAAAAGCTTCCTGTTTCCAAGAAGCTTTTGCTATCAATTTTATAAATACTTTAATAGTTGTTTATTACTATTTAAAAGCCGGAATTCCAGTGATATCCATTCCTGTTATTAACAAGTGAATGTCATGCGTTCCTTCATAAGTAATCACAGATTCTAAATTCATCATGTGACGCATGATTGAATATTCTCCAGTAATTCCCATTCCTCCAAGCATTTGTCTGGCTTCACGAGCAATGTGAATGGCCATATCTACATTATTTCTTTTGGCCATAGAAATTTGAGCTGTTGTAGCTTTTCCTTCATTTCTCAAAACGCCTAATCTCCAAGTCAATAATTGTGCTTTGGTGATTTCGGTAATCATTTCGGCTAATTTTTTTTGTTGTAATTGTGTTCCGGCAATCGGTTTGTCAAATTGAATTCTCTCTTTGGCATAACGTAATGCAGTGTCGTAACAGTCCATTGCAGCGCCAATAGCACCCCATGCAATTCCATAACGTGCTGAATCAAGACAACCTAGCGG
>Ga0209320_10001243_pt1 | contig 13218 bp, 10 predicted proteins | sample Rifsed13ft4_FD_184008 | JGI IMG/M metagenome (GOLD analysis project Ga0209320, IMG submission 184008) | Soil microbial communities from Rifle, Colorado, USA - sediment 13ft 4 (version 2) | ecosystem: Environmental > Terrestrial > Deep subsurface > Rock core/Sediment | place: Rifle, Colorado... | reverse complement strand
CCTCGCGGACCCGCCGGGCCGCGTCCGGGAGGAACGGCTGGAGGACGATCCCGAGGAAGCGCAGCGAGTCGGCGAGCGTGACGAGCACGCGATTGAGCGCGCCCAGCCTGTCGGGATCCTTGGCCAGCGCCCATGGCTGGGTGGTGTCGATATAGCGGTTCAGGACCGCGACAAACTCCCAGATCTGGCCGAGCGCCCGGCTGAAGGCGAACTCGTGCATCGCCGACTCGACGATGTGTCGAGTCTCGCCGGCCGCGAGGCGCACGCCCTGAGCGTCGGCGGACACCGCGGCGAGGTGCGGCGCGCTCGCCGGGGCCGCATACGTAGTAACGGAAGAGCCCTTCCCAGGCCTGCTTCTCACGCGCTGGCAGGTCGCGCACGGACCACATCGCGTGCTGCAGCGCCGCCAGCGGCGACCCCAGCCAGGCCGGTGAGCTTCGCCACCAGTAGTTCACCAGCACGTTGAACGGTTCCAGGCTGCGTACATGGTGCCACCACATGCTGGGAATGAAGATCGCATCGCCGGGCCCAAGTACCGCGCTGCGTGCATGCGCCAGCGCCTCGCGGAAACGTGGATGCCGATCGAAGTCGGGGCGCTCGAAGTCCACCACGCTGACCACCTGTCCGCCCGGCGTGGGATCGAGCGGGCCCGGATACAGGTTGTCGACCTGGGCGGGCGGGAACAGCGTGAACTCGCGCTGCCCCACCGCGCAGCAGGCGAGGTTGTCGGGTGTGTCGAAATGGCACGAGGCCGTCACCCGGTTGCCGATCCAGATGCTGGCTGTGGCGTCGATGCCCTGCTTCGCCAGCCCGGCATCGTTGGCCTGCGCGAATGCCGGCAGCAGTGCCCGCGTGATCGGCAGCGAGGCCACGTAATAGGTTGGCGGCCGCGGCGCATGCAACGTCGCGGCGATCTCTTCCAGCACCTGGGCGAGTACACCGCGCCGCACTTCGAAGTTCAGCCGGGTGAAGTCCGCGCTGTAGAACGGGCGACCCGCGATCTCGGCGCCGCCGAACGAGTACTGGATGGGCGCACCCGCATCGACGCTGCACAGGTACGCCATCGCGTCACGCGCGCTACCCAGTCCGGCCTGGACCAGTGGCCAACCGCTGGCGATGCCGCGCAGTACGACCGGCTCACCGGCCTCCACCAGGGCGGCCAATGGCAAGCCAGCAGGATCGATGCCTTCCAGGATCCGTATCGGCAGGCGGGCTTGCACCGGTCAGTTCCTGACCGCCTGCGCGGTGCCGTCCTGGACGCGGAGACGGCGCTGCTTCTCGGCGATCAGGCGGCGCATGTTATGCAGCGACGCAAGCATCAGGTACGCACCTTCCAGGTAACCGGCGCGGTTCAACGCCGCCAGGCGTGAACTGTCCAGCGCCGCCAGTCGCTCGCGGTCGATGCCGTGCAATCCGCTCACGCCCACGCGGTGATGCGGCGCGAGCTGCACATCAAGCGTGACCGGCTGGATGAGGCCACAGTCGTCGAGCATCGTGAACATGCCGGCCGCGAAGGCACTGCCCTCGTGGATGCCGCGCAGCACGCCAGCGATGTGGTCCAGGTAAGGCGTGTTTCCACCCTGCGGCAGGAACACCGGCTCACCGGCGCCGGAGGTGACACGCGGATGGTCCAGGTCGACGTGCATCACCGCGTCCTGGGTGAGCAGGCCGTCCACGTAGTGCTCCTGGAAGCCGATCAGGAACGGCCCTTTTGCGGCCGCGCCGGGCAGGTAGGAGGCATTCCAGCGTCCGTCCTGCAGGTACAGGTTCTCGTGCTGCTCGAAACCCAGCAGGGCCACGGACTGCCACGCCCCGGTCCCGGCCTCCCGGCGCAGGAAGATCGGATACTCGCGCTGCAGTTCGGCGAACTCGCTGGGATAGGCCGGCACCATGCCCACCGCATCGCCGAACTGCGGCCCGAATCCGATGGCGACCTTCAGGTCCCGATGCGCGATGTTGTTGAGCATTTCATAGCGGGCCATCGAGGTATCCAGTCCAGTGCGGGGTGGCTGGCCAGCAGGGTAGCGCAGGCGCGGCAGGTGCGGCGACACCGTCCCGGCACGGCACCGCTGGCGGGCAGCGGTACCGTGCCGGACGCATCGGCAACCAGGCTCAGAACTTGTAACGGACGCCCAGCATGTAGCGCGGGCTCTGGTCTGCCAGCTTGACGATCATCTGCGAGGTGCGCGAGCGCCACCGCACATCCTCGCCGGTCAGGTTGATCGCCTCCAGGCTGAAGGACCAGTGGTCATCCAGCGCGTAGTTGACGCTGAGATCCCACTGCTCGTACGGCTCCACGTAGTACGGATTGCGGCTGGAACCCTGGTTGGCCAGGATCAGGTACTGGTCGCGCCAGTTCCATGCCAGGCGCACCGACCACCCGTACTTCTCGTACATCAGCATGGCGTTGGCAGTGTCGCTCAGGCCGGTGAGCGAGAACTGGTCGATACCCGGATCGCCGCCATTGTTGTAGCCGACATCACCTTTGACCACGGTGTAGTTGGCCAGCACGCCGAAGCCGGTGTCACCGAAGAAGTACTGGCCGCCCAGTTCCCAGCCATGTAGCTTGGACTTGTTCTGGTTGATCGGGCGATTGACGTTGAACTGGTAAAGCGGGTCGTTGGCCTGCCCATACAGATCGTAGGCCGCTTCGGTGGCCAGTACCTGCGCATCGGTGCCGTTGTAGGCGCCCAGGCCAGCTGGATTGTTGCGCAGCAGCGCCAGTGCGGTGAACAGCGAGGTGTCGTTGGCTGAGCAGGCGGCCGCATTGGCCGGCCCGACCTGGGCCACGCAGGCGCCGCTGGTCAGGAAGTCCAACGCCGCCCGCGCATCCGGCCCGGAGGTCGGGTCGGTGAGGCCGTACAGGCTCTCCTGGACGACCGTGTTGCCGATGAAGTTGCTGACCGACTTGTTCCAGTAGGTCAATGACACATAGCTGGCATCGGCGAAGTACCACTCCAGCCCCAGGTCGAGGTTGTCCGATTCCAGCGGCTTCAAGCTCGGGTTCTGCGAATTGCCGCTGGCGCGCGACGAGGGATCGATCAGCACCGAGCCGAACGGCTGCTGGGCACCGGGCCCTGCATACAGGTTGCCGTACGGCGCTCGGGCAATGCTCTTGCCGAACGAAACGCGACCCTTCAGTTCCTCGGTGAGGTCGATGCTGAAATCAAGGTTGGGCAGGATGTAGCTGTACCTGGCCTTCTCGGTGAAGGGCTGCTGCTCATCGGACAGCACGATGCGGAAATCGTTGTTGGCCTGCCACTCGATGGACTCGGGAACGGCAATGACCGAGGTCGACACCACGTCGGTGGTTTCATAGCGCACGCCCAGGCGGGTATTGGTGCGCATGCCGCCCAGCTCCCCGTCCAGCTCCACCTGGAAGTACGCCGCCTTGGTCTTCTCTTCCACGAAGTTGTCGGCTGCGCGTTGCGGATCCACGCCCAGGCCGACGCCGTACTCGCGCGACGCCCATTGCGCGAGCTGCCCGGCATTGCCGCGCCAGGCCGGCCAGCTGTTGGCACTGTAGTCATCGAACAGGCCGACGATGCTGACCGGCTGCAGCAGGTCCATCAGGCCGGCGGCGGTATCCCGGTCCACGTTGGCCACGCCCCAGTCGCCCAGTGTCGAATAGGCCTCGGCGGCCTGGATGCGGTGGGTGGTGGACTTGTTCGTATCCACGCCGAACTGGAAGCGGCCGTGGTCGAAGTTCCATTCGCCGTCGACACGCGCCTGCTTGATCTTGCTGATCTGGGTCTGCGCGTTGACGCGCAGCACCTGGGTGCCGATCTCGCCTTCCTGGAAGCCCGGATTGACCACGCCATTGGTCCCGGCGATCGCATCGGCAGTACTGGGATACCAGACCTGGGTGCCGACCGGCAGGCCATTGTTGAAGTTCAACTCCTGTACCCAGGAGCCACCGCAATGCGGGCCACGGGTGCAGTTGTTGGTGCCGGCAATGCTCATGAAGATGGAGCCGCCGCCGGTCAGTGGGTCATTGGGGCGGCTTTCATTCTTCGAATTGTGCGCATCGAAGCTGAGCTTGAAACGGTCGCTGACATTCCAGACCGCGTTGAAGCCCAGCGAGCCCAGCTTGTACTCCTGCATGCTGCGCTGCTGTTCCAGCCCGAAGTCCTTGGTGCCGGCGATCTCGCGGATGTAGACCGGGGTGGCGACCGCACCGGAGGTGTCGAACTGGACATTGGTGTAGTTGCTGTTCTGCAGCCACATGCCCTGCTCGCCACGATTCTCGGTGATCTCGTTGGTCGAGTAGGTGTAATCCATGGTCAGGGTCAGGCTGTCCGTCGGTGCGAACTGCAGCACGGCCTGGCCATTGACTCGCTCGCGCTCGAATTCGGAGAACGCGTAGCGCAGGTCGTTGGGCCGCGCATAGAGCTGGCCGACGGCCGGGGCGTTCACCACGGTCGGGTTGCCCGGCATCGACCCCGTCCAGGGCTGCACGTTCCAGTAGTTCTCCGTGGCCTGCACCGAGCCGCCCTTGCGCTTCTGCTGGCTCGCGCTGAGGCTGACGCCAAAGGTCTTTTCCGGATTGCTGTAACTGAAGATGCCCGACAGCTCCGGCGTCAGGTCGTTGTCGAACGGCTGGCTCTGGTCGGAGACCAGCTTTGCCCCGGCATTGGCCACGATGCCGGCGTGGTCGAGCGGGCGCGAGGTCAGGATGTTGATCGTCGCGCCGATGCCACCGCTGGGCACCTGTGCCTGGCTGGTCTTGTAGACCTCGATGCCATTGATGGCCTCGGCGGCCAGCTGCGCGAAATTGAAGGCGCGAGTGCCGCCGTCGACACCGCCGATGGCCACCTGCCCGGAGGCACCGAATGCATCGGCGCCGGGCATCTGGCGACCATTGAGCGTGACCATGTTGAACTGCGGACCAAAGCCACGCGCGGTCACCTGCGCGCCCTCGCCGTCACGGCGCTCGATGGAGATGCCGGTGATGCGCTGCAACGACTCGGCAAGATTGGTATCGGGGAACTTGCCGATGTCCTCGGCGCTGATCGCGTCGACCACGCCCGCCGAGTCGCGCTTGATGTCCATGGCCTGGCTCAGGCTGTTGCGTATGCCCGTGACCTGCACTGCATCGAGCTGGGTGGGCTGCGACTGGCTCTGCGGCTGCTGCCCGGTTGCCGTTGCTGCGTCCTGCGCAAACGCAGGATTGATGACCAGGGCGCCACCCACGAAGGTGAACATGGCCCGGGACCGGAACTTCGCCAACGCGCGGCTCATGAACCGGACCTCGGGCCCGGGGTGCCACGGAAACTGCAAGTGCTCATGAAAGTCCCCTCTGACATACGATCGAATGGATGTACCGCCCCCTCCCAGGGGCACGCACGGGCGTGGCCCGCATTCCAAACCGAACAGCACGGCTGCTGGAGCACGCCGCGACTTACACTTGCTTTTCAAGCCTGCCAGGACAAACACGCGGCAAAGAAGGCAGCCCCTGGACCCTGGATCCCCGTCCGACTGGTAGCGCTACCATCGCGTTGCAGCGGAGAGTAATCACCCGGGTTCGCGCTTGTCACCATGCAGCGCAGCAAATCGGCAGCGCGCGTAGCGGCGCTGGAATCACCCCGCTACTGATGACCGGGCTGCTGCTGCATCCGGTCACCGCTCACCCGCCGCAGGAAAGATGCCCGCGCCTGCGGGTCATCCAGAAAGGAACGCACCGTGAACGCTCTCCAGCGCATCGCCGCCGCAGTCGGCTCGCCGTACTCGTTCCGTCCGGCTCCGCCGTTTCCGCGGCCAACGCCGTGATCGTGGACGGAGCAGATGAGCCGCTCACCGTGGCGCTACGCAGGGGCTACCACTCCGGTCCCAGCAGCTTCATCACTTCGGCCTCCAGTTTCTGCGCGGCCTCGTCCTGGGAGGCGACCTTGATGCACAGCCCCGACTGCGCCGGCCCGGGCATCAGCTGGTATCGGTTGATGGTGCCGCCCCCGTCGCCGTCCAGCGCCACGCGCGCCACCACCGTGCGCCCATTGGCGTGGAAGGTCCAGTCCTGGTAATCAAACATGCTTCAGTATCCCGGCGGCCAAGGGGTCATCCCACCTTAGGCGGCACGACAGTGAAGAAGGCTCCAGGAAGTTGTTCAGAGCGCGTGGACATGATGATGGCAGCACCTACTGCAGTGCCCGCGCCAATTGCAGGACATCGGCGAAGAAGGACGCGTAGTCGTCCTGTGGGGCGTGGTGGCTCTCGCGCCGATGGATCAGGCGCACTGCGACGACGCGTTGTTCCGGAACGATCATCAGGTATTGGCCCAGGTAGCCGTTGGCGGCAAAGCCGACGACCGGTCCCCGTGTGATGTCGTAGAGATCGGCGAGCTTCAGGCCGCGCGCGGCGATCTGGCTGGCGTAACGCTGCGGCCCGTCCGCACCCAACCGTTCGGTGAGGAATGCGATCAACTGCCCCCGGCTGTCGAACGTGCGCCCCGCGCTGGCCTGCACGGCGCGGCGCACGTCATCGTCAACGCCGTGCCCGGCCAGCAGGTCATCCAGCCGGGGTTTGAGCTGATAGCGTTCCCACGCTGGTATCCGCCACCACAACAGGCCCACGTCAGGCGAACGGGCACTTTCAGCAGTGATCAATGCCACTGACCGTTCACTCAACAGTCGTTTGCCATCCGGCGCCACGCCTCCATCCAGCAACAGTTGCCCGATGGCGGCAAGATCGGCGGCACGCAGGGACAGGCCCGCCATTCCCAGCGGAGTGCCTGCCTCATCCTTCATCCAGGTGTGGTGGGCAATGCCCAGCGGCTTGAACAGGCGCGCATCCAGGTAGGCATCCAGCGGCTCGCCCGCCAGGCGCTCGACAATGCCGGGCAGCAGGTTGGTGGCCTTGTTGTTGTAGGAAAACACGGCGCCCGGGTCGTCACTCAGCTCGGCTGCCAGTGCCAGTTTGACCAGGTCCGGGGCCCCTTCCAGTTCGGCGCCCGCGTTGGCCACGTTCTGCAGGCCGGAGGTGTGGTCCAGCAGCATGCGCACGGTGATGCGGCTCTTCCTGCCCTGTTTCCATTCCGGATAGATCTGGCTGACCGGTACGTCGATCGAAGCCAGCTTCCCTTCGTCCAGCAGCAACGCAATGCCCAGCGCGACGACGGACTTGGTTGCCGACATCAGGTGCACGGATTCCTGCGCTGGGGCGGGCTTCAGCTCAAGCAGCGTGTCCCGGTCGTGCATCACGAGCACCGCATCGGTATGCGAAGCACGCGCGTTGCGCTCGATCGTGGCGAGGGCGTCGGCACGCGGCGTCGCATGGGTGGGCCCCGCGATGCCGATCACGAGGGCCAGGGCGCAGGACAACCAGCAGGACGTTGGCATTGCGTTCTCTTCCAGTGAGTGTGCCCGCAGTTTGACTACACATGTAGTCAAACTGCAGTGCCTGAAGTCATACCGCGCTTGATTGCCCATCCGCACTGGACGCCGGGTTCGTCACTAACCCGCCCGGCCCCCCAGCAGTCGCCATGCCAGTGCGCACGGTATGATGCGGCGATCCCGGAACCTGCGATGATTGCAGCGGCCGCCCATCCGCTGATCGCGTGCGCCAGGAGCACCTGCGCCGGGGTCGCTGCCGGTGCCGCTGAAGCCCCCACTCCATGCTCGCCCCCCATTCCCCCCTCGTGATCTGGGCAGCGGTCGCCGTTGCCACCATCGGCCTGCTGTTCCGTCCCTTCCGCATCCCCGAGTATGTGTGGGCGCTGGGTGCTGCCGCCCTGTTGCCGCTGCTGGGCGCGGTATCGCTGCAGACCGCATGGGGCGCGGTAGCCGAAGGCCGCGACGTCTACCTGTTCCTGGTCGGCATGATGGTGCTGGCCGAACTGGCGCGGCGCGAAGGCCTGTTCGATTGGCTGGCGTTGTACGCGGTGCGGCATGCGGGCGGATCGGGGCGACGCCTGTTCGACCTGGTGTTCCTGGTCGGCACGCTGGTGACGGTGTTCCTGTCCAACGATGCAACGGCCGTGGTGCTGACACCGGCGGTCTACGCGGCCTGCAAGGCGGCGCGCGCCAATCCCCTGCCCTACCTGTTCGTCTGCGCCTTCATTGCCAATGCGGCCAGCTTCGTGCTGCCCATCTCCAACCCGGCCAACCTGGTGGTGTACGGCCAGCACATGCCGCCACTGCTGCAGTGGCTGGCGCAGTTCGCGCTGCCGTCGGCGGCGGCGATCGGTGCCACCTACCTGGTGCTGCGCTGGGTACACCGGCGCGAAATCGCGCAGCCGCTGGTCGCCGCACCGGAACATCGCCCGCTGAGCGAGGGTGGCCGACTGAGTGCGTTGGGCGTGCTGTTCACCGGCAGCGTACTGCTGGTGACGTCCGCGCTGAACGGACCGCTGGGCCTGGCCACGTTCTGCGCCGGCGCGCTGAGCGTGGCGGTCGTGGTGATACGCCAGCGCCATAGCCCGCTGCCGCTGCTGCGGCATGTCGCCTGGGGCGTGCTGCCGCTGGTGGCCGGTCTGTTCGTGCTGGTGGAGGCGGTGGCGCAGACCGGCGTCATCCAGACTGCGGCAAGCGCGCTGCAGGCCATGGCGCAGGCTTCTCCCCACCAGGCCAGCTGGCTGGCCGGTGGCGCCGCTGCACTGCTGAGCAACGTAGCCAACAATCTGCCGGTCGGCCTGGCCGCCGGTTCGCTGGGCCAGATGGCTGAACTGCCCGCACAGACCCGTGCCGCACTGCTGATCGGCGTGGACCTGGGCCCGAACCTGTCGGTGACCGGCTCACTGGCCACGATGCTGTGGCTGGTGGCGCTGCGCCGCGAGGGCGAGCATGTCAGCGCGCTCGACTTCCTGCGCGTCGGCGCGCTGGTGATGCCGCCTGCACTCATCGCTGCGTTGTTGCTGCTGTGACCAGAATGCAGGCGGCGGCCCGGCCCTAGAAGACCAGCTGCAGACGGGTATTGAAGGTGGTGCCTTCATCCCTGCCCGCAGCACTGCCGCTGCGGTGGCGGGTCTGCCAACGCACGGCTTCGAACATCACCCGGCTGAAATCGTTGAGGTACCAGTTCGCGCCCAGTGTCCACGCGTGACCGGTACCACCACTGGGCAGTTCGGCATAGTCCACGTCCTCATAGCGGCCCTTCAGCTCCCACGCACCGCTGCCGCCGCGCGTCACCGGATCGGCCACCTTCACCTTGCCCCACGTGCCGGCCTTGCCCGAGTAGGACGGCAGCGCGCCCGCCAGGAACCAGCCGGCCGAGATCGCCCACGCTTCGTGGTCGCGATCATAGCGCCCGCTGGCATCGGCCCCGCGCAGGCTTCGCGTACCCCACTCGCCGGTTGCCCACGCCGGGCCGAAGAAGCCGGCCAGTTCCGCGCCGTAGGCGGTGCTGCGCTCGGCGCCCACCAGCGTGCCCGGTGTGATCCTGACCAGATCGTTGAAATGCCCCGCGATGGCCGAACTGCGCACCACGCCGCTGGCCCCGGCGGGAATCTTCTCGTGGAAGGCCCATGCGCCCAGATGCACCGTGGCGTCGGCGGTGTCCAGCGGATTCCAGTGGACGCGGGTGGCCCAGGTCTGGCTGTCGTTGTCGGTGCCGGCGTTGTTGAGGTCGTTGCCGGCCACCGACAGGCTGGCATGCCAGCCCCTTCCATACACCCGCTCGGTGAGCCCGATACCAAACAGGCCGCGCTGCGGCAGCAGCAGCGTGCCGACCACGTTGCGCTCCTGGAACGGCGTGTTGGAGGTGCTGCTTGAGCCATCGATACCGCGATCGTTCAAGCGGTTGCCGATCGTGAGATCGGCCGGCAGGCCGAACAGCGTGTGGTCCAGCGTGGCGTAGACCGACTTCCACGCCACCGCGTTGTCGGCGAAGTCGCCCTCCACGACCCAGCCCAGGGTGCCGTAGCGCCCCTCGGCCCCCAGGCGCACCGAACGGATCTCGGTACCCGAAACGTTGCGGTCGGCGACCGCCGAACCGTCGGTGCTCGAGGCATCGACGAACAGGCGGCCACGGGGGCGGAACACCGTCGTGCCGTCGGCACTGCTGAACTCCGGTGCACCCTTGGCCCAGGAGACCTTCGGCAGCCTGGACTGGCTGGTTTCCAGTGCGGCCACCCGCGTTTCCAGCGCAGGCGCGGGCGGCGTTGACGGTGCCCTCGCACTGCCCTGCCCGCCCTCGACGGCGCGGAGGCGTGCTTCCAGTTGCTGGATCTGCAGTGCCTGCTGCTGCACCAGGCGTGACAGCTCGGCCTGGCTCAGCGGCGCGGGCAGCGAGGACGTGGACTGTGCGTCGGCATGGCCACTGGCCAACAGCAGGCCGAGCGCGACCGACAGCGCTGCCAGCGGCAGCACGTTGGAATGGTTCATGGGCTCTCTCCGGCCAGCCGGCCCCCTGGCCTGGCGCTGGCCCGTTGCGGTGGTGCGGGGGAAGATCGGGGAAGGAAGCGCGCGCCGCCGGATCGGCCCGGCGGCGCGGCAGGCGGGCTCAGCCCGTCCGGGTCAGCTGGTGGCCTGTGCCTGGGCGTTGGGACGCCAGGTGATCAGCTTGTTCTCGACCACGTCCAGCAGCGCGTCGATGACCAGCACGAAGGCGGCCAGGATGATGATGCCGGCGAACACGCCCACAGCGTTGAAGTTGCCTTCTGCCTGCGCGATCAGGTAGCCCAGGCCCGCCGAGGCGCCGAGGTATTCGCCGATGATCGCACCGACCACGGCAAAGCCGACCGAAGTACGCAGCGAAGACAGGATCCAGCTCGCCGCTGCGGGGAAGTAGACATGGCGCAGCAGGTCACTGCGGCTCGCCCCCAGGATGCGGGCATTGGCCAGCACCACCGGATTCACCTCGCGCACGCCCTGCATGGCATTGAAGAACGTGGTGAAGAACACCAGCGTGACCGCCAGCGCCACCTTCGACCACAGCCCCAGGCCCAGCCACAGCACGAAAATCGGCGCCAGCACCACGCGCGGAATCGCGTTGAAGCCCTTGATGAAGGGATCGAGGATGCGTGCCGAGCGGCGGCTCAGGCCGAGCCAGACGCCGCCGGCCACACCCAGGCCGGTGCCGATGATGTAGCCCAGCGCGGTTTCGGTCAGCGTGATGTAGACATGCTGATAGAACGACGTATCGGACAGCCAGGTCCAGGCCTGCTGCACGATGGCGGTTGGCGATGGGAAGAAGAACGGATCGATCACGCCCAGCGCGATGCCGCCTTCCCAGCCACCGAACACGGCGACCACCAGCGCGAGCTGGATGAACTTGTCAGTCTTGGCGTGCATAGCTCTTCTCCACTTCGCCGCGCAGGCAGGCCCAGATGTCGCGGTACAGGTCGGTGAAACGGTCATCCAGCTTGATTTCGGCCACGTTCCTCGGCCGTTCCAGATCCACATCGAAACTGCGCACCACGCGGCTGGCCGGGCCGGAGGACAGCACCACCACGCGGTCGCCCAGGGCGATCGCTTCTTCCAGATCGTGGGTGATCAGGATCACCGAGCGCCGGTCTTCCTGCCACAACCTCAGCAGCTCGTTCTGCATGAGGTGGCGGGTATGGATGTCCAGCGCCGAGAACGGCTCATCCATCAGGATCACCTTCGGCTCGACGATCAACGCCTGGGCCATCTGCACGCGCTTGCGCTGGCCACCGGACAGCTGGTGCGGGTAGCGATGCTCGAAGCCGGCCAGGCCGACCTTGGCCAGCCACGCGTTGGCCTTGGCCTTGCGTTCGGCCTCGGGCACACCACGGAAGCGCAGGCCGAGTTCAACATTCTGGTACGCGGTCTTCCACGGCAGCAGCGCGTCCTGCTGGAACAGGTAGCCGACCGACTCCTGCACGCCGCTGACGGCACGGCCATCGATGCTGACCTGGCCCGACGACGGCTTCAGCAGGCCCGCCACGGAATTGAGGATGGTGCTCTTGCCGCAGCCGGTGGGTCCGACGATGGCAAGGAACTCGCCGTCACCCACCTGGATGTCGACATCGCGTACGGCGGTGAATTCGCCGAAGGACATGGTCACCTTGTTGATGGCGACCATGGTCTGTGCAGGCTCCAGCTGCGGCGCGCCATTGAACTGGCGCACAGTGGCATTGAGGGCCATGGTTTACCTCCGCTTACGGTTGGGCAGCCGGCGCCGCAGCGTTGGCACGCTCGACGAAGGCATTGGTATAGGTCCGGGACAGATCGATATCGGCCTTGGCGACATCCGTGTTGAACTCACGCAGCACCTTCAGCGGTGTTTCCAGATCGGCAGGCGTGAAGTGACCGTCCCGGGTGAAGATCGCGCGCGCGTTCTCCACCGCGCGGGCATAGGTGGCGCGGTCACCGGAGACGTAGCTGTCCGGCAGCGCGGCCACGATGTCTTCAGCACTGTTGTCGGCGATGAACTTCAAGGCCATCTGCTCGGCGCGGGCGATCTTCTCGGCCGCTTCGGGACGCGTGTCCAGGAAGCTCTGGTTGGCGTACATCACCGAGGTCGGGTACAGGCCGCCATAGACCTGGCGGGCGCCGTCGTCGCTGCGCGCGTCGAGGATGATCCTGCCGACGTTGCGCTCGGTGATCAGGGTGGCGGCAGGATCATAGTTGACGAGCAGGTCGATCTTGCCCTGCTCGAGCGCGGCCACCGCTGCGGCGCCCGAGCCGACGCCGATCAACGAGATGCTGTCGGCCGGAATATCGTGCTGGGCGAGGAAGTGACGGACGAAGAAGTCGGACGAGGAGCCCGGCGCGGTGATCCCGACCTTCTGGCCCTTGATGGTCTCCGGGCGCGCCGGATCGAAGGTGGCATCCTCGCGGCCGGCCATCACCAGGCCGGAGTTGCGCGAGAGCAGTACGAAGGCCACCACGTCCTTGCCCTTGGCCTGCATCTGGATGGTGTGGTCGTAGAAGCCGACGGCCACGTCGGTGGAATTGGCCACCAGCGCCTGCAATACCTTGGAGCCGCCCTGGGCAAAGTTCTCGGTCTTCACCTGCAGGCCGACGTCCTTGAAGTACCCCTTGGCGTCGGCGATGAAGAACGGCAGGTTGTTGAGGTTGTAGGAGCCGACGCTGATGCGTACCGGGGCATTGTCGCCACCGCCGGCGGATGCGCCTTCGCTGCGCCCGCTGTTGCTGCATCCGGCCGCGGCCAGACCGGCCGCGCACAGCGCGGCCAAGAAGAACTGCTTGTACATCATCCCTCCCAGGAGTGAAGCATCTACGTTGTAATGGCGGGCATGCGCGTCTACGCAGGCCCGTCCGGGTTCAGATCATGCCGCTGACGTCCATTGGCGGGCTT
>Ga0209320_10001239_pt1 | contig 13254 bp, 27 predicted proteins | sample Rifsed13ft4_FD_184008 | JGI IMG/M metagenome (GOLD analysis project Ga0209320, IMG submission 184008) | Soil microbial communities from Rifle, Colorado, USA - sediment 13ft 4 (version 2) | ecosystem: Environmental > Terrestrial > Deep subsurface > Rock core/Sediment | place: Rifle, Colorado... | reverse complement strand
CCCCGGCAGTCACCACACGTACATACAAACGTACATACGAACATACGAAGGAATACGTACATAAATTGCATGTATGTCTGTTCTTTGATATGCTCGTACGTGGATCAATACGGGAGTGAAAATATCATGCAATCTACTGAACGCATTTGCGCGGTGTGTAATGCACCAATTCCTTTTTATTCTTCACGGTATGTGTGTGAGGACATGTGGGCGTGTCTAGCTCGTTTAGATGCGCGACTCTTATGTGAAACAAAGCGGTTGCGATGGGCGAAATTCATTGCAATAAACGCTACTGTGGCCGTCGTGCTGATTCTCGCATTTTGCACAGGCTGCACGTTGCAACCTTACGCGCACGTCTCCGCAGAATATCCGCTCAATGATGGCGTGCATCGTTACGTCGAAGGCGAGCGCATAGATTCGCCTGTGCTCGGTGTTGTAGAGTTTGGCGCGCTGTTTAATCTGTCGGAATCTGTTGCTGCTGATTGCGCGTTTGGGCATCGTTCCATGCTTTCTACAAAGGAGGATCGTGGCGAAGAATACGCTAAGTGCGGCGCGGTGTATTTTTTCGGTCGATAGGAGGAAAGGAGGATGATTACAATCTATCAAACAGGGGAGCGTTTTCGTGTTGTCTCTGGGCCGCATCTTTCGCTTGAGCGGTTCGAGCGGGTTGCTTTCTATTACAGCACGGAAGATGCCTTGAATGCAGAGAAGCATGATGGCATCCGCGAGGCATTGCGTGACATTCAATGTGATGAGATCACAGCGCGGCGACGCGCAGAGGCATTGCGACATGAGTGAACAAACTTCACCCTTTAAGCGGGTGTATTTCGATATCACGCATGAACAGCACGAGGCAATGGTTCAGCAAGCGCGGGCTGCTGGACTTACGCAGCGGGCATATCTTGCGAAATTGATTGAGGATGCGACAAGCAAAGGAGGTAAGAAACTAAAAAAGTAAACCGCATTTGGAAGTATACCCGCGCGAATTGTTCTAAAGAATTTTGTGAATCGTGCGACTGCTTTCCAGATGCCTGTCGATACCCAAAACTCATTTAGAGAGGAACATTCAAATGGCTAAGGTTACATTACCGAAAGGCTATCAGACCATCAGCGGCTTCGCGAATTCGTGGAAGCCTGACAAGAAAGGCGCGTCATTGCAAGGCGTGCTCGTTGCCATCAAAAAGGTGACTGTCGAGCGCAAGCGTGGAAAGAAAACCGTTAAGGAGGATGTGAACAAGTACACGTTCCGCACTCTGACAGGCGACGTGGACGTTTGGGAATCTGCCGGTCTGCGATCGCTGCAGCAAGTGAAAAAGGGGCAGTCCGTTTTCATTCAGTTCATTGGAAAGCGGATCATTACCAAGGGGCAAAACCCGATGCGGGAGTTCCTTGTCGCGGTGAAGTAGTGTAGACTTCTTACACTCCCTGTGGCGGACTCATCCCCCGCCGACCTGTGATTCCCCGGCGCCTATGGCCGGGGAATTTTTTTGCGCGTACACTCTGTTGGCTGATCCAACGGAGGAACGTTATGGATACGAACGAACATACAGACATACAATCGGTCGCGGATGATATTCTCGATACAATGCCAACGCCACAGCCTGCGGCCATGGAACAATTTCGCGCGGAAAATGCCGCAAGTGATGGCGCGGCTAGCGTGCCGGATTCTGCTGATGTGGACGCTGCTGGCGTCAAATGGAATCCTGAAATACACGCAACGGGTGCTGATGGGAAGGGGGTCAAAACTGCAAAAGGACAATGGCGCCAGCGGCGCGGGATGGGCGGGCGTTCTAGCGTGGTTGGCCGAAGTAAAGCGGCTGACGTTCCTCTCGCGTCAGAAAATCAAGCCGCTCGTGCTGCTGGTGTCGCCTGTGCTCATTCTCTTTTCATGTTCGGCCGTATGCTTGGCGGCGAAGAGTGGGCGCCACGAAAGATCGAGGAAAAAGGGACTATTCTGTTAGATGAAGCAAAAGTGATGGAGCAGGCATGGGGTGATTATTTCGTCGCTACAGGCAAAACAGATTTTCCGCCCGGTCTTGCGCTCACTATTGCGTGTAGCTCATACATTCTGCCGCGCTTTACGATGCCGATGACGAAATCGCGCATTCAAAAGGCAAAAGAATGGATCGCACACAAATACGTATCATGGAAGATGCGCAAGGATAACCGCGCCCCTTCAACTTCTGAAATCGGAGAACGCAATGCACGGCGGGAAATTGAAGCTAACCGAGGACGAAGTTAAGCTGATTGTCGCGGCTCTTGTGATGATGGAACGATTGATACGCGATGATTCAAACGTGAATCCTCTTGAAAAGAAAAAGGTGTACGATACGGCGGCAGATATCCGTCGTAAGTTTCACAATGCATATTTCGCTGATCCGCGCGGTGTGATCGTGGACCCCGATGGATTTGTGTGTCATTAAATGGCACATAGTCTTATCCTTGGAATGTCAGAAAGCGGGAAAACTACTCTCGCCCGCAATCTTGCTGCGTATTACAAAAAGCAGGGAATGGGCGTGATTGTGCTCGACCCGATGCGTGACCCGGAATGGGTATGTGATTTTATCACGGCGGATCAAGATGAATTTCTACAAGTGTTTTGGAGTTCGCAGAGTTGCATGGTATTCCTTGACGAAGGCGCGGAATCTGTTGGGCGTTACGATAAAGCAATGCGAAAGACTGCAACACAAGGACGCCATTGGGGTCATTGTTGTCATTTTATCACGCAACATGGCACGGATTTAGCGCCTGTAGTTCGTGGTCAATGTCGGCATTTGTTTCTGTTTCAATCGTCACGGCAACAGGGAGAAGTATTAGCAAAGGAATACAATCAGCCGGAACTGCTTACATGTACGGATTTGAAGCAAGGCGAGTACCTGCATTTTTCACGCTTCGGAGTTCTGAAGCGGTGCAGGGTAATTCTCAAGAGAGGAAACGCAAATGATTCTGCCTCTAGTGATAGTGGGAGCGGTAATAACAACGTTCGGGTTACTGGCGGATGCGCCCGAGAAAAAATCCCGCACGAAAACGACGGAGACCCCGCCGACGGCTCCACCGAAAAAGGATGATTCGCCGCCTGCAGCGTAGTAAACTTCCGCTTGCATCCTTCGGGAACGGGGTGACGGGCCTGTCGGCTCGTCGCCCTTTTTGTTGGAACATACCTACATAGGAGCGAACATACATGAAGCAGAACGTAATCCAGTTTCTCGTGACGGTTGCGGCCGTGGTCGTGGGTCTGGTCGTGGCGCCGCGCGTCATGGGTCTGTTGCAGCCGCGAACCTGATCGCGACAGGAGTCAAAATAATGCGGCCGTATCTTCTGTCTTTTCTTCTCACCTTTAGTGCGGTTGTGGCCGCCAATCTCGCATCGGAGTATCTCATCAATCACGTTCGCGCTGTTCGCCGCGTAGTCGGCTGATTCACGCGATAAGGAGTCAACTACATGGCGAAAATCTTGCTCGAAGCCTTCCGCAATGTGTCTGCGGCTGGCGTCGCTTCTCTGCAAACGACACGGCTCTTCCCCAACACTCTCGAATACATCGCCGTACAGCTTGGCGGCGGACCTGCTCCGACCAAGGCGCAGTTGACGCGCATTCAAGTGAAACTCGGGCAGTCAACGAAGCCAATCTGGGATATCACCGGCGCGCAACTTCTCTCGATCAATCTGTACGAAGGACGGCCGAATACGGCGACGGTTCTCGTGTTGCCGTGGGCGAATCCACGCGCGCGTACCGTCGAGTCGCAAATGCTCGGTGCGCTCGACATGGGCGCAATCGGCGTGCGTGAACTGCTGCTCGAAATCACGATTGCTGGTGGCGTTGCGCCAACCCTTACAGCATGGGCGGAAGTTTCTCCGCCGAAACTGTTCGGAGAAGGAGCGGCGGAAAATCAGCTTTTCCGTGCGATCCTTTCGACGCCCCTCACGTTCACAGCGGCCCTCGCGAGATTCCCGCAGACCATTGCGACCGCTGCCGCAGGCGGGGCACTGTTGCGTCGGCTGCATTTCTTCGCGGTCGAAGTTACATCTTATGAACTGCGACGCGATGGCGTGCCGTATCACGAAGATGTGCCTATCGCCGTGAACAATGCGATTCTCGACGAACTGGGCCATGATCCACAGGCGAACATTTACACATTCGATGCCATCGAGGACGACAACGAATCGAAGGCATTGGCACAGGTTCGCGCGGATCAAGGCGGTCTGTCACTGATCCCGCAGCAGCATCTCGTGACTACGAGCGGTGCGGCAACCGTGCCGACCATCGCGGACGTATTCGCCAACATCAACGGGCTGTAAGCGGCTCCATGCACGTTGCCACGGATGGCGACGTGCAACCCTTTGCAGGGTGCAACCCACAGGAGAAATTCATGATTCAGGAAAATGATGCCCTTGGGGGTGCTGGCTCACTCCTTGGCGATCTGCGAACCATTGCAGTCAACGGCATTTCGCGGGTTGTGGACGGCAAGCTATCGAAGAAATATCCGCTGACTGCCTTTAACGAAAATGTTGCAGTCAATACGGCGGGTGAAGCGAAGCCTGCCGGAGCACCCGCAAAGGATGCATCAGCAGCGGGCGCTGCGCTCGATGCACTGAAGAATCCTGTCGTTATTGCCGTGCTCGTTTCTGTCGCCGCAAGCGTGCTACTCTTTTTCGTTCTGAGACGCTAGGAGAAATCCTATGGCATTTCTGGGTCTCGCTGGTGGCGGTGGCGGCATCTCTGCATCTTCTGGTGCGGATACCGGTGGATCAAAAGCGGGCGATATCGGCGCCACGTCGCTGCATTTCGAGGGGATCAATACCGGTACACGCGGCGCGATGCCTGCATGGGTTGTGCCAGTGACTCTCGCTTTCGTTGGCGTTCTAGTCATTGTCTGGGCGATGCGCCGCCGCTAGAGCGGGGCACCCGTGATTTTCACACCGGAAAACTGGTGTAAGGACGCAGCCGATGGTCTCGAAGCAACCTTTCAGGATTACAGCGCCGATCAAGTTTGCGCTGCCGTCACGCGTGGATCGTGGAATCTCTGGCGCTGTTGGAATTCCGAGAGGGGAACCGGGGTCGCCTTACGGCTCATTCCCTGTGGCTGGCTCGTCACCGAAAATCAAGCGCCGGTCGCTTTCCTATGGTCGTATCAAGGGCGGGATTCGTGCGAAATGATTTCTTCTTATATGGAAATCGCCAAGTTACAGGGTTGCAATCTTTTGCGCTTCAATACGAAGCATAAAGGATTGCATCGGTTGTTCAAGCGTTTCGAGCCTATGCTGATCTGCGAATTGGGCGGCGTGAAAACATACGAGATAAGGGTGCACTGATGTCATTTTCAAAAGGCGGCAAGTCCACTAGCAGCACGTCAAGCTCCGTCAGCACGGTTTCGCGGAATCTGAACATTCAGGATACCGAAGGGCTGGCGATCGGTGAAGCGGGCGGCGATGTCACGATCATTCAAACGGACATGAATGCTTTCGATGATGCCTCGGAACTTGCGCGCCGTTCTCTCGACGTGAGTGAATCTCTCGCGCGAGAATCTTTCGCGGTGATTCAACGCTCCACCGAGGAAGCCTTTGATTTCGGCGGATCGGCTTTTGAAGTGAGTTCCGACGCGCTGAAAGAAGTCGCACAAGCGGGGCGTGAATCTCAAGAATTCGCTGGCAGCGCGCTCCGCGAAGTTTCACAAATTTCGGGCGATGCGCTCTCACAGGTCCGCGCGGGATTCGAGGCAGCGGGTGATTTTGTCGCGAACCTTTTCGGACGGTCACTCGATTTCGTGCGCGGCACAACGGAAAGGCAGCAGGAGTCGCTTGGCGAAACGGTTTCAGCTTTGAACGTGATCGCGCGCGAGCAATCGAAATCAACCGATGAACGCGTCGCGGAAGTCGCGGCGGGTGCACAAAAAAATATTGTCATCATCGTCGGTGTGATCGCGGCGGGTGCGCTCGGTTATGCCATCTTTTCAAGGCGCTAACGCGCAGTAAGGTCCGTCATGTCACAGGTTACGCGTTTCGTCGAAGTCATCCCCGCATCGGGTCGCATCGACCGGCCGCGCGGAAACTTTTTTCTGCTGCTCGCATCAACTGTTACACTGAACGTGCTGATGGAACGCGACGGCACCAGCGAACAGTTTAATTCTGTCACTGGCGGCATTCGCGTGCGCCGCGTGAAGCCGTGGAACGCCATGACGATTTTTGGCGCGGCTGGCGGAACTGTGGAGTTTTTCTTCGGCGCCGACGAAGTGGCCGAAGATGAAGTGAACGTGTTTCTGCAGGTCGCGACGATTTCTGGCGTGGCGCTGTTCGCCGAGAGTCCAAGCGCGACGGTCGCGACTCCGGATGATAATGCACTCGCCGCCGCGACAACGGAATCCATCGCGGCGAATCTGCTGCGTCGTAGAATCACAATCGGCTGCCTGAGTACAAACCCGGTCGGTTTTCGCGTGCAGGCAGCAGGTGCAAACGATTTGAGCGGCATTGAAGTGCAACCGGGTACTTTCGTGGAACTCAAGACCACGGCCGCGCTCGATATTCGCAACAATGATGGCGCGAATGCAACGTCATACTATGTTTTTGAGGAAAGCTAACATGCGGAAGCTGATCTGGTTCATGGGCGGATTTGCCGCCGTCGCATTGCTCACGTTGCTGATGGGGCCAACAGGCGGATATCCATCGCGGCCGCGATTCTTTTCCGCTGGTTTCGGCACAATCGCTCCAACATCAGGGAATGAAAAACTCCGGCTTGCCGCCGAGGATGCGTACATTTCGTTTTACGATTCAACGGGCGCGACGCGGCAGTCATATATTCAGGATAACAACGATGCGGGGATCGGTCTCACGCTCGAAAGCGAATTTGTCGATCGGATCAACCTGCGCACTACGGGGACAGAAAAACTTGCTATCAATAGCAATACGTTAACGTCTTTTACAGACTTGACTGTACTGCAAAATGTCGTTCCGATTTTTCGGTATGATGAATCAGACGGCGCAGCCGATGAAAGACTGTGGGAATGGAATTATTCCGCCGGTCGCCTATCGTTGTTAACACGCACCGATGCAGGCGCATTCGTCGAAGAGGCAATTACACTTGAGCGCACAGCCGGTGTTGTTGATAGCATTTCATTAAATGCAAATGCACTCGTATCCGATAACCAGCGAATCATGCTCGGTGAGCGCGCCTACAGCGCATCCGTAACATCGCGTACCAATGATGCCACCAATACATGCGATGCGAACCTGACGATTCTGCTAGCAAATACAACACGCGCTTATGCATTCACGGCGCTGCTGATCTTCGACGGTAATGGTATTACAGCAAATGGGTGGAGCATTTTGCCGGGTGCAAGTCAGGGCACAGTAACTGTACTTTGGCACGCACGAGCGGACACCAATACCACGGCTGCAAACGCAGCGCCCACAGGAAATCAGGGTGCAAGCGGGGGCGACATGGATGCTGTGTTTAATGCTGCAGGCGCCGCGACTTATGTGACGGTTGACGGCACAGTTCAAGCAACTGCGGGCGGCACAGCGCCGGGAGTTTGCATTGCATGGGGTCAGACTGCATCGAATGCAACTGCAACTGATCTCAACATCGGCTCGTATCTGGTGCTCACTTCATTGCAATGAGGATATGAAGTGTGTCCAAAAATTCGCGACTGCTGCTTGCGTTCGGACTGGTGGGGTCTATTGCGCTGCTTTATTGGTTCCGAAAGACACGCGAGACTGGAACGCCGACTGACGTTCTTGAAACGATAGAAGTAAGCGCGCGTCGAATCGCGGATATTCCACTCACAGCACCTAAAGAGCCACCGAATTTTTTTGAAGAACTCGCCATGACCGCACGAAAAATTGCCAGTCAAGTCATTGAACCACAATCGACCAGCGGCGTGCGCGGCCTGCGGAACAACAACCCCGGCAACATTCGCAAGAGCACGGACAAGTGGCAGGGTCTTGCACTGGTGCAGGATGATCCAGCGTTTTTCATTTTCACTGAGCCGAAGTACGGAATCCGCGCCATCGGAAAAATTCTCTCGAACTATGAGCGGAAGTATTCTCTTCGCACAGTGCGCGACTTGATTTCACGATGGGCGCCGCCTGTCGAGAACTTGACGGAAAGCTATGTCAACGCGGTCGCGCGCGCGGTCGGAGTCGCGCCCGATGCAACAATTGACGTGCGTGCAAATCTGCCCGCACTCGCTTCGGCCATCATTCGCCATGAAAATGGCTCGAATCCTTTCACAGCGGAACAAATCCGTGAGTGGGTCTACTTGCCATGAAAGCCGCAAAAGTTTTCGACTCTCCACCGATCCAACTTGCAATCGCGGCTGTGATCGTACTCGGTGTTGTTTACTTCCTGATTCGCAAAACCGTGAGTGATGCAGGTTCCGCAATTGCGAACATCAACAAGGGCACACCCTACGAAGGAAGCGGACCTATCGGCACACTCGGCAACATCGCCAACACGGTCAGCGGCGGGAGCTTGACACGTCTCGGTGAAAAGGTTGCATCATTTTTTGTGCCGTCACCGAATGACAAAGTTTTCGCAACAGATTACATTGTCACGTTTCCCAATGGAGCGCGACATGCGATTTCGAGCACGCTTGTCAATGCAAATGGCTTCTTTACATACTCGGGAGTAAGATATCGTCTTGCTCTCGACTCAAACGGAAAGAAAATCGCGGTGCAATCATGAAAATCTCGCGCGCTCTACTTGCGGCTAGTCTCGTATTCGCGGTCACTGCCCTATGGGTACGGATGGAACTTCGACGGGAAGCTACCGTGAAAACAAAAGGCATTGACACCGACGCGCGACTCGGAGCCAGTCCTGTGCAACCTTCAAAAGCTGCAGCAGTCCAAAAGGGTGTGCTGCAAATCCTGCTCGAAGGCGGCGGCAGACTCTTTACAAGCGTGAAATCCTCGACCATTCAGGACACGCGCCCGTTACAGCGATTCAATAATCCGGCATCGGCAGTTGCCGCATCGACCGCACCGATTCGCACGGACTACACGCCCACCAGTTACGCGAAGCTCAACTAGGAGATGACAATGCCACGTAGACGCGTTTCCACGAATACAAAAACCACTACCACGGGCGGCGCTGCCGGCGTGGTGCTCGCTTATGCGGCCGGTCTCGCGTCGCAGAAATGGGCGATCCCGCTTGAAGTTACTTCCGTCATCGCAGGAGGCGCCTTTTCATTCATTGCGCGTTGGGCGGGAAAACTGATCCCCGATGCATGAAACGATGCAACAGCGGGTCGCAGTTCTGGAAACAGAAATGAAACATTTGCGGGAAGATTTTTCCACGATCCCCGCGAATCTGGAAAAGGTGGACGCACGCTTGCGCGTCGTCGAGCGTTCGGTATGGGCTGGAATCGGCGCGCTAGGACTTTTGCAATTTCTTCTCACATTCTGGAAAGGGTGAACAACATGGGCCGTCCATCAATCATGCGTTCGATCAAGCGCAATCGGCTGCGAGAAATCGGCGCTGATTGCTCCGAGGCTGGACAGGATTTTCTGCCATCCTCGGCACTCCATGCGATCGCGGACGAAGCTCCGCGTAAGCCTGTGCGCGAAAAATCCAAAGTGGCAAAGTCTCGCACAAGATCGCACCGCTAACGCAAGGGGATTTCCCCAACCTTCAGCGTATACTCACGCCGCTCAAATTTGTTCGGCGTGAGTTTTCTTTTGATCGACTCGCGCAGCCTGTGCGGTCGATTCACTTCATACTTGCGCCGACCCGTGGCAATCAGTCTTTCCAAGTCATGCACGGACCCTTGAAACCCATGCAATGCATACTTTGAAATTCTTTTGCCCTTGAAAGCCCGCGATTGTGTTTCGCCGTCGGGTGAATAAAGGATATAACATTTATTTCTCACTAAGAGGAGGTCGCCTTTAGCCTCGACAGATAGAGACCCCAAGCCTTTCCTTGCGCTCGGTAGTCGTTTCGCTTGTGTGAATATACCGTCAGTCGCAGTGTGTAGCGCCTTATAGTCATGCTCATAGCAATGTATCCCTGCTCGCGTATGAGCAGTGATCGCGGACGCAATGAATGGATGAAACATACCACCCGCGATAAGTTCTGCCGCAGTTGTAATAGTACCTGAGTCGATATCGACATAAGTGACCCTCGATGATTTGCGAGTTTGAATGAACTTCCCGTAAACGGAATTTAAAATCGTTTTGTACATGTAGCGCATCACAGGATCTTTTTCAGATTCCTTGCGCCGATAGAAATCCTCGACGAATGCACGAAATGCAGGAGCCTGATGATCCTTTTCAGCATCGTAAAACCATCCATCAATTTTCGTTGCAGCAAGTTCTCCGCTTCTCAAGGCTTCGTTGACTTCATAGCCTTGTATGCATAGTGAATCAATCGCGCCCGAAAGCGGCTTAAATGAGTGGGAAAAAACGCTCGGCCATGTACATGGCGCCACCTTGCCAGTGACTCGGTAGATTCCGAAATCTGGAACGCTGCGCGCCAACTTAGAACGCAAACGCCGGTATAATCTTTCATTTGAAAAGGCTGGAAGCGCAGCCATAGCATGAGGATAAGCCGACGATATATCGAGTGCTGTGACATTTGAATACCACCCCGGACTACAAGCCAGATTGTTTTTCCCGCCGTGATACGAAAGCAGCGCCGCCTCGATCACTTCACGCGAAGGCTGCGGGATGCAGTACGTAAGGAACCGATGCCGGAAGATCCGCGCGGCCATATCCGCCACGCTCAGGCACTGCTGCAAATCGAATTCAACGTGAATCTTTTCGATTGCAAGCCCAATGTGAAAAGCGACTTCAGCATCACGCATCGCATACTCACAAAAACGTGTATCACGCGCCGTGAATTTTTTCGTACCCAAACCGTCAGGCCGTTTAAGTTTCGGCAGATCAGGACAGAAAAGATCAGCCGCCTTCGCGAGACTACCGCGAAAAAATGAAAACGAGTTAATTAGATAAATCGTTTTGTTATGTCCATTTGAAATCCGGCAAAATGTCGGCGTACCATATACTCCGCTGATATTCCATCCGCCGACGGAAAATGCAAATTCTCCGCTCGTTTCAACAAGTTTAGGATGATGCCCCCATAGGAATTCGATCAAATCGAAATCGAGATTGTGGACATACACGACATGCTGTACATGGGGTCTACGCTTACCGCACCAAGCAAGAAAAGTCCGCGCCGCGTTCTTCTCATCCACAAACAAAATTTGATCGCACGCGCAATGCTCGGAATAAAACTGAAAAGAAAGCGGCTTACCTTCTAATGTTTCGCTGTCGCCGCCGTAAATGAACTTGTCCATTCTTGCGCCCCTGTCGTTTGGCTTTATGCCGTTTGCGAGCCATCTTGGGATTTCTAGAGATGTACTTATCACGGCCGACCCATCCTAAAATTTTCTGCACCGACCATTGCTTCTCTGTTCGCAAGCCTATGCCAGCGAGAACGCCGGTAACATAAATTTTCTCGAAATGTTTGACGAACCACGCCGCCCATTCATGACGGGTCTTGCCTTTTTCTTTTTTGAAAACTGCTTCGTGTATCTGGTGCGTATTCTCTGACGACACCAGCAAAGTGTACATCGAAATCCTTTTGTACCTCCCTTTAAGTTCTCTTACATTCCTGAATAGCTGCCCCGTTGCATCACGCAATGGAGCGCGGCGACGAAGCCTTTCAAGTTTTTCGCTGATTTTCACAGATCGAGAGTCTGTTGCGCATCTTTTTCCATTTCATGCTGCGCATTCACAAAGCGCATAATTGCATACTGCACTTCGCGTTCTGGAATTTCCAAGCCATACGCAATCTCTGGTGCTGTACATCCTTGCATCCATAGCTCAGTAATTTCTTTATCACTCATTGTGATTCCCCTTCGCCGTATGAATCGTCATCTTCGTCTCCAATTTCTTCAATCATGTCATCCCAATCAAGTGAACCAAAATCGAAATCCTCGAAAGAATCATCCATCATCGGCGGAAGCTCATAGCCGATCACTTCGCCGCCCTTATCACGCACGGGAATTTCGCCGGGAACATGTACAAAAGGTTGCCCGGTCTCATCCTCTTCCTCTTCGGCCTCGCCCTCAAAAGTGCGGCGCACTGGCCGCGTCAAATCTACGATTGCTTCGGCTTGTTTTCTTGTTCGCTGTTGCTCAGAAGCCAATCGTCTTTCGAGATTCTGGAATGCAGACTCAGAACGCGCGCGCCTTTTCTTTTCAGTTCTTCTAATTCGTGCGAGCCGACGTTCCGCACGGGCAAGCTTTCGCTGTAGAGCTTTAACTTTTCGCGTGTCGGATTTTCGTCGAGCAATGAAAGCAGCGCGACGTGGAACGCGTCGATTTGATCGCGCACGCTTTGTAATCTTCGATGCAGCCTGCTTTCTTCCTCTTCCAATGCGCGCAGATTTTTTCGCAATCCTTCGATGCGTGGATTTTTCACGAGTCCCCCCGCGTGTTGTCTTTCGAGCCATCCGACCTAAGAGCGTACGCCGGCCTCGCGATCGCGGCAACCTATGTATGTATGTTCGTATTTCGCAGACGAAAAAAAATCCCGCGCTCTACGTGCAGCGCGGGAGATGTGGAGCGCGGATTCTAGAAAGTGAATCCGCCAGTCTGCTTCGCACCAGCCGGAGCCGTGAACTTGGCACCGACTGCCTTCACTGCCTCGGCAAGCGCGGTAATCATCTTTGTCGCCTGCTCGGTTGTGTAGGTGTAGCTGTTGCGATTGGCGAGATTGCCGACGACTTCGATTGCCTTTAGCGCCCGTGTCATGCGCTTGGGGGCCAACTTGACGAAATTGTCGATCTTCTCCTTGCTCCGCTGCACGGTACGTTCCTGTGGAGACAGGTTGCTTTTGCCTTTTGCCATGTATGCAAATCCTCCGTTGCTGCGAGATTGCAGCCAGCTAGATTCTACCGAAGAACCTAGCAGGCTGGAAGCTAAAGCGGAGTAACCGAAACCAAATAATCATGCCCCTCGGATGTGATGATAAAATTACCTTTCTTATCACCACAAATCGACCAATCACACTCGCCCATGCGTGCACAGAATTCCGCCATCGCCTGCAGTTCTCCGGTAAGCATGGCACCCTTTACGATGCGCTCGAAATCATCCGTGCGCTTGCCGCGAGCTTCAAAAGATTTGACCGTCATTTACATCTCCTGTTGATACCTGACACGTAGGATATTATCAAAATCCTAGCGTATATGCAAATCCCTATGTCTGTATGTTCGTACGTACTCCTTCGTACGTTTGTATGTACGTGTGGTGACTGCCGGGG
>Ga0209320_10001236_pt1 | contig 13279 bp, 14 predicted proteins | sample Rifsed13ft4_FD_184008 | JGI IMG/M metagenome (GOLD analysis project Ga0209320, IMG submission 184008) | Soil microbial communities from Rifle, Colorado, USA - sediment 13ft 4 (version 2) | ecosystem: Environmental > Terrestrial > Deep subsurface > Rock core/Sediment | place: Rifle, Colorado... | reverse complement strand
TCGCCGACCTCTGGAATCACGGCAGCGTCGTGCGCTCCTGGCTGATGGAGCTGGCCCAGCGGGCGCTGGCGGCGGACCCGCAGCTGGAGCGCATCCGCGCTTACGTGGAGGATTCCGGCGAGGGGCGGTGGGCGGTGCAGGAGTCGATCGAGAAGGCCGTCCCGCTGCCGGTGATCACGCTCTCCCTTCAGGCCCGCTTCCGCTCCCGGCAGGAGGAATCATTCTCCGCCCGCGTCATCGCCGCGCTGCGGCAGCAGTTCGGCGGGCACGCCGTCCGCGAGGGCTGAAAGTGGAGACGCTGCTCGGGGACCGGCTGCGGGAGGGGCTGCGGCTGCGCCGCATACCCCAGCCCTGCGCGGTCGTGATCTTCGGGGCGACCGGCGACCTCGCTCGGAATCGGCTCATCCCCGACCTGTACAATCTCGCCCGCAAGGGGCTGCTGCCCGGAGCCTTTGCCGTGGTCGCGGTGGCCCGGCGGCCGTTTACCAGCGACACCTTCCGCGAGCAGGTGCAGGAAGCGGTGCAGCACAGCACTGAGGTGCCGTACGACGCCGCGGTCTGGGAGAACTTCGCCGGCAGCATCCACTACGTGCAGAGCGAGTTTCCCGACCCAGCCGGATACGCGCAGCTGCGCACCCTGCTGACCGAGCTGGACGGCCGCCTCGGCCTGGGCGGCAACCGCCTCTTCTATCTGGCCACGCCGCCGAGCGCCTACCACACGATCATCGACCGGCTGGGCGAGGCGAGCCTGGCCGGGCGGACGCGGCCGGCGCAGGGGCGTCCCGCCGGGTGGACGCGCATCATCATCGAGAAGCCCTTTGGCTCCGACCTGGAGACGGCGCGCGGCCTGAACGCGAAAGTGTTCGAAGTCTTCGACGAGACGGAAGTCTTTCGCATCGACCACTACCTGGGCAAAGAGACCGTCCAGAACCTGATGATCTTCCGCTTCGCCAACACCATCTTCGAGCCGATCTGGACGCGGCAGTACGTGGACCACGTGCAGATCACCGTGGCGGAGTCAGGCGGGATTCTCGGCCGCGGCGGATACTACGAGGAAGCCGGCGTGGCCCGGGACATGCTACAGAACCACCTGCTGCAGTTGCTCACGCTCGTGGCCATGGAGCCGCCCACGGCCATTGAGGCGGACGCCGTGCGCAACGAGAAGGTGAAGATCCTGCACGCGGTCCGCCTCTTCACTCCCGAAGAAGTGGAGACGTTCGTCGAGCGCGGGCAGTACGCCCGCGGCATCGTGGACGGCAAGGAGGTGCCCGGCTACCGCGAGGAGGAGCGGGTGGCTGCCGATTCGGTCACGCCCACCTACGTGGGCGTGCGCTTCGAGATCGACAACTGGCGTTGGGCGGGGGTCCCCTTCTACCTGCGCTCCGGCAAGCGCCTGCCCAAGCGGGTGACGGAGATCGCCATCCAGTTCAAACTGCCGCCGCTGATTCTCTTCCGCCAGGCCGGCGTGGAGGACATGGAACCGAACATGCTCACGCTGAACATCCAGCCCGACGAAGGGATCACGCTGCGTTTCGCCGCGAAGGTCCCGGGACAGGCCACGCGCATCCGGCCGGTGAACATGGAGTTCGACTACGGCACCTCCTTCGGCGTCGAGGAACCGACCGCGTACGAACGGCTGCTGCTCGACGCGATGGTCGGCGACCGTACCCTCTTTGCCCGCCGCGACGAGGTGGAGAAAGCCTGGGCGCTGGTGATGCCCATCCTGGAGGCATGGGACGCGCATCGCCCCACGGACTTCCCCAACTACGAGGCCGGCAGCTGGGGCCCACCCGCGGCGCGCGCGTTGATTGAACGGGACGGCCGCCGCTGGCGCCGTCTCTAGCCGGTGATGTCCACCGCCACGCTCATCCCGCTGCTCGCCGCGCCGCGCCGCGTCGACGTCAAGGCGATCGACCGGGAACTGGCCGAACTCTGGCGCGCCGCCGCGGCGAGCTCCGAGGCCGAGCGTATCGCCCTCTCCCGCGCCCGCACCCTCACGCTGGTGGCGTACGCGCCCACACCCGACGCGGGCGCCCGCCTGGCGGAGGTGGCGGCCCGCACCTGCCAGCGCCACCCCGCGCGGACGATCATTCTCATCGCCGATCCCGCCGCCGCCGACCTGACGGCGGAAGTGACCGCGGTCTGCCAGGTGCGGCGGCGGAATCTGAAGCAGATCTGCTGCGAACAGGTCCTCATCCGGGCCGCGCCCGCGGCGGAGGGGCGGATCCCCAGCCTGGTCAGGCAGGTGATCCTGCCGGACATGCCGGTGGTCCTCTACTGGCCGGGGCCGCCGCCGGCGGAGAGGCTCTTCCGCGACCTCGGGGAAATCGTCGACCGCGTCATCGTCGACACCGCCGCCGTCCCTGACGGGCACGGCGCACTCCTCGCGGCGCACACGCTTGCCGCCGACCGTTCCAGTCACGCCGCGCTGAGCGACCTGACATGGGGCCGCATGACCACGTGGCGTGGCCTGACCGCGCACTTCTTCGACCCGCCGCACACGGAGGCGCTCGACCGGATCACGCGCATCCGCGTGGCGCACGCGGGCTCGTCGCGCGCGCAGGGACTGCTCTACGTCGGGTGGCTGGCGGGACGGATGCGCTGGCGGGTGGAGCAGCCTTTCATCCGCGGCGACGGGCCGTGGCGGGGGACGCTGGTGGACCAGCGCGGCCGCGCCATCCCCGTCTCCCTGCACGCGGAGTCGCGCGCGCCGCATCCCGCCGGGGCGCTCCTGTCCACTCTGATCGTCACCGGTAGTCCAGCGGGGCAGAACAGCGGGGCGACCTTCTCCATCGCGCGCAAAGATGACGCCGGCAGCGTCATCGCCGTCGCCGAGAGTGAACACGGGCAGGTGATCCGCCGCGCCCTGCCGCTGGACCCGCAGGATGAGGCCCCGCTGCTGGCGGCCGAGATGGACGTGCTCGGCCACGACCGCGTGTACGAGGAGTCCCTCCGCGCCGTTGCCGCCCTCCTCGGGCAGGCATGAGCGCAAACCCGGAGATCCGCGTCTTCCCCACCCCCCACGCGCTGGTTGAAGAAGCCGCCCGGTTCGTGCGCGACGCCGCGCAGCAGGCCGTGGCTGATCACAACCGTTTCGCCCTCGCTCTTTCGGGGGGGGAGACCCCGCAGGCGCTCTACGCGCTGCTGGCGGAGGCCGGACCGGACACGCTCCCCTACAACCGCGTGGAGATCTTTTGGAGCGACGAGCGGGGGGTGCCGCCGGATCACGAAGAGAGCAACTACGGGCTCGCCTGGAAGGTATGGCTCGCGCGCGCGCCGCTGGACCCTCGCCGCATCCACCGCCTGCGTGGCGAAGACGATCCGGAGAGGGCCGCGGCGGACTACGAAGCGGAACTGCGCCGGGTGCTCGGCGACCCACCGCGGCTCGATCTCGTGCTCCTCGGGGTCGGCCGCGACGGGCACACGGCGTCGCTCTTCCCGGGTGAGGCGGCGCTCGCCTCGAACCGGCTGGTCGCCGCGGCCACCGCGCCCGTCCCCCCGCAGCGGCGCATCACCGTCACGCCCCGCCTGATCGAGGCCGCGGCGCGCGTGCTCGTCCTCGTGACCGGACGCGACAAAGCGGAAGCCGTCCGTCGGGCTCTGGAGGACGCACCCACCCCGGCGGTCCCCGCCTCCCTGCTGCGCGGGCCGGGCATTACCTGGTTTCTGGATGACGCCGCCGCCACCGCCCTGAGCCCGCGGTAACCCTCGACTAGATCGCCCCCTTTCTGGGCAAAAATCAGCCTGCAAGGGCTTCCGAACGGGCAAACCCGCCGCGAGGCGGGGGCGCAAAGCGCTGGGACTTCGGATGAAGTCCGCCAGGCTGCCGAAGAAGCTCGCACCGTGGGCCTGTTCGGTCAGCCGGACAGGCTTTGTGGTTTTGCGGGACTGCGGAAGCCCGGCAGGAGGCCACGATGCCCCGAGTCGCATTCCTGTCCGCGCTTCTCCTCACCGTCGCGGTGCTGGTCGCGCCCGCGCCAACCGCGTCTCCCGGCCCGATCGTCGCCGGGACGCCCGCCGCGATGGTCGTCTACCCGCTGCCCTACCGGACGACGGCCGCGCAGACCAGCTGGGACCTCGAAGTGACGATGCTCAACCTGATCAACAACGAGCGTGTCGCCGCCGGCCTGGCGCCGCTGATGCCGCACGCCACCATCCGCGGCGTGGCCCGCGCCCACGGCCGGGAGATGTTTGCCTTCGGGTACCTCTCGCACGTCTCCCGCAGCGGCCTCTCCCCGCAGCAGCGCGTGCTGCGGCGGGGCGTGCGCGTGCGCACAGTCGGCGAGAACATCGCCTACGCCGCGGACATCCGGGAAGCCCACGAGGCGCTGATGGCCAGCGAGGCGCACCGCCAGAACATCCTGCTGCCGGACTACCGGCTGGTCGGCATCGGCGTGGTCGACGGCGGAACGTACGGCGTGGTGGTCGTCGAGAACTTCGGGAACTAGCCTTCCCAGAGGCGGCGGAGCCAGCGCCGCCGACCGCCCGCCAACGGCGCGGGGATGAAGAGCAGGCTCCGCAGCCAGTCGATCAGCTCCGCGGGCCCCCCATCCAGCCAGCGCATCGCTCCTACCTGCAGGATTGCGGCGGCCGGATGTTCCCGGCGCAGGAGCGTCCGGTTAGTCCGCGCCAGCAGGATTCCGCTGGCCGACCCCCGCGGCGGCCGGAGGGCGGCGGCCAGCGCGGCGGGCACCGGGGCGCCGAGAACCTGTACTGCGGCGGCGAGGGCGATCCGAATCGGGGTGCGCAGGAGCGGTGTCTCCTCGGCGGTGAGGAGCACCTGCGACCAATCGACACTGTGCCTCCGCGCGATCTCGGCGAGGTCCCGCAGGTAGCGCAATCGCGGCTTGCCGTACCAGAGCTCCCGCAGGAACGCCACGCCCGTCGCCACGAGGTGATCCCCTGGCGAGAGGATCGTCACCGGTTCCCCGTTCACGGACGCCTCGATCACGCGCTCGAAGATCCGCTTATAGTCCAGCGCGACCTGCAGCGGGTACCCCAGGTAGCGCCAGTGGACATCGACGGGAACGCGGGTGGCTTGCGGATCGTAGTAGGCTCGGCCGTGCCGCCAGGTGAGGTCCGCCTCCGTCGGCGCGTCACCGACGATCGCGTATCCCGCCTGCCGGAGGAGACGATGCACAGCGGCGACGTCCTCCCTCCGGGTCAGCAGGTCGATGTCGCTGAACGGGCGCAGCCCTTCGTCGCCGTAGGTGAACCGCGCGAGGGCGGCGCCCTTGAACAGCGGCGCCCGGATGCCCGCCCCGCGCAGAAGCCTCTGGAGGTCTGCCGCCTGCCGGTAGATCGTCTCGGCCGCAGCCGCCGCCTGCTCATACGATGACCGCAGCGCCGACCGGACGGAGTCCGGTACCTCCGCGTCCGCGCGTTCCAGCGCCCGGAAGGCCAGTGGCCCCACGCGCTCCCGCGTGGCCAGCTGCTGCACGGCCGCCCACTCCGCGGACGTCAGTTGCGGCAGCGGCCCGGGACTGAGGTGCACGAGCTGCAGGAGGGCGGCTTCGACGGCGTGCCGGCGGGAGGTGGTCGCCACCCGGATCGTCAGTAGGCGCCGAGCGTGCCCGACTGCTTCGTGTACTGCACCGCCCAGCGGAAGAGGTACGCCGCCAGCGGGAGGAGGACGGCGGAGAACAGCAGCAAGATGAGCACCTCGCGGCGCAGCGCGCCGAGGCCGTACCCTTCCAGCACCGCCAGACGGATGGCCCGCAACGCGTGCGTCAGAGGGATGAACTCCGCCAGCGTCCGCAGGACCGGCGGCAGAACGCTGGGCGGATAGAAGACGCCCCCCAGCAGCGCGGAGAGTCCCGCGAACATGCTCGTGATCGGATCGGGATGTTTGTACAGGAGGACGAAGGCCGCCGCGAAGATGCCCATGGCGGCAAACGTGGCCATGCCCAGGACGAGTACGACGGCGACGCTGACAAAGTTGACCCTGGCGAGATCGATACCGAAGACCACGACGCCCAGCAGCAGGTACAGGACCGTCTGCCCGGCGGTGAGCAAGATGTTCCACAAAGAGAGGCCCGCTGCCAGTGTCGGCAGCGAGACTGGGGAGCTCATGAGCACCTCCAGCGTACCGATCATCTGCTCCTGCCGCACCGCCGCGGCGGCGGCCGCCATGACGGCGGCGAGCAGTCCGAAGAGCGCCACACCCAGGATGACGAAGGCGAAGTAGTCGCCCCCGTAGGGGACCAGGTGCGGTGACGCCGCGGGCCGGATGAGCCGCCCGAGGTAGTAGAGCGTCGGCGCGACCAGGACGACGGTGAAGACCTGCCAGGCAAACGCCAGGCGGGAGTAACTCGCGAGGAGGTAGTCCCGCTTAAGGAAGGCCCGCAACTGGTTGATGGCGGTCATCCTGGACCTCCAGCAGCGTATGGTAGCGTTGCCGCACACCGTCTTCTCCCACCGCCCCCGGCGCCACCACGCCGCGCAGCGTTCCCGCCACGAGGATCCCGATGCGGTGACAGATGGCGGCGGCTTCGCCGAGTTGGTGGGTCGCGATCAGCACCGTCCGCTGCTCCGCCTCGGAGAGGCGTTTGATCATCGCCTGCACGCGGCCCGCGGCCACCGGATCCAGGCTGCGCGTGGGCTCGTCCAGCAGCAGCACGGGCGGATCCGCGAGCAGCGCCCGGGCGATGGAGAGGCGCTGGCGCATCCCCGTGGAGTACCGCCCCACGACCTCGTCCGCGTGCGACAGCAGGTCGACGATCCCCAGCACGGCCTCCGCCCGGCGCCGGGCCGCGTGGCGAGCGAATCCGCGCAGACCGGCGAAGAATTCGAGGTTCTCCCGTCCGCTGAGCCGCCAGTAGAAGGCGCGCTCGTCGCCGGTCGCCAGCGCCACCAGCCGCCGCACGGCGGCCGCCTCGCGCACGACGTCTGCCCCCTGCACGCGCGCGCCGCCCTCCGAGGGGAGCAGCAGTGTGGCCAGCACTTTCAACAGCGTCGTCTTTCCCGCGCCGTTGGGGCCGAGCAGGCCGAAGATCTCCCCCCGCTCCACGCGCAGCGAGAGACCGACGAGCGCGCGGACAGGACGGACGGATCGCCGTCCCGCCAGCGAGAGAGGCCACGGGGGCGAGCGGAACGTCTTGCCGAGATTCCAGGTTTCAATCATGGGCAAAGGTACTTCCCGGACTGTCCACGCCGTTTCCTGCCGCGCAGGGCAACAGCGCGGGCGAGACATGTCGCATCCGTCGTTTAGTGCGGCCCCTTCCCCCCTCCGACGGATTGTTGCCCGCTGCCTGACGATGGTACATTCCGCCACAGAGAGGCATGACTATGCCGAAACTCCCGGCAAGCGGCATCAGAATGGCGTCCATTCCGCGGGCTCAGGCGGTGCAGTAGCGGTCCCCCCTTGTCTCTTCCCGATAACCCGGACGAGGCCCCCTGGTGGGGCCCGCTCCCGCCGTGCGTCCAACTTCCTTCAAGGTGGGTTTTGTGCTATCAAGAAGGGGGCATTCTCAGCGACACAACAGATGACCACGAGTGACGACGGGGCCTCATGGCGTCCCTGATGCGAGGAGTCAAGATCGCCTCGATCCCCCTCGCCCAGGGGGTGACGACGCTTTCTCCTGCTCCCCCACCGCCCCCGCCGCCGCGGCCGCCCGGTCCGCCCATTCTCCCGATCATCGGCATCCTGCTGCCAATCCTGATCGCCGCGCCCATCCTGGTGGCACAACCGACCCCGCCGCCGGAGGCTGCCGCACCGACACCGACTCCTGAGGCGACGCCGGTGGAACCGGGGACGCCGGCGACACCATTCGTGCCGCCCGTCGCCCGCGTGACGCCGATTGTCCTGCCCGCGGTACCGCGGGCGATCGCCACGCCGCTGGCGCAGGCTGTGCGCCCGGCGCCCCGCATCCTGCCGTCGCGTCAGGTCCTCCCGTACGGGGGAGCGAACCTGTGGATGCCGTTTGCCGGCGGGCTCGGGCTGATTTCACTCGGAATGGTGCTGCGCCGGCTCGCCGCTCCGCCATGATCGTCTACGGGGTCAAGGACCCGCCACCGCTTTACAGGATCCTGCGCCTTCTGGGGACCCTCTGCATCATCGCGGGCATCGTACTGATGCTCTCGCCGCTGGGGTGGGTGGCCTACACGGCGATGGCGGTCGGACCGACGCAGACGGCGGCCTTGGCCGCCTGGGAGCGCGTGGCCCCGCCGGCCAGCCCCGCGCAGAATCCTGCTGCCGGAATGGTGGTGAGCATCCCCCGCCTGGATTTGCGCCGGTTTGTCCCCGAGGGGGCCACCCCCGATCACCTGCGGCGGTTCGGCGTCGGCCGGATCACCTGGACCGCCCTTCCCGCGAGCCCGGGGCTTCTGGGCATCGCCGGTCACCGCACCACCTACGGCGCACCCTTCTTCCGTCTCGACACACTGCGCCGCGGCGACGCGATCTTCATCGACTACAATGGCCGCCGCTATCGCTACGCGGTGATGGAATCGCAGGTGGTGCGCCCCGAGCAGATGGAGGTCCTGGCGGCGCCCGCGGGCGTGCGCGGTATCGCGCTCGTCACCTGCACACCCGCCTACAGCGCGGCCTACCGCCTCGTCGTCCTGGGAACCCTGCGCGGCGTCAGCGACTCCCCCGCTCCATGAGCACTTCGTTCCTGGCAACCGAACTCGACGGGGAGGTCGTGCTGCTGGACGTGCCGGAGGCGCGCCTGATCCAGGTCGATGCCTGGAGCAGACAGGCCTGGGAGGCCTGTGAGGGGCGGACGACCGAAGAGGTGGCCGCGGTCCTCCGGGCGCCGGCCAAGCGGGTGCGCGAGGCGCTGCAGGCGCTGGCCGGGACCGGCCTGGTCAGCGAGGACCAGGGCCGGTGGCTGCGGGCGGCGCTGCGCTGGGTGTAATCCCAGTGGGTGCGCGCGCGGAGCGGCTCCTGTCGCTCCCCGGGTGGCAGGTCCGCATCGCGGCTCCGGAGCCGGTCGCCGCGCCGCTGGCCGCGACGCTTTCCGCAATTGCCGTCGCGGAACCGCTCCCTCCCCTCGAGGTCTCCGTGTCCGAGGATGGACGCCAGGCGGCGGGGACGGCCGAGGGTCGCCTCCTCTGGTCGGTGGCCCTGCCGCGCAGCGGGTGGCTCCCCCTCCTCGTGGGCCAGGTGGGCGCCACCGCCACCGCGTTGCTTCGCCGCCTGCTCTTCATCCACGCCGGAGCGGTGGCGGTCGAGGGCCGCGCCTGGGTGATCATCGGGGAGAGCGGTACGGGCAAGACCTCCACCGTCGCCCTCCTGACGCGTCACGGCGCCGCCTACCTCACCGATGAGATCACGCTGCTCGACCCCGCCGCCGGCACGGCGCTGCCGTTCCCGCTCCCCATGGCCGTGAAGCCGTGGACGGCCGAGGCGGTGGGCCCGCTGCCGGAAGGATCGGAGGTGGCAAACGAGGGAAGCGTGCGCTTCTACCTCCCGGCGGACCGAGGAGCGGGGCCGACTTCGATACGGGCGTTCGTCCTGCTCCGGCCGGGCGGCCGCCCCGAACTCAGACCCCTGTCACGGGCGGAGGTCCTGATGGCGCTGGGGCAGCACCACTCGTCGCTCCGCTACCCGCACCGCCTGGAGGATGCGTTCGCCGGATTCAGCCGCCTGCTCCGCGGCGCGCGCTGCTACACGCTGACCGCGCCCTCTCCGGCCGCGGCCGCCGAGCTGCTCACAGCCGCGGCCCGCGCCTCGTAGCCCCCTCTACATCAACGGAGGGAGTTCCCAGCCGGCCGCGGCCTCGAGGGCCGTGGCGATTCCCAGCAATCGCGCCTCCGCACCCGGGGCCGCCGCGAGTTGCACGCCGACGGGCAGCCCGCTGCGCGTCCGGCCCACAGGAACTGCGACCGTCGGCAATCCCGTGAGATTGAAGAACCGGGTGAGGCGAGAGAGCGGCGCCCGCGCCCGCCGCCAGCCCTCGCCGCGGGCGGGATCGACCTCGTCAATGCGCGGGGCCTGTCCCGGAACGGCGGCGCAGACCAACACATCCACGTCCTCCAGCAGGCGGCGCGTCTGCGCGATCACCACTCCCTGCACGCGCTGCGCGTCCACATAGGCGGTCGCCGGGATCGTCGCGCCCGCGGCCAGGAGTTCGCGCACATCCAGCCCGTACTCCCCCAGTCGGCCCGGGTAGGCGCGGCGGTGGTAGGCGCTCGCCTCGGCGAAGAGGATCGCCGTCTGGGCGGCCTGCCCCGCCATAGCCGCCTCCACGGCGACGGGCTCAATCCGGCCGCCGGCGCGCGCCAGCAGACCGCAGGCCCGCTCCAGCGCCGCGCCCATCTCATCGTCGAGGCCGTCGTCGAAGAGCGGACCGCGCAGGCGTCCGACACGAAACCCGGGTGGTGGTATTTGGACAGTTCCCGTGAACGCCGGGTATCGCCCCGTCAGCGGGTCCCGCGGATCGGGCCCCGCGAGCACCCCGAAGAGCAGCGCGGCGTCGGCCACGGTGCGGGTCATGGGGCCGACGGTATCAAAGGACCAGGCCAACGGCACCACCCCGTGCCGGCTGATGCGGCCGAAGGTGGGCTTGAGACCGACGACGCCGCACAGCGCCGCCGGGATGCGGATTGATCCGCCCGTGTCCGTCCCCAACGCCACCGCGCACAGGCCCGCCGCTATTGCCGCCCCCGATCCACCGCTCGATCCGCCGGCGACTCGCGCCGGATCCCAGGGGTTGGCCACCGCGCCGAAGTGCGGGTTCACCGATGTGACACCGAAGGCGAATTCATGCAGGTTCGTCTTGCCGATGACGATCGCGCCGGCATCCAGCAACCGCTGTACGGCCGTCGCGTTTTCCGTCGCGCGGTGCGACCGGCGAATGGCCGCACCCGCCGTCGTGGGGAGGCCGGTCTGATCGAAGAGATCCTTCACCGCGACCGGGACTCCGTGCAGCGGCCCGCGGAGCTCACCCCGGCGCGCTTCCTGCTCGCGCTGCCGGGCGGCGGCGAGCGCCCCGTCGCGATCGACGTGGATGAAGGCGTGCAGGGTAGCATCGGTGGCAGAAATGCGTTCCAGACAGCGGGCGACGAGATCAACAGGCGAGACGCTGCCCGCGCGGATTCCGGCGGCCAGCGCGGCCAGATCGTCTTTCACGGCGGCCAGCACCACAGCGGGGCAGGCAGATCCTCGTCCCGCAGGTCGAACGCCCGCACCCGCTCCCACTCGCGCAGCCAGGCCCGGTGCCACTCCTCCACGGCGCGCAGGGTCTCGTCATCGACGAGAATCTGCTGCTCTGCGAGCAGGCGCTGAACCTCCGTCCGGTCGCCCATCGTCCTGGCGCTATTGTCCGGTTTGGCGACACGATGCTGTGTTGGGCTGGTTCGCCATGATCGCGGACCCGGAGGGGAACCGCTTCGGCCTGATGCAGTCGGACGAGTCGGCGAAGCAAGCGCGCGTCACGCGCCGTCTCCGCCGGCGACGAAAGCGGGGCGATCATGAAGCGCCGGCGACCGCGTCGGCAGGAGGGTGCCGTCGAGAATAGACTCCACCAGGGAGGCCTCGTCAAACCACGACTTCGGCGCGGCGTGTCCCCACAGTGTGGCGCGGCGCGGGTCGTTGAGCTTCCAGCGAACCGGCGGCCAGTCCGGGTCGGTGATCATATAGTCGCCGGTGTAGAGTTCGATCCGGTTGCCGTCCGGGTCGCGCAGGTAGAGGAAGAAGGCGTTGCTGAGGCCGTGGCGCCCGGGCCCGCGCTCGATCGCCTCCACGCGACCGGCCGCGGCAAGAATGTCACAGGTACGCAGCACGCCCGCGGTATCGGCCATCCAGAACCCGGCGTGGTGCACTCGCGGTCCCGTGCCGGTCATCAGCGCGATGTCGTGCACGTTCTGCTTGCGGTGCAGCCAGATCGCCCAGAGACGCGGCGGGGTGTCTTCCGTCTCGGTCAGCTCGGAACAGTGAAAACCGAGGGTCTGCTGATACCAGTCGGCGCCGCTCTGCACGTCCGTGACCTGGCAGTTGAAGTGATCCAGCCGCATGACCCCGGGACCGCGGTATTGGTCGTAGCGCTGCAGCAGTCGCTCCACGGGCGTCATCTCGTGGAAGAATTCTAAGGGCAATCCCGCGGGATCCTGGAGCCGCAGCGCCCTCCCCTGCCCCGCTTCTTCGCCCTCCACCCATCGGTGCGGCAGGCCCTCGGCGCTCGCGAGCGCGGCCAGCGCTTCCAGATCTTCTGGAGCCGCAACCCGGAAGGCGATGTGACCGACTCCCGCGGACGGCGCGCGGCGCAGCACCAGGCTGTGGTGCAGCCATTCTTCGTATCCCCGCAGGTAGAGCCGATCGACGTCCCGCGCCGTCTCCACAAACCCCAGCAGGTCTATGTAGAACTCGGCGGCCCGCCTCAGGTCGGTGACGCGGAACTCGATGTGGGCGGCGCGAAGGATATTGACCGGGGTCATTGGAGGATGTTGGGGCTAGGTCTCATCGTAGTAGATGCGCACGGACTCGTGAGTCCACTCGTCGGCCGGTGGGCCGACGTATTCGTCCGGCTCGCGGAGGTGGCGGTAGCGTCCGCCGAAGAAGGTCAGCGGCCGCCCGGTCTCGCCCTGATGCAGGCCGGTGACGCGGCCGAGCACGATCGTGTGGTCCCCGCCTTCCAGCAGCCGCTCCATCTGACAGCCCAGCGTAGCCAGGGCGCCCACCAGAAGCGGTCCGTGCTCCCAGCGGTGAAAGTGGAACTCCGGCGGCGACGCCTGCCGCCAGGATCCGGCGAAGTAGCGCGAGAGCGGCTCCTGATCTTCCCGCAGGATGTTGCTCGTAAAGGCCCGGCCCACCGCGAGCTGCTCGTGCATGCGGGCCCGTTTGTCCACGCAGACCAGCACCAGCATGGGATCGAGCGACACCGAGGTGACGGCGTTTGCCGTCATCCCGTGCACGCCCCCCGGCACATCGACCGCCACCACCGCCACCCCGGTGGCGAAGAGGCCCATGATCCGCCGGAAGGCGGCCGGGAGAGGTTCCAGGGAACTGGTCACGGCAAGCTCTTCCCGGCCTCCACAACGATCCGCTGCATGAGAAGGAGCCCGGCCTGAAGCGTCTTGTCGTCATCGTCCCGCCTCGGATTGAAGGCCGTCAGCGCAGCCGCCGCGATGCGGAAATGCCTCCCAATCATCTGGATCGCACGCTGCACCTCGGACACACCGAGACCGTTGGGGGCCGGGAAATCGACGCCGGGGGCTTGATGGGGATCCAGGACGTCGATGTCCAGGTGCAGATAGACCTCACGGACGCGCGACCGAAGAGCCATCAACCGTGGGAGTAAGGCTCGCCGGAACCCCTGCCTTCTGAGTTCGTTCGCTG
>Ga0209320_10001233_pt1 | contig 13303 bp, 15 predicted proteins | sample Rifsed13ft4_FD_184008 | JGI IMG/M metagenome (GOLD analysis project Ga0209320, IMG submission 184008) | Soil microbial communities from Rifle, Colorado, USA - sediment 13ft 4 (version 2) | ecosystem: Environmental > Terrestrial > Deep subsurface > Rock core/Sediment | place: Rifle, Colorado... | reverse complement strand
TGCCACGAATCTCCCTGATTATCTTATATTTTTTCTTTAAATCTTCTAACCCATCTTGAAGTTTCTTTCCCATCTTTACCGCGTTTTCAACCAGTCCATCCTGAGTTAAGGCTTGTATTGTGGCAATTCCTGCAGCACACGAAAGAGGATTTCCACCAAAGGTGGATGAATGTTCGCCTTTACTTATACTTGCAAGTATATCTGGGCGCACAAGTGTAGCACCCATAGGCACACCACCGGCTATACCTTTTGCAAGACACATGATATCAGGTGATGTGTCCCAATGCTGTCCTGCCCACATCTTACCAGTTCTACCAAGTCCAGATTGGATTTCATCAAAGATCAAAAGTATTCCTTTTTCATTGCATAACTTCCTAACATCTTGAAGAAACCCATCAGGCGCAACATGAATTCCACTTTCTCCTTGGATAGGTTCTATTATTACAAATCCTATCTCAGAATTTACAGTAGATCTTAACGCTTCGATATCTCCGAACGAACAAAAAGAAACCTTTTCGACAAGAGGTTCAAATGACTTACGATATTTTGGATTAAAGGTTAATGACAAAGAGCCAAATGATTTGCCATGGTATGATCCATTCATAGCTATCATTCCACTCTTGCCTGTGAATTTTCTCGCAAATTTTATTGCAGCCTCTACAGCTTCTGTTCCACTATTGTTTAGGTGAACTTGGGTTAGTCCCTTTGGTGCAATCTTAATCAGATTCTCAAGAAACTCTTCGCGTGTCTTGTTGTAAAGTGAGCTATGTACAGTGATTATCTTTTCAAGCTGAGCCTTGAGGGCTTTTACAACACGAGGATTGCAGTGACCAACAAGTGCGACACCATAGCCACCCATACAGTCGATATACTCTTTTTCATTTACGTCCCACACATGGCTTCCAAGACCGCGTTCTACGGTGACGGGAAACCGCTGGTAGATGTTTCCCATAAAGTCGTCTTCAGTCATTTTGTAATCACCGTGCAGTTCTCGTTTGCAATAGCTGCTGATATTGGATTTTCTTTTTGACCGTTTGCAATTAGAGCTTGCTTTACGCCCATTTCTAAGGCCTCTGTTGCTGCAAGAATCTTTTTTTCCATACCAAAACCTATCTTTGGAAGTAGTTCCTTTGCTTCTGCTAAAGATAGACTCTTGACAAGCTTGTCATTCATCAATAATCCATCTACATTTGTCAAAAAGAGAATCTTGTCTGAATGCATCTTTCCTGCAACATACGCTGCAGCTCTGTCACCGTCCACATTAAGAAAGTCAAACTCTTCACTTATAGCAATAGGAGATATGACAGGAAGATATCCTTGATCCAGAATTGACTTTACTAGACCTGAATTTACATTCTTTATCTTTCCGGTGTAGCCACCATCTATTGCCATCTTGCGACCCTTTTCGTTTATAACAATTAATTTCTTTTTACGCTCTGCTTGGATAATCTGACCATCTATACCAGAAAGTCCTACTGCATTGATTCCATTTTTTTGCAGCATGCCTACTATCATTTTGTTTATCTTACCTGACATTACCATGGTGAAAATTTCTACAGTCTCTTTGTCTGTATATCTACTTTTTATTCCACCTGGTGATACAATGAACTTTTGTTCTTTTCCAAGCGCCTCTGAAATTCTTGTTACTTCTTTTCCGCCTCCGTGAACTAGAATTATTTTTTCTTTTTGTGATACTTTTTTAAGATCAGAAATGGTTGAGGAATGAAGCTCATCAACAATACTTCCTCCTATCTTGATTGTAATCATTTTTTCACACAGGTGTTAGCGGAGAGTAGGCAAGTCCATCCATCTCATCAAAACCTGCCATGATATTCATGTTTTGTATGGCAGAGCCTGCGGCTCCTTTCATGAGATTATCTGACGCTGACAGTACTACTAATCTGTTGTTGTCTTCATCTATGTCAAATCCCACATCGCAGAAATTAGATCCTACGACAAACTTGGGATCAGGAAACTTGTAGAATCCCTTTTTATCACGAATCAACCTGATGAATTTTTCATTCTGATATTGTTCGCGGTACAGTTTCCAGAGATCCATTTCACTTACTTGTTTTGTAAGGAATGTGTGATTTGTGCACAAGATTCCCCTAACTATATCCACTGCATGGGGACTCATAGACACTTTGATCTTTTTACCAGCTACTTCACTTAGCTCTTGCTCTATCTCTCCTGTATGTCTGTGTTTTGTAGGCTTGTATGGTCTGATTACTCCAGATCTCATGGCGTGGTGTGTACCAGCAACTGATCCGGCCCCCGCACCAGATGAGCCTATTTTAGAATCAACTATGATATGCTCTGTATCGATTATGTCTTTTTTTACCAGTGGATACAGCGCAAGAAGTGATGTTACTGCCATGCATCCCGGACATGATACCAGCTGTGCTTTTTTGATCTCTTCTCTATGGATTTCAGGCACTCCAAAGACTGACTTTGTTAGTAATTCCGGATGTGGATGTTGCCAGCCATACCACTTGTCATAGTCAGAAGGATTGTGAAGACGATAGTCTGCACTTAGATCGATTACTTTCATCCCGCGCTCATATAATGCCTTGACTATTTCAGTTGCCGTTCCATGGGGTACAGCTGTAAAAACAATATCACACTTGTCTGACAATTTATCATAATCAAGCTCGGAAAATGTCAAATCAATAAATCCCTTTAGACTAGGCTGAATTCTTGAAACATATTCTCCTACATATTGCCTTGATGTAACCGTTGCAATCTCAACTTTTGGATGACTTACAAGTAACCTTAGCATCTCTCCTCCGACATAACCAGATGCGCCTATGACTCCTACTTTCATTGATATCCCTCTAGCATGACATGGTATAATTTATTTTATAGCAGATTTGATGGCAAAGCCTATCATTTCTTTTGGAATGTCCTTTTTTGCTACCCTTGCTAGTCCCTTGAACTCTACTGTGTTATTTACTTCATGCACAACCAGTCCTCGTTTTTTATCTTCCATCACATCGACACCAAGTATTCCTCCACCTACTGCCTTTGCTGCTTTCATACACACATCTTCAAGCTCTTTTGTTATCTCGCAAGCCACTGGCTCTCCTCCTACTGCAATGTTTGTCTTAAAGCTACCAGATGAAGTTCGGTACATAGCAGCTACAACTTGATCCCCTATAACTATGACACGTATATCTCGAGGAGGTCGGTTTACCATCTCTTGCAAATAATAGATCCTATCTAGGGGACCACCGTTTAGCTCTCGGACTTCGATTATGGCATCCGCTGTATCTCTATCCTTAAGTGGCATAACACCTCTGCCCCAACTGCCAACTACTGGTTTGATAACCATTGGATATCCTATCTTCTCGAGGTTCTCAAGTGCTGCTTCAGAGGAAAATGTAAAGTATGTTTTTGGGGTTGGAACATTATGTTTTTTTAGTAAAAGTGATGTTATCATCTTGTTTCCACAATTATTTGCAACCTCGAAACTGTTTATGACTGGAACATCAAGAAATTCTAAACACGCAGTAAAGTGCAAGCCTCGGAAGTAGCTTACACATCTTTCCAATACTACATCTCCAAAATCAAAATCGCTTTTTTTGCTTTCAGTATTAACTTGAGTTATCTTTGCATCAATCATCTTTGCATCATGACCAAGCTCGCTTGCTTTTTCTTGGAGCATTTTCTCCTCTGACCTTACTCTGTCAAACAATATGCGGAGCTTTGACATTTACTCTCCCCAATCTTCGCCGACTTTCTCAGCTTGTTTTAGCTGGCACGTAGAACCATTTTTTGATGCAATCTCAAAGTCTGAACCGCAATCAGGACACGAAATTATTTCTCCGACTGCCGCGTCATCTGGAATATTTAATTTTGCATCGCATTCTGGGCAATTCATTATTTACTTTTTCACCTCTTTTTTAGTAATTTATTAGCTTCTGTGGACTGCATTCCCCATAATTCAACAAACCCTTTTGCAAGAGTTTGGTCAAAGATTGAACCAGATCCGTATGTTGCCAGATCGTGGCTGTACAACGAGTAATCTGATTTCCTTCCAACAACACGTAAACTTCCTTTGAACATCTTCAGCTTTACAGTTCCGCTAACTCTCATTTGTGTGGCATTGATAAACATATCTAAATCTGATTTTAGTGGGTCTTGCCATAATCCGGAATACGCTAACCATGCCCATTCTGCATCAACTAATGATTTGAATTTGAGCTCGTGTTTTGTAAGAACCATCTTTTCAAGATCAGTATGTGCCTCAATTAGGCATGTTGCTGCAGGTGTCTCATAGACTTCGCGTGATTTTATGCCTACAACCCTGTCTTCTATGTGATCTACGATACCAACACCGCAAGATCCTGCCTTTTTGTTGATGTATTCGATAAGTTCGATCGGCTTTAGATTCTTACCATCTGTAGCAATAGGAATTCCATTTTTGAATTTTATCTCCAGATATTGTGGTTTGTCAGGTAAATTTTTAGTATTCACCCAAATGAATGCGTCATCTGGAGGTTCATTGTATGCATTTTCTAACACTCCGCCTTCTATTGCTCGTCCCCACAAATTCTGATCGACGCTGAACTTTTTTGCCGTAGTATCAATTTGTATGCCGTGTTTTTTTGCAAACTTTAATTCTACATCACGTGTAAGATTCAGATCTCGAATAGGAGCAATAATAGGAAGAGTAGAACCTGAACGCATAGTGACATCAAACCTTACTTGATCATTTCCTTTGCCAGTGCAACCATGCGCAAGCGCCTTTGCATTATCTTTTTTAGCAATTTCCACTACTTTTTGTGCAATCAATGGCCTTGCTAACGCTGTTGCAAGACAGTATTTTTTTTGATAAAGTGCATTTGCCTTGATTGCAGGAAAAATAAAATCATGAACAAATTCTTCCCGCGCATCTAAGTTGTAATGTTTTACAACGCCAAGCTTCTTAGCTTTTGCAGCAATCTTTTTTTGATCATCGCCTTGTCCAACGTCAACCGTAACAGTGACAACATCCAAGTTGTGTTCTTTTTGTAAATATTTCACAACTACAGAAGTGTCTAATCCACCAGAGAAAGCTAAAACTGCCTTTCCTTTCATTTAGGTTTTCTGTGATTTAATTTTCGCATTTATCTTTTGTGTTCTTTGTGTTTTTCATTTTGTGATCTTAAAAATTAAAAATTCAACTCTCAAAAACACAAAGTAGCTTGAGCTAAAATTCGAACACTATTTAACCGCATTATTATAACAGCGTTATATGAAAACCATCGCTGGTGGTGTAGTAATAGCAATAGCTGTAGCCGTTGCTGTAGTCGCACTTGGCACACAATCAACAAATCACGAGCAAGAAAACACGGTTAGAGTGGCATTCTTTCCAACTATTGGGCATTCAATTGCTATTGTAGGAATGGAAAGAGAAATATTTTCAGAAAAAGTTGGAAATCAGACAACAATAAAAACGCGACTTTTTGACTCTGGCCCACAAGTAATAGAAGCAATGTTTGCAAGTGAAATTGATCTTGCATATGTAGGACCAGGTCCTGCGATCAATGGATTTCTAAAGTCTGATGGAAAATCTCTAAAGATACTAGCTGGTGCCGCAAGTGGTGGTGTGAGTCTTGTTGTCAATCCTCATTCTAATATAAAATCAGTGAGTGATTTTTCTGGTAAAAGAATTGCAGCTCCACAAATAGGAAATACACAGGATGTGTCGCTAAGAAGCGTCCTTTATCAAAATAATCTTAAACCAGCTGAAAAAGGCGGAACTGTTTATGTTATTAATGTGGTTAACCCAGATATTTTTACACTTTTTTCAAAAGGTGAGCTTGATGCTGCATGGGTGCCAGAACCATGGGCAACAAGACTGGTGCAACAACTTGATGGCACAAGACTCTTTCAAGAAAAAGATCTATGGCCTGATCAAAAATTTTCATCTGCAGTTTTGATTGTAAGATCTGAATTTTTAGAAAAACATCCTAATATTGTGCAAAAATGGGTGGAAGGACATGTAGAAACATCTGACTGGATAAATGAACATGGTGATGAAACTGAAATTATTTACAATGATTTTCTAAAGAAAACCACTGGAAAAACACTTGGTCCAGAAATTCTTCATGAGGCATTCTCAAACCTGCAAATAACATCTGATCCTATGGAATCCTCTATCTACACGTTTGCTGAGAGAGCAAACACTCTAGGCTATCTTGGAAGGCAAGGCTATAACTTGGAAGGAATATTTTACACAGAACCACTCAATTCTATTAGAAAGGAGATTATCTCATAATATGACAAAACTCGAAGCAAGAAACATTGTAAAACGATTTGATCATAATGGTAATCCTGTTGTTGCGTTAGATGGAATCAATCTAAAGGTTGACGAAGGAGACTTTGTATGTATTGTTGGACCCTCCGGATGTGGCAAATCTACATTTTTGAATATTATAGCTGGTCTAGAAAAACCAGATTTAGGAGAGATTCTACTTAATGGTAAAGCAATAACCACGCCAGGCCCTGATAGAACGATGGTCTTTCAGGAAGGTGCACTCTTTCCCTGGCTCAAAGTGATTGATAACGTAGAGTTTGGACTAAAGATTGCAGGAATTCCAAAAGATGAGCGTGCACAGATATCGCAAAGATACCTCGACATGATGCAGCTAACCAAGTTTGCAAATTCATATATCTATCAACTCTCGACTGGAATGAAACAACGAGTTGCAATAGCACGAGCACTTGTCATGGATCCTGAAATCCTTCTAATGGATGAACCATTCGCTTCTTTAGATGCACAAACTAGAGATCTCTTACTGGTAGAATTGCAATTGATCTGGGAAAGAACAAAGAAGACCATACTTTTTGTGACACACAGCATTGCAGAATCTGTAATACTTGGAAATCGCGTAATTGTATTAAAAAACAGACCTTCAAAGATAAAAAAAGAATTTGTAATAGACTATCGCAGGCCAAGACTAGCAGAAGACCAGAACCTAGTAAAGTATCAGCAAAATATTCTTGCTGAATTGAGAACTGAAGTAAAAGCCCAGATCAAAAGGGAGTTTGAGGAATGAAAGGAAGAATAACTACAAAAAGAATCGTATTCTATGTTGGAATAATTGTAGTTTGGCAAATTACCTTCTCACTGAACATATGGTCTGAAAACATATTTCCCTCACCTCTCCAGGTTGCAGAAGTTCTAGCATATGGTGCAGCTGATGGCAGTTTGTTTCTTGGAATAGCAACTAGCATGTGGAGATTAATTGTTGGACTTTCAATTTCCATAGCTGGTGGCATAACACTAGGAGTATTTATGGCCAGAATCGAGTCTGTAAACCAAACTATTGGTTCTCTAGTTCTTGGATTGCAATCAATCCCATCAGTTGCATGGGTCCCAATGGCATTTTTGTGGTTTGGACTAAGCGATGCCGGAATAATTTTTGTTACAGTAGCAAGTTCCTTGTTTGCCGTAACCATTAACACTTATTCTGGAATGAAAAACGTTCCACCATCATACATTGCTGCTGCAAGAAATATGGGCGCAAATGGGGTACAGCTAATCACAAACGTCATGCTACCGGCAGCATTTCCACATTTGATTTCTGGTTTCAAACAGGGTTGGGCATTTGCATGGCGTGGTGTGATAGGTGCAGAAATAATTTTTTCATTTTTGGGATTAGGATTTTTACTAAATGTTGGGCGAGAACTAAACGATATCTCACAAGTAATTGCAATCATGCTTGTGATAATGATAATGGGAATCTTGATTGATGGATTTGTTTTCAAAAAGATTGAAAGAAAAGTAATGTCAAGATGGGGCTTGGCCTAATCAAGAGTCTTGTTATTTCTTTACCCCGCCTCACAAGATTAGTGATGTCTCTTCTTTTTAACAAAAATTCCAGCAATTATGGCACCAGCAGGTATGATGCCAAGTAAATAATATGCGTTAAAGCCGCTCTCTGACTTTTTATCACTCTCAAATCCAGAAATAGTTATCTGCTTGCTAGATTGTGGCTCTAAATCAAATGCCACATGCCACGTGTTCTGTTCGTCTCTACTTTGCATCGATTCAATTTTTTTTCCTTCTTGATATACCACAAATTTTTGCGATTCTGACTCCATAGGGAATTCAATATTTGCAAAAGATTTCATTGGCCATGGATTTCTTGCAAATAACATTAAGGCGTCTTTTTCGTTATCAAATTCTATATCAGTTAAATATCCTTCCGTCTTGTATCTAAAATCAAATCTTTTATCATCTCTTATAACAAAAGTTGGTATTACCATATCATCACCAATCACAAAACAACTATAGTAATTTACTTGTGTTGCAAATGATGGATCTGGATAAATAGAAAATTCTTTTTTCTCTCCAGGTTCAAGTTTTTCTATAGTCTCTATACTTTTTCCAACATCAATAAACTTGTTATCTTTTCCATGAATCAACGCATACACTTTGATTCCATATACGGTGAAATTTCCGTTATTTACTATAAAACCTGAAGTGTGACCATCTTGATGTTTGATAAGATTAGCATCGTAAACAACTTCGATGTTTGTGTAATCACTAGGACCTGAAACAAATGTAACTTGTGGTTTTTCAAAAATTGGATTTTCGCTTGATACCTGTGCAAACTTTAACTTGAATGGTATGTCTTTTGCTGGATTTGCAACTGGTAAAGTATAAGATTCTGAAATCACCTCATCGACATCTTGTATCTTGATTGTTATTGTAGGAATTATTGGATAATTTTCTGAATTCTTGACTGCTCCAATCACCGTGTAAACGCCATCGCCATCAAAATACGAGCTAATTTGATTATCTGGAATCCAAACTTCTGCACTTGAAACTTGTGCAGTCATGCCTAATGCGAGCAAGACGACAAGATTTACTATGATAACAGTACGTCTCAAAGACAACAAATCAGAATTGGTTGCTGAATTTTAATGTAGAGTCTGAATTTAAGTTAGAATTTATCTAATTACCCATTGCCTGTCTTGCAAGCTCTGCGCCTTCAACCATTACTTTGATCTTCTCAAATGCGACAGTTCTCGATCTTGTTCTAAGGCCACAGTCTGGGTTGACATAAACTTTGGCAGGATCGCCTAATGCTTTTGCAGAATAGAGTATCCTGTCTCGTACAAGCTTTGGTGTTTCTATCCTGTCAACATGAACATCGGTGACGCCAATTCCAATCTCCCCTTTGTAGCCATATTCTTTGAACAGCTTAAGCACATGGTATCCTTTTCTTTCTTTGTCATTTACTCCCAAATTCCATGAATCACGATTTGCAAATTCTAATGTGTATTGTTGAGCTTTTATCTCAGACATCTGCGGTGCTAATGTTTCGTAATCGTTTCCTGAAAAACACGCATGCACTACAACTTTTGCATTTATTCCCTTCACAGATTCATTTACTGATTGACGAAAGATATTCATCTCGGATGGATGTGATGTAGCAGCAGGTTCGTCAATCTGAATAATTTTTGCTCCAAGCTTAACCAAATCTTTTACAAGTGGTCTTACTACATTTCTTGCCAACGCAAGCACAAGTTCTTCTTTTGATTTGTAGTGTTCATCGTATGACCAGTCAGCTAATGTGTAGGCACCTGTTACTGGAACTTTGATATCATGTCTTGCATTTTCTCTTATGAATTTAAATTCTTCAGCATGGAAGTTTTGCTGATAAGAAATTTCTCCTATGATTCTAGCTTTGTTATAGTATTTGTTGTCCCATGATCTGACCCGTCCTGCAAACTCGAATCCTTTGATATGTCTGACAGGCTCTTCATACATCTCAACACGCCTTACCTCACCATCATAGATTATGTCGAGTCCTATGTCTTCTAGCGTTTTTATGTTCAGTAAAGCAGCATCGTTTCTGGCCCTTGACTTGTCCTCTTTTGAAATATCGGGGTTTTTTACTATATTCAAAAGCCATGATGGTTTTTTCAGACTTCCTATTTCTTGAGTTGGAAAATATTTATGCACTTCTTACTCCTTTCGCAATTTCTCCAAGCCTTAATATCTTTCTAACTGCAAAATCCTTTGGAAGATACTGAAGATCAAAGCTTGTTGTAACAAATGCTTCATCTGGCCTTGTCTTTGATATTATACTGTTTAACTCTGTAATGCATTCTTGTTTGTCTTCAAGTTTTGTGTTGTAGGAATTTACAATTCCAACTGCAAGTGATTTTCCGGAAAAGCTGTGTTTTTTGATTGATGATATGGGTGTTAACATTGTGTCAAAGCCAAGGCCTGAAACAGGCATGTCCAAAAGCTTCTCGATTTTCTTTGATACGTCTCCAAAATAAAAGTGCAGAATTGTTTTTGCCTTTAGGCCGCGTGTAATTATTTCCAGTGCATTCTTTACTATGCCAAAATCAACTTTTTCGTTGTATGCAATAGAAGGTGCTACAAGTTGAACTAATTCAAAACCAGACTTGACCAAGGTGTCTATCTCTTTTCTAAGCATCTTTGCTATTGCTAGGGTGAATTCCTCTCTTTTCGTGTATTTTGCACTGAGATGAACATCTGCAATTGTGTACGGATCTGCTAAGCAGACTGTTCTATTTTTTGGCAACAAAGAAATGGCCAGGCTAGATTTTACAATATTTCCAGCATCATCTAAAGGACCATCAAAAGAAAGTCTCCTGTAGAAGGTATTTGTCTCATAGATTCTGTTTAATGCAGCAAGCTTGACTGATTTTAATTTAGAAAATGGCCTGTAAATATCGTCCCAGTCTAAAAGTGGATCGCAAACATAACCTAACTTTGCCTTTTTTTGTATTGCAATGTATTCTTTTTTCTCTCTCAAATAAAATGACGAAAGATTTTTTGAATTTTTACGTGTAGCATCTATGAGCTCTTCTGATCGTGGATAAATTCCAACAGTGTAAGACGAGATCAACTTAACTTCTTTAGGGTTTCAAAGGCCCCTTTAAAATCATTTGGAGAGCTTATGAGTACATCGCCTGCAATCTTCTGTGCCTTTTTTATGAAACCAACTACATCGTTACTATAATTTGTCCAGTCAAGGTTTAGTATCTTTGCGGATCTTACATTTTTTTCTGATGGTAAAAGTATACAAGGAATTATCCTAAATCCTTGTGGTTTTAACTTGTCTACTATTCTTGTGATCTGATCAAGCGAACTGACAACTTGGGTTACAAAACCACGGGGTTGCGCTTCAATTTTTTTATGTATCTTTGCAAAATCAGGATTGCTAGGCAAAGAAAGAAAAAGATCGATTTTTTTCCCAAAACCTTGTTCGTTGAATTGTTTTACGACCTCGCTTGGCACAAGTTTGGAATCTTTTGGTCCAGCGGGAGGCGGGTCGCCTTTTAAAATTAAAATGCTATTAAGCTTAAGCAATATTGCATCACAAATTGATTGAGTAAGTGAGGTGAGATTTCTGTCCCTTACACGTATACTTGCAGAAATCGCAATGACATCGTTGGAACTTCTAATCAACGCTCCTATTGTTATTGGTGAAATTCTTGGTATTCCAAGCACAGAATCTGTTACATGAATGCTGTGGCAAACATTGCGAATTAAAAAAGCCCTTTCTTTTAGCCTGTTCACTGATTCTTGTAGCTCATCATGGGATAGTATTGTATCCTGAATGACTTTTGGGGGGTTTATTTCATAGGTGATTGTCAATAGAAGATTTTCTAGATTACCTGATTATAACCTTTGAACGATAACAGTCAATAACAATATCGCCAAAAGATATGTTGTGATGTATGGGGACGATCTTAGGAAAGCACTTTCGAGTAAAATTTTACCAGAAGTTAAACAAAATGGGCAGACAAAACTTGCTGCTGTACTGGTTGTGATTTATGGATCGGAGCCGACAATAATAATGACAGAACGACCAAAAACGATGAACCTGCATGCTGGTGAGATCTCCTTTCCAGGTGGAACGTGGAAACAAAACGACGGTGATCTTCTGACAACAGCTCTGCGAGAAACAAAAGAAGAGATTGATCTTAACATATCGAGCCAACAAATCATAGGTCAGCTTCGACCTGTTACCACATTGAATTCGGGTTTTACTATAACGCCATTTGTTGCCATTGCCTCTGACATACCAAAACTTGTGCCAAACTCTGAAATTGAGGAGATTCTTCACATTCCAATGTTTCCTCTATTCAAAACAATTGAGGATGATAAAGATTCGTTACACAAATCGATACAAGAAATGTATACTTTCAGATATGAAGACAAAATAATCTGGGGAGCATCAGCAAGAATTCTAAAGCAGATGATGCTTCTTTTATCAAAAATGAATTGATTTGTATAATTGCAAAATATTGGCCAAACCGTGTGCCAAACTGTGCTGCCTGAGATTCATTTAAAAAGAGCTTATCAAACATTCCATTTTATGGCCGCTCACAAGTCTGCTCCAAGGAAGATAAGACTGATGAAAAAACTAAAACAGAATTCATCTGTTCCGGCGTGGGTTATAATCAAGACAAAAAGAACAGTACGAACAAATCCAAAGAAAAGACAGTGGCGAAGAACAGACGTAGGAGTTGGATAATTTGTCACAGGAAACAGTTGAACGCGTTTATACAATAAACCTTGGAAAAGTTTTGCTCTCTCCAAATAACCAGAGAGCAAAGAGGGCAATTAACATGATACGAGAATTTGCAATTCATCACATGAAGTCTGAAGACATAAAGATCGAAGAAGACGTAAGTCATTTGGTTTGGGCAAGAGGAATAAGACACCCTCCAAGAAAGATTCGAGTCAAATTAACAAAAGATGATGATGGCACAGTCTTGATTTCTAAATATCAAGAAGAAAAACCAAAGAAAGAAGCAGTAGAGAAGAAACCAAAGTCGCAAAAAACAGAAAAGGTCGAAGAAAAATCCGAAGCAAAACCAGAAGAACCAAAACCAGCTAAATCAGAGCTAATGCCAGAAAAAAAATTAGAAACAAAAGAAGAACCAAAAGCAGAAGCAAAACCAGAGAAACCAAAAAAAGAACAAAAATCTGAAAAGAAAACCGAAGAAAAAACTAAAACAAAATCAGACGCAAAACGAAAGAAAAAGTAAAATTTTATTCTATTTGATATAGTTCAAGATCCAATTTTATACTGCAATCTGGATCGTCCCAATCTAAAGTGTTTTGATTTGGAATGACTCCGAGTGGATCATATCTGTCAAATCTTGTTTCACCTTCTACTGATGTGAGCAAAATAACTTTGGAATTTTCAGCAGCCACAACAGAAAGACTTACACGTGTACTATCATCGTTAAAAATTCCACTGACTGTATTGACCATTGAATTCAATATGCCTACAGAAACCTTGTTTCCGCCCATGAC
>Ga0209320_10001230_pt1 | contig 13321 bp, 12 predicted proteins | sample Rifsed13ft4_FD_184008 | JGI IMG/M metagenome (GOLD analysis project Ga0209320, IMG submission 184008) | Soil microbial communities from Rifle, Colorado, USA - sediment 13ft 4 (version 2) | ecosystem: Environmental > Terrestrial > Deep subsurface > Rock core/Sediment | place: Rifle, Colorado... | reverse complement strand
GGAGCCGATCTCGTTCTCTTTGAACGGCGTCATCCCGTGCTGGACCGAAGGAGTGCAGAAGATGAAGGTCGGCGGCAAGGCGAAGCTCGCCTGCCCGTCGGACACGGCTTACGGCGACGCCGGGCAAGGCCCGATCCCGGGCGGCGCGGCGCTGTTGTTCGAGGTGGAGCTCCTCGCGATCGAAGCAGCGGAGTAGTGCCATGCGGCGCACATGGGTGTGCATCGTGACGCTCGTATCGCTTGCGGGCAGCGCCAGCGCCCTGGAGCAACGCTGGCTCGGACCCGAGGACCGGGATCTTGCGGCCGACGGCGCCGTCACCGAGTTTCCGTTGCCGACGCCTGGCAGCGGTCCAACCACGCTCGCGATCGCCGCCGACGGCACCGTGTGGTTCACGCTCGGCTCGGGCAATGCAATTGGGCGCATGAGCCCGGACGGCGGCGGGCTCATCGAATATGCCCTGCCGAACGCCTCGAGCTCGCCGCGCATCATCGCGGCCGGGGCGGACGGCAACCTCTGGTTCTCCGAGCATACGGGCAACCGCATGGGCCGCATCACGCCCACGGGGGAAATTGCGGAATTTCCGATTCCGACACGGGCGAGCCAGCCGCGCGCGATCGCGCTCGGCGCGGACGGCAACATATGGTTCGGCATGTTCGCGGCCGGCAAGATCGGCCGCATCACGCCCGACGGCGTCATCACCGAGTTTCCGATTCCGACGCCGGACAGCGGCCCGCGGGCGTTGGCTTCAGGCCCGGACGGCAACATTTGGTTCTCCGAGTTCAACGCCAACAAGATCGGCCGCATCACGCCCGACGGCGTCGTCACTGAGTTCGCGTTGCCGCGACCGAGCTCGGGTCCCGGCGACATCACGGCGGGCGCCGACGGCAGCATGTGGTTCGTGGAGCTGTCGGGCCGCATGGACGGCCGCACGCCGGACGGGAACCGCGTCGGCCGCATCACGATGAGCGGCGCGGTCACGGAGTTTCCGCTGCCCGCCGACGGGCCGTCGCCGATCAACATCGCCGTCGGTCCGGATCGCAACGTCTGGTACACGCGCGGGGCCAAGCTCGGCCGCGTCACGCCGCAGGGCGTGGTCACGGAGCACGCGATCGCCACCGGCGACGCGCGAGCCGTCGGGCTCACGGCCGGCAGCGATCGGCAGCCGCCGGACCGCTTGACGAACCGGCTCTGGTTCGCCGACGGCGTCGGCAACCGCATTGCATATCTCGGCTTTCGCTGACGAGGCGCTTGGTTTACGCGTCAGAACCGCGCGTTGAAATCGTGAATCGTCCAGCCGCCGCCCGTCTCGCGCATCGTCGCGCACATTATCTTCGCACCGTCCGTGCGAACGTTGACTAGACCGTAGTGGACCTTCGTCATCACGCGCGAGCGCCACATGCTTCGCGTGCCGTAGCGAATCCCGAAGGGACCGTGCACCTCGCGGTAGTGGAACGTGGCGCGAGTCTTCGCACTGTCTTGCGCCGCGGCGAGCGGCTGCAGTGCGGACTGTTCGGCGGCGGTCGGAAACGCCTTGTCCGAAATGCCGGCGAACGGCTGCGCGAATAGGCCGCCGTCGATCGTCGCCGGTGCGATCGTCGGATAGCTTCTGAAGCGAACGTGCGTAACGGCGCCGACGGCGACGCTGCGCTCGATCTCCGTCATATAGATGAGCGGCGTCACGAGCGTGTCCTTGGTCCGGTCGATCTCGAGATGGCCGGTCGTCGCGCTCGCCGCGACGATCGCGGGCCGCGGATGCGCATAGCCTTCGTTGTCGCCCGATGAGACGATCGTGGCTCCGGCCTCGACCTGCTCGAGAAAGCGGTACGAGATGTCGTGACTGCCGTGATGGCAGGCCTTCGCGACATCGCAGGCGAACGCGCCGATGCGGTCGCCGTAGCTCTCCATGAGCCAGTTCATGCTCGCCGTGTTGAGGTCGCCCGTGAGCAGAATGCGCGCGTGACCGTAATCCAAGCGCAGGCAGACGCTGTGGCCGTTCGTGTTCTCGCCGGTATTGCCCAAATCCTTCAAAGCCGGTTGCCCGCCGCGACGCGCCGTGACGGGCGCGAGGACGCGGACGTCGCAACCGCCCGCGCCGGTCCATAGGTCGGGAAGCACGCCGCCCGCCTGCAGCGTCTCCCGCTCGACGCCGAGCCGCACGACCGACATCGCGGGATTGCGTTCAAGTAGGTCCTTGATGAAGCCGCGCCAATCGCCGCCGAGCTCGTCGGTGGCGCCGTTCACGATGGCAGCCTCCGCGTCGGCGCGGTCGCCGAGCAAGCGCAGAAAAAACTCGCCGTCGTTCGGGCCGAGATCGTCCTTGTGAGGCTGAGGGCCGCCGATGCGCTTCTCCCAACGTGCCAAGCCCGGGTGATAGAAGGCCGCAATGTCCACGGCCAAGGCGTCGAGCTCGTTGTCGTCGACGGCGCTTTGCCGGGCGAGGTCCCACGCCCCGCCGTAGTGATCGAAGTCGCTGTGCGAGGCGACGAGCGCGTCGATCGCGATCGTGGGGTCGCCGTAATCGAAGAAGAACTTCCAGTCGATGAAATCCGCAGCGTTCTTGCCCGTGAGTTGGTTGCTGCGCGGCAGGCCGCCGTCGATGACCATGTGCCGGCCGTCGGGCGTTCGCACGAGCACGCCGTCGCCTTGGCCGACGTCGACGAAGTACAGCTCGAGCAGCGCCTCGCTCGTCAGGCGGCTGCTCGCGATCGTGCCCGTCAGCCCGCGCGCGCGGACCGTGCACGTGGCGCCCGCGCGTTCGATGACTTGCACGTAATCGCCCCATAAGAGATCGACCTTGTCGCCGTTCAAGAGCTCGAGCTTGGCCGTGTAGGCGTTCTTGCCGCTCGTCTTCTTGACGTAGGCGATCTCGACCAAGTGCTCGGTTTTTACGAATCCCTCGTCGCTACCGAGGCGGATTCGCGTCCAGACGGTCCCCGACGGCCAGTCCAACATCTCCACCGCGCGGCCCCAATCGAGGTCGGCGATCTTGACGCCGGCGTCGCTCGGAGTGCGCCTGAAAGCCGACCGAAAGACCTGTCGAAACAACGCGCGGTCGTGGCGGGTTTGCAGCGCACCGCTCAAAACCTGCTGTTGCTCTTCTCGCCATGCGCGAACGCGGCCTTGCACCATGGGTCACCTCCGGTGCCGATAGTACTCCCGCACGGAGGATATTTCGATACTGCAAGCTTCGCTTGCAACAGGTGTGTAACCGCTCCATGCGGGGCGCGAGATCTAGTGATAGAGTCCCGGGCCATGAAGCGCGTCGACACCCGCGAGCTCACGACCGAAGCCAACGGTGTAAGGGTCACGCGCGTCGGCGTGAATCTCGGCGCCGAGATCACGGCGGTCGATCTCACGAAGCCGCTCTCGGACGCGGCCTTCGCTGCCGTCTCCGCCGCGCTCGTCGAGCACGAAGTCATCGTGTTCCGCGGTCAAGACATCTCGTCCGCCGAGCTTCTCGCCTTCGGCCGCCGGTTCGGGGAGCTCAGCGTGCACCCGTTCGCGCCGAGCGCGGGCGCGACGCCGGAGCTCATCGAGTTCCGCAACGACGAGACGACGCCGCCTTTCGGCACCGACGTCTGGCACTCCGACGAGACCTTCCGCGCCGAGCCGCCCATGGCCACCGTGCTCTCGGCAAAGGAGGTGCCCGCGGTCGGCGGCGATACCGTGTTCGCGAGCATGGCGGCTGCGTTCGAGGGCTTGAGCGACCGCATGCAGCGCTTCGTTTCCGGCCTCGAGGCGATCCACGACATTCGCCCGTTCAGAGCGTTGTTCGGGTCGAGCGACGAGGAGCGCAAGAAGCTCTACGAGTACGAGCTGCGTTACCCGCCGCAAGTGCATCCCGTCGTCCGCATCCATCCGGTCTCCGGACGGAAAGTATTGTTCGTGAATCCGCAGTTCACCATCGCGATCAAGGGCATGGACGAACGTGAGAGCCGTGCGCTGCTCGAGTCGCTGTTTCATCAGGCGTTGATTCCCGAGTATCAGTTTCGGTTGCGCTGGGCGCGGCACACGATCGCAATGTGGGACAACCGTTCGGTCCAGCACTATGCAGTGCACGACTACTATCCGCAACGCCGCTACATGGAGCGCATCACGATACGCGGCGGTCCGGTCGCCGGCGTCGCGGCCGCGGACCCAGACGAGGTGCGGAGACGCAAATTCGACGCGCCGCCCGGCGTCGATCCGTACGGCGGTCACAAGCCGCACTGACGGCAAGAAGCAGCGGGTCAGGTGGATTGCATGGCCGGCACCGCGGCGTCGTCGCCGACGGTGACGAAAGCTCGATCGTACGGAAAATCGCAGCCGAGTCGCTCGAGCTCGGCGCGCCAGTAATCGTCGATGCGCCGCTGATCCGCAGGGCTCAAGAGCTCGCCGGAGCTGCCTCGTTGGCCGCGCCGGACCATCGCGCCGCGCGGTTGCGCCCACGGCGGGCTCAACCCCGCGGTGTCGAACTTGTCGCCGATCGATTTCATGTGATCGTACGTCGATTGCTCGATGACGCGGCCGAGCTCTTCGGGCGTCAATTCGACCTGCATGAACGCGGCGATGCGCTCGACCGCGCGCGGCAGGTCGGCCTTCATCTCCTCGTACGTCAAAAACAGCACGTTGGCGCGATGCCGGTTCTGCCAGCCGCCATGCAGATGCTTTGCCCACGAGCCCGTGAACGTGTCCGGCGATAGATACAGGTCGAGCCAGCTCGAGAGCGTGGGCATCAGCGGTCCGAGCATCGACGAGCGCGTGAAGTGATAGCTCGAGACGAAGACGTCCTTGGGATCGCGCACGATCCAGAGATAGCGGGCCTCCGGCGTGTACGGCAGCTCTTCGAACGGGAGGTGGGTCTTGATCACGTGCAATCCTGTCGGAGCGTTCCGCCAAACGCTCTCGTCCTCGAGCGATACGGCGAAGCTATTGTCGGCGGGGATCTCGTACCAAGGAACGAGATCGTGAATGTGATCGAACTCGGCTCGTCCGCGGTGGGCGATCTGCACCGCGATTTGCATGGTCCAATTCGTGCCCGTTTTGTAGTACGAGCACACGAAGACATCATGCGCACCGGGCTGGAAAGGCGGAGGCTTGGCGGTCATGCGCGTGAAGCTCCGCGAAATCAATCGCGGCCATACGCCGACGAGCTCGAGGACCCTGACGATGGGAAGCAGCAACCCGTAGACGAAGGGCCACGAGACGTAGCGCGCGCGGTTGGACCACATGCGCCGGCGCAGCCGTGTGGGCTTGCCGGCGGGACGGGTCGGCGGTGTGGGTTCGCTCATGGGCAACTGCTGTCGGTTGGCGGCGCGCGACATTTTATACCGGAACGCGCGAGTCTTCCGGGCGGGGAGCGCTTCTTGACAACGTGCGCCAAATCACCAATCGTCCTTGCGAGGAAGGTTCGCTTCGCGAGCCGTCGGGGCTCCAAATGACAAAAGAAACCGATCAGCGCCTGCCGCTCGACCGCCGAGGATTCCTCAAAGGTGCCGCGACCGGCGCGGCCGCAATGGTCGTCAGCGTCCCGAGCGCCGATGCGCAAGCTCCGCAGCGCGCGCCGAACGGCACGGTGGCCGCGGCGGCACCCAGCGCGGAGCAGCTCGCGCGTGACGCGGGTAACGTGCGGCCCCCGGCCGTCGCGGGGCGGGCCGTCAATCGGCCGGGCTCCGATCTCATGACGCAAGTGCTCAAGGATTTGGGCGTCGAGTACGTGGCGGGGAATCCCGGCTCGAGCTTCGAAGGCTTGCAGGAATCGATCGTCAACTACGGCGATCCGCCGAACGCGATGCCGGAGTTCATCACGGCGCTGCACGAAGAGTCATCGGTCGACATGGCGAACGGCTACGGCAAGGCCGAAGGCAAGCCGATGTGCGCGATCTTGCACGGCACGATCGGCATTCAGCACGCGTCGATGGCGATCTACCAGGCGTTCTATTCCGGGACGCCGCTATTGATGCTCGCGGGTCGCGACGACGGCTTCATCCAGGCGCATACGGCGAACGACATGGCCGCCTTGGTGCGAAGCTATACGAAGTGGGACGCGCAACCGACGACGCTCTCGGGTTGCCTCGATGCGTTGCAGGAAGCCTACCGTCAGGCCATCACCCCGCCGACGGGACCGACGCTCGTCGTCATCGACATGGAGCTGCAAAAAGAGGAAGCGGGCGATCTCGTCGCCCCCGCGTATCGACCGCCGGCAATTGCAGGCATCGATGCGACGACGGCGCGGGAAATCGCGCAAGCGCTGCTCGACGCGGAGAATCCCCGCATCGCCGTCGGCCGGCTCCGGACGCCCGAAGGCGTGCGCCGGGCCGTCGAGCTCGCCGAGCTCGTCGGCGCCTCGACGAGCACGGCGGCGCTGCAAGGTCCCATGAGCTTCCCGCAGCGGCATCCGCTCACCGGCCCGGGCGCGAGCACGGCCTACGATTTCACGCTCGGGCTCGAAACAGGACCCGCCGATGTCGGCATCGTCGGTCCCGGCGTCTACACGTTGTCCGGCACCCGCGATGCGATGCAGGTCGGGTTCGGCGGCTTGCGCGCGAATGGGCCGGCCGGCGGCATCGGCGCGCCCGCGGCCGCGACCTTCACGACGCGCTTCGACGTCGACGCCGAGGCGTCGCTGCCGCTCATCGTCGACGAGGTGCAGCGTCTCGTGACGCGAGCAGAGCGGCGGACGATCGAAGAGCGCAGCGCGCGTCACGCGGCCGCGAATCGCGAGGCCTATGTCGCAAGCGTTCGGCAGGCGGTCGAGGATAAGCGCATCGGCTGGGACGCAAGCCCCGTGAGCACGGCGCGCATCTATGCCGAGCTGTGGCCGCTCATCATGAACGAGGATTGGTGTCTCGCGAGCCCGAGCAACTTCTCGGGCGGCCACCACCGCGAGCTCTGGGAGCACAACCGGCCCTACAGCTACTTGGGCGGTCAGGGTGCAGCCGGCATGGGCTACGGCGCCGGCGCCTGCGGCGGCGCGGCGCTCGCGGCCAAGCGGCGCGGGCGCTTCGTCGTCAACGTGCAGACCGACGGCGACATGAACTACACGCCGGGCGTGCTCTGGACGGCGGCCCACCATCGCTTGCCGATGCTGACGATCATGCACAACAACCGCGCCTGGCATCAGGAGCTCATGTTCCTAGAGTTCATGGCCGGCATCCGCGGCCGCGGCACGGACCGCGCACATATCGGCACGACGCTCAGGGATCCGTTCATCGACTACAAGAAGATGGCCGAAGCGTACGGCATGGCGGGCGAGGGGCCGATCAGCGATCCGCGCGAGCTGCGCGCGGCGCTCGAGCGCGGCGTCGCGACGGTCAAGCGCGGCGAGCCGTACATGATCGACGTGATCACGCAACCGAGATAGCGCGGAGGAAAGTATGAGCCACCGAGCTCACATCGTGTCCGCGCTGCTCGGCTCGATCGCGGCGACGGTCGCGCTCGCGGGCGGGAGTCTCGTGGCGGCGCAAGAGCGCGGCGTCGCCGGCGACGCGGCCGCCGGCAAGCAACTCTATTACGACCACGGCTGCTACGGTTGTCACGGCTTCAACGGCGAGACCGGCGCGCGCGACTTGGTCGCGACGGGGAGTCCGATCATCGCCGACGTTGCGACGTTCACGACGTACTTGCGGCTGCGCGCCGATGCAGCGCCGCTGTTGCCTTCGACGCGCATGCCGAACTATCCGGAAAGCGCATTGGGCGACGCGCAAGTGCGCGATATCTACGCCTACGTGCGCACGTTCGCGCTCGATGCGCCTGGCATCGAGGACATCCCGGCGCTCGAGGCCATCCTCGATGCCGCAGGCCGCGAGTACGTGCCGTAAGGACGGAACCGGAGAAGCGCATGTCGGGATGCCGTGCGAGATTTGCGTTGCTGGCGCTCACGTTGGTAACGGCGATTTCAGGGCCGGCCGTGGCGCAGGAGCGGCGTCCCGATCTTGCGGGCATGTGGAGCGATCCGCCTTTCACGGCGCTCGATAGCTTTTGCTATTTCTTCTGCACGGATGCGGGACTCGACTACCTCGAGGGATTGCTCGACGACCCGGCCAACGATGAGCGCCCGTACCCCGAGATCAGCGCCGAGGCGTCGAAGCACCAGCAAAACCAGTATTTCCGTCCCCGCCTGACGGCCGCGGCGTCGGCGACGTTCCCGCTCGATCCCGCCGACGATCCGGGGTTCCTCTACTGCGAGCCCTGGGGGTTCACGCGCCAGATTTTCGCGCCGCACCAGCTCGAGATCCGGCAGGAAGTCGATCGCGTGGAAATGCGCTATGGCGAATGGGACGCGCGCCGTACCATTTATCTCGACGGTCGCCGCCCGGCGGCCGATCAGCCGCCGACCCTGCTCGGCCATTCGGTGGGCCGCTATGAAGGCGATACGCTCGTGATCGAGACGTCCGCCGTGCGCGCGGGTATCACAGCCTGGGACGCGGAGAGCAGCGACCAGACACGCGCCGTGGAGCGTTATTCCCGCTCCGCCGACGGCGAACGCTTGCTGTTGAGTGTGACGATGGAAGATCCATGGAGCCTGGCCGAGCCCGTCGTGGTCAAGAAAGTTTGGAGTCGGGCGCCGGATCAACAGATCTTCCCGTATGAGGATTGCGAACGGCCGACCGAATTCACTCGGGGAACCGGCCAGCCATGAGATTGCGACGCATGCCATATGTAGCCGTCGCGACACTTCTACTGCCGCTCTATGCCGCCCATTCGCACCACGCGTTTTCCCCCGTTTTCGACGAGAGCCGGACGATAACGGTCGCCGGCGCCGTGACCGAGTTCCGGCTCGTAAATCCCCACGCGATGATGTCGATGGAAGTCAGCGACGACGCGGGCAACGTCGTCGAGTGGACCGTCGAGTTCTCGGGCAGGCTCAATCTCACGGTCGGCGGCTGGACCGACGACACGATTTCCCCGGGTGAACGAGTCACCGTGAGCGGCAACCCGACACATACGGGTTCTCCACGCATGTTCTTTCGCCGGCTCGTGCGTGCAGACGGCACGGAGCTTCGCCCACCCAGTGCGGCGCGCCAGGGCGCTATCGAGGAAGAGCGCCGCCAGCGCGCACGCGCGCGCGCAGAGCAGAGTGCGCCTGAATTGGACTGAGCGCGCGCCGTCAAGGCGCCGCGGCAAGCTCCGCGCGGATCTCGCGCAGCTTCGTCTTCACGATGGCTGCGTGCTCGGGGCCCATGCGCAGCAGAATCTTCTGCCCGGAAGAGAGGCGCTCGAGCGCGGGGTCCTTGAACTGATAGAGCACATTGGGCTGCACGAGCGCGATCGGTCCTTGGACTTCGGGTGTTGCGAGCAGGTGATCGATGACTTCGACGACGCGCGTCGCGAAAACCGTCTCGGGATTGCCGAGATCCACATAGGCTTCCTGCATGAGCGGATAGTAACGGCGATAGAGTGCGACGATCGTGCGCGCCTCGGTACGCGCGAGCAGCGTCGTGAACGGCGTGTACCGTGCATAGTTCTCTTCGCTCAAGTAATACGCGTCCTCGGACCCGCCGGCGACGAACACACCAGGCGTCGCCTGAAGCGGGCGCCGGTCGAGCGCGAGATTGGTGCGCGGCAAGTTGTCGACGGTCACGACGAGATTGCGGATGACGTTCTCGGGGCGCGAATACTGCTCGAGAACTTGGGGCCCGAACGACTCCGTGAGCGTGCTCGCAACTTCCGCGTCGCTTTCGTCGAGGGCCGGTAACGGCACCGCGGGCTCGGCGGCGGGGGCGGGAATCTCGGGCGGCGCCTCGGCGACGGGCTCGGGCTCGACGGTCGCGGGCGGCCCTTCGGCATCGGCTGCGGCCGGCTCGGGACTGCCGTCGGGACCACGCAGCAAGAAGTAGCCGATCGCAACGGCGGCGAGCAACAACACGCCGCTCGATGCCCAGAGCAGCGGCGGCACCGATGCGAGCCGCTGCCGGTAGCGCGCGAGATACGGATTCGGTGCGAGCGGCTCGTGCTCCATGCAGGCAGTATCGATCCTGCGCATCGACGCCGCAAGAAGCCGGTACGTGGCCTCGAATTGACCCGGCAATCGGCCTGTCGCGGTGCTGCCTGCAATATACAATGCCGGCGTGGATGCGTATGACTACGTCATCGTCGGCGCCGGGACCGCGGGCTGCGTGCTCGCGAATCGGCTGTCGGCCGATCCGAACGTAAGCGTTCTGTTGCTCGAGGCCGGCGGCAAAGACAACTATTTCTGGATCGACATTCCCGTCGGCTACCTCTACACGATCGGCAATCCGCGCACGGATTGGTGTTACGTGACCGAGCCTGATCCGGGCCTGAACGGTCGCGCGATCGGCTACGCGCGCGGCAAGGTGCTCGGCGGCAGCTCGTCGATCAATGCGATGATTTACATGCGCGGGCAGCGCAGCGACTACGACCATTGGGCGTCGCTGGGGCTGCGCGGTTGGGGCTGGGACGACGTTTTACCGGTGTTCAAGCGGTCCGAGGACTACCAGCACGGCGCCGACGAGTTTCACGGCGCGGGCGGCGAGCTCCGTGTCGAGGAGCGTCGCGTGGCGTGGGAGATCCTCGACGCGTGGCGCGACGCGGCCGAGGAATGCGGCATCCCGAAAATCGCCGAATTCAACCGCGGCGATAACTTCGGCAGCGCCTATTTCCAAATGAATCAGCGCAACGGCGTGCGCTGGAGCGCGACGAAGGCATATCTTCGGCCGGTGCGAGGCCGCGCGAACCTGACGGTCATGACGCGCGCGCAAGTGCGCCGCGTGCGCATCGAGAACCGCGACGGGCGGCGCAGGGCGACCGGCGTGCAGTTGCGGCAGAGCGATCAGCACGGCCGCGTGATCGGAGCCCGGCGCGAAGTCGTGCTCGCGGCAGGCGCGATCGGCTCGCCCCAGGTGCTGCAGCTCTCCGGAATAGGGCCCGCGAAGCTGCTCGAGCGCTGCGGCATTGCCGTCGTGCACGATCTCCCGGGCGTCGGCGAGAACCTGCACGATCATCTGCAGATACGCAGCATCTATAAAGTCAACAACACGGTGACGCTGAATGAACGTGCGCGGACGTTGCTCGGCAAGGCGTCGATGGCGCTCGAGTATCTGTTCTTCAAGACCGGACCGCTGACGATGCCGCCCTCGCAGCTCGGCGCCTTCGCGAAAAGCGACGCATCGCGGCCGTCCGCGAATATCGAGTGGCACGTGCAGCCGCTGTCGCTCGACAAGTTCGGGTCGCCGCTGCACACGTTCAACGCCATCACTCCCTCGGCCTGCAACCTCCAGCCGACGAGCCGCGGGCACGTGCGCATCGTCAGCGACGATGCGCATGCGGATCCCGCGATCAGGCTCAACTACTTGTCGACGATCGAGGACCGTGCGGTTGCGGTCGCCGGCCTCCGTTTCACGCGGCGCATCATGGCGGCGAAGGCGCTCGCGCGCTTCGAGCCCGAGGAATGGAAGCCGGGGGCCGGATACGAATCCGAGGAGGAGCTCGAGCGCGCGGCCGGCGATCTCGGCACGACCATTTTCCACCCTGTCGGGACTTGCAAGATGGGCCGCGATGCGCTCGCGGTCGTCGACGACAGGCTCGCGGTGCACGGCGTCGAGGGTTTGCGCGTCGTCGACGCCTCGATCATGCCGCGCATCACGTCGGGCAACACCAACGCTCCGACAGTCATGATCGCCGAGAAGGGCGCCGAGCTCATCAAAACCACGTAGGAGCGAGCTTCGCTCGCGATTCTTTTCTTCGCGAGCGAAGCTCGCTCCTACAATCAAATCGCCACCGTTCAGCGTCGGTTCAGCGTCGGCGGGTAGCCTATCCTCAAGGGGTAGCGTCGTCGATCGTGGAGTAACGGCAATGAAGACATTCGCTTTGGGCCTTATCGCTGCGGCGGCTCTCGTCGTGCTACCGGTGCAAGCCGGTTTCGCCGACGGCCGTCATCATCAAAGTCATGTAAGCATCGGCTTGGGCTTCGGCTTCGGCGACCCGTTTTACTACCGGCCGTACCGTTACTACTACCCGTCTTACGGCTACGGGTTCGACATCTGGCCACGGTACCGCACGCGCGTGCGCACCGTGAGCGATCGCGGTGAAGTACGCACGCAGAAGCTCTATGTCTACCCTGCTGCCGGACAGAGCACCGAGCAGACGGCCGAAGACCGGTACCAGTGTCATGTCTGGGCCGTTGATGCGACGGAATTCGATCCGACGCTCGGTGCCGGTACGGCCGCGGAGGCCGAGGGCTACGGGCGAGCGTTCACCGCATGCATGGAAGGACGCAACTATGTCGTCAAGTAGCCTTTGTGGCGCCACGCGCGCTACTGCACGCATGCTCGTCGTCACGGCGGCCGCGGCTCCGCTCGCGCTCGCGGCCGCCGATCTCGCCTCCGTGCAGGCGCTGCCGCAACGCGGCCAGTCGGCCGACCAAGCGCGCCGCGACCGTTACGAGTGCCACACCTGGGCCATCGAACAAACCGGAACCGTGCCGCGAAGAGTAGACGCCGCGGAAGCAGACGCGACGGAGCGTGCCGATCGCGTCGATCGCGTCGTCACGGGCGCTGCCGCCGGTGGCGCGCTCGGCGCCCTCGTCCGAGCGTCGCAGGACGAGGATCCAAGCCACGGCGTATTGTCGGGTGCAGCCATCGGCGCGGCCGTCGGCGCGCTCATCGGACGCAGAGCAAAGCCGGACGAGCCCGATCCCGAGTTCGACGCGTACTTCCGTGCCTTGAGCGCGTGTCTCGAGGGGCGGGGGTACACGGTCAGTATCGTCGGCGAAGATACGGCCGCGTAACGTTCGTCAGCTTTCCGGCAGCGGAATGAATTCGTCGTCGCCCGGTACGCGTCCGAGGGCACCGTCGCGCCAGCCGCGTTTGGCCTGTTCGATGCGTTCCTTCGAGCTCGACACGAAATTCCACCAAATGTGGCGCTCGCCCACGGGCTCGCCGCCGATGATCATGACTCGGCTGTCGGTTTTCGCGCCGAGCACGACGCCTGCACCGCGGCGCGCAACGACCATGCGTCCTTCCGCGTAAGCCGCGCCGTCGATGTCGAGAGCGCCGCGCACGAGATAAACGGCACGCTCCGCATACTCGTTCGGCAGCGCGATCTCGGTGCCTGCCGGCATCTTGAGCTCGAGATAAAGGGTCGGCGAGTACGTCTTGACCGGCGACACCGCGCCGAAAGCGGCGCCCATGATGAGCCGCACGGTGACGCCGCCGCGGTCGAACTGCGGCAACGCGGGCGCGGGATAGTGAATGAACTCGGGCGCGACTTCCTCGCTGCCGTCGGGCAGGGCACACCATGACTGAATGCCGTGCAAGCGCGACTCGACGGTGCGGTCCGGTCCCGAGCGCTCCGAATGCACGATGCCGCGGCCGGCCGCCA
>Ga0209320_10001229_pt1 | contig 13327 bp, 13 predicted proteins | sample Rifsed13ft4_FD_184008 | JGI IMG/M metagenome (GOLD analysis project Ga0209320, IMG submission 184008) | Soil microbial communities from Rifle, Colorado, USA - sediment 13ft 4 (version 2) | ecosystem: Environmental > Terrestrial > Deep subsurface > Rock core/Sediment | place: Rifle, Colorado... | reverse complement strand
GAGTTCGCAGCGCGGTTCAACGGCGCGGCATATCGCGAGCTCAAGAAGAAATACGACGGCGCCGGCAACGCGCCGACGCTGTACGCCAAGGTCGCCTTTTCTTCGTAGGAGCGAGCTTCGCTCGCGAATATTCAGGAATCGCGAGCGAAGCTCGCTCCTACTGGGCCGCCCGACGTCGAGCGTCGGATCGACGCAGAAGTAGCCGAGGCGCTCGAATTGCACCTTGTCCTCGCGCGCCAGGCGCTCAGTCCCAAAGCTGCTCGACGCCCGTGCCACGCGCGGGATCGCCGTGGAGCGGAGTCAGGTATCCGAGCAGGCACCCGTTCGAGCTATCCTTGAGTCGATGGCACCGAACCTTCACGAGGTCGCCCACTCGGAGGTCGTCACGCTCGATTCCGTTCCTCGCGAGGCCGATCGCACTCGTCGCCTCGAGCGCCCAGAGAGTCACTTGACCCCCGTCGTCCTTGACTTCGAGGTATACCCACGAATGCGGGTTGATGAGGTGCAGTTCGCTGACCGTCCCTTGCAAATAGGTGAAGTCACTCATCGCGTAATTGCCGTGGGAATGGTGCGCAAGCGCCAGCCAGGCGATGAGGCTCGTACACATGGCCGCAATACGCGAGCTCGCGGGCAACCTGCTTGCCCTGCGCATAGCGAGCCTCACCGGACGCGGCGAGGCACGGGAAACCCGTTCGAGTAGACGGACTCGTAGCGGATGCCCTTGCCGTCCTGGTCGATGAACCCCAGCGATTGCTGAAAGAGACCGGGCTCCGGCAAGCCGCGGGGCACCGTCGCCTCCAGGATGTAGAGACGATTCTCGTGCATGTAAATCCCGACAAATGTGCGCGATCCGTCGGGGTTGGTGAGCTGGAGCTGACGGCCTTCGACGAGATCGACGAAGCTCCATCCAAAGAACGTAATCTCGGCGCCGCGCTTCATGAACTGCCAGGATGCGTATTCGGGTGCGCCTCTGACGTCCACCCTCCACGACCCGACACCGATCCACGGGGCTCCCGTGCAGCCGGTATGGGCGTCCGGTGGACAGGTCTTGGCTCGCTCGGTGTGGATCGCTTCGGCGTTCGTATGGTCGACCACCGTGATCGAGTACTTGCTCGCACCGCTCAATTGGCTGTACACACGCGCAGGGAACATAGCCCCGTACTCCGACGCGTACGTGGTGCTCGTCACCATGGGATGGCCTGGGAAGTTGAGCGAGAAGAAATCCGCGCGGCTGACGTACTCGGTCCACTCCTGCGCGGACGCCTCGCTCGAGAGACCGAGGATCAACACGGCCGGGACGAGGGTATGTAGTTGCATGACCACGCCCTCCTCAGGGCGGCAGGGAGGCCAAATACGCCGCGACATTGAGCATATCCTCCGCCGTCAGGTTCTGCACGACGGGCTCCATGATCCCGGGGCTCTTCCGCGTACCCTGCTTGATGTCCCAGAGCTGTCGCATCGTGTAGCTCGCCGAGCGTCCCGCGATGCCGGGGATGTCGCCCAAGCCCTTCTGCCCCGGGCCATGACACAACCCGCACTGGATCGTTTTGCCGCCGCCCGTGGTCACGATCGCCTCGCCGCGAGCGACGCTGCCGACCGGCACGTAGGCGATGAACCCGATCCGCGGATCGCGCATGATCTCCATCCGCTCCGTGTCCTCGGGCACCTCGATGATGCGCTGACCGAGCGGCATGGGCGGCGCGTCCTCGATCGGTATCATGAGACCGCCGGCCGGCCGTACTTGCGGCACTTCTTCCGCTTCGACGACGCGAACCCAGGGGCGAAACGGCATCGAGGCGAAATACTCGGCCGCCTGCAGCTTTTCTGCGTCGGAGAGGCCTCTCGGCATCCGCGCCATCTCGTTCGTGTTTTCCTTGCGCGGGTCCGCATTGCGGCGGTCGCCGTTCTCGAACGCCTCGAGCTGCCGAAGGAAGTAGGCCATGGGTAGACCGGCAAGATGGGCGTTTTCCATCTTGCCCTGGCCGTTGGGGTAGTGACAGAGCGCGCAGGCCCGCACGCCCGCACTCTCCTTGCCGTGCGCGACGACGTCGGGCATCGGCGGATGGTCGCCTGGATACCAGTCCGCGGGGCCGTAGCCGAAGCTCGCCTCGTTGCGCGTGAACGAAGCGGTCGTGCCGGGCAATGTCCGCTTGATGGCGTCGTCCGGCACCGGCGTGCCGGGGTTTCTACAGTCGGGCGGCCTGGCCGTCAGAGGACAAGGAGGCGCGAGGCGATCGCCCTCGGCGAGCGGAGTCAGATATCCGTAGGCCCAGTCGGGCCAACCGGACTGTTCTTGACTGGGCTGCGCTCCGGGACCGCCCCCTGACGCGGCGACGCCAACCAACGTGAGCAACATTCGCAAGTGTCCTTGCGCCCTGGTTCGCATGCTCGCTCCTCTGTGCAGACCTCGGTTCCGTTCGAGCTATCGAGGCAGGTAGCGTCTCGTTGCTTCAAGATCGCAATTGAAAGGCGTCATCTCCATCTGCGGGGAATAGATCAAGTCCCGCCTGTGAGTCATCGTTCCCACGATGTACTCCGGATCCTCCAGCATGAATTCGACCGTCATACGGGTGCCATCCTCCCCGAGCCGATAGTGCTCGACGACGTGCTTCCTGGCGCCGGAGGGAATACCGTTCTGGTAAGGCGATCGATTGTCGGCGAAATTCGCCGTATCCACGACCAGAACGCCCCCCTCCCACCGGCCGATTGAATGGCCCTCGTGCGTGCGCTCGTCGGCGCTCGGATGACCGCGTCCGTCCATGTAAACCGTTCGTTCCTGGTCGAAGTACTGGCTCCGGATCATGACGATTTGTTCGTCTTCGATGAATTCGATCTCCATCGGGTAGAGGTCGGTATAGATGATCCCTCCCGGCGTCGGCTTGGTCATGCATGCGAGCTCGGGGTTCTCTTCGGCGTTCTGGCTGTAGGCGGCCTCGGCGAGCTTGCCCTTCTCGGTCAACGCAAGCTCACGGATCATCAGCTGATCGAGCCCGCCGGGGTAATCGTCGCCGAGGCTCAGTCGATCCACGATCCATCGACCCTCGAGCGTCGTCGTGCTGACGGTGGCGACGGCTTCCGCTTGATGGGGACCCCCTCTGAACGGCTCCCAGACCGGCGCTCCGCCTTCCCTTTCGATGGACTCGAGCAAACCGTACGGCCGACCGTCGCGCGCCGGATGCACGCCGACTTTGACCTGGTCGCCTATCGAGAGGGTGTTGGGCGTCCATCCCCGGCGCGCAACCGTGATCGCCGAAGCCGTTTGCACGGTCCACTCGATCCGCTCACCGCGCTCGTCACGGGTCTCGACCGTGAAGTAGGTGTGCGGATTACGCATGCTGTACTCGCTAACCGTGCCCTCGAATGTCACGACCGACCCCATGTCCAGGGCGGCATCACTGTGATGACCGAATGCGGGAGCGGCTATCGCAAGCGCCACTCCTGCCGAGGATGTGAGGTATCTCATGAAGGTTTTCCCGGCCTTCTTCGTGCTCGACTCGGTTGGTTCGTCAGCCGATTCTACGCCGCCTATCCGGCCAATGACTCCTTCGGAACTCATTCTCACTCTTAAACGAGGCGATCCGGTTTGCCGGCGACTGCGCCAGATCGGCCACAGGTGGTCGTTCACTGATCGATCTCGCCGATAAAAAAGGCGCGCACAGGGAAAATCGGCCGCGGCCCCTGTTCTATCGACTCCCGGATAGTTCTACCTATTTGCTCGAGCGATTCATCGTCCTGTCCGCCGCTTATGCGTCTTGCTATATCCTCAATTTGCTCATCCGTCGGAGCTCCTGCTTCGTTGGCAAAGTTCTACGCAAAACGCATCACAAACCGCTTCAGACTCGATAAAGAGGCCGCACGGCGCCAACTCGACATCTACTACCGTTCTTGCAGACCGGTCATCGCGTATCTCCAATGAAAAGCGCTGATCGTCTTGCTCCACTACCGCATAAGAGCGTTCCAATTTCGCCGAACCGCTCAAATCGAACGTGATCGAATTATCAGACAGCCTTATGGTCCAACCACCGCCTATCGGGCTAAAGCCGCCTGCTGTCGGCAAAGCGTGCAGCGTCCAAGCGCCCGTGATGCCTGGTGGAACCTGCCCGTCGCACCCGGGAGTCTCGATCGGCCACTCTTTGGGTGGACAACGATTCGGATCGGGAAACCAGAACGAGCAGGATTCAACCATTGCTCGTGTTGGTTCGTCGAAGTAGTACGCAGGTCCGTCAAACGGTGTGCAGTCGACTTTGATTAGGCCACCTCTTGGGATCGGCTGTACGCACCCGTCTCTGCGGCCGACAGGGATCAGATCGCCGTTTGGCATTTCAATAGCGGGATCGTCGTCTGAGCCGACGAGTCTCGAATGCCGAAGTTGATCCTGATACTCCTGTTGAATGCGTTCGACTTCCTCGTCCGTTAGCGCATCTTCTTGTGCACCCGAACTTGAGGCGAGATGGGTCGATCGTTCGCGTTCCCAGGAATCATAGCGCGATCGCGACGCGAGTGACGGCTTTCGAGCTCCTTGTCCCCGTTAGGTCCGAGTCCACTCGGGCCACCACGTTTGGGCCAGTTCGGCCACATCGAGTCATTGCATCACCTGTGGCCGACCCCAAATCACCGTCGCGTCGACATTGGTATGTATCAGGCTACCGATTGCATAGGGTTGGACCAGGCACCTGACCGTATTGTCGAATGAAGTCGCTGCGTTGTTCTGCATGCGCTGCCGTGAAAACCCGTTCCTCGCATGGAAGGACTCGACGTAGTCATCCACTGTTTGGGAAAACGGCTGGGGATTGGTCCTCTGGCTCCCGACAACGTGAAACAGCCCTTGGCTAATCAACTCGTGAATGAGATCGAAACTCTGATAGTCGCGATTCGTTGAATACTCTGCTATCACGCGCCTCAGTTCTCCCAACCAAGGCGCATCGCCGAACGCGTTCACGTCAACCAAGACCAGGAAACCTGCCGGATCCAGTGCGGATGAGATTCGCGGCAGGAGGGTAGTCCAATCCATCCAATGCAGACTCGCCGCCGCAACGACCACTCCGTAGGTCTCGGGATATGCGAATTCTTCCGCTGGGAGGTTGACCCACTCGATGCTGTCGGCTTCTTGACCTCCTCGCGACTTCGCCATCTGCAGCATTGGCAGTGAGGCGTCTACAGCGACAACCCGCCACAGCCGGCGCGACATCGGGATCGCGATTTCACCCGTCCCGCAGCCGAGGTCCAGCAACGGACCGGCGAGATCCGGCGCCAGCGATTCCAGTATGTCGAATACTGACTCAGGGTACGGCGGCCTCGTGTGGTATGCGGCGACGACCGACTCGTCCTTAAACTGATCGGCATACTCGGGTGCAAGATGGGCCGGCTTTGAGGTCACAGAATCGCGGTTCCGAGAAGAGCCGCACCGCGTCGGGCTTCCGCGTTGCTGTCAATCATAGCCCGATTCTCCCACGAATGACCATTGTTGGCCGGCGCGCTGCGGCCGACAGCGGCCGCTCGTGATAAGTCCTAGACTCCTGGTGCGTGTGCATACTAGGATACGGCGCATGAAGACCAGCGCGCAGCTGAACTCGATGAACATGCGAATGACCATGGTGTGTTCGTGGGGGTGCCGCTCGACCTGATTTCGCATAGCTCAAGAGATAAAGAAGCCGGGCCATCCCACCAGGATGGCCCGGTTTTTTTTCGCCTGGAGAAGGTTCATGAAGCATCGATTTCTTTCTACGGCGATTCCGTATGTCAACGCAGCGCCTCACGTTGGCTTCGCCTTGGAGTTGGTGATCGCCGACGTAATCGCACGCCATCAACGTCAGCAAGGCGACGAGGTCTATTTCCTGTCAGGCACGGATGACAATAGCCTGAAGAATGCCTTGGCTGCTGAACAGGCGGGCGTATCGACGGAAGCCTTCATTGACGCGCGCGCCAAGGAGTTTAGGCAGCTGAAGGGCGTCTTGAACATCAGCTACGACGACTTCTTGGCAACCAGCACTGATCCACGGCACGCGCCGGCCGTCGAAAAGCTGTGGCACCAATGTGACCGGAACGGCGACATCTATAGGGGTAATTACGAGGGCCTCTACTGCATCGGTTGCGAACAGTTCTACACCCAAGATGAATTGCAGGACGGTGTCTGTCCGGAACACGGCAGCGAACCCGTTGCTATATCCGAACAGAACTACTTTTTTCGATTGAGCCGCTATCAGGATCACCTGGTTCGTCTGATCAGCAGCAAAGAAATCGCCGTCCGGCCGACTCATCGAGAGAAGGAAGTACTGTCCTTCCTTGAATCGCCGCTGCTCGATTTGTCCGTCTCTCGAAGCGTTGCCCGGGCAAGGGGATGGGGACTGACCGTACCTGGGGATTCCTCACAGATCATTTACGTCTGGTTCGACGCGTTGGCCAACTACATTAGCGCGCTCGGCTATGCACGGGATGAAGAAGCATTTGACACGTACTGGGCAGAAGCCGATCGAATCACTCACGTGATCGGTAAAGGTGTAACCCGGTTCCATGCCGTCTATTGGCCGGCGATCCTGTTGTCGGCAGGATTACGGCTTCCCACTGAAATCCTTGTACACGGATACCTCACGGTCGACGGTCAAAAGATCAGCAAAACACGGGGAAATACGATCTCGCCCAGCGATGCCTGTGATCGATTCGGTGCCGATGCGCTTCGCTACTATCTATTGAGGCATATCGGCAGCCAACGGGATGGAGATTTTTCATGGTCGCGCTTGGCTGAAGTGTATGAACACGAGCTCGCCAACGATCTGGGCAATCTTCTCTCTCGTGCGACGGCGCTTGGTCGACGATACGGACCGCCGGTTGCGCTGAGGTCTAGCCTGGTAGGCGGCCTTTCGCTCGAGGTTGCGAAGCACATCGACGAGTTCGCCGTTGACCGCGCATTGGATGCCATTTGGCGAGCAGTTACCGCTACAAACGCGTATGTCAACCAGACTGAACCGTGGGTACTAGCCAAGAAGGGCAAGACGAGGGACCTCGCCGATGTGCTGAGCGAACTGTACGGGACTCTGAGCTGCATCGGGCACGCATTGATTCCGTTTCTGCCGAGCACCGCCCGCCGCCTACTCAGCGCTGTTTCCTCATCCTCGTCGGAACAGCTGTTCCCCAAATTGATTCGTTGACGCTAAGTGGCCAAATTGGGTAGCACTTGGCCGTTCAATGTAGGCGGAACGCCCGCATCGCTGTCTTCTCAAACCTTGCGCCCTTTCCGGCAAGGGTCAGGTTTTGTGTCGGACCAACTGCTTCTACAATACTCACGCCCATGACTACTCCGACCGTTCTTGAAGGAAAGACGCTCGCGAAATCCACGGAAGCGGAGATCGCCGCGCGGGTCGAAGCACTCAAAGCCAGATTTCAGGCGGCTTTCAAGCTGAGCGGCCGCTTCGGCACACATCTGAGCCGCTCAAGATTTCGGGAGCATCCGCGGCTCATCGGGCCGGGTTCGGCCATGACTGGACATTCGAGGAAAGGGCCGAACCCCCGCGTGGAAAGGCAGATAGTCATTGATCGGCGTCCCACGGATTGATCACATCGACATTCAAGTTTGAGAAGTGCCTAACGTTTCGCGTGGCAAACTCCGCTCGACGTGCGATGACAATCCCAGCGATCTGTGTATCGCGCATATCAATCGTTTGACCCTCTCGTTGCCGCCCAGCAGCCAGTTGGGCAGCCGCCTCGGCAGCGGGTTGATCAAAATCAAGTACACGTCCCTCGAGGTCTTCAACCAGTAGTTTGTCGAAGGCAGATTCAAGGGCCTTTCGGCGCTTACCCTTCGGTAGCAACGCCAGTCCCAGCCGAGCCTCAAAGAGCGTGATGCTGGTAATCCAGATGGACTGAGCTGCCTGGCGATCCAGCCATTCAACAACGGGTCGCTCCGGAACCTCGCGCATCAACGCGGAAAGTACGTTCGTGTCGATTACGATCACGGCTCGAGATCCGCAGGTCTCGCAACCTGACCCCGAAGCTCCGGCAGATCGCTCGTCAGGCCCTTGCCGCTAAACCGTGCCGCGATTCGCGAGCCGATCTTGGCAATCGGCCGAGCGGAATCCTTGGCTGCGTTGCGAAGAATATGCCGAATCTCTTCCTCCATACTGCGACCGTGGCGCTCAGCCAGTCGCTTTAGGCGAACTTTTACGTCTTCCTCGATATCTCGCACAACGACTTGAGCCATGCGCGAACCCTCCGAATCAATGCGAATGATATCATGATATCATAACTCTGGTAGCGGTGCGATTCTTGGGTGATGAGGGCCATGCCGACCGTTTGGAAGCCCAGTAACGGTCGCTCGTGACAGCCAACTTGGGCGGGCGGCTCGCGCTCCAGATCATAGCCCGTACCGCGCGCCGAATGGCTCGCTTCGAGGGGGCTCACGTCGCTCGTCGCGCGCCGGCACGGCTGGTGTGCTGCGCGCGAGATCGGCCGAGGGTGTGCGAAAACGCGGAGCGCACTTCACGTAGATGCGATGTTTTCAGATTCGAGGCCGAAAAAGCAAAAGCACACAACGTACGCGCGCAAGTTTGCAGCGTTTTCGGGCCGCTCGTAACTGCTCGAGAGTTCTCACACAGCCTCGGCCAACTTCGGTCACTCGCGTCGACGCAGAATCAGAAACCGATGCCGACGGTCGCCTAATCGTCAGATTGACCACCGGCAGCCTTTCTCTATTCGAAATCGAAGATGTCCTCCTGCTCCGGCCTCTCCATGCCCTGCTCCCAGTACTTCTCCCAGACCTTCGCCCACGGGCGACCGTACATATCAGGCACCTCAAATTCGATCACCGCGCCCGGCGAAACAGGCGTCCCAGTACCCTCAATGGGAAATATCGTCTGCACGCATTCAACAAACACATATGGCTCGCCTACATCGAGACCACTCAGTTTCTTAAGGTCGCGAACGATGCGGATCGGCTCCACGAGAGCTTCAGGGTCGTAGAAGATCGCCTCATGTCTGAGCCCGACGAAGTTGCCGTTCTCGTCGCGGTTCGGCGTGTAAATTTCAACGGTCTGCATTTTGTTCGAATATTCGAACGCTCCGTGCACCATCCACCCCTGGATGTTGGACGTCCAGGTAATTAGAGCATCGCCGTCCCAGAAGCCGATCGTTTCGCCGTACCAGCGCGGTACGTCCGCGCCGAGACGCGGCACGGCGCCGTCCATATCGAACTCGCGTCCGATATGGATGTTGGTGATGAAATTGCGTGCACGTCCCGTCAGAATCTGCACCATTGACGGAGTGACCAGGATCTGGTGCTCGCTGGTCGCGGGCGGGTGCCAGCGCCGCATGAAGCCTTCAGGCCAACAGTACTGCCCCGGCCACTGCGATTTGTTCGTGTTCACTTGATGGTAAGCCTGCTGGACCAGCCGCGTCTGGTACTCCTCGGTCAGGAGCGACAAGATGGTCGGGAGTTGGTTGAACATCATCCCGTACCAGGTGCCCAAGAGCATCTCCAAAGCGCTATTGCCATATCGGCCCGACCACTCGCCTGGCACTGTCGAGTACGTGTGTTCGGTCGGCCCGCCTCGATCGCGTGCTTCCTGCAATAGGGCCTCGTAGTGAGCTTGCGCAGACTCGAACCCATAGGGGCTTACGATGGCTTCTCGAGGGTAGTCGAGATTGCAGCGTCCCCAAGCTGCGGTCCGCGGCGGCTCGTCACCGATCGTCGGCTCGCTTATCGGATTGGCTCCTCGTTGCTGTTCAATACCCAAGCCGCTGTTACAACGAAAGTAGCGTGGGTCACTCCACAGCGCGCGGTCCTTATAGAAGTCCTTGGTCGTGAAGAGATCGGTCTCGAGCGGCTCGACTCCGTCGGGAGCCTGTCCGTTCGACGCGGCGACTGCGTTGAGAACGTAAACGGACACGCCGTCGGGGCCGGGCGCACCGGGAATTCTGAATGGACCGACGATCGGCAGCCCCTGACCAGCCTCCACTATTCCCGCGATCAATTCCTCGCGACTCTGAGGGTTAGCGGGGACGTGCGGGAAGCCTTCCACCAGCGGGGCGCCTCGACCGACGCTGACGAACTCATTGTCAGTAGGGATTTGCGCTGCGGCTATCGGCGCGATCAGGAAGACCACCGCGATCGCGCCCGCCTTTTGGACGCCGCTCTCCATCAGAGTTCCTGACCAAGATCGATCTTCTTCACTTTTCGATTCTCAAATCGACTCAGAAGCGGGCGACTTTACCGAATCGATGAAAGGCCGAAACGGATGGATGTCGCTCCTGCCGGCGGATCATACCTCGCGCTGGATGACCGTTGTCCGAGCCATCCTGCCCGTAGGAAGTGCTTGCGCGAGCCGCCGCTATTCGACGTCGTCCGGCCAAAATTGGTCACTTGGCAGGGCTCCGAGGACTTCTCTGGTGGGCGAATGATAAACTCCGAATTAGCCAATCTCGGGAGCTTTCACGATGCGACGACATTGGACGTTCGGAGCCTTGGCATTTCTATCGTTCGCGATGATTGAACCCACAGCGTTGTACGCACATCACAATCAGTTTCAGCGATTCGACCCAGAAAAGGAGCAGGTCGTCACAGGCACGGTCGAGAGGTTTGCCTGGCAGAATCCTCATGCCTACATCTACCTGGCGTCAGTGGAAAGCAATGAAGCGCGCTCCTGGCGAATCGAAACGCTTTCGATCGCATTCATGCGGCGACTGGGTTGGGGGCCAGACACGATTCGTGCAGGTGACAACGTCACCGTAGCGATCAATCCCTCTCGCACGGAAGGCCGAGCGACTGGCTGGCTCATTGATATCGCTGTAGAAGGTCGCGATGTTCCGTCGCTCAATGACGAAGAACGCATCGGAGCAGTCTTTTTGGGGCAAGATACTCAAACTGACGCCAGAGCGGACTCTTTGAGCGGTACCTGGATTACGCTCCTTGGTCCGGCTGACCAGTGGGAGTGGCTGCGTGATCCTTCCCAGCTCGAGTTAACCGAAGCAGGTCAAAGGGCTGTCGATAGCTACGACCCGACAGACACAAGCACGCAAGTCATTTGCGAGCCGCGTCCCATTCCGAGAGCCATGATTATCGCCGACAGAAAGTCAAACGAAATCGGTGACGACGTTGTATGGATTCGTGGCGAGTACGATGCTACCGAGCACATCGCTTATTTTGACGCTCGCCCGCCTGAGGGCAGGACGGTGCACGGCCACTCCCTGGCTCGATGGGAAAATGGCGTCCTGATTGTCGAGACTTCCAACTTTACCGAAAACCCAACCGGTATCGCGGACGCGCTTCCTTCGAGTATCGAGAAACATCTGGTTGAACGATTTGCATTGGCCCCCGATCGACAATCGTTGGTCTACAGTTTCGTGCTGAGCGATCCGGTTTATCTCGTCGAACCCGTGGCCGGAGAAACGCGCTGGCTGTATCGCCCAAATGTCGGCTTTGAGTTGATTCCTTGCGATCCGGATGCTACGCGGTCCTTTCTCGATAACTGACTGGCCAGATTGGGTCGAACCGCGTCAGTCGCGAAATCATTAACATCATACTATTCATCGACCGCTATCGAGGCCGTTCGAGACGTTCAGGGCGCGTTGCCGGCGAGCGCCCGGAATGAGGCACCAAAACCGACGCTCAGGCGCGTGCGTTTACGACGCGCCCTCGACTTTCGCCCAACTATCGCGCAGCGTCACGACGCGGTTGAACACCGGCACGCCCGACGGCGATCGGTCGGAGTCGACGCAAAAGTAGCCGAGCCGCTCGAATTGGACCTTGTCTCCTTCGTGCGCTTCCACGAGCATGGGCTCGAGCGCGGCGTTCTCGACGACGACGAGCGAGTCGGGGTTGAGCTCGGACTCGATGTCCCCGCTCGACCCCGGATTCGGCACTTTGAACAGCCGGTCGTAAAGGCGGACCGGCGCCCGCACGCAGTGCCGCGCGGACACCCAGTGAATCGTCCCTTTGACTTTGCGCGCGGCGTTGGGGCCCGTGCCGCTGCGCGTCGCGGGATCGTAGCTGCAACGAAGCTCGACGACATTGCCGTCCGCGCCCTTGACGACGCGCTCGCACTTGATGATGTAGGCGTGGCGCAAGCGCACCTCGCCGCCGGGCTTCAAGCGGTGAAACTTGCCGGGCGCGTTCTCCATGAAGTCGTCGCGCTCGATGAAAATCTCCTTTGAAAACGGGATGTTACGAGCCCCCTGAGCGGGCCGGCTCGGGTGATTCGCGGCTTCGAGCCACTCGTCGCCTTCCGGATAGTTTTCGATGACGACTTTGAGCGGCGCGAGCACGGCAAAGCGGCGTACGGCGATCTCGTTCAAGTGCTCGCGTACGCAGGCCTCGAGCGCCGAGAGCTCGGTGACGCTGTTTTGCTTCGTGACGCCGACGCGCAGCATGCACTCGCGGATCGACTCGGGCGTATAGCCGCGGCGTCGAAACCCCGCGAGCGTCGGCATGCGCGGATCGTCCCAGCCCGCGACGACACCCTGCTCGACGAGGCGCTTCAGGTTGCGCTTGCTCATGAGCGTGTACATGAGCCCGAATTTCGCGAACTCGATCTGTTGCGGGCGATGCGGTACGGGCAGATTGTCGAGAAACCAATCGTACAACGGGCGGTGGTCCTCGAACTCGAGCGAGCACAGCGAATGTGTCGTGCCTTCGATAGCGTCCGAGAGCGTGTGCGCGAAGTCGTACATCGGGTAGATGCACCACGTGTCGCCCGTGCGCTGATGCGGCACTTTGCGAATCCGGTAAAGCGTCGGATCGCGCATGTTGATGTTCGGTGAGGCCATGTCGATCTTTGCGCGCAGCACGCACGCGCCATCGTCGAGCTCGCCGTTCTTCATGGCCTCGAAGAGCTCGAGATTGTCCTCGATGCTGCGATTGCGGTACGGACTCTCGCGGCCGGGCTCGGTCAGCGTGCCGCGCGTCGCGCGGATTTCCTCCGCCGTTTGGCTGTCGACGTAGGCCTTGCCGCGCTTGATGAGCTCGACCGCAAGCTCATAGATCTTGGGAAAGTAGTCCGACGCGTGCGCGAGCCGGTCTTCCCAATCGAAGCCGAGCCAGCGCACGTCGCGCATGATCGATTCGACGTACTCGACGTCCTCTTTCTCGGGATTGGTATCGTCGAAGCGGAGATAACACGTGCCGCCGAATTCCGCGGCGATGCCGAAGTCGATGCAGATGGCCTTCGCGTGGCCGATGTGCAGATAGCCGTTGGGCTCGGGCGGAAAGCGCGTCTGCACACGCCCGCCGTGTTTGCCGGCCGCGACGTCGGCGGCAACGATCTGGCGGATGAAATTCGGGCCGGGCGCGTGCTCGTTTTCCATGGCCGCGAATTGTATTGTAGGAGCGACGTCCCGTCGC
>Ga0209320_10001225_pt1 | contig 13366 bp, 24 predicted proteins | sample Rifsed13ft4_FD_184008 | JGI IMG/M metagenome (GOLD analysis project Ga0209320, IMG submission 184008) | Soil microbial communities from Rifle, Colorado, USA - sediment 13ft 4 (version 2) | ecosystem: Environmental > Terrestrial > Deep subsurface > Rock core/Sediment | place: Rifle, Colorado... | reverse complement strand
ATCAAACGTTGACCCTTCAATCATATACGCTATGTTCAAGGGTGAACCTGGGACGCGTAAGTCTACTCAGGCATTATCTTTTCCACTACCTCAATATTGGTTTAGTTGGGATAGAAAGATGTCTGGTATTATGATTCCTGCTAAAAAATGGGGTATAGATACTACTAAGGTAGATTATGATGATTATGGTGATTGGAATGCAGCGCGTTCTAAACTAGAACAATTCCAATTAAACTGTAACTATAATACATTAGTATTTGATTCACTTACTTCATGTGCCGACATGACTCTTAGACAAACATTAAAATCTAAGAGTGGAGTTACTAGAAAATCAGGTGCTGAAGCTGGTAAAACAATAGCTGGTATTTCAATTAACGAGATTGAAGATTTTAATGCAGAATCAGCTGCACTTCAAGAATTAATAGCCCTTACCAAAGATATTCAAGAATATAATTACAGACAAAAAGGACGCGCTATCACCATTATTTTAATCGCTCATGTAGTTCAAGCTGAATATCGTAATACATCAAATCAGGTTACTCATGTTAGCAGAACTATAGTAACTGCTGGTAAGAAAGTAGCACCTAAAATTCCTGCATATTGTAGTGAAGTATATCATTTCAATATCAAGAAAGGATTTGTTGAGGGTGCAGGTGGTGATTACTCACTTTTAACAGAGCATACAGGAGATGATTTTGCACGCACTGCACTAGATTTACCACGCGAAATTGTCTTTAAGAACGAACCAATTTACCCAAATTATATTCTTCCTGCAATCAATATGATGAAACAAAAGCCAGATAGTGAACAAATTAAATCAGTTAAAACATTCACAACAAGCTGAACGTAACACCCAACACCGTAGTCAACAATGTAAACACTAGGAGACAGAAAATGCCAGTAGTTGGATTTAGTATAAGAGATATGCTACGCGGTAAAGTAGTTACTCCCGCGTGGTATAGGATGCGTATTGAAAGCATCGGTGAAGCACCATCAGCAGATGGTAAATCAACTAACTATCCCGTAGAGGGAACTATCGTAAAAAATGCAGAAAATGGTTCTGAAGAATTTGCTGGAGTTCCAGTTGATTGGAATTTCAACAGTAAAGCTCTCGGTTTTGCTGTGCCATTTCTTCAGTCATTGGGAGTAGAAGTTAAGCCTGGTGAACGTTATGAACTTGCTCAGGCTGCTGGAACTGACGTTGAAGTTTTCGTAGAGAATGATACTTATCAGGGACGCATGGTTAATCGCGTCAATCATAAGTATCGTCCTGTTACGAAGTAAATTAATTACCTGCTGTGTGATGGCCTAAACATATAACGCCTAGCATACTGGAGAATATACTATACCTAGTCTCGACGCAATTGCAGAGAGATAAACTAGGAGAGCTCTATAGTAGAGAGTGTCTGAAACAAAAGTCAGGATAAAGTGGTCCTGTCCAGCAGGTGCATCTTAATAGTGTTAGCTCACTACTTAAATGAAGTGAATAAGTATTCTTAAATTATACTTAATCCCTGCGAAACACATAACAGGGTGCTAACATCATTTCAATAGTGTTGATTAGGAGAAAACAAATGGTAGAACCGCGTGATACATCTGATGATGATATGGAAAATGCAGTAGAAGAAATGGAACAGTCTCCTGATACTGAAGAAGTATCTAAGGATAATGAAGAAGAAGAATCTTCGGTAGAACCTACTGAAGAATCAACTGAAGACAAAGAATAATAAAAGATGACCTGGGGTGGTTATGGTTTCTTTTTCATTGTGGGTTATCATAACCACCCAACTTTTAATAAATGAGGTAGTAAAATGAATGAGAGAGAATTAGTTAAAGATATAGTTATAATTCTGAAAAGGAAATATACTAATCTTTCAGCAATTGAAGCGATGGATTTAGCCTATCAAATTGTTGATAAAGTCAAAGAGCGTTTGGAGATTAAAGATGAGTAAACTTCGTAAGTTATTTGGTAATATTCCAGATGAACCTGTAAGGTCTAAGGATTTAGAACCTAAAAGAATTATAGGTAAAATTATTCATATTCAGGAAGAAGAAGGTTGGGGTTTTATTACTTCACATGAAGATGGATATAAGTTTACGCGAATTTTCTTTCACTGGACTGGTTTAGATAAAGATACATTCCATTTTCTTGATTTAAAAAAGAAAATGAAAGTAGAATTTGAACCTAAAAATATGGAACAAGGCTTACGCGCTATTAAAATTAGAGTATTAGATGATGGACAAATTGAAACTAGTGAAGATAGTAGTGAATTTGAGGTTGAATAATGCCTCTCCCATTCGAATGTTATAGTTGCGGTAAACATATGTTTACTATATCATTTGATGGAGTAAGATGTTTAAATGTTAATTGTCCTAGATTTGATATAATTATAAAAATTCATGAATGTCAATATGATGATAATCTTGATGATGATTATTGGAGTGACTCTGATGAAGATATAGCGGAGGAATTATAATGAATGAAGCAATTGAAGTTATTAAAAATTTAATGCAGTTTAGATGGAAGTGGATGGGATATGGTAAATTACATTGTTCTTCGTGTGGTTCTGAGGCTTATGAAGAAGGAATGAAAACTGTTAGATTAGGCCATGAAGAATGTTCTATTAATTGTCCTTGGAGGAAAGCAAAAGAATTTTTAGAAAGAAATGGTGGAAATAAATATGAGTGAATTATGGAAATCCCAACCTTATGACGTATTAGAATATTGGGTATCAACTATTTTAGATGAAGCATCAGACAAACTAAATGCATGGGAAACTTCATTTATTGAGTCAATTCAAGAACAATTGCAACGTAGAGGAACACTTAGCCAAACACAACAAGAAACATTGGAGAAAATATATGCGAAATACACTAATTGATTTAGTTTGGATATTCATTTTGATAATGAGTATAATAGTTGTTAGTGGTGCTGCAAAACAATCAACAACATCAGTAACCATCGAATTAGATACAGAAACTCTAGACAATATTAAATATGAGGCTAATGAACAGAAAGTAACTCCTGAGAAATATATCAGTGCATTAGTATATGGTGCGTTAGCTGATATATTTGTTAATACTTATGATGAGAGTGAATCTCAAAAGGTTATTAAGAAGTTTTTGGAGATGAAATGAACATAGGTGAATTTAAACTTTGTGAATATATGGGAGACTCAGTTTATATTGGCCTAGATGAAATAGGTCGGTTGTGGATATTTATATATAATGGATTTATATATAATGGATTGGAGCCCACTAATAAAATCTGTTTAGAAGACGATGTATTAGGTAATTTCATCATGGCAGTTAGAAAATTTGGATATAAAGATTTAATTAGAGGGCCAAATGACTAATCAAGAAATAGCACAGTTGATAGTTCAAATCCTAGATATAAACTTATTTTGATGGAAATAAAACATAACCATGACCGAAATATTCATTAATACTCATAATGAGTTAGTAATTGGAGCAATACATATAGGTGAGGTTTTAAATGAAGAAATGATTCCAATTAAAATGGTTGTTAAACCAATTAGAATAGCAAGTAAAAAAGAATATTTAGAATTTGTGAGAAAACATGACTTGATGGATAGAGTTAAAAGAAGTATTAATAATCCAGATATAAAATTTTATTTAGTAGAAATTTTGGATTAAACTATGTTTGACTCCACTAAATATATTCCAGGTAAAGGCCCGATAGGTGCTAAAGTAATGTTTGTAGGTGAAGCACCATCTTATGCAGAATTAGAAGCAGGTGAACCATTCATAGGACCAAGTGGTAGAGAATTAGATAAACTATGTAAAGATATAGGATACAATAGATATAACGCGTGGGTTACGAACGCGTGTAAATTTTATGTGCCACCTAATATTGGAACTAAAAAGATTCCATTTCAGGTGCGCGCTAAAATGGCAGGAATTAATCTTGATGAGCAATTACATGAATTACAAAATGAAATTAACTCTATTAGTCCAAACGTTATTATCGCTCTTGGCGGCACTGCTTTATGGGCACTTACAGGGAAAACTTCTATCACTAACTACCGTGGTAGTATTCTTAGTGGTATGGGCAGAAAGTGCATTCCTACTTTTCATCCGGCTCATTTACTTCACTCAGAAACAGGAGAATTTAAAGGATACTGGAATAGACAATTAATGCTGTTTGATTTAACACGCGCACTTAAACAATCATCATTTCCTGAAATTAAATTACCATATAGAAATTTACAAGTTTGTAGAGATTCAGCACAATTTTATGATTTCATTCAACGTTATAAGTCATTTACTAAACCAGCAATAGATATTGAAGCAGGAGGTTCTTGTGTTCCTATATGTGTAGGAATAGCTTTTACACCACAAGAAGGAATAACAATTCCTTTATGGCCCAATGATGTAGTAAATATACCTCAGTCTAACATGGTAACTCTTTGGTTAATGTTAGCTAATTTATTAATTAATCATGATTGTATAGGACAGAATTTTAAATATGACCAAGATAAATTGGCGCGCTTGGGTTTTCTTATTCGTAGCCTCGCCAGCGATGTTATGCTTAAGGGTTTCGCAATTAATCCAGAGTTACCTAAACGACTTGCATTCTTTCAATCAATTTATACTGAGGAACCCTTCTATAAAGATGAGGGAATGTATGAGGGTAATTTACTGGACTTATTTATCGGCTGCGCACGCGACTCTTGTGTCACGAAAGAAATAGATTTAGCAATGGACGCGGATTTAGATGAATTAGAACAGCGTCCATTCTTTGAAAATTTCTTGATGCAGCTTCATGGACTATATTTAGATATTGAAAATGAAGGATTTACAGTAGATTATAAGGCGCGTGATGCCCTATTCGATAAATACGTTAGATGGAGTGAAAGACTTCACTACGAACTATATTGTTTAACAGGAACTGATATAAATGTAGATTCACCTAAACAAGTAAATATACTTCTTTATGATACCTTAAATTTACCACGTAGACCTGGGGTTGGTGAAGAAGAACTTACAGCATTATTAAATAATCAAGGTAAAACTGGTGTCCATAAACCAGAACATCGTAGAATTATTGAATTAATTCTTGAAGAACGTAGAGTTAATAAATCAGTAGGCAACTATTTACTAGCTTTACCTGATTATGATAAGAAGATGAAAACTTCATATTTTATATGTAATGAAACTGGACGCACTTCTACAACACAATTAGACCCACCAGTTAGACCATTAATTGAGGTAGAAAATTTAAAAGGAAAGAAAGTAAAAAAGGCTATAGGAACTGCATTTCAGACTATGACTAAACATGGTGATATTGGTGAAGATGTTAGGTCACAATATATTGCAGAACCTTATCACATATTTGTTCAAGCAGATAAAGCACAAGCGGAAGCACGCGTTGTATTCTTATTAGCTGATGATGAACAAGCATTAAAGGATATAGATACACATGATTATCATGCTCTCACCGCATCATGGTTTTTTGGTGGAACCGAAGACGATTACTCTAAAAAGAAACTTGGATATGAGTCTCCTATTAGATTCGCGGGTAAAACTCTTAGACACGCTGGGCATCTTGGTGCAGGAAAACGAAAAGCAGCTACTGAACTTAATACACAAGCTAGAAAATACAAAATTCCAATTAGCATCAACGAAGCAGAAGCATATAGAGCCTTAAAAATATTTCATTTGAAACAACCTAAAATACAACGTGTATTCCAAGCTGGAATTATTGAATGTTTAAATCGTAATAGACGCGTTCTTACCGCATCAGTTCCATATGGTATAGATGCTAGAATAGGTGGTAGAAGAACATTCTTTGAAAGATACGGAGATGAATTATTTAGACAAGCATTCAGTTATATTCCACAGCGTGCAATTACTGATTCAACTAAGGCTGATGCGTTAAGAATTAAGAAACGTATACCATCTATTCGTATTATCATGGAAGCTCATGATGCTTTATTGTTTATGATTCCTGAAAAGAACCTTGATGAATGGATACCTATTATTAAAGAAGAAATGGAGAGACCTATTAGATTTGATACATGCTCAATTCCACGTCGTGATTTAGTAGTTCCATGTGATATAGAAATTGGATATAATTATCAAGAATTAAAGAAATTTAAATTTACTATACCAATAGAACAACATTTAATCGAACCGCCTGAAGAATTAGATACTAGATTATTAACTACGACAGAAAGGTTTAGAGTGGGATGATTCGTTCAGCTGTAGATTTAGAAATGCACATAGAAGGTGGTATAGTATGTATTCATGCACATATTTATACTGATACTATTAAACGAAGTAGTGAATTACAAAAAGAAATTGATGAATATTTACATTCTTTATATAAAAGATTAAAATCTGAAGGTAAAATTATTCCATTTTCATTATCAAATACACCAGAGGAAATAGGATGAATTATAATGTAGTTATTTCCATAATAGATGAGCAAGGTAAGGTAGTCCAATACTATAAAGATGTGGGAAATGATTTAGTAGAACTTTCTGCAAAATTATTAATGATTTATGCCCAAATTGAAAGGAAAAATAAAGATGAATTGTATAACAGAATAACAAAATTAGTAAATGATGATATACCATTTTGAGGAGTTAATCAATGACATTAAAAGAATTGATGGATGAACTTACTAAAATTTATAATGATAAAACTAAAGATTATAAAGTTCAATCTTGGGATGAATATGAATATATTGAAATAAGGAAAATTACAGTTCAAGATGAAAATAAAGATTATAAAGTTATTAATTTAAATTGAGGTGACTAATGGAACTAATAAAAATATTAGATATGGGTCAAGGATATTTGTTCGAAGTTAAGATTAAATCAAAAGGAGTTCATGCACATTCAACCTTAGTTGATAATAAAACAGAATTAGAATTAGTGTTAACAATGGTTAATATGAAATTAGTAGAATATACTATAGAACATAAACAAAAGTATTTAAATCAGGTCCAGCCAGTAAAATAGGAGTAAGTAATGTCATGGTTGGATGAACTAGTCCACATGCATTCAGATATGGAGTCTCCAACTTCATTCTGGTTATGGTCAGGTTTAGTAACTATTTCAGCGGTGGTAAAAGACAATGTATGGTTAAATAGAGGTGGTAAATACAATTTATATCCAAATATATATTGTATTCTTCACGCGGATTCAGGATTAAAAAAAGGTCCACCTATTAACCTATCAAAAAGATTAGTTAAAAAGGTTAATAACACGCGCTTGATTATAGGACGTAGTTCCATACAAGGTATTCTTAAAGAATTAGGAACTACTCAAACAACTCCAGGTGGTAAAGTTAATACTAAATCTGTAGGATATATTAATGCTTCAGAATTGAGTTCATCATTAGTTACAGACCCCGCTGCATTGACTATTTTAACTGATTTATATGATAGAAATTACTGGGAAGGTGAATATAGTTCACTACTTAAAATGGAAACATTTCAATTAAAAGACCCAACAGTAACATTATTTGGTGGAATTAATGCTGCACATGCAGATGAATTCTTTGAAATGAAAGATTTGAGGGGTGGATTTTTTGCACGCACTTTTATAGTATATGAGAAAGTAGAAGCTAATATAAATTCTTTAGTTAGAAGAGGTATAACAGTAGATGAAGATAAACTAGTTAAATATTTAAAAGAATTATCTAAATTAGAAGGGCCATTTCAAGAATTATCAGATTTAGAAAACGAATTTACTGAGGTAGGTGCATTCTATGATGATTGGTATAACCACTTTAGAAAAACAATAAAAGAAGCTGAAATCAGAGATGAAACAGGAACACTAAATAGATTTGGTGATAGTGTTCTTAAAATAGCAATGTTAATATCTTTAGCTAAAGAACCTAAATTAGAAATTGATTTGGAATCAATGAAACAAGCTATAGCAATAGGTGAAAAATTAATAGCAGGTATTAGACAAGCTACACAAGGTAAAATAGGAAGTAAAGACATAAGCAATGCAAATCGAAAATCATTATTAATTCAAGAGTTAATGGCACGCGATACACATTCAATTACTCAGATTCAATTATTAAAGAAATATTGGATGCAGGGTAATCTTAATGAATGGATAGATGCGTGTCAAGCATTAGATGCAGGTGGAATGATTACAACTCAAGCAATAGGTAATCAAATAATTTATCAGATGCCTGAAACTGAATATCAAAAGATGAAACAATTCTTAGAGGGGAAGAATAAATGATAGACGATATGAACTTGTTAAAGAATAATAGTAAATATACTGGAACTTTGGAAATAACTATATCCGATTTTCAGGCAAAAACTAGAGCACAAGCAAATATTTATCTTAAAGAATTATTAGTAAAATTAATTAAACAAGCAGTTATTACCCAATATCCTATGTTAGAGCAAATTGTAGATGAAACAATTAGAAGCACGGAAACAAAAGAATTAATACAAAAAACTATTAGAGAAGAAATATCAAAAATGGTTCAAAATCAAGTTAAAGAAATATTTGGAGAATCACATGATTAACATAGTAGTAAATTGTAATTCAGATGAAGTAATTATAGCTGAGGGTGAAATTGGTGAAATTAGAATCAAAGTTTCACGTCCTTCCGAAATGATTGAAGTTTTAGAAAATGTTTTGAATAAAATTATGTTTTCAGGTGAAACAATTTATCTAGGCAAGATTGATGAAGAATTTCGATATACCATAGGAGAATGGTAAAGATGACAGGCAAAATCGTTAGATTAATTCCAGAGAAAGGTTTTGGTTTTATTAATGTAGGAGATGTAGATTATTTCTTTCATCGTAGTTCATTCGATGGACATTGGCAGGATTTAGAACATGATTTAAAAAATGGTATGGTAATTAATGTAGGATTTGATATAGGAGAAAGTCACAAGGGACCGCGTGCAGAAAACGTTAAACGTTTAGATTGGCCAAATCAAGCTAGTGGAGGATTATGATGATTGACAAACCATACGCGTATCACTTACCATCACCAGAGGGATTAGAAAAGATTAATAAATTACGTGAGCATTTTAGTGAAGGTGAAAGATTGATTAAAGAAATATGTCCACAATCTAGACAACAATCAATTGCACTAACTAATAATGAACAAACTGCAATGTGGGCTATTAAAGCAGTTGTGTTTAATGACCCTAATTCTAAGGTGGAATGATTGATTAGCACGCGTGGTGGAATTGGTATACACAAGAGACTTAAAATCTCTCGCTAGAAATAGCATGTCGGTTCGACTCCGACCGCGTGCATACTCTCTTAATGGGTGAAACTATGGCAAAATTAAAAATTTGGATAGCACGTAATTTATTAGGAATTAAATATGGTCCTTATATGATTCCTGTTAGAGATTATTGGTTATTTATAGATTATTACCAACAAACATGGAAGATAAAATATACAATGCGACCAGAACATCCATTCATTATTGAGCTTTGGGAAAGGTAATGTTATGAGTAAACCAATTGCAGTTCTTTCATCTAATTTGACACAAAGTATTGAGTGGTTACGTTCTAGATATGAAATTAATTACATCTCTAAAAGATGGTGTAAGGACATAAATGGTAATGAATATTTTATTGTTTCTAAACGAGAACATATAATGGCATTTGAATTTAGTGATTATATTAAAGCTCCTGATTTTAAAACTTTAGAAGATTTAGTTAAAACTAGAATAAGATAGTTATGAATATACAATGGTGCTGTAAATTCTGTGGAAATTGGAATTTCTTTAACACAGATAGATGTTCTAAATGTAGCTCTGAGAGATTTATGAATTCAAACAAAATCGTAGCAAAACGAGCCAAGATTATCACAAAGAATGGAAGGGTAACTATATATACTCATGTGACAGATATATATACATTACCCTTCCGTAAATTGAAAATCAATGGTGAAAGAGATGATAAACTTGGTATGAGAATAAATGCCGAGGATAATTATTTCATCGGTGATTTACTCACACTAGATGTAGAATGGTATATTCCAACTGATTAGGGATGCTTAGATTTCCACTCTTCAGATTGTTCAATTTGACTTCTAACAGCTTGAGTAGCATCATCATGGGATTTACCTGATACTCTTTGAGCAATATATACATCATATGCCCACGCAGCAAAACCTTCTAAATCTGCACTGGCTCCAACAATAACACCATTTTCATTTCTATGTAAAAAAACTAATCCAGCTTCTCTTTGTAATCCTTCTTCTGCTTTATAGAAATTATCTAACCAATGTACAAATTGATGAACTTCACCACGATTAGGTAATGGCATTTCTTCTACTCCTTCACATCTGCCTGTTTCTTTAGCAATTTTTAATTTAGTCGATATTCCATTCCAATTAGGAACGTCATACACATTTGCCCATCTATTTTGATGATTCCATGTAGGGTCACAATGACCACCCCATACACCAGGCATACTATGCATAGTATAACCTAATGCACGTCCTTTAATAGCAGATACATAATCTCCACAAAGTATATTAGGGTCACTAACATCACCACCACTACTAGCACCCGGCCCACGCGGTTCACCTTCTACTATAGCCATAGTGATACCAATATTACGTAATGTTTCTGCACGCCATATTGGTTCTGGTCTAGTATTATGAATAATAAGAACACTAGCTCCAGAATCACCACCATACATTGCTTCTATTTCAGCTAATACTTCACTTGATGTAGCATGACCACCCATTACACAGTCAGGTGAAGATAATCCAATTGGAAATCCTACTGGTAATTGTCCTCTAAGCCTACGCGCCATATCTCTTAACCATGCGCGTTGAGCTTGATTAACAAGATATTCATTCCATATATCTACTACAATAAAATCATCAATAAAATCCTTAATTAATATTGCAGCTCTATCAACAATAGCATCACGCTTTGCTTGTATATCAGCCTGACCAAACGCGCCCACTAAAGTTAATTGAGATTTTAAACCAAATGATTTTAATAAATTCATCATTCCATAACATAATTGTAAATGATTTTCCCAGTGATAAAATGCACCAATATCAGAAAATGGGTCTTGGCCTATTCCACCATCAAAAGTTCCTACAGTAAAAAACCACCTAACATAATCAGCACCTAAATCAGATTTAATTCTAAATAGATTAGTATTAAGTTGGTCTCTATATTTCTTATAACCACCCAATCCCCAAAATAATGAATGACCTAATGAAGTTTCAATAGTTATTTCACCATAATAAGGAGGAAATTGATTTAATTCAATGAATCCTTGCCTACCTATATAATTACCAGTACCATCTTTTAATAAGGCTTCTTCTCCTACTGGATGAACATCTATTACTGGTTCAGGGTCATCAAGGTGGTCTTTAGCTGCGATAATTATATCAATAAAATAATAATTGTTGTTAGCAGCTAAAAATGATATACCATCTGCTGACATTTTATTATGGTCTCCATTAGACCAATTACCACTAACAGAACCATTAGATGCGCGGTATAATTCTTTACCAACTTTAATCATATAATTAAGACGTTTTGGGTCTCCTATTACATGACAATGATACCATGCATCAGAATCCTCAATTCTAATTCTATGAGCTATATTAGATATTTCACTACGAGGAAATAATGGTTCTGGCATTATCGTTTTCTTTCTCTAAGAATAATATCACTTTTTTCAGGCCATAATGGACCTATTAATCTACTATCTTTTTGTTTAGGTCCATAAGTTTGAGTTCCAATACCAACTGCTGACGGAATTATAGCTGGAAGCAAATCAGGATTTTCCTGTAGCAATTCAGATAAATCTTGTAAGAATATAGGAGTAAACATTCTTAAAGTTTCATCTCCTACTGCAAATGGGTAATATTTAGAACTACCAATACCTATTCCACGCGCTCCAAATGATGGAATGGGAGCTAATTTATTCATTACAAAATCTGTTAAAGCATCACCTGGAGGTTTTTCACCCTGCTCAAACTTTTGACCTGTAGCTAGTTTAAATGAACCATTACCCAATCTAGCAAATAAAGTTAAATATTGTAAAAACCCTGCTCCTGGGTCCAAGCGCGTATCACCAAATTTAATCTTACCAAAATCAGAATTAGTAGGGTCTAAAGTTACATCAGCTCCTGCTAACTTACCCATTGTAGCCATAGTAGTCCAAGCAGTAGCCATTCCTGCCATAGATTTCAGATATTGTTTTCTAACAAATGGGTCAGCAAAAACATAATTCTTAGGATTCATCATTTGAAGTCTAGATGCCATTAATCTAGGGCTAAACAATGCACCATTCAATTCAACAGCAACCTTTTCTAAACTACCTAAATTTCCTCTACCAGAAGCATTATTAATATAATCAGCTATTTTCTTAGTTAAGACTAAATCTTGTTTAGGATTTAATCCTGCTTTTTCAGCTTGATTAATTAAATTATCAAAATTATCCATACGTAATTTATATAAGAAAGCTGTATAAGCTCTATTAGATGCACGCACTCCCCTACCTAAACCTGGAATCTTTTCAGCCCAAGTAGACATTAATGCTTCTTCTCTTTGTTTTAATTTAGTTAAACCAGTTCTAGCTAACCCAACATCTTGGCTAAGTTTAAAATTAGGTCTGGATGATATTTCGTCTATAACTCCTCTAAATACTTTCTCAGAGCCAAGAGCCTTAACCATAGTGCCCCAGTTTTTCCACCAAGGTGCAGTATGAACTAATCCAATACCTTGTCTGAATGGAGCAGATAAATCAATTGAGGACATTAAAGCGCGTGGAAGATTTAATATTTCTTGTCTAACTGTTCTTTCTAAATCTACTTTAGGAATTATAGGTCCAGCTAATTGAGTTATATTATCACCTTCCATTTTAACTTTAACTTCAGGATTATCAGTTAATGAAAAAGTTCCATCATTATTAACTGTTATTTTACCTTCATATGGACTAACTCTAACTCTTGGTTGTCCACCTGAAGAACTTAATTCGAAATCTGATTTTATATCAGGTGTATTACCAGTTACAATGGATTGTTCAATTTCATTTGGGAGAACAACTTCTCCTGTTTCTAAATTAGTAAATGTTCCATTTTTTTCCTTTCTCAATTTTGGTCTAATGGACCCAATTTGACTAGTAGATTGAGGTATATCTTCAGCACGTCCAGCTAATTCTGGTGTAATTCTTGTTCTAGGTTCAACAACAGAAGTAGGTTCTACTACACCTTCAAAAAATCCAGGTGCTTTAGGTGTAACTTTATCAGGCATTAATTCATCAGGCCCAAATAAATCAGGAGGAACATCAATAGGTTTACCAATTTGAGGTAACTTTGCACGCATTCCTAATATTCCACCACCTAATTCTAGTCCACCTATTCCATATTCG
>Ga0209320_10001212_pt1 | contig 13458 bp, 17 predicted proteins | sample Rifsed13ft4_FD_184008 | JGI IMG/M metagenome (GOLD analysis project Ga0209320, IMG submission 184008) | Soil microbial communities from Rifle, Colorado, USA - sediment 13ft 4 (version 2) | ecosystem: Environmental > Terrestrial > Deep subsurface > Rock core/Sediment | place: Rifle, Colorado... | reverse complement strand
TCTCTCGTTCGCTCGCTTCTATCCGATGCGAAGATGCGCCGTAACAAGCCTCTGCGAGACTAGTGCGCGAGCCAGGTCGCTGACATTGCTCCATGGCCTATGACGTGCCCCGCACCCGCTGGTCAAATGGAACCGCCCTCGGCACCATGGGCACGACCATCTAAGGAGTTCTTCATGCTCTACCAAGATAAGTACGTCGCCTTCATCGACATGCTCGGGTTCTCCGCACTTGTCCAAGAGTCGGCAGCCGACATGAGCAAGCTTGATGAAATAGCAGAGGCCATCGACAGACTAAAGAACACAGCGTGCTGCAACCCAGCAACAGCACTTTTGTTCACTTACTTCAGCGACTGCATCGTCATATCAAGCAGCCGCTCTCCTGCTGGCCTTGCCGACATCCTGAGCTACATCAGAATGTTGGCCGAGAACCTGCTAGTGGTTGATATATTGATACGTGGAGGGCTCACAGTTGGAAGCATTCATCATGATTCTCAGATGATCTTCGGACCGGCGATGCTGGACGCCTATCGCATGGAATGTAAGGAAGCACGCAATCCCATGGTGCTCGTGAGCGAAGAGGTGCGATCGGATGCTCGCGCTGCGGGGTTAAGCAACCTGTTGACGTGGGATGACGAAGAGCCAGACCGCCACTATGTCCACTATCTGATCTCGTACAGCGCTTATGACTCTAATCCAAGGGCGGGCGTCGTGATTCTCGATAGCCAGGCCGCTCTCATCCGGCATTTCATCGCCAAGAGGCTGCTAGGCGCTCCGGGTAAGATCCTGGATAAAGCCGAGTGGATGGAACGATATTGGAACGAGAAGGTGGCGACAGGTGGAATTCTCGGACGTGTTGACAGGGTCGCAGACCTTGTTAGGCCCAATGCGCGACCATTTCGCAGCAGACTCGCCGTTCTAGCACCGCAACCGGGCGCCACTAGTGTGGACTAGCGAATCAGGCAAGCAGCTGCCGATTCCTTGCAAAGATTCAATTCAATTGGCCATACGGAAGCACGTGCAATCCCTGATGGCAGTCGGGACCACCATCTCCCCATTGCCAGCCGCGTCTGAACCAGCGCCCGGAACGCTTCAGCGGAAGGGGCTGGTCCCTTCCGCTGGTGCCTGCCCTGGTTGCACCGGCTATGCGCGGCCACCACGTTCCCGGACACGTCTCTGCCCCCGTCCTGTTGGGCCACCAGGTGCTCGGCGGTGCATTGAAAGGCTCGGGCCTTACTGGCCTTCAGCCCGAGCTCTGAGGGTGCAGTGAGCCACATCGGCAGGCCGCAATAGAAGCAACGGCCCGATTGGGCGTAGAAGGCAGAAGTGCGAAGGGATCTGCGGCGTTTGGCGGTCATGGATGGCTCCGGAATCGAAGGATTCCCGTGCCCCCATTGGGTGGACCTCGGGCACCCGGAGCCTATTGGCTATGCGGGCACAACACCGGCGCTTTATAGCGACTGGCTAAGGCGTTATAGCTCAGCGCTTGAGCCGCTACAAGGCCCAGATGCCGACCAGAACGGGAGGGAGTCACCGACGCCCAGTTAAGGTCAAAGCTTGGTCAGGGGGCGAGCGACGCGCTTGAGCAGGTGGAGCGGGGCGTGGCGCGTCACCCAGGGAAGTCGCGGTGTTGTAGTCCTGCTCAACCCGCTGAACTGTTCGCACGTTCAGGCCCGAGATCTCGTCTAATTGTTCTTGCGACCAATGTCGCGACTGGCGGAACTGGGAAGTGCAGGCGACAAGCTCTGACCGATCAGGTGCGCAGTTGGGAACTCAAGGGCGAGCTGGATGTGGAGCCAGAAATCGAGGGCGTCTTAGGTGCGGATCCAGGAATCAAGGGCATCTTTGGGGGAGATCTGGAAATCGCGGGCGTCCTTGTGGGGAAATACGGGCGGACAGCTGTGGGATCTGGGGCGTTTCCGTTGTGGCAGTCAAAGAGCCGAGCCAGAGGCCCAGCCATTGCCATGCAGAGCCAACAAAGGCCCAGATTTGACGGATACGACATTTCGCATAATGTATATTATGTTCTAGCCAGACTGGCCCGGGCGACCGTCGCCCGGGCCCGACCCGCGCTGCAGGCTCCCCCTTCATATGGCCGCCCCAACACCGTGTTGAGCGCTGCGAATTTGGGGCAGCTTGCGCGGCAACTTGTAGCAATTGATGCGCTGAGCTACGTGCAGTCCCAATGACTCGCTGTGATCATGGTGCATCACCAATGGTGCGTCGCGAATCTGTTGCATCTCCAATGATGTTGCCAAGGCGTTGCAGCCACGCGCTTTCGAGAGCATCTAATTTGGGAGACGGCTATGACCGTCGGCTTCATTTCTGAGCTAGCTCAGCGGCTTGGACCCTCCAATTTTGAAGAGTCCAAGCGAACAATTCACTTGCTGGCTCCGGTGTCGCGGTCCCCGAGCCCCAACCACGTCAGAACCCCTTGGACTTCGGCGGTGTCAGTCAAGGCGCTGACTGATCCATTCCCATGTCGCCTTGCTGAGGTAGCCTTGGTACTCGCCACGGACAAGCTGGGATACAAAAATCCCGTCATTCTTATCGAGCTTCTGTTGAAGATCGGCAGATAGATCGTGAGCGCTCATATCCCCGGACACCCAGCGGACCGACTCCAGATCAGGATCTGCTACGTTCTGGTAGCGCTCCAGGTGCTTGAGGAACGCAGTCCTCTTTGCGTCGTAGTTGGCTTCTCGGTTCAAATTCCAGGTGACAACATAGACGGCCATTTCGATCCTTCGAGACTGACACCGAACGTGTCTCCGTGATCTTAGTAAGTGCGACATATACGGTTCCGATAAGATATATTTATCAGATGTAGCTCAACCTAATCATAGTGCACAATACATAGTACATATGAATAATATCACTGCTGCGTCAGGGGAACTCGTTTCGGGGCTGGTTCCGGAGCGGCTGGCCACTTCCGCCGCAGAAGCGGTGCGAGACATCCTGCAGGAGGCCGAAGCGCCTAACACCATTCGCAGCTACGCCGGCGCCCTGCGCTATTGGGCGGGCTGGTTCGAAGGGCGCTATGGCAGGCCCATCGCCCTACCCGTCCCCCCGGCGGCAGTGGTTCAGTTCATCGTGGATCACATGGGGCGCTCAGGCGATTTGGGGCTTCGTTGGGATCTGCCTGCAGACTTGGATAGTGCCTTGGTGCATGCGGGCCTGAAGAAGAAGCCTGGGCCGCTGGCGTTCTCCAGCCTGGTCCACCGGGTGGCGGTCTTGTCGGCGGCCCACAAGCAGGCCCGCCAAGACAACCCTTGCGAGGATCGCGCCGTGAGGACCCTACTGTCCAAGGGGCGCAGGGCTTCTCACAAACGAGGCGAGCGCCCGGCCAAGAAGACCGCGCTGTCAGCCGCAGATCTGCGCGCAATGGCGGCCACCTGCGACACCTCGCTCAAGGGGAAGCGCGATCGCGCCCTGCTCTACTTTGCCTTTGCTAGCGGCGGGCGCCGCCGCAGCGAAGTCGCCGAGGCGACGGTGAATCACCTCACCCGACTGCCCGAAGGCGGCTACACCTATCGCTTGGATCACGGAAAAACCTTGCAGTCCGGGCCAGTGGTTGGCAGCAGCCCCGACAAGCCCATCCTGGGAGAGGCAGCCACCGCACTGCAGGACTGGCTGGACGTGGCCGAGATTACCGACGGCCCCCTGTTCCGGCGCGTCTGGCCACGGTCATTGGGCGGCGCGCTCAGCGGCAAGGCGGTCGCCGCCATCGTTAAGGACCGGGCGCGGTTGGCCGGTCTGGACGGGGACTTTGCCGGCCACAGCCTGCGCTCGGGCTTTGTTACCGAAGGTGCGCGGCGTGGGGTGGCCCTGCCGGCGCTGATGGCGATGACCGATCACCGCTCCGTGGCCAGCGTGATCGGATATTTCCAGCAGGGCGGCGTCGGCAGCAACCCCGCCGCGCGCCTGATGGATGAGGACTGAGCCTCCGGCCCGAGCGGCCAGCAGTGCGCGTTGAATGTGCCCCGCTCGGGCCCTATCCTGCACAAGACGCGCACCATCCACGGCAGGAATCAGGGGGCAGCATGAAGCTAGTCAAGGCACGGATCCGAAACTTCCGTTCTGCAGAGGATTCCGGAACGTTCGATGTCGGAGAGCTGACCTGCTTGGTCGGTAAGAACGAGGCGGGCAAGACTGCAATTCTCACGGCGTTGTTTGGTACCCGTCCCATCGCCGACCAGTTTGCTTACGACACGGTGCGCGATTACCCCCGCCGCTTCCTCACGCGGTATGAGGAACGCCACGACGACGAACCCGCACCGGTTGCCACCCTGACCTGGGAGCTCAGCCACGAAGACCAAAAGGCGGTCGCCGACGTCCTGGGTGCCGGCGCGTTAAGTAGTACGACCGTTGACGTAACGACAGATTACAGTGGCCACAGCACTTGGAGCATTCACGTCGATCCCAACGTGGTGCGCGCGTTTCTGCTCGACCAGCACGGTGTGGCAGGCGAAGAGCGGGAGAAGTTTTCCAAGATATTGCTGGATCGACTCGTGGTCGAGATAGATGCGCACCCCGAGCCGTCTGACCAATTGCAGGCGGTCAAGCGGTCCATCAGCGGCTTCCGCAAGGGGAAACCAGTGCTGGCGGCCATCGATATCCTGCAGAAAAGGATGCCGGCGTTCTTCTATACCTCTCACTTTGATCGCATGTCCGGGGAGATATCGCTGGACAAGCTGTCTCGTGACACCCAAAGCGGCGCGACGATCTCCCCGGGTGACCAGATTTTCCTCGACTTCCTCGAGTACGCCGGGACGTCGGTCAGCGAATTGCAGTCCAGCACACGCCTGGAAGAGCTCAACGCACGTTGCCAAGCCGCCTCCAATGAAATTACCGATGAGATCTTCGAGTTTTGGAGTCAGAACGACGCGCTCAGTGTAGAGATAGCGCTTGCCCAAGGCCTCTCCGAGGATCCCGCCCCCTTCAATAGCGGGACTGTTGCCAAAATCCGCATTCGGAATGACAACCACAAGGTTTCGGTGCCCCTGTCTGAGCGCAGCGCCGGATTCGTCTGGTTCTTCTCCTTCCTGTCGCAGTTCAAGCAGATGCGAAAGAGGAACCCCGGTGCGATCATCCTTCTGGATGAGCCTGGATTGACGCTACATGGAAAGGCGCAAGCTGATCTGCTCCGCTACATCATTGAGCGTCTACTCCCCGACCACCAGGTCATCTACAGCACCCACTCGCCCTTTATGGTGCCGGCCGATCGTCTTGCGGACGTTCGCGTCGTCGAGGACGTTGTCACCTACGACCAGCGTCGCCGCCCCACCGTTAAGGGCACACAGGTCTCCGCGGACGTCCTGAGCGTCGATCAGGACACGCTGTTCCCCCTTCAGGCCCATCTCGGTTACGAGGTTACCCAAAGCCTGTTTGTGGGAGCGCATACCCTGTTGGTCGAAGGACCTTCGGATGTGCTCTATCTTCAGGCGGCATCGCACGCGCTCAAGCAACGCAAGCGCCAAGGCTTGGACAGCCGGTGGGTGATCTGCCCCACAGGCGGCATAGACAAAGTGCAATCGTTCGCCTCGCTCTTCTCTGGCAAGGGCATCCACATGGTCGCCTTGTGTGACTACGGCAATGGCGATAAAGGCAAGGTGCAGCGGCTGAGGGAGTCTCAGATCATGAAGACTTCCGGCGTCTTGGTAGCCACGGATTTCACCGGAAAGGCGGAGAGCGACATTGAGGACTTCTTCGCACCCGCCGTCTTCGCCGACATCCTCAACGGTGCCTACGGTCTGAAGGGAAAAGGGCAAATTTCCGCCCGGCAGTTCAGCCAAGACGGTGCCCTGACGCGCCAGGTCAAACAGGCCGAAGCACTGTTTAATGTCATGGGGGCTTCCGTTCCGCCCCTGGATCATTTCACTCCCGCCAACTGGCTCATCCAGAATCAGCACGTGCTGGCCGCGGAAACTACGGCCATCAATGAAACGCTGGAGCGCTTTGAGAAGGCCTTCGCTGAGATCAATGCGGCGCTAGGGGCCGGTGCGTAGATGAACCTCTGCCAGAGCTCCGCAATGGCAGCGGGTTCCTCTCCCGGCGCGCACTCATCGGAGGGCAGGACTCGGCTGCCTGACTCCCGCGCCATGAAATCGGCCTCTAACAGTGCGCCCTTTCCCTGCCATGCTGGCCCTGCGAATGCCGGGTCCGCAGAGGGCGCTTTAGACGCGCCAAGCCCAGTCTGATCCGTGAATGCGGCGACCACCCTGCCGGTTCCAGCGGAACGCCTCCCACATCAGAGTCGGCGGCGTTCCACCGTACTTCAACTCATCAGCCAACCGGATGAACACCTCATCGGTAATCCAGGTTGACGGGGCAAGGTCCAGGTCCGTGAGCTTGGCCGCATGATTGGCCGCGCGTCCAACCCAGACGATGTCGTTGCCGCCTCGAATGCCCGTGCGAGCAGCTCGGATTGGGCTGCTGTCGATTCCGACGACATGCCTCACGGTACCTGTCCAGTCGGGGTACTGCTGTTTCAACGCTGGCATGACGATCATCTTGACCGCATAGTTGATTTTCAACCCGGCCTTAGCCGCCGGCGTGGCTTGCCGGTCACCCACCCAGATGCCCATGAAACGATCTCCGTCGTAGGAGGTGATCTTGCCGCCCTCTTTCCTGATGATCGTCGCTGCACAGTGCAGGAACGCTTTGTAGATCTCTGCACTCAACTGCCAGGCTTCGGTGTCGACCATATTCGTTGAGCCGTTCAGGTCCGCGTACAAAACAGTGGCACGATCAAACTCCACTGCGTCATTGCCCAATCGCAGATCTTCTGGATCGGGTACAACTTGACCTCTCCGTGTAGACCATCGGGTTTGTGCTATCGCCTGCACGGCGGCCGTCATCTCTTCCAGCAGTGCCACCGTCAGTCCCTCGGCCCAGCTTCGAGAATGCGGGAGCGAATTTGTTCGCATGCCGGTGCAATCAAAGCCCGGGCGTCCGGGCCAGGGGTGTATCGGTAGGGGACGGTCGTGAGCCCCGTGAGATCACTGGGAAGCTTCAGCTTGTCTTCGCGCGGCTCCATCAAGAAGGCGCGCCGACGCCCCAGGAATCCAATGAACATACCCAGTTCAAAGACGACGTTGTCGCGCATGACAGGCCACTCGTCACCGCGGCTGATGACCATGTCATCCGCGTGGGCCACGGCAATGGCAAAGTCTGCCTGTTCCAGCTGGCGCTCGAGCTCGTCAAGTGTGTAGTTGGCGGCGCGGAACACCCCGTGGTCCCATACCACCGTCAGGAACGGGTCGTGCTCGAAGTGCTGTACCAGCAACCGCGTGACAGGGAGCGCCTCCACCGACGACATCACAAAGACCCGGACCTGTCCGCGAGGTTGGGTAATCATGTGATTGCGCTCTTTTAGACGGCGCGAAAGGGTCGCGGCCAGCCGCCGCCAGATGACGGGGTGTGAATCCGCAATCCTGCTGAAATCGATTTCCGGCACCTTTAGCACTACGGTCGGCTCGCGTGCAGTAACAGTTGCCGCCCGCAGTTGCGCCGGTTCGATGGCTGCCATTTCGCCGACGTGGTCCCCAGCCCTTCGGGTATTAACCACTTTGCCGTTGACCAGCACGTCCACGGAGCCGGAGACAATGAAGAAAACGTCGGTCTCTGGGGCGTCCTGAGTGATAAAGGCCTGCCCTGTCCCCACGTCGAGCAATTCCCCGGCCTGTGCCAGCTGGGCTGCGGCCGCGTCCAAGCCGGCCAGCAGGCGGAACTCAGCCAAGGCGGCGATCAGTCGCCTGCCATCATCCGCCGCGAGGCGCTCGACGATCCCAGTCCCCATACTGCCCCCTTGAAAGTGTGAACTGGGTCCCAATATACGCCCAAAGGAGCTGGAATGAATCCGGCTGCCAGCCACGCCGTAGGCGACGCGACCCGCCCGGCCTGGCCTCCTCTTGGGCGCAGGGAGTAGCACGATGGGACACAGCTGGAAAAAAGATCGCACCAAGAAGCGCATTGCCACCCGTTACGCCGAAGTCCGCGACGTGGACATCCGCGATTACAAGCGGGAAACCTCGCTGGTGGATATTCCAGTCAATCGCGCCTATCGCGTCCAAGGGGCGCATGTCTACATCGACATCGTCAATCTGGCGGACATGCTTAGCTGCACTGACATCGAAGGTGAAACCTGCCACAAGCGGGCCCTTCGATTCCTGAATCAGCACTACCGCGCCGTCCATCGCATCCTCGTTGAAAGTGATGCCATCCGTGTGGACTTTCACAACCAGCGGCTGCATGCGGTTGTGACCAAGCCGTACGGCGATGCCAACGAACGCGCCCGGATCGAGCGCGCGGTTGCGATCGCCCAGCTCGCCATCGATGTGCTGGCTGAAACGGGCGACTCGGACGCGCACATCCCCAATGCCCAGGTTCGTGTCGGCATTGACAGCGGGATGGCGTTGGCCGTCAACAATGGTCGTCGCGCCAGCCGAGAACCTCTTTTCTTAGGCTCCCCAGCCAATCAGGCGGCCAAGTGTGCCGGGCATGGAGGGGCTGAAGGCATCTACCTGACGCACGGCGCACGTGCCGTGCTTGAACTGCCTACCTTGACCGGCAACAAGGACCGCACCACTTCGCTGACCGATGCTCAGATTTCCGCATGCGTCGAGGCCGCTGCACTCGGCATTTCCAAGTCGCGCATCATCGAACTCTGGAAAGATGAACAGGCCGAGCTCCCTATCGGCGAATTCAAGTTCAGTCGACCGACGCCTCCGCTTTCTGATCTGGACTTCTCCCTGCTCAGCGCGGCGAACTCAAGGCGATTTGATGGCGTTTCGATCTATGCCGACATTGACGGATTCACCGACTTCGTGGACAAGCACTTAGAGGAGGATCCCGAACATCTGGTTCGAACACTGCACGTATTGCGCTCTGAGCTGGATGCGGTCGTACACGAGGATTTTGGCGGGCGTCGTGTCCGTTTTATTGGCGACTGCCTTCATGGGGTGCTGCTGGAGGGCACGTCACGGACGACAGATGCGCAGGACACGGTCAGCACCGCTGCCCAGTGCGCGGGTGCATTGCGCAGCAGTTTCTCCACTGCCCTGGAGCAACTGAGCGCCGAAGGCGCGGAAGTGGCAGAGCTGGGATTGGCCATTGGCTTCGAACTTGGCCCCCTTGCCATTTCCCGCCTGGGCATGAAGGGGAGCCTTCTGCGGTGTGCCACGGGGCGAGCGGTGTTGGAATCTGAAGCCCAACAACGACTCTGCGACGGTGTGGAGACGGCCATTGGTGAAAATGCCTACAAGGCCGCCAGCGCCGCGATACGGACCGTCTTTACCGACAAGCGAAAGGCGGCGAACCTAGACTATGCCGCAGCGGTGGAGGAACTCGCCGCATCCGGGGACCGCGTGGCGAAGGCAACACTGGAGGCACACTACGCTGAAGTGGCACCCGCAGTGGCTCCTGCGCTCGCGCAGCCGATCCGTCCTCATGTGGCCGCGACGTGACGCCAAGGCCTTTGGAGCTGCTGCAGCGCGTGGCACCGGACTACGGTGCCACGTTGATCGTAGACCCTGTCGGGGGGCTGGTTGGGATCACAGTGGTTCGGGCCGGCGGAGCCGAGTACGCATTTAGATTGCTCGTCTCCGTTGCAGGCGAGCACGTCTCAGTGCGCGAGATCGCCGACCCCGGCATGCTGCCGGGGTTCTGTCCCGATCGGCATATCAACGGTGACCGTAGCTTCTGCCTCGGCTGGGGAGAAGACAATCCGAGCCGGATCCAAGACGAAGCAGCAGCGAGGCATTGGTGGGCCACGGTCTACCAGTACCTGACCTACCAGATCGGCGCGAACGCCCGCCGGGTCTTTCCTGGAGCGGAGAACGGCCGCGCGCACGGTCGTGCTGCGCAGCATCAGGCCAATGCTGAGCAGGCAGCCGAACGACTGGGTCCGGCATTCAAGGCAAATGTGCTCGCGGGGCAGTTCATGGTCCGCAAGGATTCGCGCCCTCAGAAGCGGAGGCTCGAGCTCTGGCACGGCAAACTACTCCTTGCTCGGGTGTCGACGCGCACTGAAACCTTGGTCGGGAGACCCCCAGTCTGCCCATGTGGCCGCGATCCTGACGGTGCGATCACTGCATGTGGCGACCACGCTGCGGCCCTGGTCACTTTCATCTTGGAACAGCACCGATGTGCGCTGGCCGACACAGCTTTCCTTGAGGATTGTGCGGCTGCAGGAGCGCGCTGCTGCGGAACGCTGGACATCTGCGGTCTTCGATCTGCCATCAAACGAACACAAACCGTATCCCTCAAGACAGAGAACTCACCCCGTGCAAGAACCTCAAAATTCTGGCGGCCACCCGCCAAATCAAAGCGACCGCGTTAGTGCCGCTTGGCAGCAGCTGAATTTGGTCTTGGGCTTCTTCTCCCGTGTAGACACAAAACTCTCGGTCGGCCTGGGTATCAACCTGGGCATGCTTGCCATGATCGCGACGCGGCTGCCGAAACTTGATGAACTAACGGCCCTGATCTCGGTTGTGGGCGTTTTGTTCCTTACACCGCTTACTGTTAGCTTCTGGCACCTGTGGTACGGATATTTTCCGGAACTGCGAGGCGGGTCAAATTCGCTCATCTTCTTTGAACGGGTGTCGAGCATGGCCGAGCACGAGTTCTTGCAGAAGTGCGCGGAGCGTACGCTGATGGAGTTCGAGGAAGACCTCCTGGGTCAATGTTGGCGCAATTCCAAGATTCTCTCGTCAAAATTCAGCTGTTTGAAGTACGCGTACATTGCCACTGTTCTGGCAATCGCCCCATGGATGGCACTCATCGTTGTGCTGCCTCCGCCGGCAAAGTGACACACAAGTGGCTTCTGCTCATCCAGTTGTTGAGCCGGAGCCCCGGGCAGCGCTGACAGGGCCGGGCCTTCCGGCCCAAGTCGGCCCAAGGTGAGAAACGGTGCTGGCCATTGCCGGAGTTTGGCCATCGGCTATCACACGCACGTCGCAGTTAGCTCCCTTTCGGAAGGGGATGCCAGCCTAGACGTGCAGCAAACTCACGACGATAGACGGTGTCAATCTGGGGCGGGGCTCGCCGGACGTACTCTTCTGCGAGCGTCGCAGTTTGCCCTGAGAGGCTTGCGAGGTAGGCAACTGCTTCTTCCACTGATGGGACGCGTTGATTTTCCCCGTTGAACTTCGGTGGCAGCGCCGTCCATAGCACAGTGGTAATCCCGCGAGCAGCGGCCCAGTCAGCGAGCCCAGGAATACTCGCCGGTGCTGGACAGCCATGTGTCCAGACCCCCAAGTGTCGCTCCATGTTCTTTGAGGGAATGGCTTCCCGCTCACGCAAGGCTCGCTTGGCGTCGCCCTCGTCGTCGGTACCAGCCTCAACCCAGAAGGAGGTGACAGCAGACGCGGCCGCATGCATGACCAACGTAAGCCGTCCATTGCCGGATTGCCTTAAAAACTCTACGCAAACCGTTGGCCCGTCTGCCAGCCACTGTCCACGAACCGGTAGACCGTCGGGTTGCCATACCAGCGACCCCCAACCAAGATAGGCAATCATCTTGAGCCTCTACTCGACTGCGACAGCCGTGCCGCCCACCACAAGCGGCTCATTTCGTAATCGGTCGAGCCTTTAGTCTCTGCGCTCACCATCCTGGATGCCTCCTCGTCTCAACAAGACTCTGTATTGATAGCGCTACCGCGCCATCTGCCGCGATGTTGCGCTGCAGGGTCCGACGCCGGGCGAGAAGAAGCGCGAAGACGGAGCATGCTGCTGATTGCGGACTACCCGCAAGAGCGGGTGACGCATGCCTGGGAGATAGTCGAACCCGCTGTCTTCAAGCTCAAGTACGAGGCGGGAGAGAACCTCATGCTGCAGGAGCAAGCGGCGTCGCGACGATGCAATCCGAACACCCCGGCACCCTGTGAAAGGAAGCACGAAATGGCTGAAGTACCAGAACAGCTCTTCGGCAATAAGCTGGATGGGACTATCCTGCCCCACCAGTAGCAGGCAATCGTGCAGTGCACGCCCCAAGGCAAAGCAGTCATGCCGTCTGCCCTGCTCATGGGCGACCCTCAACATCACCACTAGTGCCGCCAGGCTATCCAGAGTGCCCAGCCCGCACAAGCCCTCGGTGATCTCTCGTAACCGACGGTCTCGGCGGACAAACATGCCGGCTCGCAAGCTCGCTCCGCTGAACACTTCCAGTTGCACAGGTGCACTGAGCGACATGAGTATTGATTCTCCACAACCGCCAAGTGCCTCGTGGACATTCAGAGCGGCCCAGACCGGTGAACATAGAACCATGCGGGAGCCGGGATAGCGCGCCTCGGCTGCTGCCTGCGTCGCCTGGGACGGGACGTGTTCCGCATGGGCATATTTCACCCACACATTGGAGTGGCAGCCGGGACGCTCCGGGGATATCGACTGTCCGAGCGCGTATGCGCTGGATAGGCCCATTCGGCTTCGCAAGCATTCAAACCACAATCCGACACTGAGTGATCGCAGGCAGTACGACACGGCTCGGTTGGCGGGAAGTATGCTCGTGCTTGCACGCATGCGGGCAAGTCGCGCCTCGCCGTAAAAGGGTATCTCTTTGAGCGCCATGGCCGTGCCCCTCCCCATTCACCTTTGATGGGTAACGAAACGCGAGTTTGTTACTCCTTCCACCATCCGTATTAGAGGGGCAGAATCAGGAGGACACAAGCGACGGGGTGTGACCACGCCATGACGGAGCGGACCAACGAATCAATCCTGGCCCCGGAACGCCGTGAGATCGAAAGAGAATTGACCTTTCATTTCGGGCCTCTCATCGGCTATGAAAACTTGCCGCGAGCTCTTGGCTATCGCTCCAGCCACGCGCTCCGCCAAGCAGAGGCACGCGGAACCTTGCCCGTGAAGATATTCAAAGTGCCCGGCCGCCGCGGCAAATTTGCCTTTGCGATGGACATCGCCGACTGGATGGTTGGGCTGAGGGCCGCAATCAGTCCGCCGGCAGTATCTGGCACCCCGCAAGATGAAGCGGCTGCTCTGAAGCCCAACCAGGAATGACGCCCCACAACCCAAACTCAAGGGGCCGGGCTTGTAGCGTTTCAAGAACAGACTCAAGACGTCCCCGAAGATGCGCTCGCCGAGCGCCGAGGAGAGTACCAAGAGCCGGAAACTAACATCTCCGAACCCTGGAAATGACTTGCCCCCGTTGGCGCGGGGGCAAGTGACATCTGTTGGAGCAGATGGTGGTGAAACTCAGCCTGTACCCTGAGGCTCACCCTTTTCCTTGACAAAGTCAAGCGACTTCCCGTTCGCGCGGAGGGGTGCGCCCATTTCCTCCCCATCTCATATGGCGGAGGCGAACCTGAATGGGCACCTTGTTCCAATCTCGAGACCGGGCAGACGTTCGCAAGCCGACGGCTGAGGAGCAGGATGATGACCGCAGGAAAAAGCGCGACCGCCAAACCGACGGACGAAGACCGCCGTGAGGGGCATCTGCCCCATTCCCCTCTC
>Ga0209320_10001200_pt1 | contig 13544 bp, 10 predicted proteins | sample Rifsed13ft4_FD_184008 | JGI IMG/M metagenome (GOLD analysis project Ga0209320, IMG submission 184008) | Soil microbial communities from Rifle, Colorado, USA - sediment 13ft 4 (version 2) | ecosystem: Environmental > Terrestrial > Deep subsurface > Rock core/Sediment | place: Rifle, Colorado... | reverse complement strand
CCGGGGGGATGCAGGCCGTCGTCGATGCCGCCCTCAAGGATCCGCTCTTCGTGGCGAACAACGCCGGCGGCCCCTTCGCCGCTCGCATCGCCGCCGACCCCGCCTTCCGCGAAGAGGTCCTCGCACTCCCGGTCGACCGCTACGAGCAGATCATCCATGACTACGACGACAACATCTGGGGCTGCCACCAGCCGTTCATGAGCGTCGAAGAATCCTTCGTGAGCCGCTGTCCCGTCCCCCTCCTCATCATCCCCGGCAACGACCCCTTCCACCCCACTGCCATCTCGCACCGGATCTGCGAGGAAGCTCCGCAGGCTACCTGTCTCGAGGTCGACTGCCGCGCCCCCGCGAAGATCGAAACCACAAAGCGCCGCCTGCGCGAGTTCTTCCACCAGCACTCCCGCTGACACAGCCTTCCTCGCTGGTTCGCACCCGCGGCAGGGGCTAGCATGCGACTCAACTATGCATCGATAGCTCCGAACGGAGGTTCGCTTTGGGTACTCAGCGTGTTGGTATTATCGGCTCCGGCCTCATGGGAAGCGGCATCGCTCAGGTCGCCGCCTACGCCGGCTCCGATGTCGTCCTCGTCGACGTGGAAGAATCGAGAGTTGATGCCGGGATCGCCGGCATCCGCCGTCGCCTCGAACGCGAGGTTCAGCGCGGCCGCGTCACCGAGGAGGACGCCGCTGCGGCAGCAGGCCGCCTGACCGCCTCGGCCGATTGGGAATCTCTCCAATCCCTCGCCAACGTCGACGTCGTCATCGAGGCCGTCGTCGAAGACCTCGGCGTCAAGACTGCCGTCTTCCAGAAACTCGGCCGCGTCTGCGCCCCCGATACCCTGCTCGCCAGCAACACCAGTTCCCTCCCTCTCAGCGATCTCGCCGCGGCCAGCGGCCGTCCCGAGCACGTTATCGGCCTCCACTTCTTCAATCCGCCCTGGGCGCTGAAGCTGGTCGAAATCGTCACCACCGCCAGCACCGCCCCCGAAACCCTCGACGACGCGCTCAAACTCTGCGACCAGTGGGGACGCGTTGCCGTCCAGGTGAAGGACACCCCCGGCTTCATCGCCAACCGTCTCCTCGTGCCGTTCATCTTCGACGCCATCCGCCTCCTCGATAACGGGGTAGCCTCCGCCGAAGACATCGACAGCGCCTGCAAGGTCGGCCTCAACCACACGATGGGCCCGCTCGCGACCGCCGACCTCATCGGTCTCGATACCCTCCAGTTCATCGCCGCCAGCATGTTCGAGGAGTACGGCGAACCGCGATTCAAGTCCCCCACGCTCCTCCGCCGCCTCGTGGCCCTCGGTCACCTCGGCCGCAAGACAGGCCGCGGCTTCTTCCGCTACGAATAGAACCGCCCGCCGAGAAAGGACGCTCCCATGCCCGCCGACTACGAACGCAACGGTCATATCGCCGTCATCACCCTTAATCGCCCGAACGCCCTGAACGCCATCGATCTCGAAACCTGGGCCGGCTTCGGCGAAGCGACCGCGCGCCTCGCCGCTGACGATGATGCCTGGGTCGGCATCGTCACCGGCGCCGGCGAACGCGCCTTCTGCGCCGGCGCCGATATCAAGACGTCCATCCGCGCCATGCTCGACGACCCCCGCTCGAAGAAGTTCGAGCACCCCGCTACTGTCATGCGCGGCCAGGTGCTCGAAAAGCCCCTCATCGCCGCTATTAACGGGATGGCCCTTGGCGGCGGCCTCGAAGTCGTCCTCGCCTGCGACATTCGCATCGCTTCGAATCGCGCCACCTTCGGCTCGCCCGAAGTGCGCCTCGGCCTCATCCCCGGCTGGGGCGCCACACAGCGGCTCCCCCGCATGATCCCCTGGGCCATCGCCGCCGGCATGATCCTCGACGGCGAGGCCATCAACGCGGAACGCGCCCTCGCCTATGGCCTCGTCAACGCCGTCGTCGAACCGGACCAGGTCATGTCCGAAGCCATGAAGGCCGCCGAACGCCTCTGCTCCCGCGGCCCCCTCGCCCTTCGCGCCGCCAAGCGCGCCATGAACGCCGCGCTCAACCTTCCCCTCGAACAGGGTCTCGCCGAGGAAAAAGACCTCTTCGAATCCCTCGCCTACACCGAGGACGCGATGGAAGGCGTCGCTGCCTTCGAAGAAAAGCGAGCGGCCACCTTCAAGGCGCGCTGATCAGTCCCGCCCGGGCCTCCAACCGTGGCTTCCCACCCTGTAGCATCTGCACAGGCCGGCGGATTGCGCCTGGCCAGGAGGCAGGCCCATGGACTTCGAACTCACCGAAGAACAGCAGCAGATCCGGCTGCAGGCCCGCGCCCTCGCCGCGAAGTTCGACGATGCCTACTGGCGCCGCTGCGACAAAGAACACGAGTTCCCCTGGGACTTCTACCAGGCCTTCGCCGATGCCGGCTACCTCGGCATCGCCATGCCGCCCGAACACGGCGGCGCGGGCCTCGGCATCACCGAAGCCTCCATCGTGCTCGAAGAGATCGCCGCCTCCGGTGCCGCCATGAACGGCGCCAGCGCCCTCCACCTCACCATCTTCGGCCTCAACCCGGTCGCCAAACACGGCTCGGATGAACTCAAACGCCGCATCCTGCCCGATGCCGCCGCCGGCAAACTCCACGTCGCCTTCGGCGTGACCGAACCCAACGCCGGCTCCGATACCCCCTCCATCACCACCTTCGCCCGACGCGACGGCGATAACTTCCTCATCCGTGGGCAGAAGGTCTGGACGTCCAAGGCACAGGAGTCCTCGAAAGTCCTCCTCCTCGCACGGACCACGTCCCTCGAAGAGTCCGCCCGCCGCACCGACGGCATGACCCTCTTCCTCGCCAACCTCGACCCCCAGTACGTCACCATCCGCGAGATCGAGAAAGCCGGCCGCCACGCCGTCGATTCCAACGAGGTCTTCTACGACGACCTCCCGGTCGATGCTCGCGACGTCGTCGGCGAGGTCGGCCGGGGATTCTATCACCTCCTCGACGGCCTCAACCCGGAGCGCATCCTCGTTGCCGCCGAGGCCCTCGGCACGGGTCGCGTTGCACTGCGCAAAGCCACCGCCTACGCGAAGGACCGGGTCGTCTTCGGCCGGCCCATCGGTCAGAACCAGGGCATCCAGTTCCCGCTCGCCGACTCGCACGCCAAGCTCGCCGCCGCTGAACTCATGATCCGCAAGGCCTCCTGGCTCTACGACAACGGCCAGCCCTGCGGTGCCGAGGCCAACATGGCCAAGTACCTCGCCGCCGAATGGGGCTTCGAAGCCGCGGACCGCGCCCTCCAGACCCTTGGCGGCTTCGGCTACGCCCGCGAGTTCGACGTCGAACGTTACTGGCGCGAAGTCCGCGTCATGCGCATCGCCCCTATCACCCAGGAAATGATCCTCAACTTCATCGGCCAGCACGAACTCGGCCTTCCGCGCTCCTACTGAGGTAGCCGAAAACGATGGAACGATCGGCAATCGAAAAAGCGGCCCGACTCGCCGGCCTCGAACTCCCACCTGAAATCGACATCACCATCACCGGCGACGACCCGGTGCTGACTTCCCCGTTCCACCTCGGGGAGGGGGTCGCTACCGCCATCGCGCTCCTGGGCCAGGAGGCCGACCGAATCTGGCAGATCCGCGGTGGCCGGCCGCAGACGCTCTCGGTCGACCTCCGCCACGCCGCTGCCTCCCTCCAGAGCTACCTCCATCTCCAGATCGATGGCGTGACCCCCGCAATCGTCCCTCGCGACGGCGCCCAGGTGACAGCCATCTGGCCATGTCGCGACGGTCGCTACATCCACCTCCACGGCAGCTTCACCCACGGCCCGGGCATCCTCGCCGAACTCGGGCTCGATGGCACTGCCACCGCCGACGACATCGTCGCCGCCACCAGCCGCCGCGATGCCTTCGAACTCGAAGATGCCCTCGCCGCGAACGGCCTTTGCTCCGCCGTCTGCCGCACGGCCGAAGAGTGGGCCGCCCACCCGCAGGGAGCCCTCCTCACGACCAAACCCGTCGTCGAAGTAACGAAGATCGGCGACGCTCCACCCGAGCCCTTCCTCGAAGCCGCCCGCCCGCTCGAAGGCGTTCGCGTCCTCGACCTCACCCGCGTTCTCGCCGGCCCGACTTGTGCCCGCACCCTCGCCGAGCACGGCGCCGATGTCCTCCACATCGCCTCGCCGAACCTCCCCACCGTCGAGCGCTTCGAGATCGACACCGGCCACGGCAAACGCCAGGCTTACCTCGACCTCAACGTCCCTGCCGACACCGCAACGCTCCGCGATCTCGCCCGTGGCGCCGACGTCTGCTCCCAGGGCTACCAGCACCGCTCGCTGGAGCGCCGTGGATTCGGGGCGAGCCAACTCGCCGAACTTCGCCCCGGAATCGTCTACGTTTCCGAGAACGCCTTCGGCCACGATGGCCCCTGGCAGGAACGCCCCGGCTGGGAGCAACTCGCCCAGTCCACCACCGGCATCGCCATGGTGCAGGGCCTCGACCGTCCCACCCTCGCCCCCGCCGCCATGAACGACTACACCACCGGCTACTTCGGCGCGCTCGGCGCCATGATCGCCCTGCGCCGGCGCGCCACTGAAGGCGGCTCCTGGCTCGTCCAGGTCTCCCTTTCGCAGACCAGCATGTGGTACTACCGCCTCGGCCTGAACCTCGACCGCGAAGCGGCATCCGGCCTCCGCGACTTGTCGCCGTTCTTCGAAGAGCGCGAAACCGGCTACGGCCGCCTGCGCTATCTCCGCCCCGCCCTGCAGATGTCCGAGACGCCACCTCGCTGGTCCGTGCCCACCACTCCGCTCGGCGCTGGCCAACCAGCCTGGCTATAGCCCGTCAGCCACGCCGGGCCATCGCCTCCGCCATGCATCGCCCGTCCCGAGCCCCTATGATGGCGGCGCATGGAAACGCTGCTCCTCGAACGCGACGCGGAGATCCCGGGCCTGGCCACGCTCACCCTCAACCGCCCGGAAAAGCTCAACGCCATTAACTTCCAGATGCACGACGAAATCCAGCAGGCCTGCGCCGAACTCCAGCGCGATACCGCCACGCGGGTCGTCATCCTCACCGGCGCCGGCCGGGCGTTCTCCGCCGGGGCCGATCTCTCCGCCGGTGGCAGTAACGCCGCTCCCGGCGACCGCCGCATCCCTGTCGATACCTCGCGAGACCCGCTCGAGGAACGCCGTCGCGCCGCGACCGGTAGCCGCACCGCCGCCGCTCTCGAAGGCCTCGACCAGGTCACCATCGGCGCCGTCAACGGCCTCGCCATCGGAGGCGCCGTCGTCTTCCTCGCCTGTCTCGACATCCGCCTTGCCGCCGAGTCCGCCTGGTTCTCGATCCCCGAGATCGATCTCGATATCCCGCTCACCTGGAACGCACTCCCGCGCCTCATGCGCGAACTCGGCCCCGCGCGCACCAGAGAACTCGTCATGACCTGCGACCGCTTTTCGAGCGATGACGCTCTCCGCTGGGGCTTCGTCAACCACGTGGTCCCCGATGCTGAACTACTCCCGCGTGCCCGCGAAATGGCCGCGAAACTGGTGGCGAAAGACCCCATCTCCATCGCCACCACGAAGACCACCACCCGCGCCCTCGCCAACCTCATGGTCCCTGCCGAGGCGACGCACAACGACCCCGACTACCTCATGCTCGCCCGCCTCCTTCGCTCCGAACGCGCCGCCGCCGAAGGACGAAGTGATGGCTGACCGGGTCCTCGGAAAGGTCGCCGTCGTCATCGGCGGCGGCCAGACGCGCGGCGAAACGATCGGCAACGGCCGCGCCACCGCAATCCTCCTCGCTCGCGAAGGCGCGAAGGTTGCGGTCGTCGACCGCTCCCTGCCCTCCGCCGAGGAAACCGTGGCGATGATCAGGGACGAGGGCGGCGAGGCGGTCGCTCTCGCTGCAGATATCACCCTCGAAGACCAGGTACGCCGCGCCATCGAAGCAACCGCCAGTCGCTTCGGCCGCATCGACATCCTCCACAACAACGTCGGCGCCAGCCTGGCCCTCGGCGACGCCACGGCCACGGACCTCACCGTCGAAGCCTTCGACCGCCTCTACGAAGTCAACCTCCGCGGTATGTGGCTCGCCTGCAAGCACGCACTGCCCGTGATGCGCCAGCAAGGCGCCGGCTCCATCGTCAACATCTCTTCGATGGCCGCCCGTTCGAACTATCCCTACGTCGGGTACAAGACAACGAAGATCGCCGTCATCGGCCTCACGGAAAACCTCGCAGCCGCCAACGCCTCCTATGGCATCCGCGTGAACGCCATCCTGCCCGGCCTCATGAACACCCCGATGGCCATCGAATCCCGCGTCTCCGTCGGCACCCCCCGCGAAGAGGTCATCGCCGCCCGGGATCGCCAGGTCCCCCTCGGGCGCAAGATGGGCACCGCCTGGGACGTCGCCTACGCAGCCCTCTTCCTCCACAGCGACGAAGCCCGCTTCATCACGGGAGTCTCGCTTCCCGTCGATGGCGGCACCGGCGTCGCTTCCCGCTAAACCCAGGCCGGTACCCGAGCCGTCATGATGACTGACACTCGCGGTACCCGCGCTCGTCGCTCTGCCGTCACCGGCCCGGCTGACGCACCCGTTGACAGCTGGCGTAAATTCTATCTGCGCTGATCGGTGCGTCATTCCGTCACTGCCACCTTCAACCGGCGGAGGGTTCCCATGTTGAGTTCGATCATCAAAGGCATTTGGAAGAAATCGCTCCAGCCCGTGCTGGCCATCCCTTGGAACTTCGAGGGAGGCCTCGGAGGGTTCCTCTCCCGTCGCGCCACCCAGGTCGCGCTTCTCCTCGCAATCCTCGTCGGCGTCCTCGTCGGCGTCGTCGCCGTCGCCGTCGTGGGCCTCGTGCTCTTCCTTGCCTGGATCTTCATATCCGCCGTTACGCTCCTGCTCACGGTGGTGGTCGCTGCCTGGCTCAAGGTGTTCAAGCCCGAACCCGTCCGGCCGTTCCAAACCGCCGATGACTCGCTCCCGCAACTGATCCCGCCCGCCGAATTCGACCCCGTCCGCACCTTCGGCCCTGACAACCCCGACCGTGTGTTCGATGGCGTCTTCGAAGGCGGCGGCATCAAGGCCATCGCCCAGGTCGGCGCCATTCACATGGTCGAAAGCCTCGGCATGCGCCCCGAACGCCTCGTCGGCACCTCCGGGGGAGCGATCGTGGCCGCCGGCATCGCGGTCGGTGGCAGAGCCGAAGACCTCTGGCGCGTCATGGCCCGTGCCGACCTCACCTCACTGCTCGATGCCCGCTGGCTCCCGAACGTCCGCTCGTGGCGCCATCCTCTTTACGGGATTACCCCGCTCATCCTCCCGCTCTTCAAGAAGTTCGGCCTCATGCGCGGCGACGAGTTCATCAACTTCATGCGCCAGGGCATCGCCTCCATCCACGGGCCCTTCTTCGGCAACGAACACGTCACCTTCGGCGACATCGACCGCGAGTGGCGCGCCGGCCTCGATGCCCGGAACCTCGCCCAGCCCGCCCCCGGCGTCAACCGTCTCTCCGTCATCGCCACCGACGCAACCCGCCGCCAGTTGATCGTCCTCCCCTGCGACATCGGCGACTACTGCCGCAACCCCGGCGGTCTCTGCTCGGGCTGCGAATCCGGGACCGACCCCTGCCTCACTCCCGAGACCCTCGAAGTCGCGTTCGGCGTCCGGATGAGCATGGGCATTCCCTTCCTGTTCGAACCTGTCAGGTTGCGATTCAAGGTCGCGAAGCCCGGGGGCGGGTGCCGCGACGGCGGCGAATGCCTCATCGTCGATGGCGGCGTCGCGAGCAACTTCCCGATGTGGCTCCTCAACCGCGCCGGCGGCCTCCCGCCTCGCTACCCGACCTTCGGCTTCCTGCTCGATGAGGGGATCGACGTGGAAGGCAACAAGCGGATCCCCGACCACAAGCAACTCAAATCGCTCGGCTCGCTGGTCGTCGCCATCATCTTCTCGGGGATGGGCATGGTCGACCGCATACCGAGCGACCACGATCGCCGGCGCACCATCTGCCTCCCCACCCTCGCCGTCGGAACCGCTGACTTCGGCCTGTCGCTCGAAAGGCAGGTCGCACTCCACGATGCCGGGGCGACGTCCGCTGCGCGGTTCTTCACCGGCAAGGACGCGTTCGAATGGGACCGCTATCTCAAGGACTTCCGGGGCGGCCAATCCCGCCCGCTGCGCCCGGCCAGCGCCGAACCGGCGGTCGCCGGCCCGGCGTCCTGAAAGGTCGGTAGGAATCCGGGCGCCGTGCGAAGGCGCCCGGTACTACGCCTTCTCCACCCCTACGCGCGTCCCGCGCATCACCGGCGACGGCTGCCACTCGGTGTTCCAGTAGCGCAGGTGCCCGTAGCCGCCGGCCATGTGCAACCACTTGATCATCCCCGGTTCAGCGTTGTTCGGCCCGTTCCAGCCCGGGAACTGGTAGTCGTCGAATCCGTTGTACATCACGGTCTGGCCGGGCTGGGCGCCCGGCGAAAGCAGCGCCGAGACCCGGTACTCGCCCTGGTCGTTGTGGATCCGCACGAGGTCGTTGTCCTGGATGCCCAACCGCGCCGCGTCCGCGGAGTTCATCACCACGTGTGGCTCGCCGCGGTGCGTGTTCAGCATCATCTCCGTCGCTGTGTTGAGCGAATGGATGCTCCAGCGGTTGTGCCCGCTCGTCACCTGGAACGGGTAGTCGCCGCCCATGCTCGGCGCTTCCTTCCACCGGGGCAGATGTTCGTCCGCCTCGATGAACCACTCATGCTCGATCAGGAACTGCGCCCGTCGCGTCAGCGTCGGATAGGGCTCGCCCTTTTCCACGTGATTCCGGAACGGTACGAATGTCTCGTCTGGCCTCGGATCCGTCGCCTGGGCGAGTGCCCTGGGCGATATCCCCAGCCCCTCCCAGCGGTAGTAGCCCTTCTTGCGGATGTCCTCCAGGCTCGCCTGCGGCGGCAACGTGCCCGTGACCGCGCTGTCCCGCAGCATCTCGTCCGCAATCACTTCCTCGTCTTCGAACACACCGTTCCGGGTGTACATGACGAGCGCGTTGGCCGGGTCGCGCTTGACGCCCCGCGAGTCGGTGAACGGCTCGATGCCGCGCGCCCGTGCCCGCTCCTGCAGTGCCGCTGCCATCCTCTGGAATGCCTCCCACTCGATCAGTGCCTCGCCCGGTGGCTCCACCGCCTTGTCGCAGAACGTGAGGTTCATCGTGTGCGTGCTCGGGATGCCGAAGCCGATCTTCTCGTACTGCTGCGCGCACGGAAGCACAAAATCCGAATGCAACGCCGTCGCGCTCATGCGCACGTCGAGCGTGACGACCATCTTCAGCCCCGGCCACAGGTGCTTGAGCAGCATCTTGCCGCCGCCCCGCGTCCGCCGGATTACGTTCCCGCCGCATTCGATCAGCACGCGCGTCGGCTGCTCCTTCCGCGGGAAGTCCACGCCCGACCACCAGCCCTTCGAAAACGCCTCCTCGAAGTAGTCGTCGAACGACCGCGTCATCCCCGCGCCATGCCACTCGGTCCGGTTCCATGCCTCCCGGTAACCGGCGTGGTAGTACCACCAGAACAGCGGTGGCATCATTCCACCCCCGGCCGAAGCCTTCGACTGCTCCACCGAGATGAGCATTGGCGTCAGCGACGGGTCCTGCGCCTGGAGTTGTTGGAACCGCATCTCGCGCATGTCGAGGAGCCCAGTGACCTCCTCCGGCCCCCGCCGGCTCTTCAGCCCAAACGTGCCCGACCCGTCGAGCAGCGCCCCCAGCCACGCCCGCACCCCGGTGCCGTGCCGCCCCCAGTTCCCCGTCAGCGCCAGCAGCAGCAACTGTGAGCGCTCCACGAGGTCACCGTGATAGTGCTTCCCCGCCCCGCCGAGCGACCCGAGGATGTTCGTCCGCTTCACAGCGATCTTTCGGGCCAGCATCCGGATCGTGTCCGCATGGACACCGCTGATCTCCTGCGCCCGCTCCGGCGTGTACTCCTCAAGCCGTTCTCGCATGACGGCGAAGGTCGTGGTCAGTTCGACCGGCCCCTTGAGCGTCTGCACCGTGAACCGCCCCTCCAGCGCCGGCACCGCCTCGCCCCAGAAGAGCGTTCCCCTTGGCGCGGGCACGGCCTGGTTGGTCTTCGTATCCCATGCGTAGAACTGCTCGTCGCTGCCGCCTTCCTCGAGATCCGACTGCCTGAGGAACCGGTTCGTCGCCGGGTCCACCAGCAGCGGGAGGTCGGTCTGCTCGCGGACGAACGTTTCGTTCACCAGCCCTTCGTCGATAACGACCTTCGCCATCGCCAGGGCGAGCGCCGCGTCCGACCCGATCCGGACTGCCAGGTGGAAGTCACTGTGCATCGTCGACGGCGAAAAGTCTGGCGCAATCGTCACCACCTCGCAGCCGTTGTATCGGGCCTCGTTCACGTAGTGGATGTGCGGAATGCGCGTGTAGCTCGGGTTCCCAAACCAGATGAGGAACACCTCCGAGTGGAACCAGTCGTCGATACTGCTCACAGGGTCGAACGTCCCGTACGTCAGGTAGTGGCCCGGTGCGAAGTCGTTCATCTCGGCGTTCACGTCGGTCGTTATCCCGCCGACGGCAGCCAGGTAACGCGCTCGCGCCGCGCCGGTGGCCGGCGCGATATTGCAGCCCGACGGAGCGACGATCGAGTCCGGCCCCACTTCCTCCACCGCATCGAGGATGGCATCGGCGATCTCGGTCGCCGCCTGCTCCCACGTCACCCGCTCCCATTTACCAGAGCCGCGCTCACCCACGCGCTTCAGGGGATACAGCACCCGCTCATCCCCTTCGGTCATCCTCGCCCAGGCCGCCCCTTTCTGGCAGCCCATCGGGTTCATGTCCGGCACGCCATCCTGCACCGTCCCGAAGACCGCCGCCTGCTCCTCCCGGACGACCTTCCCGTCCTTCAGGTAAACCCGCATCGGGCAGTTTCCCGGGTAACAGTCGATGCAGTGCGAGGCCCACACCACCTTGTCCCATGCCCACCGATCCCGGTACTTCCCGTCAGGCTGGGGCTCCACGGCCGCCCGTGACTCAACAGCTGCCGAAGTCATCTTCGTCGTCCTTTCCATGAGGACCGCTCAAGGCGGCACTGCTCCTCGACCCTTAGATGACTCTTTACGGGGATACCGCCTGCACCTGCTATGAGATGTGTCATATCATGGGCCCGCCGACGCACGGCACGATCGCAAGCACGCGCCAGGGGCACGGCCGATAGCCGTGTGCCGCTCTGGCCGCCAGCGAGGAGGATCCTTGTGAAATTCGCCCTCTCCACCATGCAGCTCAAGAGTTCCGCGTTCGAAAATGGCGGCCGGATCCCTGCCCGGCACACCGGCGAAGGGGAAGACGTGTCCCCCGCCCTTGAATGGAGTGACGCTCCCGACGGCACTCGCTCGTTCGCCATCGTCTGCCACGACCCCGACGCGCCAGTGGTCGTCGACGGCACCTACGGCTGGGTCCACTGGGTTCTCTACAACATCCCGGCCACGGTCACGAGCCTCCCCGAAGCGGCCTCCGGCTACACCGGCGGCCCTACCGGATTTGGGAAATCCGCCTACGGCGGCCCCATGCCGCCGAACGGCCACGGCATCCACTACTACTACTTCTGGGTGCTCGCGCTCGACCAGGAACCGAACCTCGAACCCGGTCTCAGCCTCTGGCAACTGCTCGAGAAGGTCGAACCGCACCTCCTCGGCATGAACCGCCTCGTCGGCACCTACGACCGCGCCTGAGCCCGGTTAGCGGCTGGCCCTCCACGGGTCCCACCCCACCGGGTCATCTTCAAGACGCGCCGGATCGCTGAACACCGCTCCGGCGCTCACCTCCCCAAACAGGTTCCGCTCGACCACGGCGCCCGCGCAGTCGATCCCGCTCTTGATTACCCCCGAAATCCCGTGCCCCGACTGGGTGTTCGCGCCGGTCAGGAACAACCCCGGTATCTCAGTCGGGTTGCCCGGCCGGTTAGGCCCAAGTTGATCCAGCCCTATCTCGATCCCGTACGAGGTCCCGCCCGTCGAGAGCGTGTAGCGCTCGTGCGTGATCGGCGTCGACGCTTCCTTCCAGACGACATGCCGCCGGATACCCGGGATCATTCGCTCCGCCACGTCGACGACCCGTTCCGTGAACGCCTCCTTCACGCCCCGGTACGACGGGTTTCGGTGGTACCGCTCGCCCCGGGCGGGCCCCTCGCCGGTCTCCCATAGCTCCGGCGCCGCCGGCACCAGCGTCATGACGTCCAGCGCCGTGTGTCCCTTCGGCGCGATCCACGGCGACTCCCTGTCCTTCAGGGAACCAGCCGAGAGGAAGACCAGCGGGTTCGTCGGTAACTGGCCGTCGAATGTCTCCTGGTAGGTCCGCTCCAGGTCCACCGAATCTGATCCCCAGAAGTTCGTCTTCGGCAGGTAGTCGCCGAGGTCGATATCAAGCCCGAGGTAGACCACGAAGAACGGCAGCGCCATCCGGTAGCCCCGTACACGTTCAACGGTTTCGCCCGAAAAGTGCTGCCCGCCGGCCAGTTCCAGGACCGTCCGCTTGAGGTCCGCGTTCGAAATGACCACCGCCGCCCGGAACACCTCTCCGGACGTCAGCTCCACTCCGCAAGCGCGTCCGCCTTCGACCACGATGCGAGCCACCCGCGCTCTCGTGCGAAACTCACCTCCATTCGCCCGCAGGACCTGCAGAAATCGCGCTGGCAGCACCTGCCCCCCGCCCTTCGGGTAGTAGGCGCCTCGCAGGTAGCCGTCGAGGAACCCCGCCGCCACGACGGTCGGCGTCCGCGACGGCGGAGTGGCGTACGAAGGGCTCTGGGCGAGCAGCACTGCCCGCGGCTCTGCCGAAAGCCCGCACGCATCGAACACCTCGGTCACCGGGCGCATCCCCCAGCGCAAGAGATCCTTCGCTTCGAGTGCCATCCGGGCGGGGTCCGGTGGCTCGCCGCTGCGCAACGCCCGGGCCTGGCTCGCCACCGCCTGCAGGATGTCCACGCACCGGCCGACCCCCTCCGCCTGCTCCGGGAAAGCCTGGACGAGCCGCTCGCGGTACCGCTCCCAGCCCTTCGGCATCCGCACACAGACGCCTGGGAAGACGATGGTGTCGAAGCCATCCGGGTCCATCTCGAGGAACTCGACCACGTCCTCCAGCCCCACGCCTCGCAGGATCGTCCTGACGTTCCCGCCCGGCTCGCACTGTGCGAGGTAGTGCGTGCCGACGTCGAACTCGAACATCCGCTTCCGCCGGAAAACGCTCGCGTTTCCACCAGCGATGTAGTGCTGCTCCAACACGAGAACCCGCCGGCCGAGCGCGCTGAGATAGGCCGCTGCGGTCAGTCCTCCAAGCCCGGAGCCAACGACGATGACGTCCCAGTCCCTGTCCATGCCGCGAATACAAGCCGCAAATTCCACCCGCGCGATATGACGCCGCGCATCATTGACCGGCCCCACCCCTCCGTCGTGCTATAACTATCGGGTGACCGAAGAAAGCAATCCCGGCGCGCAGCAACCAGAACAGGCGACGGAAAGCACCGGGGCCGAAAGCTTTGGCCGTTCGCTCGGCCGGCTCGCGCGCTCGGCACGCGCGGCTGCCCG
>Ga0209320_10001196_pt1 | contig 13550 bp, 8 predicted proteins | sample Rifsed13ft4_FD_184008 | JGI IMG/M metagenome (GOLD analysis project Ga0209320, IMG submission 184008) | Soil microbial communities from Rifle, Colorado, USA - sediment 13ft 4 (version 2) | ecosystem: Environmental > Terrestrial > Deep subsurface > Rock core/Sediment | place: Rifle, Colorado... | reverse complement strand
GAAATGGCCCGCCGCGCCGGCGTTCTCCCCATCGCCGTGTTTGGTCCTTATCCTACGCACGCGCGCCTGCGGCGTGCTCGAGCAAAGTACCTCCTCCAAGATCTCTCCGAAATCTTGCCAATCCTTGAGAAAAATAAGGGTTAAAACCGGGGCCAAGCACGCGAGCAGTCAAGCTGGCCTGGAGGAAACCTTGGTCACGTGGGGCTACTCGTGTCATCCCGATCTCGATTGCATCGGCCGAATGCGGGCGAACCCGGACAATCAAAAGCGATGGAAGAATCCGAAACCAAAACCGGTTTGTGTCAAGCCGGTGGAGCGAATCTGGCGGGCAAAGCTGAAAGAGAATCCGTTGCGGGGAGTGACCTCGTAACGCGCGCCAAAAGAATAGGTGTTCGCCAGGAAGCGCCCCAAGCGATCACGACTAAGGGCAGAGAAATTCTCAATGCCGCGGGCAAAGCCGGCCGAAGTAAAGAGCTTTGCGTTCACCTGCACCAGGGCGCGGAGATAGTAGGAGTGGGTGAGTGCGTCGTTCGGTGGACCGGGAAAACGACTTTTCGTGAGGAAATAGGTCGCTGCCATTTCCACTCGCTTATGAGGATAAAACTCCAGTGCGGGGTGGAAAACATGGAGGTTGGCTGTCCGGAAATTCAGATAACGATAGCCGGTATTGACTGCGAACCTTTCTCCAAGGTTCTGGCCGTAAGCGAGGTCGTAATCCTGGTTGGCGAGGACATCCCCGCGCGGGGCAAACAGGGCCGTTACACGCAGATTCCGCCGGTGTTCGAAGCGGTGCAGCAGCGTTCCCCCGGCCCGGACGACCTGCTCATCGAATTTGTTCAACACATCGAGGTTCCCAACGAGCAAGTCCTGCGGCTGGTTCCGGCTAAATTCCAGGCTGCCCCAGTGAGCGTCAGGGGCAAACGAAAAACTCTCGAACGAGTAGCCGAAGGAGACCTGATACAAGGTGAGCGCATCGAGCTGGTTCTGGAGGGCAAGGGCTTCCTGGTCGCGCTTTCGGGCCGCCAGCACCCGGCGTAGATGCTCCTCTGCCTCTTTCTTTTTCCACTGTTGGAGGAAGTTGCGCGCCATCAGGAGCTGAATGTCCATGTCCTCCGGCGCAAGCGCCTCCGCCTCCTCGAGCACTTCCAGCGAATCGTTGTACTTGCTTTCCCAAAGATAGACCGCGGCCAAGCCCAGCATCGCTTCCGTGGCCTCAGGATGTTCCCGGAGGATTTTCTTGTAAGCCTCGACCGATTCATGGTAGCGCTTTTGCCATCCGGCCAGTCGCGCCAGCCAGATTTGCGCATCCAGATCCTGCGGCCGGGTGGAGAGCACTTCGCGCCAGAGCTTCTCGGCATGGGCGTGACGGCCAGCATAGGCTTCCGCTGCCGCCTGAGTGCGAAGCTGTTCGAGGTTTTGTCCTTGCGCGCACAGGAGTTGCGTCCCCGCAAGAGTGAGGGTAATGGCAATAGCGAGAAACCATTGGCTGTAGCGTGCGCGAATCATGGAACGGAGGGGTTTACAGGGGGCTATCGGCCCAAGGCGGAGGGGCCTCGGGCGCACTGGAAAAGCATCTCCAGTATAGACAGGGATCTGCCCGCAGACAATCCCCAGGCGATTAGGCGTGTCGCTTCTGACAAGAGGAGAACCTTAGGACTCATCGTACAAATAATCCGATTTGGAAGGCGGGAGCATGCTCCCACACTCCAGACGGGAAAGCGCTGCGGTTAGCTTGAGGAGGGGGCGCTGCGTGGCGCCCGCGTTTGTTCTTCGTAGAGCGCCGCTTCCGCCTCGGTCAGCAGATCAGGCGCAGACTGGCCAGGCCGGAAGGTTGCCGCACCGGCGCTGAAGGAGATGGCCATCCGGTGGCCTGAGGGAGGAGATACGGAGAGCCCGCGGCCAGCTTTATCCAGGCGACGGCGCAGCGCCTGGACCCCTGCCGCATCCGTGTCCGGCAACAAAAGAAGGAACTCATCTCCGCCAAAACGAAAGACCAGGTCGCTGGCCCGCGCCGTGTTTTTCAGCAGCCCGGCGATTTCTTGTAACAGGCGGTCGCCGAACATGTGGCCGTAATGAGCGTTGGTCTCCCGGAAGTTGTCCACCTCCACCACCAGGATCGAGACCGGCCGCTTGAGGCGGGCAGCCCGAGATAGCTCCTTGGGAAGGATTTCGTCGCAAACTCGGCGCGAGTAGAGTTGCGTCAGCGGGTCGTAGAGCACTGACTCCCGCGTCTCGGCCAGTTGCAGCTCCAGGTTGATCAGATACTTTTGCAGGTTGGCGACAAGCCGCTTCTTGACAATCAGATAGACGTTGAGCAAGAGAATGATCGCCACCAGGCCGTAAAGGAGCGGAGCAAACAGCTCTCGCGGGACGATGCGGATGATTTGATTGCCGAAGGCGCGGCCCACCGGAAAAATCGCCGCCAAAATGGTGCCCACAAGCAGGACAACCAGGATAGCTCCCACGCTGACCAGTTCCCAGTCGCGCCGCTCGAGTTGGGCCAGTTCGGTCCGCAGCAACGCTGTCGTGTCTGGAAAAACCGGCGCGTAGGTCTTGGTGCCGCCGGAATGCGGCTCAGGCGGTGGTTTTTCTCCGGGTTCGGAACCCGACCCTCGTTTGTTGGCCCCAGCCACTGCTGCCCCACAGATACTGCCAAGTGCCCTGCAAACGCCAAATTACCGTCATCTGATGATACCCCAGGTGCTCAAACAGGCTGTAGAAGAAAAGCCGCATCACGTCGCGGCTGGAGCCATATCGGCGATACGCGATCTCCTCCAAAAAGATGGCGAGCACGGTCTGAAGCGTCCCCAGAGCCAGAGAGAGCAACAGGTACCAGAGCAAAAAGAGGGTAGAGAGGATGCCGAGTGCCCATGCCACCGGGACCACCACCCAGCCGAGCACCTCCAGCAACGGGCCAAACAATTCCAGGATGGCATGATACGGAAACGCCAGGCAGCCGATGGCGCCATAAGATGGATTGAACAGCATGACCCGACTGGCCGCCACCACCTCGCAAAGGCCGCGCTGCCAACGCTGCCGCTGCCGGCTAAGCGCGGCTAGCCGCACCGGCGCCTCCGTCCAGCAAACCGGGTCCGGCACAAATACGATGCGATAGGGAATCCTGAGGTCGCGCAACTTGCGGTGCAATCGGACGACGATCTCCATGTCCTCGCCAACTGTCGTCGTCTTGTAACCGCCGACGCGCAGCAACGCGTCCTTGCGAAACACGCCAAAAGCGCCGGAGATTACCATCAGGCAGTTCGTGAGGTTCCAACCAAGTCGGCCAAGAAAAAACCCACGCAGGTATTCAAGCACCTGAAAGATCAAAATGGGTTCGCGGGGAAGGCGCACGGAAAGAATCTTGCCGGCGGAGACTTCACAGCCGTTCACGATGCGAATGATGCCGGCGGCAGCCACCACTTGAGGATCTTCGATGGCCGGACGGATCACCCGCAAGAGACCTTCTTCCTCAAGCACCGCATCAGCATCCACCGAGCAAACCCAAGGGCTGCGCGCCAGGTTCACGCCAACGTTCAGGGCATCGGCTTTGCCGCCATTTTCTTTGTCCACCACCACGATCTGCGGCACCGTCGTCGAGAGATAGATATCGCGTACTTTCTGCGTGGGGATGTGCTCGCGGTAAACCACATCGGCCCGGCGCAAGGAGAAAATTCGAGTCAATTCCTCCAACGTTCCGTCGCTGCTCCCGTCGTTCACGACCACCACTTCCAGCCTGGGATAATGCAGCGCCAGCAGCGACCGCACGCTCTCAATGATCGTTTTTTCTTCGTTGTAGGCGGGGACGAGGATCGAAATCGGCGGCGTGCGGGGCGAGCGGAAAAGCAGGTCCAGGTTGAGCGCTACCAGCCGGCGATGATACTGACGGTAGTCCAGCCAGGCACAGATCAGGAGAAACAGAAAATAGCTATTCACCGCCAGGTAGTAGACCACTACCACCCAGCCAATGATTTCGCTGGCGATCCGGATAGCTGGCAAATTGGCAAGCATCGTCCGAGAGAAGCAGGATTATGTCAGGGAGGAGGGGGAATTTTCCACTGTTTCGAGTGGGGTTTCGAGGAGGCGCTTCAACCGGGAGCGAACCAGCGCCACCGGGTGGTGCTCCAGCGCATACCGAGCCGCTCCCTGAAAGCCCAACTCGGCCAGCGTCTGGAGAAACTCAAGCGCCTCCTTGACGCGAGGCCCGGACTTTTCTTCAAGCTGGTTTACCGCATCCCAGATGATGCCACAGTATTCAAGGTCGGTGACCAGCGCCGCCCGGCCGTAGTTGTCATCCAGCTCGCGCAAATGCTCGCTCAGTTGCTTCAGACCGATGGTTCCACCTCGGACGGACCGCAACGCATACGCCGCTTTCTGGCGTACCTGCCAGTGCGGGTCGCGCAGGCACTCCAGGATCCGTGGGATATAGTTCTGACGGGGCATGCGTGCCAGGGCATCGAGCGCCCGCACACGGACAAACCAGACCGGATCGCGCGCCAATTCCAGAATGCCAGCCAACACCTCGGCTGCGCCCACTGCCTTCCCCGACGCACTCACGCATGCTGCAAGAGCGTCCGCGAGGCGAGCGCGCACCTCCGGGTCAGGATCACGCGCAAAGGGCAGGAGCGACGGGGCGATCTGCGGTGCAGCCGTCTCAGCCAAAGCTGTCGCCGCCGCCAATCGGACGGACGCCGCTGGATCGGTGAGCCACCTAACCAACGCATGGGGCGTGCCACGGCAACAGGCAATCATGGCGCGGATCAGGAGGCGGTTTTCGCCTTTGCGAGTTACTTCCGGGGCAACACGGTGGAGATAAGGCTCCGCTTCCGGCAGGCCAATCCGCTCCAGCGCTTGCAATGCCGCAGCTTTCAGCTCCGGGCGGGGATGCGACAGTAATTTGCCGAGGGGATGAAGCCCTTCAATCAGGCCGAGCGCGCCCAGCAATGTTGCCGAGCGCATCAATTCGGAGGGAGGGGATAGCTTTGCCAGCAAAGCCAGGTGATACTGGACGCGGCCGCTGGAGCGCATCAGCCGCTGGGCAAGCTCGAATTGTTCCACCGCGCCCCGGCCCAGTGCGGCTTGGCCCCCGGCCAGCGCCATCAGCAAATCGTCAAAGGCGCGCGCCCGCGTCCGCCGAAGTACGCTCCAGTCGCCTTTCAGTATGCGTTCGGGCTCGAACCCCACCTCGATCTCCAGCAGAATTTCCTGCCGGACGCTATCGTAGTAGGCAAAGTAGAGCGACTTGAGAAATCGGCGCATGAACACACCGACGACCGCAAAAAGCACGAAGGCGAGGCTGGCCGCAACCGCAATTTGAAGCATTTTCATGGCGTGCCAGTATAGGCGTTCAGGCCACCCTGCGACAATCCGGCTCTTGCCTCTGTTACGCTTGCGATACAGGCAAGAGGCAAGCCGGAGGCAGATTACCGGGGCGGTTTGGGTGGCTCCGGGTTCGGCGGAACCGTCGTTTTCGGGGTGGCTTCTCCGCCGTAGGTGATTTTCACGTCGGATTTGAAGCGTTTGTAGTTCGAATAGCGGATGATCATTCGGATACGGACGGGCCCCGTCTTGAAAGGAAGCGTATCCTCGGCCCGGGTGTAAGTGGGGAACCAGTATTTGCCGTCAACCTGCTCGCGGTAGGTTTCGAACAAGGGAAACAAGTTTTCGCGGCCCTCTTTTCCCTGGTTCAGGTCGGGCACAGCCTTCCCGTAGGTTTTGACGATTTGAAAATCCTGGTCATCCACCCAGATGAGCCCCTGGAAAAGGCGGTGCCGCGGGTCAATTTTCTTGGGGGTGACCCGAAAGAGGTACGCGGTCAGCTCGTCCAGCGGTTGCCTGCCCAGATAATCGAGCGTGTAGAGCGGCAGTTCCTCGGTGGTCATCACGAACGGCTGGATGTTCTGGATATCGGAAAGATCCTCCGGCGAGATCGAGATGCGTTTGAGCGTAGGAACAGGCTCGTAGAACACGCGCTCGAAGCGCTTCCCCTCGGGCGTGAAGACGACGTCGCTGGTCATCTCGTAAGTGCCAGCCGGCCGGCTGTCGAAGTCAAGCTCCTGTACCTTGACGGATTGGCGATAGGTGTAATTGTCGCGGGCCGCCCGGAACTCCGTTTCCCTGGCAGCAAAACGCTGGATGATCTCCGGGACGGGGATGGGTGTCGGCGAAGTATCGGTGGGAGCAACCTGCTCGACAGGCTTGCCTCGCGGCACCGAAGGCGGCACCGGCAGCGGCCCCGGCTGCTGCCCTGCCATCGGCGGGGGAGCCGCGAAAAGAACCCAAAGAAATCCCACTACGGCCAGTTTCATGTGAAGTACCCGGTCTCGGCCCGGCAGGAAGATCCCGCTCCAGCGGGATGCTCCTTCTGCCCCATTCTGACAGACTGTTAGAACCCGGAAAAGGGTGTCGCGTTGTCTCGGATTCAATTTGGTTCTGCCCCAGCCAATCCCAGGGAATAGTAGATGCGATACCGACCGGGCGGCCCGCCGGGCGTGAGCGGTGGAAAGCGCAGGCGGATCATGGCTGAGAAATTCTTGATCTCGATCGCTGCTCGAGCTTCGTCCTCCCAACCCACTTCCAAACCGGCATCCCCCTCAGCGCGGTGAACGCGAAGGGCGCGAACGGGAGCGGGCAGGCGGAAGGTTTCACCGCTCGGAAAGACCTGGCAGGTTTCCCGGCTGGCTTCTTGCCAGCAAAAACGAAGCGGCTCGCGACCGCCGGCGGCGACGGAAATCCCGGAAATAAAGGATTGCTCGACCCCCGCCCCGTTTCTCCCGAACCTTCGGGACGGAACGGGGCCCGCCCGCCCCGCCGTCGGCGGGGCAAGCTCGCTCTTCTCAAGCAAGATTTCGTATTCGATGGCGACGCGATGGGGTGTCTCGGGATTGAGGCGGAGGGTCTTGGCGACCCTCGCCCCGGCGGGCAAGACTTCCGGGGCAACGTAACTCAAGCGAAGCGCGGCTGTCCCGCCGGGTGAACCACCCGCTTCCAGGATTTCAGCGTGATAAGCGCGATTGTGGAGGCCGCCGATGCCTCGGGCCCGCTCCGGGCGAATCCCCGGCGGCTGCTCATAGAACGAAAAGAAATCGCGCAGCCCGCCGACACTGCTTACCCAGTTTGTGCCTGCCGATTTATCCATGAGCGCCATGACTCGGCCGCCCGCCGCCGGCGAGAGAATCAAGCGGAGCCGTTCGCTTTCCAGAAAATATTCCGTCTCCGCCGCAGTTCGCCCCGGTCGCACTGCAAGCTTGCCCTGAAGTGAAGGCTCGCCGTGAACGGCGGGGTCGCCCGCGAGCGACAAAGCCATCGCCGCTGTTTTGCCCCGGCCGACACGAATCCAGCGAAGAGCTTCCCGGGTCTTCTCTTTGCCAATGCGAAGGGAAACCTGGCCCTGGCCGAAGAGGTCTTCGGTCGGCTTGAGCTCGAGCCGAAGGTTTCCGGGGACATCGGGATTGAGGGTGGTGCGGTTGCCGGCCTTTTCGCCGCCTTCGTAGGTCACGCTCGCCGCCACCGGCATTTCACCATAAGCGGTGAGAGAAAACGACAGCTCATTCTCCGGCGGTTGCGACCGGTCGAGGATCCATGGACGGGGAACCAGGCTGCGATCGGCATCAAGAGGAATCCGCAACGCGTTGAGCAGGTCATACTCGGGCGGCGGGTACTGCCTTTCTCCCGTCAACGCTTCCTTCAGGGAGTAGGGCAGCGTCACCGCGACGTAACGCAGGAAATAGGGCGCAGGGCCGCGCAGCAGGGCGAAGCGAGCGGTGCGTTTCTTGCCGTCCCATTCAAACTTGACGTCGTAGTCGTCCACCTCGACCCTTCTGGGTTTTTGCGGCAACTCCAACTCAACGGCGCCGCGCTCCGGCACGTAGAAGGCAAGGCTCAAGGTCTTGGAGCGGCGCCAGATCCCGCACAGCTCGAGCGTGCTCGAGCGGATGCGCTCGGGGCAATCGCCGGAAGCGCACAACGGCACGCGCAGCGGCAAAAGCAGCGAATCGCGCGCGGGCACGCGAACCTCTCGGAGCTCGAGCCACGCCCCGGCAGGATCGCTGCCCGGGTCCCGAACGGAGAACGACTCGGTCTGTGTTTCCTCCTCCATGTTCGTCACACTCAGGAAGCCGAACGCCGCCGGTGGCTCGGCCGCCGGCATGCGCGAATCGGAGGTGCCGGCCGTCCCGAAGCTTCGGGAGGGCGGATTGCTGACCAATTGGGTGGCGATGAGGCTGCTTGCGCCCGCTCCGATGATGTGCCGCTCGATGCCCGCTTCGTCCAGGAACTTCCGCAACCCGGAGTGAGTTTGCGACCAGCCGGCCTGCCGGCGGATTTCCGCGTCACTCCACGAAGGGTCCACCCAGGAAAGAATCTCTGCCGGAAGGGAATGAATCCTGGCAGCCGGTGAAACGGGATGCTTGCTGACCGCGGCCCGGAACACAGGCCAGGGTGGTTGGCCGGGAAGAAAAGCAAGCTGCCCGCCGCCAGCCGCGTAGTTGGCGAGCGCCTTCTGCGTCTTTTCCGACACGCGGTTTCGAGGGATGAGTTCCGCATCGGTGCCCGGCGGCAACAAGACCAAGAGCAAGGGGTAGCGCTCGAGTTGGCTGGCCGGCTGATTTTCCGCGTCCACCAGCTCGCCGGTATAGCCCATCGCTTCCAGGAGACGCAGGGCGCGTTGGAGGTTGGCGGCAATTTCCCGGATCTCTTTTGGACTCAAAGAAGCTTGCGGCAGGCTTGCCGTCAGATCCACCACCCCGAGATTGGCCTGGAGATGGGTGGCAGCCAGTTTTTCGCCCAGCGCGTGGATGAGACGACCATTGCGCAGGAGCGCCCCGGCCCGCTCCCGCCGCTCCCCATTCAAGTCGAACGCGGCGTCCCAGCGATAGAACCGATTGGCCCAGGGAACTTCATATCCCGCCGGCGTCACCGTGTCCTGCAAAGGAAAATAGGTGAGCCCGCGCAAACCGCGACTGAGCAGCAACCGCGACGCCAGCAAAGTGGAGGCGGATTCAATCGGCGACGGGCGGCTGTCATCGCCCGGGGCGTACCAGCCCGCCTGAAATTCGCTCAACATCGCCACAAAGCACGGCTGCGTTTTCAACTCCTCGACAAAATATTCCATCTCCGTCCGGTCGGAAGCATTGACCCGGCGGCGCCCTCTCAGATACCACTGGCCCAACGACGCAATCGGGCGCGGCAAGGACGCGCTGCATCCCGCCGCCGGCACTCGCATGTCAATCGGGTTGATGACAAACGGGGCTTCCCCGCCGGCGCTTGCCGCCATGTCTGCCAGACGCTCGAGATATTCCCAAAATTTGGGGCCGGCGTAGTTCACATGGCCGTTGCCTTGGTCATCGTCGAGCTGGAAGAGCAGGATCGGGCCGCCGCGAGAAGCCAGGTGCGGCGCCAGCTCGGCCATGAGCGCTCGATACCACGCCTGGGTCGCTTCCAAGTGGGCGGACAAACCAAGCCAGCCGGCGGCAGCCGCTTCCGCATCACGCGCACCGAGACTCGAAAGTGGAGGATAGCGGCCCTCGAGACGGTCAATCGCCGGCATGGTAAATTCGGGGCGCTCGAGCAACCAATCCGGATAGCCGCCGTTGCGCCATTCGTTCAGAATCACCGGCCCGATGCGGACAATGGCGGAAAGATGCTTCTCGCGAAGCAACGCCATCAGCCCTCTCAAGTCGCGTCCGGAGTGCGTCTGGCCATCCAGGTCGAGAACATCCGGCTGGGGCTGGTGCCAGTTCCAGGGGATGTAGAGGTCAATCGTGTTGATACCGAACCGGCGATAGGCGTCGAGCGTGGCCGCCCAGCGGCTTCGCGGCGTGCGGTAATAGAAGAATATGGCGCTGTGCGGAAAAAACGGCCGGCCATCGAGCGACAATTCCGGGTAGCGATTGCGCTCGATGACGCGCAGGCCCTTTTCGGGGACCAGTGCTTCTGCGAGAGCCCGTGCGGGCGAAACGCACAGCCCAGCGAGCAGGAAAAGCGCGGAACAAAACAACAATCGAAAAATGCGGATCAAGACGCGACCCCGCCGATCATTCCTTTCTCGTTTTACACCAAGTTGACGGGGTACGCGAAGATTTTCTACTATCTTGCGACCCATGAGTTCGACCCGGCTCGCGCCCAAAGGGCGGGGCACGCCGAGATAATGATGCAGGCGATGATTTTGGAAAAAACCGGGGCCGTGGAGCGACAACCGCTGCTGGCGCGCGAGTGGCCGGTGCCGGAGCCTGGGGCCCAAGAAATTCGCATTCGCGTGAAAGCCTGCGGCCTTTGCCATACCGACCTCCACACTGTCGAAGGCGAACTTCCCCTGCCGAAATTGCCCGTCATTCCTGGCCACCAGATTGTGGGTATTGTCGAAGCTCGGGGCCGGGGCGCGGAGCGGTTTCGCGAAGGCGACCGGGTGGGCGTGCCGTGGCTCTATCGGACGTGCGGAACTTGCGAATTTTGCCGTGGCAGCCAGGAAAATTTGTGCGACGCGGCGCGCTTCACCGGCTATCACGCCGATGGCGGCTACGCCGAATACACCGTCGTCTCCCAGGACTTTGCCTACCCTCTTCCGCCCTCCTTTTCTGACGCCGCTGCTGCGCCGCTGCTTTGCGCGGGCGTGGTTGGCTACCGCGCGCTGCGGCTCAGCGAAATTCGCCCCGGGGAGCGGCTTGGCCTCTACGGCTTCGGAGGCTCCGCCCATATCGCCATCCAGGTGGCAAGACATTGGGGTTGCGAGGTGTATGTGTTCACGCGCAGCGAAGAACATCGCAAACTTGCCCGGGGGCTGGGAGCCGCGTGGACCGGGCGAGCGGAAGAGGAGCCTCCGGCCCAAATCAACAGCGCCATCATCTTTGCGCCGGCAGGAAGTTTGGTTCCGGAAGCTCTCCGCGTGCTGCGGAAAGGGGGGGTGGTCGCGCTGGCCGGGATCTACATGACTCCCCTTCCGGCCATCGAATATGCCTCGCTCTATCACGAGAAGAATATCCGGAGCGTCTCCAACAGCACGCGGCAGGATGCCCGCGAGCTTTTGGAACTGGCGGGACAAATCCCCATCCGCACGGAGATCGAAACGTTTCCTTTGTTGGAGGCGAATCAGGCTTTGCTCAGGTTGAAGCAGAGCCGCATACGTGGAGCGGGCGTCCTGACGATCTCCCCCTGATCGGCTTGAGCCATAGGGGCGCTCGTCCCGCTCTGCGGGACGGGATTAACCTCCCCAGCCGCCGTGGTAGTGGCGAGAGTGGTGCCGACAGTGATCACCCCAATCGTGATGCCGCCAATAGTGACGCCGATGGTAACGCCGATGATGGCGTCGAAAATGACCCCGCCAACGATAGTGCCGACGTCGAAAGTGGGCTTGGCGCCACTCGGGATCCCCTTCGAGGGCGACTACGGTCTGGGACTGGGCGGAGCCTGGTTGCGTGGTTGCTTGCGGCGGTCCTGACTGAGCCCAGGCGGGCACCGGGAAAAGCCAAACAAGCGTCATCAGAGTCAAAAAAAGCTTCTTCACCGGACTTTCCTCCTCATCTTGGTTAAACACCAGTCGGATGGAAGAGTTGCATAGGGGGTGGGCAGGATATCTAGGGTCGGAGAGATGGGAATCCGGCGCTTGACTGGCCTTCGTTATTGCGGTCAGAGCTCGGGGATGGCAATGAACTTGACAAAAGACACCCCGGAGGCAAAGTGAGTCAAAGCGGATCCGGGAGGCAGCTAGCCCGGAAATCTTGACTGCTGCTAATGGCGTTCCGACTATTTTCGGCTGGCTGCTACCCAGCTCCGACCAGCTATCGAGGCAGCTTCGCAGGTCTCGATAGCATGCGCCCTTCAGTTGAAACGGCGCTAGAAAACCCTGAGTGGGTGCGACCCATTAGCGAGACTTGGGCGGGACAATCCGGGTGACGGACGGACGGTCGTTGCCACGCCCGCGCAGCTTGGCGAAGAGAAGTGCAGCAGCGACCAATCCGACGAAAACGTAGATTCCAAACATCGTTCGGCTAGCTCCTTTGGCTGGTTCTGGGAACGCCACGTTCGCTCACCCCACACCCCGTTCCCTGGGTCAGGGCCGGGGGAAAAGCGAAATGCTAGGGTATCGGTTCCCCTGTGTCAAGCTCAAAATCCAGGTGATAGTACAGGTACATCGTATCCCCCCCTGCGCGCTTGAAGTGCGTGAGCGAGAAGAGGATAAACGAGTTGGCTGATATGGTACGCGCGAACGCTTATAGCTTGACGGTGACGGTCTTGACCTCGGTGTACTGCTGGAGGCCGTACTCGCCCAGTTCGCGGCCCATCCCCGATTGTTTGAAGCCGCCGAACGGCGCAGCGGCATCGAACACGTCGTAGCAATTCACCCACACCGTCCCGGCCCGCACGCTATTGGCAATGGCGTAGGCCTTGCTGACGTCCTTCGTCCACACCGCCGCCGCCAGACCATACACGGTCGTATTCGCCCGCTGGATCACCTCGTCCATTCCGGAGAATTTCATCACGCTCATCACCGGGCCGAAGATCTCTTCCTGGGCGATCTTCATGTTGTCCTGGACGTCGGTGAAGACGGTCGGCTCGATGAAGAAGCCGCGGTCGCCGACCCGGTTTCCACCGCACATCAGCCGGGCGCCTTCCTGCTTGCCGGAGTCGATGTAGTTCATGACCTTGTCGAATTGGATTTTGTCCACCTGCGGTCCCTGCTCCGTCTTGCTATCGAAGGGGTCGCCGACGGAGCGCTCGCGGGCGCGCTTCACGCTCTTTTCGACGAACTCGTCGTAGCACTCCTCTTCCACGAACAAGCGGGAGCCGGCGCAGCAACACTGCCCCTGGTTGAAGAACAGACCGAAGTGGGCGCTTTCGATCGCCAGATCCATGTCGGCGTCGGCGAACACAATGCCCGGGCTCTTGCCGCCCAGCTCCAACGTGACGCGCTTGAGGTTGGTCTGGGCGGCGCCTTCCATGATCAGGTGCCCGACCTCGGTCGAGCCCGTGAAGGCGACCTTGTCGATATCCATGTGGCGGGCAATGGCAGCCCCGGCGGTGGGGCCGAAGCCCGGCAGGATGTTGACCACGCCGGGCGGGAAACCCGCCTCGAGGATCAGTTCGCCCACGCGCAACGCCGTCAGCGGCGTTTGCTCCGCAGGCTTGAGGACGACGGTGTTGCCCGCCGCCAGCGCCGGGGCGATCTTCCAGGCCTGCATGAGCAGCGGGAAATTCCACGGGATGATCTGGCCGACCACTCCCACGGGCTCGTGGCGCGTGTAGCAAAAGTACGGGCCGGCGATCGGAATGGTCTTGCCCTGGATCTTGTCGGCCCAGCCCGCGTAGTAACGATAGCAGGCCACGGTTAGCGGCAGGTCGGCGTTTTTCGAATCGTTGAGCGGTTTGCCGTTATCGAGCGTTTCGAGCCGCGCCAGTTCCTCGGCGTTCGCCTCGATCAGGTCGGCCAGCTTGTAGAGCAGCTTGCCCCGTTCGGCAGCCGACAGTTTGGGCCATGGGCCCGCGGTGAACGCCGCCCGCGCGGCCTTCACGGCCTTATCCACATCGGGCGCATCGGCTTCCGCCACCCGGCAGATAAC